>Ga0213876_10000495_pt1:5000-10000 | contig 30801 bp, 17 predicted proteins | sample BarmaccomBMRX_R9_FD_160113 | JGI IMG/M metagenome (GOLD analysis project Ga0213876, IMG submission 160113) | Root-associated microbial communities from Barbacenia macrantha in rupestrian grasslands, the National Park of Serra do Cipo, Brazil - RX_R9 | ecosystem: Host-associated >... | reverse complement strand
ATAAGAAGCCTTCGTATCTTAATGCATGTATTTAATCTATTCGGAGCTATTAAAGTGGGATCCACTTTTTGGGGAATATGAGTCGAAGCAATAACAAGAATATTTCTAGTGGAACATCTTTCACAATCCCTGGAGAGATAGTTCTCTAATAGACCGAGGGATAAGTAATTCGACTCATTCACATACAGATCATGGATGTTTGGAATCCATATTATGCAAGGAGACATTGCTTTTGCTAATTCGAATTGAAGGGGGATATCAAATCGGTCTATTTTCGGCCTCATATACATAGTCGTCATAGTTAGCAGCTGCGTATCAAGGTCATCAATATCGTCACTATCATCAATAGGGATCTCATCATTATCATCAAGATCGATATCGTCACTATCATCAAGATCATCAATAAGATGATTTTTAGGATTGTCATCCGGGAACTTGTTCGGAAATACCGTAATGAAAGGAACATAGGAGTTTGTCGCTAGGTATTTGACCAAATAGGATCGTCCAGTTCCTATAGAACCTATCACTAAAATACCCCTAGAAGGGGATAGGGCTAAGCGGAGTGAAAAGGGTTTTCCGTGAGATCGGAAATGAAAACTATTAACCCCACACGAGGTTTGTGAATAAGTGATTGTCTGATAATGAGCAAGGAATATCCGTCTTTCTGCTAAACAGGATCTATTGAACTCATAATTCATTAGAGACTTTTTATGAATGTCAACTAAGTATCGTAAGTAAATTGATCCCGGTTGTTCAATCATTTGATAACCAGAGTCATTCTTTGATAAATGATCACTATGAGTCAGACTCAATAGAATTTGATCAATCCTTTTTTCTGTCGTTAAGGTGGAGAACTGAATCAAGAATTTTCTTTCTTCATCATCAATTGAATCACTGGTCGCGACCCAGGATTCTATTTTATCATCAATCCAATCACCCTTCACGTTTTTTCTTTTTCTTATCAATGAATAGATCTCTTTACTTGTACGACTTAGATGTCTCGTATTTCTCGAAAAAGTGATTCGATTGATGGGATTTGGTATGATACTTATGAGATCGATGAGATTGATATTCAAATATTTCTTCTTAGAACGTATTGATTTGACCCCATAAGCGGGACCACCGTCCAATAGCATGTTGCCACCAGAAGCAGAACCCCGTATTTCTTCCAGAGAATCTCCTAATTGTTCCAGAGCAACTAGAAAGAGATTCTTTAACCAGAAAGAATTCAGTTCAGATGTAGGATACCTATCCAAAAGTTTTCGCAACTCAATCATGTATGATGGAATCATCAAAAATTTGATCTTTTCTAACTCTGTCTGTAACTCACTAGAGGCTCGGGAAACAAAGAGAAGATGTATACGAACGAGATATCCAGCAACAAGAAGAAGGAAAAGGATTGAATAGAGGAACTCCCGAGCATTTGTTGATCTCAGATGTGTCCATATCAATGGAAGGGGTGACTCATTATTTCGATGAATCATTTCTTCGGAGAGAAGAAGATTCTGTAAACACTTCCTCGAAATCTCACTTATCAGAGTCCATTGTGGAAGAATCGCCCACAATTTTTTCTGAGGAATTGGCCATGATATATCTGATCCATGCATAATATCATGAAAAATGGATACCCATTTTTGACTGCTACTTAGTATCGGCAATGGGTCTGAAAAAGTATCTAAAAGGATGAAATTTAGATATTTGCACCCTGTCGAAGTAAGGAACCATGGCATATATGTTTGGAACAGATTCCATTTTGAGAGATTTGAAAAAGCACTATCTCCTTGAAAGGTTCTATACATCTCCCCTTTCTCAACGCATTTCTTTAGACAAAGACTCTGTTTTTTCCTCTTTCCGGATGGTAAATATTTCTCAGAACATGGAGTGTGAATCAAACCCATGTTTGAATTGAAACTGAGATACTGATGTAAGTTCTTCCCTTCTGAATCAGATAGATTCATATCTGAAAGAGGCTGACAATAAGTTCTTTCAAAATTGACTATTTGTTCCTCTGTTAGAGGTGTTGCAGAAATGTCTGCGATCGAGTAAATAGCTCTACGAACGAATGGATCGGATCGAATTGGAAAATGGAAAGATTTGTACAAGTTATACGTTTCGTCACCATTTTGTGGAAAATCGTTAGGCTTAGGTATGAATATGTCAGATACCTGTGACTCGATTGGTGAAATAGTCTCTCTCTCCAAAAAAATATGTTTTTTTTTACCGACGCACAAAGAAAATATTTTCTTGCGAATGAACAAGATATTGAGGAATTGTCCATATGGAAGATCATAATTATTGATACGGGTCTTTTCCACATAAAAAGGGAATCCTTTGTTACAATAGAACCAGAAGTGATGTGGATCATTCAAGAATCGAAGTCGATTTGCTTTATAAAAAGAAGATATCAATGAACTTCTATCAAATGGTTTCACGGGATTCAGCCAATTGTCTCGATCGTGGGATATCATTGAGAAATAGGAATCCGTGTTATCAAAGGATTTCCTGCGATTATTTCTAGTATGGAATGAGTCAATCATCCACTTTGGTATCTTTTTGAACAAAAATGGTAATATTGTTCCTCCATTGATCAAGAATTTCGGTCTTTGGGAAGTATCATGATCATCCAATAAGAAGGGTTTCAATTTCTTCAAATGAACGATTTGAAGACCTATTGATTCTAACAACTGATTGCAGAGTTGATCATTCAGACCTTTCAATTCATAGATGTGGATCTCGGACCTATGAATGGGGATATTCCCGATACTCACAAAGAAAAGGGGAAGTGACTTGGACAAAAAGAGAAGTGACTTGGACAAAAAGAGAAGTGACTTGGACAAAAAGAGAAGTGACTTGGACAAAAAGAAACGAAGTGACTTAGACAAATCTTGTTTGTCGATAGCCTCGGACCAATCAATCGAATATTGATTAATACGTAATCGATCGAACACTACTTGAAAACGGTTCTTCTGTTCAAAAACGAAATGTTCCAAATGTTCCTGGAAATTCTTGCTCCCATTGGACCATTTGTATCTATATGCATCAGGATCCCGATTCATGGATCTCTCGGTTCGAGAAATAAGAGGATCAAACCATTTCTTCTGACTCTTTTTCAAATTCGATAAATGTTGGTTGATCGTATATTTCATTATAGTTATATGATTCAGAGTATCATTTCCTATTTGATCCCTTTGAATTCCATATTCGAAGTTGCGATCGGATCTATTCATTAAAAAAAATCGATTCGATACATTTCTTATGTACCCATAGATTCTATATTGGATTTGAATCAGATCTCGGATCAATCTATATTGATTGACTGCCTCCATTTTGTTGTTGCTAGCAAATACCGCTGTTTTTAGTTTTGGATCTTCCAAATCATTCCCGCAGTAGATCCGGACCGATTTTTTTCTGATCCTTCGATAAAAAGATTCATTCTCTTCATAAAAAAGAGGAGGTAGAACCAAAAAAGATTTCCTTTTCGATTCATCTCTGGAGTTGAATACCTCATTCAAGAATTTTTTTTGATCCAATCCGTAGGAATCAATAGAAAAGGAAAATCCCCTATGATACACCAGATCCGGCTCGGTTATTGATAGAGTGAATAGATCTGCTATTTCTTGAAATCTCTCTTCTGATTCAAAACCGTGGTGTAACGTGTATCCCCCTTTGTTCCGGTCATGGAATAGATGAAATAAATCAAAAAATCGATTTTTGTTCAAGAATGAAATCTTATTGGAACTGTCCATATCCGGTTCATCCTTCGGAACCATATCACATCCCGGATCTGATGAAATAGGATGAATTGAGACGGTATTTTGTAAATACGTAATTATCTTGAATATATCAACCATTTCTTTATTTTCCGATCGCCTGGAAGGGACAAAAGAAACATCTTGTTTTTTCTTCCAAAATTTCTGATCTCTAGTGGACCTCTCAGTAGGATTCGAACCCAGATGAAGTTCTGACCATCTGTCAGAGAAAAAAGAACGAATTGATCTGGTAGGATTCCCAAGAAATTCTTCGATTTCTTCTGGAAGCAGAAGATTATTCATCTGCTTCTCACGTTCCGTGAATAGCCGGGACATTGAGGAAGATCCAAAAAGGCATTTCGGGAATCGATCTGATTCTATCTCTGTTAGTTCCGTTTGAAGAAAGGAAGGATCCCAAAGAATCGATCTTTCTTTTAGTTGCTGAATCTCTGTTTGATCGATCAATGTGTGATATTCTGAATCCTCATTTCTAATGGAATCGAAATGATCTCTGGATTGATCAGAAGATCCTTTCAATTGGCTAGAATCCGTTACTTGAACGAAAATAGATCCTGTGGAATCATATTGAATATTTGACAATACATTCCGTACCTTGCTAAAAAACCGATCCTTGTTTACCAACCACACATTGTCTAACCAAATCCAATTTTCTCTCGATACGTTCCTCAAAAAATCCGATTCGTGCTGATTCTTCCCCCAACTAACGAAGAGATCTTGGTGGAATTGCCACATATGAAATTGAGCACAATTTTGCAAAGAAATACCCCTCTTGTTTCTCGAGAAGAGATGGGAAAGATGCTCAATATCATTTGATTGAATAGTTGCCTCAGCTCCTTGTTGTTTGAAGAAACCCTCCCCTTCAATTGGTCTTTTTTCACGAAAAGCAGACATGAGATAACAAATCAAGTCTTTCCCTAAGATTTCGAATAGCTGTCCCGAATTCAAGTTGATTATGTTTCGCTTCTTCCTCGGAGAAAGACGATCAAACAATTCCCAATCATGGTCCTTGCGGATCGGATCATCCGTATGGAATAAAAAAAGAAACTCCAGATATTTGCTATCTTTCTCTTTGAATGAGATTTCCATTCCAGCTATGGTTTCATTAGATATCTTACAACTAGAATCCCTCTTTTTTCCGATCCGGTTCCTCCACCACCGCGAACCCCGGTTAGATTCAGGCATGATACACTTTTTATTTATTGGGAGAACCCAAGTACTCTCTTGTGGATG
>Ga0213876_10000494_pt1 | contig 30841 bp, 25 predicted proteins | sample BarmaccomBMRX_R9_FD_160113 | JGI IMG/M metagenome (GOLD analysis project Ga0213876, IMG submission 160113) | Root-associated microbial communities from Barbacenia macrantha in rupestrian grasslands, the National Park of Serra do Cipo, Brazil - RX_R9 | ecosystem: Host-associated > Plants > Roots... | reverse complement strand
CTCCACGGCGGCCTCCGAGTAGTACGGCATGGGCGCGTCCTCCTGCCCATAAGCCTTTACTCGTTACCGCCCGAAAGCGGACATCTCATGTGCTACTGAGACCGGACATCTAATGTGCTACCTACAGGACTCGCCCTCGCCATTGACACCGGCCGCGCGCGGGCATATCTTCTCCCGCACGCCACTGTCAACCTTGCGGCCATCTCCCCGCCGTTAAGAAGGAGCCGGCGGTTCACGCCTTTTGAAAAGCTGTCAAGCGCCCTGCCTTTTAACGATGACGATTTCCACCCCGCGCGCTCGCTCCTACGGCGCGCACTCCGACCCGCCTTCCGAGATTGAAAGGAGACCCGAATGAAGTCACACACGCCCCCGCCACATCGCACGACAACGAAGACGACTAGCACGCTCCGGAGGAGACACCGCCTGACCGCGCTCGCCCTCGCGCTCCTGCTGCCCGCTGCCCTGTTGGTCTGGTCGGGCGCGGCCGCCGCCGCCTGCAACTTCCTGATGACTGTCGCCAGCATCGGCTCGGCCAACGGGCAGGTCTTAGCTCCCAGGGGACTCGCGACCGACAGCGCCAACAACGTCTATGTCGCAGACCAGGCGAACAACCGCGTGCAGAAGTTCAATTCGAGCGGCGGCTTCGTGCTCAAGTTCGGCTCCGGGGGCAGCGCCAACGGCGAGTTCCTCAACGCCTTCGGCGTGGCGCTGGACTCGGCGGGCAACATCTACGTGACCGACTCGGCGGTCGAGCCACGCACCACCGGCTACGTGCAGAAGTTCGATTCGAGCGGCGCCTTCCTGGCGGCCTGGGGTACCAGCAGCCAGTTCCCCAACGGGGCCGGCGGGGTGGCCGTCGATTCCGCCAGCAACGTCTACGTCGCACAACCCTCCGGCAACCGGATATACAAGTTCACCTCCACGGGCACGCTCATCACGACTCTGGGCAGCGCCGGAGCCGGCAACGGGCAGTTCAACGGGCCGACGGGCCTGGCGATTGACGCCGCCAACAACCTCTACGTCTCCGAGACCGGCAACAACCGCGTGCAGGTCTTCGACTCCACGTTCACGTTCGTCAGGAAGTTCGGCACCGCCGGGACTAGCGACGGGCAGCTCAACTCGCCGTACGCGCTGGCGGTGGACGCGTCGGGCAACGTCTACGTCGCCGACAGCGGCAACAACCGCATCCAGAAGTTCGACTCCTCGGGCGCCTTCGTCTCCGCCTGCGGCACCCTCGCGGGCGGCACCGGCAACGACGAGTTCTCCTTCCCGCAGGGCATCGCGGTTGACGGCCTGGGCAACACCTACGTCGGCGACACCGGCAACGACCGCGTGCAGAAGTTCGGCCCGGCCGTGGCGACTCCGCCCACGGCCAACGCCGGCCCGGATCAGACCGTGGAGTGCGCCGGCGCGACGACCCCCGTCATGCTCGACGGCACGGGCTCCACGGCGGGCAGCGGAAGTATCAACTCCTACTCTTGGAGTGAGGGCTCGAACCCGCTGGGCACCGGCGCGACGCTCTCCGTCTCGCTGCCCGCGGGGTCGCACACCATCACGCTCACCGTCACGGACACGGGCGGCGGCACGGACACGGACGACGTGGTCGTCAACATCGCGGACACGGTCGCGCCCGTCATCCACGTCAACGGCGCCAACCCGATGACGGTCGAGTGCCACACGACGTTCACAGACCCCGGCGCGACGGCCACGGACACCTGCGCGGGGAGCGTGCCCGTGAGCTCTTCGGGCACGGTTGACGCGAACACGCCGGGCACCTACACCATCAACTACTCGGCCACGGACGGCACGCACACGGCGACGGCCTCGCGCACGGTCAACGTGGTGGACACGACGCCGCCGGTCATCTCCTGCCCGGCGAACATCGTCGTCACGCTGCCGCCGAACTCTCCGGCCACCTCGGCGGCCGTGAGCTACCCGGCGGTGACGGCCACGGACAGTTGCTCGTCGAGCGTTTCGGTCACGAGCAGCCCGGCCTCCGGCTCGGTCTTCCCCGTCGGCACGACCACGGTCAACGCCACCGCCGACGACGGGAACGGCCACACCGCCTCGTGCTCGTTCACCGTGACGGTGCGCTACAACTTCACGGGCTTCTTCCAGCCGGTCGCGAACCCGCCGACCTTCAACCTCGTCAACGCGGGCCGCGCCATCCCCGTCAAGTTCAGCCTCAGCGGGAACAAGGGGCTGAACATCTTCGCCCCCGGCTCGCCCTCTTCGGGGCCGGTCGCGTGCAACTCGTCCGACAACGCGGTCACCCTCTTGGAGACCGTGACGGCCGGCGGCAGCGGCCTCAGCTACGACGCCGGGTCTGACCAGTACGTCTACGTCTGGAAGACCGAGTCTTCGTGGGCCGGCACCTGCCGTCAGCTCGTCGTCCAGTTGAACGACGGCAGCGTCCACACCGCGTACTTCAAGTTCAAGTGAGGTGACGGCTGCCGAACCTCCTCAAGCCGAGGGGCCGCGCTCACGCGCGCGCGGCCCCTCTCCCTTTCAGGCCGGCCGTTGCGTTCACGTCTCGCGCAGGCGCGGGTTGCTGAGGGCCGCCGTGAGGCCGACGGTGAGGACGATGAGCCCGCAGGCCGCGAGCGTCGGGCGCGGGCCGAAGCGGTCGGCCGCCGCGCCCGAGAGGAAGCCCCCGAGGGGCATCGTCCCGATGAAGGTCAGAATCCACATGCTCATCACGCGCCCGCGCATCTCGTCCCTCACGAGCTGCTGCAAGAGCGTGTTGCCGAGCGCGAAGAAGCAGACCATCGACATCCCCGTCGCGAAGAGAAAAGGGAGGGCCACGCGCGGCGACGGCGCGCACGCCTGCCCCACGATGCACGTCCCGGCCGAGGTCATGGCCGCGAGCTGGATGAGCCCCTTCCGCGGCACGTCGCCGAGGTACGCGAGCCCGAGCGCGCCGACGAGCGCGCCCGCCCCGGCCGTCCCGATCAAAAGCGACAGCCCGCCCTCGCCCCACCCGTACACGTTGCGCGCGAAGAGCGGCAGCAGCACGAGGTAAGGCGCGCCGAAGAGGCCGACCACCGCCGAGCCGACCAGCACCGCGCTCACGCGCGGGCGCCCGCGCACGTACCTGAAGCCCTCGGCCAGGTCTTCCCACATCGAGCGCTGCACGAGCTTCTCGCCGACGACCGGCCCGGCCGGCCCCGCGCCCCTCTTCTCGAACCTCACGCGCGAGAGCGCGGTCACGATTGCCACGTACGAGAGCCCGTTGGCGAGGAAGCAGCCGGCCATCCCGAACATCTTCATCGTCAGGGCCGCCAGCGTCGGCCCCGCCACGCGCGCCAACTGGAACTGCGAAGAGTTGAGCGCGATGGCGTTCGCCAAATCCTCCCGCTCGACGAGGTCAATCATGATGGCCTGGTACGAAGGCCCCGAGAGCGCCCAGCAGCAGCCCGTCACGAACGAGAGACAGAGCACCATCCACACGTCCGACGGGCGCCGCGCGGCGCCCTGCCATTGAATCGCGCCCGACCAGACGAGCGTCGCCAGCGTCAGCGCCGAGAGCCCCGCGCCCGTCTGCGTGTAGATGAGCAGGCGCTTGCGGTCAACCTTGTCGGCGATGACGCCGCCGACCAGCGTCAACGCGAGCCCCGGCGCCGTCGCCATGAACGTGTCCACGCCGAGCCACGTCCCCGAGTCGGTCAGCTGCAAGACGAGCCAGCTCTGCGCGACCGTCTGCATCCACGTCCCCGCGTTCGAGAGGAAGGCGCCCGCGAAGAAGAGGCGAAAGTTGCGATGCCCGAGCGCGCGGAACATCCCGCCCGCGCGTGTCGTTTGTGGTGTGCGTGTGTGAGCCGGGGCCGTGGACATGAGTCTTGCGGGAAGCGCGCCGAAAGTGAATAATGCTCGCCGCCGAAGCAAAGCAGTGCGGCCGGTCTAAGATGCCTACGCGGCGGCGAAACCGCAAGGAGCGCGTGTGATCAGGGAGAGCCTGTCGAAGAGGGAGGCGGGGGTGCAGAACGGCTTCCGCCTGCGCGGCCTCGGCGAAGTCTCGCGCGTCGAGGCGCTCTCCGACGGCATCTTCGCCATCGCCATCACGCTGCTCGTCGTCTCGCTCGAAGTGCCGCGCACGTTCGACGAGCTGCTGGTGACGATGCGGGGCTTCCTCGCCTTCGCCATCACCTTCGCGATGCTCTTCCACGTCTGGCTCGTCCAGTACAAGTTCTTCCGGCGCTACGGCCTCAACGACAACTTCACGATCTGGCTGACGGCGCTGCTCCTCTTCGTCGTCCTCTTCTACGTCTACCCGCTCAAGTTCGTCTGGACGTACATCGTCAACGCGCTGCTCGGCCTCGGCACGACCGTCCAGACCGCGGCCGGGCGCGTGGAGCCGGTGGTGCGCGGCGAGCAGGTGCCGACGATGCTCGCCGTCTACGGCGCGGGCTTCGCCGCCGTCTTCGCCATCTTCTCGTTGCTCTACCTGCACGCCTACCGGCGGCGCGGCGCGCTGGGGCTGAACGAGCTGGAGAGCTACGACACGGTCTCCGAGGTTCAGGAGAACGCGCTCATGTCGCTCGTCGGCGTGGCGTCCATCGCCATCGCGCTCACGCGCAACCCGCGCTACATGACGCTGGCGGGCATGTCCTACTGGCTCATCGCCCCCGTCCTCTTCCTCCACGGCTCCCTCCGCGGTCGCCGCCGCCGGCGCCTCGAACAACACCTCGCGCCCGAACAGGCGCCTCCACTCCACGTCACGTCCGACTGATGAGAATCACACTCGACCCGCTCGCCACGGCGATCTTCGCCTTCGTCGTCCTCTGCTGGGTGGCCTTCGCTGCGTCGTTCGCCTTCAGGAAGAGCCCGCCGCGGAATGACGCGCCCGAGCGCAAGCGCGAGCGCGCCTCGCTCTTCGGGATAGGTTTGCAGGGGGCCGGCTACGCCCTGGCGTGGGGCTTCCACCGCCGCTACTTCACACCGCCGACGGGCAGCGAGGTCTTTAACCTCGCCGTCGCGCTCCTCGCCGCGGCGCTCGCGATCTCCTCCGTCTGGTTCGTCGTCGCGGCGGCGCGCACGCTCGGGCGGCAGTGGAGCTTCGCCGCGCGCGTCATCGAGGGGCACAGGCTCGTCACCGAAGGCCCTTACAGTTTAGTCCGCCACCCGATCTACACGGGGATGCTCGGGATGCTGCTCGCCACCTGCGCCGCGACGACCCTCCCGCTCGCCGTCCCCTTCGCCTTGGCAGTCTTCGTCGCCGGCACGCTCGTCCGCGTCCGCAGCGAAGAGAAGCTTTTGCGCGAGACCTTCGGCGCGGAGTTCGACGCCTACGCGCGCCGCGTCGGCGCCTTCATCCCCGGCGTGCTTTAAGTGTGAAGTTCAGGAAGGTCAGGGTCGCAAGCGCCACACGCTCTCCGCCGGCTTCGCCTCCTGGCTCAACGCCCCGCCGGCTGACGACACACCGAGCCGGACCGCGGCAGCACCGCGCGCCTAACCGGCTATCTCTTCTTCTTCTTCCCCTTCTTCCCCGCCGGCTGCCTAAAACCCTGCCGCAGCGGGTTCGCGAGAAACTGCTTCATCGCGTGCTTCAGCCGCGCGTAGTACGGGTGATTCTTAGGCAGCCTGCTCAAATACTCGTTGAGCAGGCTGAAAGCTTCGGTACGCTGCCCCTGCTTGTACAGCACCACCGCCAGATTTAGCGCCACGCTAACTGTTTCCTGGTGTACATCCCCGAGGTGCGTGTGCATAATTGTTAGACTTTTTCTCAGATACTCTGTCCCAAGCTCATGCTGTCCTAATGTGTCATAAGCCACACCGACGTTACTTAGTATTGGGCCATTTCTGGGATGGGATTCCATCCCAAACCCGCGCATAATTTCTAAGGACTTCAGTGAAAGCTCCAACCCCTTAGCAGGGTCTCCCAGCGTTGCGAAGACTTCAGCTAGGTTGTTTAGCGTACTCGCCGTTTCGGGATGCCACTCTCCGTAAACCTTTTGCGTTATAAACAGAGCTTCCTCATGATACGTTTTCGCCTCGCTATAATTGCCTAGGTCGTGGTGGCACAAGCCTATGAGATTTAACGCCCGAGCTGTCTCAGCAGCCTGCTCGCCGTAATGAGACCGTGAGATCGCTAGGGCTTTTTGGGCGTACTCTAAACTGCAGCGGTAATCACATAGGTCATAGTAGATCGAGCTAAATTTACTGATCGTTGTTGCGACTTCTCCGCTATCTTGACCAAACACCTTCTGCTTAATCTCCAGTGCCTTCTCAGCGTAGCCTAAAGCGGCATCATAGTCGCCCAAGGTATCCTCAATATTGCTGAGATCATCAAATAGATTGGCTTCTAACTCGTGATTTTCAACCCGGCCCTGTTCTAACAGCTCAAGAGCTTTCTTCATTATTCTTTTACCCTCTTTGTAATCTCCGCGCTTGTTAGGTGGGTAAGCCTGTAGCCAAGTTAATCGACAAACATGCTCCGGAGCGTAGGTCGAGGCGTGCTCATACCAGGAATTTAAGTGGTCAATTTCCGCCTCGAATTGGAGCATCGTAGCGAAGTCTTGCCTCAACTTTTCAAACCACTCACCCAGCCTCTCACAGACCGTGTCCACCCATTCGGTGCGGCCGTCGAGTGAGTGGCTGGTGCGGCGCTGCTGGCGAACGAGGCGGTGGATAGTGTAGCTGCCTGCGCCGGGCGTTTTTTGAAGTAAGCGGAGAGCGCAGCCGAGGCCGAGGGCGTCGAGGAGGGGGCCGATGTCGGGTTCGCCGAGGAGGGCGCGGAGGAGCGAGTAGCCCATCGGGGCGGTGCCGCTCCATGTCAGCACGTCGAGGATTTCGACGAGCAGCGGCTCGTGCGCGACGACCTCTTCGCTCATGCGGAGCGTTGCCAAGAGATCGGCGTCGTGTTGTGTGCCGCCGCCGCCGAAGAACTTGTAGGGCACGGCCGACTTGAAGTCGTGGCGCAGGAGGTCTCGGTACTGCGCCCAGCCGACGGGCCGGTTGCGCAGGTACGCGCCAGCCAGCTCAAGCGCCAGCGGGAGGCCGCCGAGCGCCTCGACGATCTCTTCCGCCGCGCGCCGCTCCGCCTCGCTTGAAGGCTCCTGCTTCGCCTCCTGCGTCAGCAGGCGGAGGGAGAGTTCTTCGTCCAGCGGGTCGAGCGGAACCGAGACAAGGCCGGGCTGCTCGGTGCGGCTCGTGACGAGCAGGTATGACTCCACGCCTTGCTTCGGCAGGTAGTCACGGACGGCGTCGAGCGTCTCAAGGTTGTCGAAGATGATGAGGCAGTCCGGGTGACTCTGTACGCGCTGGCGCGCCACCTCCAGCTTGAACTTGTGCTCAACCTCGGGCGCGATCCAGCGCGCTCGCTCGGCCAGCTCGATGAGCTGCGCGTCGATGTCCTGATCTGCGTTGAGCCACACGACGCCGCCGGGGTACTCGCCCCTGTGGCGGAAGGCGTACTCGACCGCGAGCTGCGTCTTCCCCAGCCCGCCGAGCCCCAGCAGCGCCGCCGTCCGCCCGAGCCCCGTGCGCGTCCCGCGCGTGAGCTGCTCATGAACCTCGCGCAGCAGCTCTTCCCTCCCGACGAAATGATCCTCCTTCGACGCGAAGGGGACGAAGAAGGGCGTGTTGTGCGGGCCGTAGGCCGGCGGCGCGGCCGTCACGGCCTCGCCCCCGCCCTCAAGAGTTTCATCTTTCCCCTCTTCGGGCGGCGCGGCGGCCTCACCCAGCTCGCGCAGGAGCTTGACGAGCGGCGGGCCGAAATCTTCAAAAGTCAGAAGCTCCACGGGCAGGCCGAGCGCGCGCACGCGCGACTCCTCGGCGGCGTGGACGAGCGCGTAGTGCGGCCCGGGCGCGCCCTCGAAGATTTCATGCACCTCGGAGAGTTGGCGGACGAAGTGCGCGTCCTCCAGCCCGAAGCCGACGAAGAGGAAGGAGTGCGTGGCGAGGTACGTGCGGAGCGTCGCGAGCGCCGCGCGGTACTTCGACTCTGAGCCGTCGCGCGCCGGGTAGAGGAGGCCGAAGCCGCCCGGCGTGAGGATGATCTCCGTGGCCTTGTCGATGAAGCCGTGGAGGTGCCACACGACCGGGCGCTCGGCCGGCGCGCGCAGCGCCTCCACCTGCTCGAAGGCCGCCTCGATGTTCCAGTACGAAAGGTCTTCCGGTTGCGGGCAGGCCCAGTGCAGCACGCGGTCGAAGTTCGTCGTGATGACGAGCCGGCTGCCGAGCCCCCAGACGGCTCGCGCCGTCTCAAGGCTCTGTTCGTCAACGCTCTGCCGCGAAGGGTTCAGTTGAGTCTTCAGGAACCCGTACCAGGACGCCCCGAGCCCGTCCCTCGCGTGCTTCGCGGCTTCCAGATAGTTGTCCGACCCGCCCAGTTCCAGCAACCCGCGGACGACGCTCGCGCGGCTCGCCTTACGCTTGTCACGTTCGCCTTCCAGGCGCGCGGCCGCGCGCCCCAGCAGTTCCCGCCAGCTTGGGAAGAGCGGGCGCCCGGTCGTCCTGTCGCGCACGGACATCGACACGCCCGCGCCGACAAACGGCACGACCCTGCCTCCGGCTAAAAGCTGTTCGAGTGAATGAGGGCCGCTCATCGATGACCGTCCCGCCGACGTGACGTGAATGCGAATCGGCCGGCAGCGCCCCGGGATTTTAAAGCAACTCCGTCCGCCGCGCCTAGCGTTTTCGAGTTGCGCGGCCGAAGCCCACCCGGGAGCGGCGTGAGAATGAGGAGCAGTAAGACGTGCGCGTCACCCCCTGCGCCAAGCGGAGAGCGGCGCGCCGTTGCCGCCGCGGCGGTGCGCGACGACCTCCGCGAGGATGGCGAGCGCGACCTCTTCGGGCGAGACCGCGCCGATGTCTAAGCCGACCGGCGCGCGGACTTCCTTGAGGACTTCTTCTCCCAGGCCCGACTCGCGCAGGCGCCCGAGGACGATGTTGGTGCGGCGGCGGCTGCCGATCATGCCGACGTATTCGGGGCGTGCTTCGAGGACGGCGCGCATGCACTCCTCGTCCTCGTTGTGGCCGCGCGTGACGACCGCGACGTAGACGCCGCGCCCCGTCCCGACGACCTCCTTCAAAGTCCGCGTCCAACCCCGCGCCGCGATCAGTTCGACATCCTGTTCGGGAAAGCGGGAACGTGCGACGAACTCTTCGCGGTCGTCAACGAGCGTGACGCGGTAGCCGATGGCTTGTGCGAGCCGCGCGAGCGCGGCCCCGACGTGCCCCGCGCCGCAGACGACGAGGTGCGGCTCCGGCTCGACGCGCTCGAACAGCACGCGCGCCCCGCGCCAGGCTTCGAGCGCGGGCGCGAACTCCTCCGCGCGCAGCGTCCTCGCCTCCGCCCGGGAGGCGAGAAAGGCGCGCGCCTGCTCTTCCAACGCGTCGTCCAACGCCGCGTCTCCGGTCGTCCCCGCCCGCCCGCCCTCTGCCTCGAACAGAACCTTCGCGCCGACGCCCCGCGCCGCTTCGACGATTGTGACGAGCACGGCCACGCCGCCTGCTTCGATCACCCGTGCGAGTGCGCGTGTGAGTTCGGCGGAGTGGTTTTGAAGGCTGGGACTGTCCATCGGCGGGATTAATCTCAACGCGCGCGGCGGGGGGCGCGCGTCTACTTCTGAGTCGTGCGCACCAACCCGACGGCGGCGAGCGCGCGGCGCAGGAGCCAGAGGGGGCCGACGAGGAGGTAGACCGGGTTGCGGAAGAAGGCCGGGCTGTTCCCCTCGATGGCGTGCCCGAGGAACTGGAAGACCCACCCCACGACGAACAGCCCCAGCGCCCAGCGCCAGTCCCAGAAGAAGAGCGGCAGGCTCACGACGATCAAAGGGATGCCGACGGAGTGCGTCAGCCTGTTCAAAGGGTGCCGGTGCTTCGCCTTGTAGTTTTCGACGAAAGAACTCATGACGCTCACTCCGTTCGCGCTAAGTGATGAATAATGAATATTACCGGGTCGAGATATTCATCACTCATCATTCATCACTCATCATTCTTTGCCTCTTCCCCTCCCCACACGTCGAGGAAAATCTCCATCGTGCCGCCGCAGACCATGCCCTCCTCGCTGGCCTCGTCGGCGGTGAGGGTGAAGCGGTGCAGGGCCGGGCGCCCCGTGCGTAGCGCCTCGCGCGCCTCGGCCCAGACCTCCGCCTCGACGCAGCCGCCGCCCACCGTCCCGGCCGTCCCCCCGCCCTCGAAGAAGAGCATCTTCGCCCCGCGCCTTTGCGGCGTCGAGCCGCGCGTGTGCGCCACCGTGGCGACGACCACGCGCTCGCCGCGCGCCGCCGCCTCGCCGACCAGCCGGTAGAGTTCGAGTTTGGTGACGGAAGACATGACGCAAACCTAAATGTCCAGGATGACCATGCAGGTACTCCTGCGGCCCGTTGAGCGGAAGTAGGAGCCGCCGCTGAAGAGCCAGGGCAGATTTTGCAAAAGCTCCGGCGCACGCTCGGGGGTCAGGGACTCGACCACCTCGGGTGTGACCAGTCCGCGGTACCAGCGGCCGGACTGGGAGAAGAACTCGTACTCGACGAAGTAGCGGAGCCAGAGACTCCCGCAAGCCTTGCACGTCTCCAGGGTCACCTCGCCGCCGCGGCCCTTCGTCCCGTCCACGCCGACCGGCACCGCGTCGAAGTCCCAGTACATGAAGGGCGGCGTCATGCAGCGGCAGTCGGGCGGGGGCTCGTTCAAGGCTTCGGCTCCTCGCGGCGCGCGGGCTATTCGAGCGGCGGCTGCGCCGCGGGCGTCGGGGACGGGCTGGGTTGTGGCGCCGCGTCGGTGCCGGGCGTGGGCGGCAACTGCTGCCCCTGGTCGGCGGCCTCGACGCGCTGGCGCAGGCGCTCGGCCTCCGCGTCGGCGGTGGCGACCGAGGCTTCGAGGCGCGTGTGGCTGGCGCCCAGCAGTTCCAACTGCTTGTTGATGCGCACGCGCTCGCGCTCAAGCTGCTGCGCGATGGCGTCGCGCACGGCCGAGGGGTTGAGCGAGCCGACGAGCGCCGCGCGGCGCTGGATGGAGTCGGGCTGCGACTCGTAGTCGATCTCGGCCAGACGCTCCTGCAACTGGAACTCCTTGTCCGTGACCTCGCGGAGCTGCGTGCGGAGCTGCTCGGCGCGCTGCTCGGCGCGCGTGAGCTGTTCGAGGTCGTACATCGCGCGCTGGTCGGACTTCAACTGTTTGAGCTGTCCCGAAAGCTGTTCGACCTGGCCGGAGAGGTCGCGGACGGTGCCGCGCAACTGCTCGTTCTCGGCCTGCGTGCTCTGCTGCGTGCGGGTGCGGCTCGGAGTCCGCCGCGTCGTCGCGGGCGGCGTGTCGTCGGCGGTGCTGACGACGCTCGGCTCGTCGGGCAGGTCGGGCGCCTGCACCGGCTGCGGGCGCGAAGGGTGGGTCGTGCGGCGCGAGGTGCGCCGGCGCTGCGACTGCGCGTCCGTCTGCAAAAGCATGAGCGCGGCCAGCGCCGCGAGCGCCACGCGTGCCAGAGATTTCTTCATCACTTCCTCCTTGAAAACTTGCCGGCGTTTCTTCGGATGCGCGCCGCGCGCCCCGGGGTTTACACGCGCCGGCCGGCGCCCGGTTCCCCTCCCTCTCACGTTGACTGAATCTTGAAGCTGATGTCCACGGCGCGCGCCGAGTGCGTGAGCGCGCCGACGCTGACGAGATCGACGCCCGCCTCGGCGTAGGCGCGGACGTTCTCCAGCGTGATGCCGCCCGAGGATTCGAGCAGGACGCCGGGCCTTAAGTTTCGCGCGACCTCGACGAGGCGGCGCGTCTCCTCGGGCGTCTGGTTGTCGATGAGGAGGATGTCGGCGCCGGCCTCGACGGCGTCACGCAGGTCGCGCTCGCGCGAGACCTCGACCTCGATCTTGTGCAAATGTCCGACGGCCTTGCGCGCGCGCCCGACCGCCGTCGCCACGCCGCCCGCGAGCGCGATGTGGTTGTCCTTGATGAGCACGCCGTCGTCGAGGCCGAAGCGATGGTTGCGACCGCCGCCCGTCGTGACCGCATACTTCTCAAGCATCCGCAGGCCCGGCGTCGTCTTGCGCGTGTCCACGATGACGGCGCCCGTGCCCTCGACCGCCTCCACGTAACGGCGCGTGAGCGTGGCGATGCCGGAGAGTCTTTGCATGAGGTTGAGCGCGAGCCTCTCGCCCGCGAGCAGCACGTCCGCGAAGCCGGTGGTGCGCGCGATGACCTTGCCGGCCTCGACCTCGTCGCCGTCGGAGACGAAAGCCTCGATCTGCTGCTGCGAGTCGAGCGTGGAGAAGACGGCCTCGGCCGCTTCCAGCCCGCAGACGACCATCGCCTCCTTGGCGATGAAGCGCCCCTTCGCGCTCTGGCTGCGCATCACGGTGGACTGCGTCGTGATGTCGCCGCGGCCGATGTCTTCGTTCAGGAACGCGCCGACCTGCGAGAACAGCGCCCCCTCGTCGAGCCAGCTCATTCGCCTAAAGCCTCCAGCATCTCTCCCAAAGCCTTCATCCTCTGTCCGACTTCCGCCGCGCGGCGCCTCAACTCTTCCACCTTCTCGGCCGGGGCGCGCTCGACGAACTGCGGGTTGGCGAGTTGCGCCTCCGCTTTCTGCAACTCCTTCTCCTGCTTCTCGCGCTCGCGCGTGATGCGCGCACGCTCCTGCGCGAAGTCGATCAAGCCTTCCAACGGCACGGCCACCTCGGCCCCGCCCGCGAGCACGGCCCGCGCCGACGCGCGCGGTATCTCGCCGCCGCCGTTGGAAGATTTTTCGAGGCGGTCGGTCACGAAAATTTTCGAGGCGCGCGTGAGCCGCGTGATCTGTTCGGCGCTGTTGGCGAAGACGTAGCGCATCCCGCGGTCGGGCGTGCCGACGAAGAGGCGCGGCAGGTACTCGCCGGGCTTGACGGACAGCTCCGTGCGTATGTTGCGCACGCGCGAGACGAGCTCGATGACCGAGCGCAGCTCCTCCTCGGCCTGCTCGTCAATTAAAGACTCGTCCGCGCGCGGGAACTCGGCGAGCATGACGGTCGGCGTCACGTCGGCCGCGCGGTAGGCCGCGTGCAAAGAGTCTTTGCCCACGCCGGGCAGGCGCTGCCAAAGCTCCTCCGTGATGAAGGGCATGAAGGGATGAAGTAAACGTAGCGCCTGTTCGAGCACGGTCAGGACGCGGCCGCGCGCGGCGTCGCGCTCGGGCGAAGCGTCGGCCGCGGTCACGTCTGACTTCGACAGCTCGATGTACCAGTCGCAGAAGTCGTCCCAGAAGAAATGGTAGAGCGCGTAGACGGCCTCGTGGAACTGGTACGCCTCGACGGCCGCGCCCACTTCGCGCGCCGTCTTGTGCAGGCGCGAGACGATCCAGCGGTCGTGCAGCGCCCACGTCTTCGGCTCTCCTTCAAAGCCGTGGCCGACCCGCGCGCCTTCGGAATTCAAGAGGCAGAAGCGCGCGGCGTTCCAAATCTTGTTGGCGAAGTTGCGGTAGCTTTCGACCTGGTTGTCGTTCCAGCGCGTGTCCGTCGAGCCGATGGAGGCCAGCACGAGGCGCGTCGCGTCCACGCCGTACTTGTCGAACACGTCGAGCGGGTCAACGCCGTTGCCCTTCGTCTTCGACATGCGCTGGCCGTGCTTGTCGAAGATGGTGCCGGTGATGTAAACGTCGTCGAAAGCTTTCTTACCCGCGAACTTCATCCCCGTCATCATCATCCGCGAGACCCAGAGGAAGATGATGTCGCGCGCCGTGACGAGCACCGAGGTCGGGTAGAAGGTTTTCAGGTCGGGCGAGTCCTCGTCCGGCCAGCCCAAAGTCGAAATGGGCCAGAGCGCCGAGGAGAACCACGTGTCGAGCACGTCCGGGTCTTGCTCAAGCTCGTCGGTGCCGGCCTGCGCGCGCGCGTCCGCTTCGGTGCGCGCGACGTAGACGTTTCCCTTCCCGTCGTACCAGGCGGGGATGCGGTGGCCCCACCAGAGCTGGCGCGAGAGCGTCCAGTCGTAGAGGCCGGCGAGCCAGTTCTCGTAGACCTTCTCGTAAGGGTTCTCGGGGACGAAGCGCGGCTCGTGCTGCTCGCGGATGAGCCGGAGCGGCTCGCGCCCCAGCTCGGACTGCTTCAAAAACCACTGCGTCGAAATCAGAGGCTCGATGACCGTGCGGCAGCGGCCGCACTTCGTGATGGAGAACTCGTAATCGACGACCTTCTCCAACAGCCCAAGCTCTTCGAACTTCTGCACGACCTTCTCGCGCGCCTCGTAGCGGTCGAGACCTTCGAACTCCGCGCCGGCCTCCGAGGTCATCCGGGCGTGCTGGTCGATGACCGTGACCTGCGGGAGGTCGTGACGCTTGCCCAGGGCGTAGTCCGCGGGGTCGTGCGCGGGCGTCACCTTTACGGCGCCCGTGCCGAACTCGGGGTCTACGAACTCGTCGGCGACGACGGGAATCTCGCGGCCGACGATGGGGAGAAGCAACGTCTGGCCGACGAGGTCTGCATATCTTTCATCTTTCGGACTGACAGCGACGGCCGTGTCGCCGAGCATCGTCTCGGGGCGCGTCGTCGCCACCGTCAGGCGGCGGTCGGAGCCTTTGACGGGGTATTGCAGGTAATAGAGCTTGCCCGCCTGAGACTCTTTATCGACTTCTAAATCTGAGAGGGCCGTCTGGTCTTTCGGGCACCAGTTGATCATGCCGGGGCCGCGGTAGATGAGCCCCTCCTCGTAGCAGCGGACGAAGAACTCGCGCACGGCGCGCGAGAGGTGCTCGTCCATCGTGAAGCGCTCGCGCGACCAATCGACGCTCGCGCCCTCGCGCCGCATCTGCCGGGTGATCTCGCCGCCGTACTGCTCTTTCCACTTCCAGACGCGCGCGGTGAACTCTTCGCGGCCGATGTCGTGGCGCGTCTTCCCCTCCTCTTTCTTGAGTTGGCGCTCGACCATGATCTGCGTCGAGATGCCGGCGTGGTCGGTGCCCGGCAGCCAGAGCGTGCGGCGGCCGCGCATGCGGTAGTAGCGCGTGAGCACGTCCATGATCGTGTGCTGGAGTGCGTGCCCCATGTGGAGCGAGCCCGTCACGTTCGGGGGCGGGATGACGATGGAGTAGACGGGCGCGGCGGGGTCGCTGTTCACCTCCGGCGCAAAGCACCCCTCGCGCTCCCAGCGCGCGTAATGGCTCTCCTCGGCCTGCTTCGGGTCGTAAGTTTTCGGGATGTCCATGACCGTTCGATTATACGGAGGGCAGGGGGAAAAGGGAAAAGAGTAGGCAGTTGGCAGTAGGCAGTTCGGAAGAAGGCAAAGCGGTCAAAAGAATCGGGGCGGCGGGATTCACGACCCGCCGCCCCGATTCTTTCAGGCGTCTACCTGCCTGAACTGCCTACTGCCTACTCTTCTCCTCTTCGAGCTTCTGTCTGATGAGCAGCTCGGCCAACTCGGGGACGACCTCCCAGGCGATCTCGCGGACGACCTTGTCGGACATCAGCTCGACGACGCGGCGGGCGATTGCATCGATTGCCTCGGGCGAGAGATGGTCGGCGCGCAGCGGCTCTTCGAGGCCGGCGCGCGCTGTCCCGACGTTGAACCCGGCGGCCGAGGTCTCTTGCGGCGCGGCCTGGGCGAACGAAGACTGTGCGGCGGGCTCTCTGGACACGTCGCCTTCGACGCTGCCGTCGGTGAACTCGTCGGTGACGGCCGGGACGGGCTCGTCGGCGGGCACGACCTCGGGCTCGACGAAGCCGCGGGGCGCGGCGCCCGCGCCTTGCGGCTCCTCACCGCCGAAGGCGAAGCCCTGCGGGCCGTCCTGCACCACCACGTCGCGCCAGGGCGCGTCGTCTTGCGGGAGGGAAGCTTCTGGCTGCGCGAAGGCTTTGGAAGAGTCGAAGGAGGGTGCGGGCTCGAAGGTCGCGGGCGGCTCGAAGGAGGAGGCCGACTCGAAGGGGCGCGGGCGTTCGCCGTGCGCTGCCTCCGCGAAGGCGCTCGGGGCGTCGGCCCACTTCGGCGCGGGCTCGGGCTCCGCGGCGAGAGGCGAGTCGAAGACTTCGGCGGGCGCGACGGGCTCGTCATCGAAGCCGAGGTCGAGGATGAAGTCGTCGGCCTCGGCGGTCGCGGCCGCGGAGGTCGCGCCGAACTGCCCGAGGTCGAGCAGCGAGTCGTCAGCGGCGGCGGCGCCCTTGGCGCGCGCGTCGAATGAAGTCTGGGGGGCGTTCGCTTCGTTCATCACACTCTCTCGGGGCTGGGCCGCGGCGAAGACGGGTTCCGGGTCGTGCGTCTCTTTGAAGGCCGCGGCGAAGTCGTCGGACTCTTTCTCTGAAGCGGCGGCGGCGGGCGCGTGGGCCGCGCTGCCGTTCGTCTCGAAGACGGGTGCGGCGTCGAAGTCGGGCTCGGGCGGCTCTACGTCGGCGGGGTCGGCGGGCGCGTCGCCGCGCCGGCGCGCGAAGGCGGGGGGCGCGCCGAAGTCTTCGGCCGGACGCGCCTCGATCAGCTCGTCGTCGGCGCCGAGGTCTGCGAAGGAGGCGCCCGGGTCTTCCGCCCGCGGCTCTTCCGCCTCGTCGTGCGGCGCGGCGCGGCGCGCGTCCGCGTCGAAGCGTGCTGCGTCGAAGGCGGGCGGGCGCGACTCCTCGGGCCGGCGCTCGTCACGCGGCGCTTCCGCGGGCTCGTCCGCCTTCGACTCGCCGCCGAGGAGTGAGCCGACCTTGCCGACGAGGTTGCGTATCGATTGGAAGGGTTTCGTCAAGACTGTATCCGCGCCAACTCTGCGCGCCTCCGCTTCGTTGAATGGTTCGAACGTGCCAACGAGGAGCACGACGGGAATCTTCTTCAGACGTTCGTCCCGCTTGATTCGCTCGCACAGCTCGTAGCCGTCGGGGCCGGGCATCACCACGTCGGCGAGCACGACGTCGGGCGGCGGCTCCTGGGCGAGCGCCCGCCACGCCTGCGCGCCGTCACCGACCGCGACGACCTCGAAGTCCTCGTCGCCGAAGGTGAGACTGACGACCTTCTGGATCGTCGGCGAGTCGTCAGCGAGCAGAAGTTTCCGGCTTCCCGAACTCAAAAGAGTCTCCTTGTGCAAGGGGGCCGAACGCTCCGGGGGGCAAGTAAAGGAACGCTTTCGCGCGTGGAGCGGCGGCAGGGCATGTTCAGCGGCCCCTCGCTGAAAACCACGCACGAAGGCCGCAAATCAAACCTAACACCCGCGCCGACGGCCCGTCAAGCTGATTTTCCGGCCGCCTTTTCGGGCGCGCACGCGCCGGGCCGCGTGTATAATCCGGCCGTTTTCCGCGCGCCTAAAATTCCCCGTCGGTGAAGAGTATGAGTGGAGAGGGGTGCCGCGTCTGCGGCAACAGTTCGGGCAACCGCGCGCACCGCGCGCGCGAGATGTTCGCGGGGACGCGCGACGAGTTCGACTACGTCGAGTGCGCGTCGTGCGGCACGCTGCAAATCCAAGAGGTGCCCGACCTGCGCCCCTACTACGCGGGCGACTACTACTCGCTGCGCCCGCCCGAGCAGAGCGGCGGCGCCGGGTTGAAGAAGCGGCTCGCGCGCCGCGCGGCGTCGTTTATCCGCGGGCGCGCGGCGGGCTATTACTGCGGAAGGCGACGAGGTTTCGGCGAGTTGCGGCGACCCCTGGGGCGCCTGCTCGCGGCGCGCGCCGGGCGCGTGGTCGTCGGCTTCCCCGCCTACCTGAAAGAGACGCGGCTCGACCTGCGGCTCAACCCCGGTTCCGGCATTCTCGACGTGGGCTCGGGCGCGGGCGGGACGCTGGTCGCGCTGAGCCACTTCGGCTTTCAGGATTTAGTCGGAGTCGATCCCTTCGTGGCCGAAGATGTCACGTACGAGAGCGGCGTGCGCGTGCTGAAGGCGGAGCTCTCCGACCTCACGCGCCGGTTCGACCTCGTCCTCGCCAACCACTCGCTCGAACACGTCCCGGACGCGCGCGCCGCGCTCGGGGAGATGCACAGGGTTCTGAGGCCGGGCCACTACGCCGTCGTCCGCATCCCCGTCGTCGCGCGCGCTTGGAAGGAGTTCGGCGTCAACTGGGTTCAGCTCGACCCGCCGCGCCACCTCTTCCTCTACACGGCGCAGACCTTCAAGTCTTTGGCTGAAGAGGTCGGGTTTACCGTCGATGAAATCGTCTACGACTCGACGGCCTTCCAGTTCTGGGGGAGCATCCAGTACGCGCGCGACATCCCGCTCGCCGACGAGCGCTCCTACTTCGTCAACCCCTCCAACTCCGTCTTCACGCCCGAAGAGATCGCCGCCTTCGAGGCGCGCGCCGCGGAGTTGAACCGCGCGGGCGAGGGCGACCAGGCGGTCTTCTACTTGAGAAAGGGCTGAAGGGCTGAACGCTTTCCGCGCGGTCAAAATTCCTGTTGACAGCCGCCGGGCACGGCGCTAAGCTCCCGGCCACACTCAGCTCCCGAAGGTTCAAAAGCCCGTAACTCTCTCCCCCGATACTTCCCGAACTGTAGGCGGACGACTCCGCCGGCGACTTAAGAACAAGACCCTCTTTCTGTACAAAGGGCGGCACCCCGTCCCTCACTCTTCGAGACAGACAACCCGCGGGGCTGTAGGCCCCCGCCCCGCGCCGAACTCGCACCTTTAACCCGCCCGCGCGGAGCGCTCCGCGCGGGGGTTTAAAAAGAGCGGCCCGCGCCCACGTTGCAGGTGGGCGCGGGCCGGCAGAGACAACACGGAACCGAACGCCGAGGCGCCGGGACGCATCGCCCTGTCGGCCCGCATCTTAGCGCGCCGCGGCGGGGGTTCCAAGAGAACTGCCGAAAGGAGACTTGTGATGAAGAGACTTCTATTCGTGCTGGCGCTCGCCGCCGGCCTCTCCGCCCTCGCCCTCTCGACCGCGCCGGCGACCCGCGTCGCGCACGCGCAGTCGGGCATCGACCCGAACCAGTGGTATCAGATCGTCGCCCACCACAGCGGCCTCTGCCTCGACGTGAACGGCGGCGGTTTGAACACCGGCGCGCGGCTCATCCAGTACACCTGTCACAACGGGGACAACCAGCGCTTCCGGTTCGAGCCGATGGGCAACGGCTACTACCGCATCCGCGCCGGCAACAGCAACCTCTGCATCGACCAGGTGAACGCCACCTACAGCTACGGCGGCCAGTTCATGCAGTACACCTGCCACAACGGCCTCAACCAGCAGTTCGACGTAATCAGCGGGCAGGTCGGCTCGGGCTACTACAACCAGATACGCGTCCAGCACAGCCTGCTCAACATGGACGTGGCGAACGCGTCCTACTCGCCCGGCGCGTACATCATCCAGTACGACCCGCACGGCGGCATCAACCAGCAGTTCGAACTCGTCCCGTCTTCGACCACGCCCTGCGCGGGCCGCGACGCGGACGGCGACGGGGTCGTGGCCTGCTACGACTGCGACGACAACGACCCGGACGTGCAGGACTGCCCGCCGCCCGAAGACCCCTGCAACCCCATCTGGCTCTGCCAGTAGTCGTCGCCCGTCGGTCACACACGAACTAAAGGGGCGCGGGCGTCTCGTCCGCGCCCCTCATTGTTTGACGGCTGGATTTAGGCGCCGCAGTGCGGCTATCATCCGCGCGCATGACTTCTACGAAGAGGACGCTCGACGCCTCGAACTACGACACGGACAAGGCGGCGCACACGCACTACCTGCGCAACTACGAGGAATACTTCCGCCCGCTCCTCGACCGGGACGTGCGCCTGCTCGAACTCGGCGTCCTCAAGGGCGGCTCGCTCCTCCTCTGGCGCGACTACTTCGAGCGCGGCCTCATCGCCGGCCTCGACCTCAACCCCGCGCCGATCGAAGACCCGACGGGGCGCATCCGCCTCTACCAGGGCGGCCAGCAGGACACCGCACTCCTCGACCGCATCGCGCGCGAGTGCGCGCCCGAGGGCTTCGACGTCATCATCGACGACTGCTCGCACGTCGGCGAGCTGGCCCGCGTCAGCTTCTGGCACCTCTTCGAAAACCACCTCAAGCCGGGCGGCCTCTACGTCATCGAAGACTGGGGCACAGGCTACTGGGACTTCTGGCCTGACGGCGTGCGCTACCGCCCCCGGCGCACGACGAGAGGCCCGCTGCGCTACCGCCTCAGCCGCGTCGCCACCCGCCTGCACAACAGCCGGCTCGGCCGCCTGCCGCTCGCCGGCAACCTCACACGCTTCGCCAAGCGCGCCCTCCAGCGCGGCCTCTACGCCACGCACGACTACGGCATGGTCGGCTTCGTCAAAGAGCTGGTGGACGAAATGGGCATGGGCGACATCACACACCCCGAATTCGGCGTCGCCCCCCGACGCCGCTCGAAGTTCCGCGAGCTGCGCCTCTCGCACGGCCACCTCTTCGTCGTGAAGGCATGAAGGAAGGCAAAAGGCAAAAGGCAAAATGATGAGGGGCGAGCCCCCTTATCTTCACTTTTGCCTTTTGCCCTTTGCCTTTTGCCTTTTCAGCGGCTCAGGGTCACGTCGTCGGCGGTGCCGGATTTGCCGTCGGGGCCGTCGGAGGCGAGGGTGTAGGAGGCTTGCGTGCCGGCGTAGCGGTAGGGGTTGTGCCAGGGGTCGAGGCGGATGACGCGTTTGGCGTAGCGCGGGTTCAGGTGGTCGAAGAGGACGGCCGAGTCTTCGCCGACGACGTAGAAGCCGCGCTCGCGGCGGAAGGCTTCGAGCGCCTCCCGCATCTCCGCGAGGTCTGCGCGCGCGCGCGCGGCCTTGCGCGTGTCGATTGAGCGCCAGAGCGTTTCGAGGTCGCCGACCGCCTCGCCGCCTACCTCAAAGCCCGCCGCGCGCCAACGGCCGCGCGCGTCCTTCGCCAGGGTGAAGACGCCTTCGACCACGACCTCCGCCACGGCCGACGCGCCCATCAGAGAGAGCTGCTTGATGGTGAGCGGCCCGCGCGTCAAAGGCTCGGCGGCCTTCTGCTCCGGCTCGTCCTTCTTCTTCTCCTTCTTCTTCTTCTTCGCGCCGGCCTCGCTCGCGCGGGCGGCCTCGTCTTCGACGGTGAGCGCCGTCACCCCCCAGCCGCCCCCGACTTTAGCCTGCTGCGCCTCGAACTCCGTGACGAGTTCTTCGAGCGCGCCGCGCGCGGCTTCGAGCCGCTCGGCGCCGACGGCCTCGGCGAAGAGGTCGAAATCCTCCCAGGCGCGGTCGCCCGTGCGGAACTCGGCGGCGCGCCAGCGCTTGAGCTTGAAGACGCCGCCCGTCTGCGGCACGCGCTCGTCCTCGACGCGCACGAGGCGGAAGGCGACCCTCACGCCGGCCGAGACGGTGACGGGCGCCGAGCCCGCGGGGCTGACCTCTTTAACCTTGACCGCGCCCTTCGACAAGGCGAAGCCCGGCGCCTCCGCGACCGCACGCCGCGCGTCCGACTCCTTCAACGCCGGCTTCGGCCTCTTCTGCGCCGCGGCGTCGGCGGCAAAGGCACAGAAGGCAAAGGCGACGACGAGAAACACGGCGCCTCTCGTCATCAACAATGAAAGAGGATGAGAGCCGGCGTGCCTCTCATCCTCCCTTTTGCCTTTCGCCTTTTGCCCTTTGCCTTCCTTCATTGTTCCGGCGGCGGGGTGATGCTGAAGCGCGAGAGCAGGCGGTCGGCGGCGTCGCGCGCGGCCTGTTCGAGCTGGAACTGCGAGGGGTAACGTTCGACGCGACGCGTCGGGACGGGCACGCGCACGCCGCCGACGCGCGCCGAGTCGTAGTAGGGGCGCTGGAAGATCGTGTCGGAGTACTTGAGGTCGCCCGTCCGCGGCGTGTAGACGTAAGTCCTGAGCGCGACCCCGCGCGTGTCCGCGCTCGTGCCGCCCACGCTGCTCTCGTCCATCTGGAAGAAGACGACGTAGGCGACCTCCTCCTTCTTGGCGCGCTCGCGCGCCTGGTTCCGCCGCCCCTTCCCGCCGTCCTTCAGCTCCACGTCGCGGCCGGACTGCTTCAGCCTCTCGAAGAAGGCCGCGGCCACGTCGTCCTGCGCCAACGAGTCGAAGCCCATCATGAGCGTGTCGTCCTTCATGACGACGAGGGTGACGAGCGGGTCTTGCTTCTTCGCCTCGGCGGGCTTGGCGGCGGGGTCGGCCGGCGTCGGCTGCTCGGTCGGCAGCCCCAAGGGCTTCTGCGCCTTGCGCCCCGACTGGGCGCCGGCGCCCGCCGCGCAGAAGGCCGCCGCGAGGACGAGGGAGAGAACGCCGAACGGGACGGCGCGCGCGCGCGAAGGATTCGGTCTGTTCATAAAAATTCTCCTCGTCCTTCTTTCGGATGCCCGGGCGGGGCTTTAACTCTGCTCGCCGCGCGACTTGCTGATGAGCATGCGCAGCATGACCTGGAGCTGCGAGGTCGTGAAGGGCTTGGGCAGAAAGACGACGGCGCCGGCGGCGAAGCTGTCGGAGGAGAGCTTCGGGTTCTGCTCGGCCGTCATCATCATCACCGGAATCTTCATCAGCTTCTTCTCGGTCTTCATGTAGCGGACGAGTTCCGGCCCCTGGATGTGCGGCATCACCACGTCGAAGACGCAGGCGAGGAAGTCGCCGCCCGCCTGGAGGAGCTTGTACGCCTCGCGCCCGTCGCGCGCCGGCACGACCTGGTAACCCTCCTTCTCGACGATGGCCGTCACCAGACGCAGAATCGCCGGGTCGTCGTCGGCCACCAGGATGCGTCGTGAGGCTTCACTCTGCGCAGACACTAAGAACCTCCGGTTCTTCTGAATGATGAATGCAGAATGAAGAATGAGGAATTGAAGGCAAGCCGCTTCTCATTCATCACTCATCACTCGTCATTAAACTTCAACTGCCCTGCCGCTCTCGTCGGCGCGCGCGAGGCGCGCGGCCAGGGTGATGGCGGCGACCATGCTCGAATGCTCCGCGACGCCGCGGCCCGCGATGTCGAAGGCCGTGCCGTGATCGACGGAGGTGCGGATGAACGGCAGACCCAGCGTGACGTTGACCGCCTCGCCGAAGGAGAGGCACTTCACGGGGATCATCGCCTGGTCATGGTAACACGAAATCACCGCGTCGAACTCGCCGCGCGAGGCGCGCAGGAAGACCGTGTCGGCCGAGTGCGGCCCCGACACCTCCAACCCCTCCGCGCGGCACGCCTCGACCGCCGGCTGAATCTCGGCCGCCTCCTCGACGCCGAACAGGCCGCCCTCCGCGCCGTGCGGGTTCAGGGCCGCCACCGCGATGCGCGGGCGCACGATGCCCCAGCGGCGCAGCTCGCGGTCGGCGAGCCGCGTGACGCGCAAGATGCGCTCCTTCTCGACGAGGCGGATGGCCTCGGCCAGCGGCACGTGCGTGGAGATGAGGACGATGCGCAGGTTCGACGCGACGAAGGCCATCGCCGACTCGGGGCTCCCCGTCAGGTGCGCGAGGAACTCCGTGTGCCCGGGGAAGCTGTAGCCGCCGAGGAAGAGCGCGCGCTTGTTGATCGGCGCGGTGGCGATGGCCTCCACGACGCCCGCGCCGCAGAGTTCGACCGCCGCCTCGATGTACTCGGCCGCGGCGCGCCCCGCGTCGCCCGACTCGACGCCCGGCGCGACCGTGCCCTGGATGTTGTCGAGGTGGTAGATGACCGGCCCGGCCGCGTCTTCGGGGAAGGGCTCGCCGCGCCGCACGATCTCGTAGCCGCACCGGAGGTCGAGCGTGCGCGCCGTGTGCGCGAGGTGCTGCGCGTCGCCGACGATGACGGGCACGCAGGCCGCGAGCACCTCGGGCTCGGCCACGGCCTTGAGCACGACCTCGGGGCCGATGCCCGCGGGGTCGCCCATCGTGACGCCGATGCGCGGGGCGCGCGCGCCGCCGCGCCCCGCCGCGGCGAGGTTGGGTGAAGAGTTGTTCATCTTTCGGAACCGGAACCGCGCGTGAGGCTGTGGTGGGGACATGGACGGGCGCCGCGGGGCCGCCCCGCTCGGGGACGCGCCCGCGGGCGCCGTCACTTAAATTCAGTCGCCGGTCTCGTCGCCGCCGCCGTCGCGGTCTTCGGCCTTGAACATGTACTTGATGTTGTGCTTGAGAAGCATGATGTTGGGCGCGCCCTTGCGGTTGATCTTGAGAGCGCTGCGGTCGTACCACTCGATGGTGCCCTCGACCTCTTCGCCGTCCAGCAGCACGATGACCATCAGCGTGTGCTGATCCATCTGCTTCTTGTAGTAGAAGATTTCGGCGCTCGTCTCGGCGGGCGGAATCTTCTTGCGCCCGAGGGCGGCCGCGGCCGCGGCCGCGCCGGACGACGACTCGCGCGGCTCGCGCGGGGCGGCCCCGCCCGACGGGCGGTGCTGCGGGGCGCGCGGCGGCGGCGCGGCCCTCTCCGACCTCTCCGAAGTCTCACGCGCCTGCGGCGCCGTCTCGCGGCCCTTGACCTCGGCCAGGGTCGTGCGAATCAGTTTGCGGTTCACTTTATCTCCTCACCTCCAACAGTGCCAAGTAACTTGCATGAAACGGGGCCGCCCGCGCCGTGCACGCGGCGACAGGATCGAACAGAAGACGAGACACGGCGGACACTGCCTGCCCGGTCGGCGCCCCCACGCATTCTGCGGTCTGAAGTAGACAGACGAGAAACGGTCTTTACCCGTAATTGATTTCAATCCTGTCAGGGTTTGCGCGACACAATACACAAAGAGAAGGCAAAAGGCAAACTTCAAAAGGCAAAAGTTAAAGGGAAGATGAAGGTCACGCCGCTCTTCACCTTCCCTTTTAAACTTTTGCCTTTTGCCTCTTGCCTTTTGCCTTCTCCTAGTCCGCCTTCTTGCGGATGAAGGTCGGCACGTCGAGGTCGTCGGAGCGCGTGGGGGCGACGGCGCGCGCGGAGAGGTCGGGCGAAGACTGCACGTAGCGCGACGGCGGCGCCGAGACGCTGGTGTGCGTCGTGGTGCCGGCGTCGGACATGTCCTTGTCGAAGCCGGTGGCGATGACGGTGATCTTCATCTCGTCGCGCAGGGATTCGTCGATCACCGCGCCGAAGATGATGTTGGCGTCGTCGTCCGCCGACTCGCGGATGATCGAGCTGGCCTCGTTGACCTCGTAGAGCGTGAGGTCGTTGCCGCCCGTGATGTTGATGAGCACGCCCTTCGCGCCCTGGATGGTCGCCTCTTCGAGGAGCGGCGAGGAGATGGCCTGCTGCGTCGCCTCGACCGCGCGGTTCGGCCCGCTCGCGCGCCCCGCGCCCATCAGCGCCAACCCCATCCCCGCCATAATCGCCTTCACGTCGGCGAAGTCGAGGTTGATGAGCCCCGGGACGGTGATGAGGTCGCTGATGCCCTGCACGGCCTGCCTGAGCACGTCGTCGGCCATCTTGAAGGCGTCCTGCAAAGACATCGTCGGGTCGGCCGTGTGGAGCAGGCGCTCGTTCGGGATGGTGATGACCGTGTCCACGCACTCGCGCAGCTCTCTCAAGCCCTGGTCGCCCTGCGCCATGCGCCGCTTGCCCTCGAAGTGGAAGGGCTTGGTGACGACGGCGACGGTCAGCGCGTTCAACTCCGTGGCGAGCGACGCGATGATAGGCGCGGCGCCCGTGCCCGTGCCGCCGCCGAGGCCCGTCGTGACGAAGACCATGTCCGCGCCTTCGAGGGCTTCGATGATCTTCTCGGTGTCTTCTAACGCGGCGTTGCGGCCGATGTCTGGATTTGCGCCCGCGCCGAGCCCCTTCGTGAGCTTGCCGCCGAGTTGAATCTTGATCGGCGCGCGGGAGCGCTTGAGGGCCTGCAAGTCCGTGTTGGCGACGAGGAACTCGATGCCCTCGATGCCGGCCTCGATCATGCGGTTGACGGCGTTGCCGCCGCCGCCGCCGACGCCGATGACCTTGATGCGCGCGCCCGTGATGGGAGGGTCGTCATCGATGAAAATGTTGATCCCGCTCGCCGGACGGCCTTCCGGTGTCATATTCTGCAATTTCCTCTCTCCTTCCGAAGCTCTTTCGCCGCCCCGAAGGTGTCGTGCGGTTATCTTGGGCTGTGCGCGCCGACGACAACAAAATATTGAGGGCTACATCTTGTGCCGGCTGGCGCGGCAGCATACAACATCTACTCAGAAAATACCACCAAAACGATTGCGAAATTTCGAGACGAGCGCGCCGAGTCCGCCCGACGCCTGCGCCCTCGCGAGCGACGCCCGCATTTCCGCGGATTTCGCCCGCTGGCGAATTAAACACAGGCCCGAGGCGGCCGCCCACGCCGGGCTCTGCACGTCTTCGACGAGCCCGCCGAAGCGGTCGCGCTCGGGGTAGCCCAGACGCACCGGCGCGTCGAAGACCTGTTCGGCAATCTCGACCATGCCGTTCAAGAGTGCGCCGCCGCCCGTCAGGACGACGCCGCTCGAAAGTTGCCCCTCCCAGCCGGCCTCGCGGATCTCGTCGGCGACGTGCGAGAGCACCTCTTCGGCGCGCGGCTGGAGGATGTCGCAGAGAATCTGTCTGGACAGTTGGCGCGGCGGGCGGCCGCCGACCGAAGGCACGTCAACCAGCTCGCCCCGCTCCGACTCGGACAGACTCAAAGCCGACGCGCAGCCGACGTTGCGCTTGATCTTCTCGGCCTCCGGAATGGGCGTGCGCAGGCCGAAGGCGATGTCGTTCGTGAAGTGCGAGCCGCCGAGGGCAAAGACCGCCGTGTGCTGCACTGCGCCGCGCTGGTAGATGATGAGCCCCGTCGTCTCCGCGCCGATGTCCACGAGTGCCGCGCCGAACTCCTTGTCGTCGTCGGTCAAAGTCGCCTCGGCCGCGGCGAGTTGTTCTAAGACCATCTCACCCACAACCAACCCGGCGCGGTTGACCGAGTTGATGACGTTCTGGCGCGCGGTGACGGGGCTCGTCACGATGTGGACTTTCACGGCGAGCCTCGCGCCGATCATGCCGACGGGGTCGTTGATGCCGTCCTGGTCGTCAACGATGAACTCCTGCGGCAGGCGGTCAACGATCTCGCGCCCGGCCGGCAGTTGTTGGGCCGAGGCCGACTCGATGGCGCGGCGCACGTCGTCCTGCGTGATCTCGCGGTCACGGCCTGCGACGATGACGGGGGCGTGGCTGTTGCGGCGGCCGTGGCCGGACTCGTAGACGGGGTCGCGCTCGCGCCCCGAGACGGCGACGATGGCCTGCCCGTTGAAACTCATGATGTGCGAGCCCGAGAGGTTGATGGCGACCTCCTCGGCTTCGAGCCCGCTCATGCGCTCGGCCTCTTCGACGGCGCGCGTGATCGACTCGACGGCGGCCTCGGGGTCAACGACGACGCCCTTGCGCAGGCCGCGCGCCTCCGACTCGCCGATGCCGACGATGTCGATGAGGCCGCCGTCGCCGGGCTCGCCGATGATGCAGGTCACGCGGCTGGTGCCGACGTCGAGTCCGACCGTGTGGGTCAGGTTCTTAGCCATTCGGGTTTCGCTCCTTCGCAGACTGGGGGTTCGCGTTAGTCCGGCGCGAAATTCGAGTCTCCCGCAAAGTCCTTTCCAAAACTTACTCGACGCGTCGGGGGCGCGTCGCCACGCTCGCCGGCTGCTGTGCGCTGGCCTTCTTCTCTTCCGCCCGCGCGGGCTTGCGCGGCTCGGGTCTCTTCCTGCCGCCCTGCGCGGGCGCGGCTTGCGTCGCGGCGGCGGGGGCTTGCGTCTCGGCCGGGCCGGCGTCGCCGTCGGGCTCGGGCCGGTACTGCGCGGTCGAGGCCGTGCCGAGGACGGCGCGCTTGCCCTGCGAGACATCGACGGAGGTGATGTAGGGGCCGCGCGGCGTCGCGCGCTGCGCGTCGAGGACTTCGAGCGCCTGGCGGAAGCGCTTGCCGAAATCCTCCTTGCCGAGCCTGACTTCGACCGCCGCATCCGGCCCCGCGAGCTGCACGCGCACGTCGTCGAGGTCTTCGAGGTTGAGTTCGCTCACGCGCTTCGTCAGCCCGGCCTGCGCCCACTCGCGCGAGAGTTCGCGCGCGACGCTCACGCGCGCGCCGTTGTGCTTGGCGGCCTCGGGGGTGCGGCCCTCTTCGATGCCGCGGATGAAGAAGTCGTCGTCGGACGGCGAAGCCGCCCCGAGCACGACGCCGTCGTCATCGACCCAGACGAGGCGGCCGCCCGCCGTGCGCGAGATGACGCGCGGCTCGCGCTCCGTGACGCGGACGCGCAGGCCGTCGGGCAGCACGCGCGTGACGACGGCGTCGCGCACCCACGGCAGCTCCTTCAACTCCTTCGCGATGACTTCGAGGTCGGCCTGCCACGCGCCCGCGTTCGACAGGCGCAGCACCGCCGCGCGGATGTCTTCGCGCGAGGCACGCGTCGCGCCGGCCACGTCCACCGTCTTCACCTTGAAGAAGGAGGCCGAGACGGCCGTGCGGTAGCCGAGGTAGGCGAGCAGCCCGAGCGCGACGGCGAGCACGGTCTTGAGCAGGGCGGGGACGTAGGGCAGCGCAGACTTCCACTCGAAGCCCTTCTGCCGCGAGTCCTTCGACGCGGCGGGGCGAGCGCGGCGGTTGTTCGGCCGCTGCACGGAGACGGCGCCGCGCCCCTTCGCGCCGACCCGGCCCGCGCGCGGTGTGATGACCTGCTCTCTCACTGCTTCTCCCCCTCGCTTCCGGCCGCGCCCTTCGTCCCGACGAACGCCTCCGCGTCCCCCTCCGTCTGTCCCGGGTTCGGCTCTGCCCCCCATAGCTCGACTTCGTACTCCAGTTCAATCCCGTGCTCGCGCCGGAAGCGCTCGCGTATCTCTTCGGCGAGAGCGTAGGCGTCGCGCGCCTGCGCGCCCTCGCCCTCGGTGACGATGAAGTTGGCGTGGATAGGAGAGACGACCGCGCCTCCCTTCTTAACGCCCTTCATCCCCATCTCGTCGATCATCTTGCCGGTGCTGAGGCCGGAGCCCGGCGGGTTCTTGAAGAAGCAGCCGGCCGAGCGCGCGCCGTGAGGCTGCGTGGCGAAGCGTTTCTGCTTGGCCTCCTCCATCCGCTCCTTAATCTTCTCGGGGTCGTCGGCTTTAAGTTTGAGCGTGCAGCCGAGAAGCAGCTCGCCCTCTTTAAATGAAGTGTGACGGTAGTCCCACTTCACCTCGCTGCCGGGCACTTCGACAATCTCCCCGCCGCGCGCGACGCGCACCGTCTCGACGACCTGCCCGATCTCGTGGCCGTACGCGCCCGCGTTCATCCAGAGCGCGCCGCCGACGGTGCCGGGGATGCCGCCCAAGCCTTCAATGCCCGAGAGCCCCTGGCGCGCGGCCTCGACGCACAGGCGCGGGAGCGAGAAGCCCGCGCTGACGGAGACGCGCTCGCCTTCGAACTCGGCCTTGCCTTTCACCTCGCGCGTCGAGACGACGACGTAGCGGTGCTCGCGGTCGTCGGCCAGCACGTTGCTGCCCGCGCCGAGCACGCGCCACGCGACGCCCGCCGCTTCCAGACCGCCGACGACCGCCGCCGCCTGCTCCTCGGTCTCGGGCACGAGCAGCCAGTCGATGCCGCCGCCGACTCTCAAGCTCGTCAGCTCCGCGAAGCGACGCCCGCGCTCGGCGCGCACGCCCGCCCGGCGCGCGACCTCTGCGAGCTGCGCGTCGCGTGCCTGAACGTCGGACTTGTTCCGCTCTTCACTCATTACTTCTGCGTGCGCGGCGCCGGAAGAGGTCATTGCGCCGTCGCCTCCGACTCTCCGTCCCTCTCCTGCAAAAGCTCGACCAACTTCTCGCCCGCGCGGTAGACGTTGCCGGCGCCGAGCGTGATGACCATGTCGTTCGCGCGCGCCTCTTCGAGCAAAGCCTGCGTCGCGTCCTCGACCGAGCCGACGTAGCGCGCGTCCTTGTGGCCGAAGCGGCGGACGGCCTCGACCAGAGCCTCGCCGCTCACGCCCTCGATGGGCTGCTCGCTCGCCGCGTAGATGTCGGTCACCATCAAAACGTCCGCGTTGTTGAAGGAGCGCGCGAACTCGTCCATCAAGTCCTGCGTCCGCGAGTAGCGGTGCGGCTGGAAGAGCACGACCATGCGGCGCCCGGCCGAGCCGAGCTTCGCCGCGACGAGGGTGGCGCGGATCTCCGTCGGGTGGTGTCCGTAGTCGTCCACGACGATGACGCCCGCGGCCTCGCCCTTGAACTGGAAGCGCCGGTTGACGCCCGCGAACTCGCCGAGCGCCTTCGTGATCGTCTCGAACGGCACTTCGAGTTCGAGCCCGATGGCGATGGCCGCCAGGGAGTTGTAGATGTTGTGCAGCCCCGGCACGCGCAAAGAGACTTCGCCGACCGGCTCGCCCATCAGGCGCGCCTGGTAGACCGAGCCGAACTGCTTGTCGTAGCGCACCTCACGCGCGGCGATGTCGGCCTGCGCCGAGAGCCCGTAGGTGATGCGGCGGCGGACGACCGACGGGATGACCGTCTGCACGTGCGGGTCGTCCAGGCAGAGGACGGACGCGCCGTAGAAGGGCACCTTGTTGACGAAGTCGGCGAAGGACTTCCGCACGTCGTCCATGTCGGCGTACGAGTCCATGTGCTCGCGGTCGATGTTGGTGACGACGGCGAAGGTCGGCGAGAGCATCAGGAACGAACGGTCGCTCTCGTCGGCCTCGACCACCATCAGGTCGCTCTTCCCCAAACGCGCGTTCGAGCCCATCGCGCCGACGACGCCGCCGACGACGACCGTCGGGTCGAGCCCGCCGTTGGCGAGGATGGTGGCGATCATTGAGGTCGTCGTCGTCTTCCCGTGCGAGCCGGCGACGGCGACCGTGTTCGGCTTCAGGCGCATCAACTCGCCCAGCATCTCCGCGCGCGGGATGACGGGGATCGAGCGCCGCCGCGCCTCCAACACTTCCGGGTTGTCGCCGCGCACGGCGGTCGAGCGGACGACGACGTGCGCGCCGCCGACGTGCTCCGCCGCGTGCCCCTCGTAAATCTTCGCGCCGAGGCTTTCGAGCCGCGCCGTCACGTCCGAGCGCCGCACGTCGGAGCCCGACACGCGGAAGCCCATGTTCAAAAGCACCTCCGCGATGCCGGACATGCCTATGCCGCCGACGCCGACGAAGTGGACGTGTTGGATTCGCCTGACCAT
>Ga0213876_10000493_pt1 | contig 30889 bp, 32 predicted proteins | sample BarmaccomBMRX_R9_FD_160113 | JGI IMG/M metagenome (GOLD analysis project Ga0213876, IMG submission 160113) | Root-associated microbial communities from Barbacenia macrantha in rupestrian grasslands, the National Park of Serra do Cipo, Brazil - RX_R9 | ecosystem: Host-associated > Plants > Roots... | reverse complement strand
GGTAACGGGTAACGGGTAGCGGGTAGCGGGTAGCGGGTAGCGGGTAACGGGTAACGGGTGGCGGGTGACCGGCGGGTGCATTTGCCGAGGTTGCTTGCACCTGTTCTCAGGACGGTTGAGCTGTCGTTGCCCCGGAGGGATCGCCGGGACAAAAATAGCTCAACAAACTTGAAAACCGGTGTAGGCAGCGGCGCTGCCCGAACGATTGTTGTTCCTCCCATTTCAAGAAAGGTTGCGAACGCCGTCAACGCGTTACCCGTTACCCGTTACGCGCTACCCGTTACCTGTTACCCGATTTGACGCTGGGAGCCTATGCTCCCATATTGCGGCCCGAATGAAACCAGCCCTCGTAGCGCTTGAGGATGGACGGGTCTTCCAGGGTGAAGCGTTCGGCACCCATGGAACGACGGCCGGAGAGATTTGTTTCAACACCTCAATGACCGGGTATCAGGAATTGCTGACGGATCCTTCTTACCGGGGTCAGATCGTCACGATGACCTATCCCCTGATCGGGAACTACGGGGTGAATGATTTTGACGACGAGAGCAGCCAGCCGCACGTACGCGGTTTCGTGATTGGCGAGTTGTCGCCCGTGGCGAGCAACTGGCGGGCAGGCGCTTCCCTGGAGGATTACCTGCGCAAATGGAACATGTGCGGGATCCAGGGAGTGGACACCCGTGCGCTGACCAAGCATTTGCGGGTGCGCGGGGCGATGCGGGCCTGCCTGACGCATGAGCTTACGGCGGCGGAGGCCATCGCACGCGCGCAGGAAACCCCCTCGATGATCGGATCTGATTTCGTCAAAGAGGTGACGACGCTGCATAGTTATGATTGGGATCCTGAGGACCGGCTGAGCCGTGCATGGAGCATCGTGAAAGGCAATCCGGACCAGGTTGACGAGGTCACCGAGAATGGCCAGGTTTTTAAGAAGCTGCCGCCCGTCAAGCATCGGGTGGTGGCTTATGATTTCGGCATCAAACGCAACATCCTGCGCCGCCTCCGGCAACACGGTTTCAAGGTGACCGTCGTGCCGGCAACCGCCAAAGCGGAGGACGTGCTGGCGCTGAAACCCGAAGGATTGTTTCTGTCCAATGGTCCCGGCGATCCGGCTTCCCTGACGTATGCGCACGAAGAATTGCGAAAGCTGATCGGCAAGGTGCCGATTTTTGGAATCTGCCTGGGCCACCAGTTGCTCGGTTTTGCCTATGGCGGCCGGACATTCAAGCTGAAATTCGGCCATCGGGGAGCCAACCAGCCCGTCCAGGATCTGGCGACCGGGAAGGTGGCCATCACCTCTCAGAACCACGGGTTTGCCGTCGATTCCGATTCACTACCCGCAAACGTGGAAATCTCGCACGTCAATCTGAACGACGGCACGGTTGAGGGAATGCGGCACCGCGACTTTCCGATTTTCAGTGTGCAATACCATCCCGAAGCAGCGCCGGGCCCAAACGATGCCAGCTACTTCTTTGATGCGTTTGTCCGTTTGGTTGAGACCGGCCGCCCGTAAACGGGAGGGTCCCCACGGCCATTCAGTTAAGGGCGGTGGGCCGGGCGTGGCCTTCGTTCTGGAGGAACGGCTGATCCTATACCATTCAGGCAGCGATCTCGGTAGAATGCCGGCTGGACCCGGCCCGTTGGGCCTAGACCGTTTATACGGTCTGATAGGTGTAAAGCCGGCTGGGCACCTCAACCCTTGGGGGAACGCCCGCACAGCGCCTGGAGCCCCTGCCTACGATCAGCTGTCCCCCCGGGACCAAAGCAATACCCGGCCTTGTATCCTTAACTAAATGCCCGTGGGCTGAACCCTGGGCAAAGTTTTGCCGGGGCCGAAAAGGCTCGGGTGCGGTCCCGGCGGTGATTGGGAAACGTTGCGCACGGTAGGCTCTCGGGTCACAGTTGGGCATGGCGAAAGAAGAGCCATTGATCGCGCAAGGAGTGATTTCAGAGGTGCTGCCGAATACCATGTTTCGTGTGTCGCTGCCGAACGGCCAAAAAGTTCTTGCGCATATCAGTGGTAAAATGCGCAAACATTTTATCCGCATTGTGCCTGGGGACAGGGTGGAGGTTGAGCTTTCGCCCTATGATCTGACCAAGGCACGCATTATCTTTCGCGAAACCTGATCCTGAACTCACCCTAGGGGATGACGCAGACCTTGATTTCTCAAAAAGCAAACGAGAGAGTGCCGCCGATTCGCCCGGATGCGATCAATGAAGAAAGGTAGATTATGAGCGAACAGACCAATCCAGAGCAGCCTGGTTACCCGGGCTCGGGTACAACCCCGGAAGCAGCCGGCAGTGCAGGAGGGGCGCCCGGAGCGCCGGGACAACCTGGCTATTCGGCGCCGCCGCCCAACGCGGGACAGTCGGCAGACGCGGCCAAAGACCACGTTCAAGCCGCAGCTGATGATTTCAAGGCCGCGGCATCCGCCAAAGCCGACGAAATCCGGCGGGCAGCGGAACAGAAGGCTGAGCAGCTTCGTTCTCAGGCCGAGGCACGCGCCCGTGAGTTCCGGGACACGGCCCAACAAACCTGGGGCGATGCGCGCAGCAAGGCAAAGACGTGGCAGACGGAAGGCGAAGCATACGTAAGGGACCACCCCGCCCAGGCGGTGCTTGCGGCCCTCGGGGCAGGATTCGTTTTAGGTTTGCTACTGCGTAAATAGCCATGACGTCGATCCCTGCGTCGGAGCCCGGACCTGCCACCAGGGTGTCGGCCGGCGAGGCCATGCGGGAATGGCTCGCTTCGGTTCTGAAGTTTCTCGAGCTCAAGCTGCAGTTGCTTGGGTTTGAAGGGCGCGAAGCCGGTGTCCACCTACTGATCCTGGCGGTGTTGATCGCCAGTACCCTCGCCTTATTGGTGATGGCGCTGATTTTCCTGGCCGTATTTTTACTGTTCATCATCGTCAAGATCACCGGCTGGGAGTGGGGCTGGGCAGCGCTGCTTACGGCGGTGATCCTGATGGTTTTGAGCGGCGTGACCGCTTTCATGGTTCGTACCAGGATCACCAAGCCTTTGTTCACTCTTACCCTTGCCGAGCTTAGAAAAGACCGCGAATGGCTAAGACAGACGCGCGAAAGCAGCAAATAGTTGAGGAATTGGCTCAGGTGCGGAGCCGGTTAGCTACTGAGACGCACGTGGTGGCCGAAAAGCTGAACGTGTCACGGCATCTGGCAACTTCGTTGCACAGACACTCGTTTCGCTGGGCCGGTGCCGCGGCGCTGTTCGGCTGGATTCTATCGCGGTTGCCTGCCAGAAAACAGCGCGTTTATCTGGAAACCGGCAGAGACGGTGAGGTGCGCCGTAAGCGGACCAAGGAGGTGGGCTTTGCGGCTGCGCTGATGGCGGTCGCCTGGAAGGGGATCTGGTCAGTCGCCAAACCGATGCTGACGGCTTATCTTTCCAGCCGGATTGCAGGACGAACCGTGAAACCCGAGGCGCGCGCGAGCTGAGGAGTTCCTCCGTTTTTGGCCGACGGCCGCCTGCCCGTCTGCGGAGGCGGCCGTCATGTTTTGCGTCCGAATTTCTTCTCCAGCTCCAGGTAGGAAATCTGGATCAGGGTAGGCCTCCCGTGCGGGCAGCAGTACGGAAGGTCGCAGGCCAGCAGATCACGAACCAGCTGCTGAATTTCCGGCGGCCGCAGCTCGTCGTTGGCTTTCACGGCGTGGCGGCAGACAGTTTTCGCGATGACGTCTTCACCGATGCGCAACCGCGAGGTGGACGCGGTCATTGACCGCAACTCGTCGACGAGCCGGCGCATCGCGCCCGCGGGGTCGGCAACTTTAAAGAATTGCGGAACCGCGTCAATCTTGAGGGTCGCTTCACCAAACGGTTCCAGGGCGAACCCCATCCGGCTGAGGGACTCCAGGTTCAAACGAATCCAATCATAATCCTTCGGCGTGATCTGGACGGTGATGGGGATTAACAAGCGCTGGCTTGGCACGCCTTCGCTTTCAATCTGGCGGCGTAACCGCTCAAACAGGATACGCTCGTGCGCCGCGTGCTGGTCCAGCAGCACAAGGCCATCGTTGTTTTCCATCAGCACATACAGCTTGCCCAGAACGCCGAGCACCTTCGGCACTGCGACGTGAACCGGCGGGCCGGAAGACGGAACCGCGACGGGGGCGGTTTCGGATCGCCGGCCGGGCTCCGGGCCGGGTTCGTCTTCAACCGGGGCCGGGCAGGCCGCCGCTGCGGTTTCCGGCGCCGCTGAAGCCGGGACTTCCGGGGCTTCACCCGGCGGTTGGTGCGGGCGGGAAGGAAGTTGGGCCCAGTCTTTTCGTAAGGAGAATTGTTCGGCAGGCGGGATCAGCGGTTGCGACTCGGACCCCGGTCGCGGGGCCGGCGGAGGCTCACTTGCCGGCGCCGCGGCCCGTTCGGGAGGCGTGAACGCGGCTGACCAGCGGGGCCGATCCGCCTCCAGGGTCTTCCGGACGGCGTTGGCGATTACGTTCCGGACGGTCATGGGGTCCCGGAACCGCACTTCGCGTTTGGCGGGATGCACGTTAACGTCAACGTCTGTCGCGCTCAATTCAAGGAAGAGAAACGTCACCGGGTATTGTCCCTTCATCAGGGCGGTGTGGTAGCCTTCGCGCAAACCCTGGTTAATGACCGAATTCTCCACGGGGCGTCCGTTGACGAAAATGATCTGTTCGACGCGAGTCGCCCGGCTCACCCCCGGCTTCCCCAGATAACCCCTTACCGCCAGCCCGCCTTCTTCATACGCCTCGATCTCGAGCAATTGGCTGACGATTTCACTCCCGCGCAGGTCACGGATCCGATCAACCAGTGCCCGTGCCGGCGGCGCCTGGAAAACGAGCGCCTGGTCACGTACGTACACGAAGCCGGCCTGGAAATGGCCGATGGCCTGAAGCAGCAACTGGTGCTGCACGTGATGAGCTTCCGTGGCCTCGCTCCGTAAGAACTTGCGTCGGGCGGGCAGATTGTAGAACAGCGACCGCACCTCCACGGTGGTGCCCGGCGCTTCCCCGCTAACCCTGACCGACTCGATTTTGCCGGCATTCACGATTATTTCCGTGCCTTCCAGAGTGCCGGGAGGCCGTGTAACCAGCCGAAAGCGCGCGACGCTGGCGATGCTCGGCAACGCTTCTCCCCGAAACCCGAGCGTTGAAATCCGGGCCAGGTCCGCGCCCGACCGGATCTTGCTGGTGGCATGGCGTTCGAGCGAGAGAAGGGCATCATCCCGGTCCATGCCGGCCCCGTTATCCACAACCCGGATCAGGGATGCGCCCCCCCGGCCGATGGCCACCTCAATGCGATCAGCGCCGGCATCGAGGCTGTTCTCAACCAGTTCCTTGACCACCGAGGCAGGACGTTCCACGACTTCGCCGGCCGCCACTTGGCTGGCCACCTCATCCGGCAAAAGCGCAATCTTACCCATCAATCCGGCTCGTCGCAGCCGCCCCAGTCTGCCACCAAAGCCCGGTGAACGCAATGTCACTCACGCCCGCGTTGACGGGTCCGGGCCTTCGCGGTTAAATGGTAACGTGCTTATTACAGTTTCTGACGCGGCCATTCAACAAATCCGGGTTATGCTGGCGGAAACGCCGGAATACCAGGGATGCGGATTGCGCATTTCGGTGGAGAAGGGCGGCTGCGCCGGCATGCAGTATGAGATGCACTTTGATCGTGCCAGCGAAACCGACTATCGTTATACTCGCGACGATGTCGATGTGATCGTCGATCCGGAAAGTGCCCCTTACCTCGACGGCTCAGGCGTCGACTATGTAGAGGGATTGACGGGGGCGGGATTTCGGATTGTGAATCCGAACGCGGTACGCAGCTGCGGTTGCGGCAGCTCTTTTGAGGCAATGCGTACCGCGTAAGCTGTCCTCTGGCACCAGCGTGGTCTGACAACGTTCATGAAAACAGCAGAGGTGGGTCGTTCTACAAAGCGGGTGGTTGCTCCTCCGCCGGAGAACGGCAGTCTTTTCGGCTGGACAGTCTTTATCCTGTTACTTTGCGGCGGCGCGGTGGCGTGCTGGATCGGCACGTTCTACGTTTTCAGCCACCCCGAGCAACCGTTCAGTTACCGGCTCCTGGCCAAGCTGCACAAACTTGACCCGCCGAAACGCTTTACGCTGACCGCGGCCCCGGCGGGCGAATTTCTCGGCCCGGAACGGCTTCTGGAACGGTATGGCGCCATGTCGCAAAACGAAATCACCGACCAGAGCGACAACCTCCAGCGGAGTTACCTCCGCAACTACGACCACCAAACGTATAAAGTTCCGTATCTGATCGGAAAATACACGGTTCTCGATGCGTATCCGTTGGCCAACTCCAAATATTTCAGCTCGGGCATGGCCGTGGTCGCCCAGTCGGTGGAGGTGCCGAACATTTTTATCGAACACGTTTTCCCGGCGGATAAAATGCACATGGCGGCTATGCAGCGCATCCTGGCGACGGGCCTGATCATTGAATTCCGGCGTTCCTATGACCTGTCGGCCATCGTGCACGTCGCAAACCTGGGCAACGGACGCCTCCTCTTCACCTGCGTCCCGCTGCTGTACGGGCCGTACGGTACGACCCAGAACGGCGCAGGGTTTCAGCTTGATCCGCCCAAGGAACTAAACGTCCAGGCCGGGTTACCGACGGTAAACCTGGTGCAGATTGAGAATGCGGAACGCAAGCTGGCCGAGTACCGGCGAGTGGCGGGCACCAGGGTCGCGGCAACGGCCGAGACGCCCGACAAGGCTCCGAAGAGCTTGACCGGCACGCCTGAACTGGCCTTGAACGGCGGCAGCGGCATGCAGGCAGCAAATGGTGGCGCTGCGGGACAGGCCCAGGCGAACGCGGCTCCGGCTCAAGCGGTCGCTTCACCTGCGGTGCCGGCGGCCTCGCCGGCGCCCGCCCTTGTACGGGTCGCCAAAGCGCTCCCCATAACCACGCCGTCCTCGCCCGAGACGATGCCTTCGGCTCCCAAGGCGACCCTGGTGAAAGCGGCTCCGGTCGCCCTGGTCACCAACACCGGCGGGGCTCTCCCCGTGACCGTTCCGCCGGCGCCCAAAGCTCTGCCCGTGACAGCCGCCCCACCCGCCGTGCCTGCGGCTCAGCCGGTCCTGACCACATCGCCGCCGCCCGACACCACCGGGCAAGTCGGCACCTGGGCAACGTACCGGCCGGGGCAAATGCCGCGCGGCCGGCTCCTGGATGTGCAACAAACGTCGGAATTGGCTGAACGCGGCGTTGGGGTGGAACCGATGTACCTGCGGGGCGACTTCTCCGTTACTGCCGCTCGGGAAAACCGGGCGGTTTTACGGCCTAAGCAGTCCTTGGCAGAACGAATGCTGGGCCGCGGTAATGCTCGCATCATCGTGGAGTACCCGCGAGGGTTGGCCGCCCCGGCGGAAGGCGAGTCGTTTCAACGCGGCTCGGAGCGCCCTTTCCAGGTGGTCGACGTCCGGCGCGGCGCAGACGGCCAGGTTAACATCTACGTCCGCGAGGTAACCACCGCGGAGTAAGCGAAGGTGTCGAGTGTCGAGTATCGGGTTTTGCCCCGGGACTTCCGCTTTCTCAGGTCCCCACCCGCTCAGTACACGTCCCGCTTGTAACGCTTCTCTTTACGTAACCGCTCGATGTAGGCGGCAGCATCCTCAACGCTTTTTCCGCCTTGCTCTTCGACGATCTTGTAAAGAGCGACGTCCACATCCTTCGCCATGCGGGCGGCGTCACCGCACACGTAGAAATGCGCGCCGTCCTGGAGCCAACCGTAGAGTTCTTTGGCCTGCTCCAACATGCGGTGCTGCACGTAAATCTTATGAGCCTGGTCGCGCGAGAACGCCGTATCAAATCGGGTCAACACCCCTTTTGCCTGCCACTGCGCGAATTCTTCTTCATAGAAGAAATCGCACTTCGACCGTTGCTCACCAAAGAACAGCCAGTTCTTGCCTGGCGCGCCAATCGCGGCGCGCTCCTGCAGGTACGCCCGAAACGGCGCAACCCCGGTGCCGGGACCGACCATGATGATGGGCACACTCGGATCTTCGGGCAGACGGAACCCTTTCGCGACGTGGACAAACATGGAAACGGGTTCACCAGCCGGCACCCGGTCCGCCAGAAACGAAGAGGCCACCCCGGCACGCACGCGCCCATGGCTTTCATACCGCACGGTGGCGATCACCAGGTCCACTTGCTCCGGCCGGGCTTTCAGGCTTGAACCGATGGAATAGAGCCGCGGCTGGAGCTTTCTCAACGTCGCCACAAACTCCTCAGGGCTGAATCGTACCGACGGGTTATCGAGCAGAAAATCGATGAGTTCGAGGCCCCAGAGGTAATGCTCCAGGTCCTCCTTGCGATCGGGGTGCAGCAATTCCTTGAGGTCGGTCGTCCCATCGGACTTCTGCACGATGGCGTCAAGAAACTGCTTCGACGGCTGGGTGATCTGGTAGTACCTGATCAGCCCTTCCCGCAACGAAAACGTCTCGGCCTCCTTGGTCGTGACCGGTTCTTCACCGCCGAGGTGCAGAGCGTGAAGAATCTCCTCGACCAGTTTCGGGTCATTTTTCGGGAACACACCCATCGAGTCGCCCACCTCGTAATGCATCCCGGACCCGGCCAGTGAGAATTCATAGTGCCGGGTTTCCTTCTCCGAGCCTTGCCGGTTGAGTTTTCGGTTGACCAGAAGTCTTGCAGGAAATGGATTTTTCCGGTTGTAAACCGAAATCGTCGACATAAGGGCAGCAGGATACCGACGCGGCCGTCGGGTTCAACCGAAATTGATAAACCGCCGCGAAGCCACAAGCGGATATCATTTGTGGCCCTTGCGGCATTCCTTTCTCACGTGCGAAGGGTCCGGCTCTGCGGTGCGGGCGTTTCGGTTCCGGTGACGCGAACCAAGGGGTTCAGGAGGTTATACAGGCTGACGACGCCGACCGCACTGCCTTGCTCATTCACGACCAGAGCGAAGTGCTGCGGCGTCGCCCGCAATCTGCGCATGGCGCGTGACGCTTGTTCGTCAGCCCGTACCTGGACGATTCTGCGGACGTAAAAACTAACGGGCCGCTTGGGTGACCGGTCGACCACGAGATCAATGGTGTTCACCAGGCCGATGATCCGCCCGTCACGTCTGAGGACGGGAAACCGCTCGGTCTTGGTACGGTGCGACAGGTTCACCACTTCTTCGACGGTGGCCTCGGCGCTTACGCAGGTCGTCTGGGCAAGGGGCACCATAACGTCGGTGACCTTGACCGTGCGGAAGTCGACCGCGTTGTGAATCATCTGGCGTTCGAAACTTGTCAGGGTGCCCAGGCGCTCGCTCTGGGTGACGATGTACTTCAGGTCTTCGCGCGCGACGAAGATCTCCCGGGCCGGCCGGTGCCGCAGGATCAGTTTCGCCACGGGCCGGGAGAGAACCACGAACGGCCAAAGGAGCATCGAGACGACTTCCAGCGGAAGCGCCAGCGCGGCCAGGGCACGATAGCCGAGGCGACGAAAGATCGACTTTGCGCAGAATTCGATGACCAGGAGGAAAAACGGCAGGGCCAAGACCAGCGTCAGGGCGTAGCCCCAGGGACCAAACCGCTCCACCAGGTGGTTGGCGGTGATGACGATGGCCGAGATATTCATGAGGCTGGTCACTACCAGGACCGTCACAAACACCTGGGCCGGACCGTGCAGAATCCTCTGGAGCCGCACCGCCGCAGGGTCACCCTGGCGGGCCAGGTGACGCAACCGGACCCGGTTGAGCGACAATAAGCCGGCTTCAACCCCGGAGAACACGAATGAGAGGGCGAGGCAGACCAGGACCAGCACCCAGCTCATTGTCCCTGCCCGGCTTTCAGGCTGTTCAAGCGTTGAACCCTGACTTCAAGGATGCGTTTGCGGCTGGCTTCCCGAATCTCAAATTCGAGGGGTGGAATCTCGACGCGCGTCCCCGGTTTGGGCAGGTAACCAAGCCGGTTGAAGATCAGGCCGCTGATCGTATCGATGCCGTCATGGACCAGATCGACCGAGGTCACTTCGCTTAAATCGTCCAGGCGAGCGCTTCCGCTGGCCAGCCAGCGTCCGTCACCCGCGTCCTCGATGTAAAGGGCCTCGTCGGAACGCGGTCCCGTATCGCCGAGGATCTCCTCGACCAGATCATTAAAGGTCACCACCCCCTCGGTCCCGCCGAACTCATCGAGAATGATGGCCAGCCGCTGCGGGTGCGTGAGAAAAGCCCGGAGCAACTCGACGGCGCGCATCGTTTCCGGCACGAAGGACGGCGGTTCAAGGAACTCCGTGTAATGCCGGCCTGGATCGAGCAGAAATGCTTTGACGTCCAGAATCCCGAGGATCTCATCGGGACTCTCGCCGTACACCGGTACCCGGCCGTGGCGGCGCAGCCGCAGTTCGCGGATCGCTTCTTTATTAGCGAGCGTATCCGGAATGGTGAACGCGTCGACCCGGGGCGTCATGCAATCCCGGACGACCTTGTTGCCGAGCTTGATGATCGCCTCGATCATTTCGCGTTCGTCATCACTGAGCTCTCCTTCTTCCGCGCTCAGCTCAACGAGGGTGAGCAATTCCTCGTCCCCGAGCGGTTCGCTCCCCTCACCCGGCACCCGGGCGAAAAGGTCCGCGATCCGCAGCGAAACCCGCTCCAGCGCGCGCGAAACCGGGGCAAACGCGGGCAACATTCTCGGGAGCACGGACACGGCGGTATGGACGAAGCGAAAGGGATCCGCCAGCGCGAAAAGCTTGGGCAACAGGTCGCAAACCACGACGATCAATCCGAATATGCCCAGCGTCTCCAGCCAGTTCGGGACCGGGGTCGAGAGGTAATTGGCCAGCGCCAGGGAGAGCACGATGAGCGGGATGTTGACCGCCGTATCGGTGAGCAGGATTACGCTCAACACCGTGCGCGGCTTGCTCATCAGCCGCTCAAACTGCGCCGCGGTTTCCGGATCCCGCTTCCGCCATCGGTTCAGGTAAAGCTTGTTGAGGGAAAAGAGCGCCGTTTCCATTCCGGAAAAGAAAGCCGACGCCGTCGCGAGTACGGATACCATCAGCACGGCAACCAAAAACAGCTCAGTCGACATCGTCTCGAATTGGGAACCGAAGCCTCACTGGCCTCACTGTTATGACGCGCGTGGCCGGGAGATGCAAGTTCCCAAAGCACCGCCACCGCCGCACCGGCGGAAAAGTCTTCACCCGGACATTGCGTCGCACAGCGCCGTCACCGAAAATCAAATAATTCCATTGCGGCACAAAAAACAATGCCGGATTCAGCAGCCGGGACAGTATGGCGTCGAACCGAGAACCAGACGGAAGGAAAAAAGGGGACCGGGTACGGATTCTCCTGCAGAACCTCAGCGGGCCGGTAAACCCGGAACAGGACCCATTGTACCTTGGCTACTTCTGGTTGTTTAATGAGCGAAAGTACTACGAGGCGCACGACATCCTCGAGCACCTGTGGCTCAATACCTCCGGCGTTTCCCACCGTTATTTCAAGGGATTAATCCAGTTTGCGGGTGCGTTTGTGCACTTGAAAAAGCATTATGAACGGCCGGATCACCCCGTCGACAAACGCCGGCTTGCCCCTGCCTGGCGCCTTTTTCGCCTTGCCCAGACGAATCTGCGGCCATACGCACCGGCTTACCTCGGATTCGACGTGCGTGCGGCGCTGAGTCTGGCTCAGACCTACAGGACGCTGCTGGAAGTTTCACAATTCCAGGAGAATCCCTGGGATCCGAAGCATCCGCCCCAGCTCGAGCCTCCCGCCCAGGTCCGGCGGTGAGATCCCCATTTGCCTTACCGGCGAAGCACAATACACTGTGCGCGGTTCGACCATGCGCAAATTTTTCAAGCTCTCGTTCCTGGCCGCGGTTCTCACTCTGGTTGCGGTGCCTGCGCGCGCCCAAATGGCGGTTGCGGCGTACGTCCTGGAGGACCATGCAACCGGTTACATCCTCGAATCGTACAAAGGCGACCAAAAACGTCCGATCGCCAGTTTGACCAAGATTGCCACCACGAAGATCGTCCTGGACTGGGCGCAGCGGACCAATACCGATCTTTCCCAGCAGGTGATTGTGCCCGTTCAGGCCATGGGTCCGGGCCTGACGAGCCCCGTCGGGCTGGTGCCGAACGATCTGGCGAGCTACCGCGACCTGATCTACGCGGCGTTGCTGCAGTCCGACAACATTGCCGCATCGACCCTCGCTTTCTATGTGGGTTCAGCCCTGCGCGCGCAGGGGGGCCCGGAACTGCGGGATCTGGCCGCCATCGACGCCTTTGTGGCCCAGATGAACGCCTTGGCCCGGGAACTCGGCATGGAGCGCACGCTCTTCGTAAATCCTCACGGGCTGGAGCCGCCGCGGGGCTTGCAACCTTATTCAACGGCGCTCGATCTGGGCAAGCTTACCATCTACGCCATGCGTGATGCGGCCTTCCGTTTCTACGTCTCCCAGCGGGAGCGTAAGGTTGCAGTCACCCGTAACGGGCAGGTTCTGCAATTCGTGTTGCGCAACACCAATGAGCTTGTCGGGACGGCCGGGGTGGACGGGGTCAAAACCGGGACCACGGCCAAAGCGGGCAACTGCCTGATTTTATCCTCGCAACACGATCCCGAGGTCAAGCAGCAGGGTGCCACCACGCTGGTAACGCCACGCCGGGTAAACGTCGTTGTCCTGAGTGCCGCAGACCGGTTCGGGACGGGTAGCCAGCTCCTCGCGCGCGCATGGTTGTTGTACGACCAATGGGCGGCGGCGGGCCGCCCGGCGGCCCAGCCCTCTCCGCGTTAAAGACCGTTAATTTCGGTCATAAGGTAACGCTATATGTACAAAATGTGGCTCCGCGTGATAATCTGCGCCGATTAACGCATGGCAACAACCGGCAAACATCCGTCTGCGGCCGCTTTTGTCAGCACCCGGTTTGCCGCCACGGCGGCCACCCGTTGAGGCGTGGCCCGGAGTCTCCCCGGCAACGCCGCGTTGCACCCTGCCACCTACACCTTACCATGGATCCTCTGCTCGAATTGCTGCACCAAAACGCGAAGCTAAGTCGCGAAGATCTCGGTCGAATGTTGAAGTTGTCGCCCGCCGAGATCGACGAACGGATCCACCGTTACGAGGCTGACGGCTGGATTCTGGGCTACCAGGCCGTGATCGATCCCGAGAAGGTGGATGCCGATGCCGTCACCGCTTTCATCGAAGTGAGCATCACTCCGGAACGCGGCGGCGGTTTCGATCGTCTCGCGGAACGCATCGCAAGGTTTGATGAGGTCAAGACCTGCTGGCTCATGAGCGGTGGCTACGATCTGGCCGTCATGGTCGAGGGGGATAACCTGCGTGAGATTGCCCGGTTTGTCTCGGAGAAATTAAGCACGGTTGAAGGCGTGATCTCGACCGCCACGCGGTTCCGGCTCAAAACGTACAAGCAGAACGGAATGCTGCTCAGCCGCGGGGAACGCGCGGAACGTCTGGCGGTTGCACCCTGACGCGCGAAATCGCGAAATCGATTATGAATACCGCTCTTGATCCCGCGCGTTTTGTTGCCGAGCACGTTAAAAACATCCCTCGCTCGGGTATCCGCGATTTTTTTGAGATCGTCCAGTCGATGTCTGATGTCATTTCGCTCGGCATCGGCGAACCGGATTACGTCACCCCGTGGCGGATCCGTGAGGCTGCAATCTTTGCATTGGAGAAAGGCAGGACCGGTTACACCTCCAACCTTGGGTTGCCGCGACTGCGCCAGGTGATTTCACGCTACCTGGAACGTCGCTACGATCTTTGCTACCAGCCGGACGCTGAAATCCTCGTCTCGGTGGGTGTGTCGGAGGCCCTCGATGTGGCGCTGCGCGCCACGCTGAACCGCGGCGATGAGGTCATTTACCACGAGCCAAGTTACGTTTCGTACCGTCCGAGCATCGCGCTGGCAGGGGCCACGGCCGTCCCCGTGCAGACGCGGGCGGAAGACGCGTTTCGTCTGCGCGGGGAGGCGTTGCGGGCCAGCCTTACCCCCCGGACCAAAGCGCTGCTGCTGAGTTTTCCGACCAATCCAACCGGCGGCGTGCTCGAGCGCGACGACCTGGCGGCGATTGCGGAAGTTTGTACCGAGCATGACCTCCTGGTTTTTGCCGACGAGATCTATTGCGAACTCGTCTACGACGGGGTTCAACACGTCTCAATCGCATCCTTGCCGGGCATGCGGGATCGCACGGTGGTTCTCAACGGCTGCTCCAAATCGTATGCCATGACCGGGTTCCGCGTTGGGTATGCGTGCGCGCCCAGCGCGCTCATCGAGGCGATGATGAAAGTGCACCAGTACGCGATCATGTGCGCGACCAGTATTTCGCAGGAGGCGGCCATTGAAGCGCTTGAGAATTGCGACCGCGAAGTCGCCGCAATGCGGGACGATTACGAGCGGCGCCGCAATTATGTGGTCGGCCGGCTGAATGCCATGGGATTGCCGTGCCACGCCCCGAAGGGCACATTTTATGTCTTTCCTGAAATTGCGCCCACCGGACTGAGCAGCCGCGACTTTTCGTTGCAACTGTTGAAGAAGCACAAGGTGGCCGTGGTTCCCGGTATGGCTTTCGGTACCAGCGGGGAAGGATTTGTGCGGTGCTGCTTCGCGACCGGGCTCGACCAGCTGCGCGAGGCGATGGACCGGATGGAGAGGTTCGTCCAAGACGCCCGCGCCTGATCAGGCGGCAACACCGGCGCGAACGGAAAGATCTTCATGGACCCAGTCCCTGACCCTATCACCCGTGCAGTCATCCTGGCCGCCGGACGAGGCACGCGCATGCGGGAACTCACTCACGAGGTGCCGAAACCGATGGTGCGCGTGGCCGGTCGGCCGGTCCTCGAGCACATCGTGACCGGCCTCGCCTCAGCCGGGATCAACCAGATCCTGGTGGTGGTCGGCTATCGCAAGGAGGTCATCACGGACTATTTCGGCAACGGGTCGCCGTTCCGGGTCCGCATTGATTACGTCGAGCAGGTGACCCAGGATGGCACCGGCCGGGTGGTGGCGCTGGCGCGCGCGTTCGCCGGAAGCGCGCCGTTTCTGCTGAGCTACGGCGATATCCTCGTCAATGCCTCATTTTACCCGCAGCTGCTCCAACTTGATGATGCCGAGATGCTGCTGTCGGTGCGCCGGTCGACCGATGTTTCCAAGGGCGGAGCGGTCTACCTCAATGGCGCGATGGAGCTTACCGACCTGAAGGAGAAACCTAAACCGGGAGAAGCGGCCACGCCGTGGTATAACGCCGGGATCTATACCTTTCGGGAAAGCATTTTCGCCTACGTGGCCCGACTGCAGCCCAGCCCCCGCGGCGAATACGAGCTTACCGACGCCATTCGCTCAATCGCACAGGCCGGCCGGAAGGTCCGGGCCATTGAGGTGACCGGTGACTGGGTGGACGTGCGCGACCCGGAAGTACTGGCCGAGTTGAATCGACGGCACGCGCAGGGCCGCCGCGAGCCGCCCTGATCTGCATTCAACCTGGCCTCATGCCGACCTCAATCGCCGTCGAGCGGCGTTCCTCAGCCCACCCTTTCGTCGTTCCGTTCGGGATCTTTGCGGCGTTCCTCATCCTGAACCAACTCCTCGAGACCGCCTGGCCCGACGCAAGATTTCTGGTTTACCCCCTGCAGACCCTCGTCTGCGGCTATGCCTTGTGGCATTACCGCCTGGCCTACGGACCGCTTCGGGCCCGCGGCCTGGGGTTCGGGGCCATCACCGGTGTTCTCGTTCTCTGCTTCTGGGTGGCGCCCCAGCTCTTCGGCTTTGCGCCGCCCCGCACCGGCGGGTTTAATCCTGAGCGCCTGGCCGCCTTTCCCGGTCTTTATGCTCTGACGCTGGCAGTCCGCTTCTTGCGGCTGGTCATCGTGGTGCCGATTCTGGAGGAAGTCTTCTGGCGGGCGTGCGTCCTGCGCATCCTGATCCGGCCGGATCTTTCGAGTGTTCCATTCGGCGCTTTCAGCTGGAGCAGTTGCCTGGCAACGGCGGGCCTGTTCGCCATTGAACATCAACCACCCGATTGGCCGGCCGGCTTTCTGGCCGGCCTGTTGTACAACGCCGTCGCTTACCGGACCCGGAACCTGGGCGCTTGCATCTTTGGCCACGCGCTGACCAACCTGGGCCTGGGCATTTACATCTGCGCTACCCGCCAGTGGGGCTTCTGGTGAGAAAACCGGTGACGCGTAATGGGTAACGTGTAACGAGTAACGCGTAACAGTTGCCGCCATTATCCTGGTGGGTTACACGACGCCGTAGCCCATTACCCGCTACCCGCTACCCGTTACCCGCTCCTCGTTACTCTCCATGAAAGAATACCTTTTTGCCCGGCAGAAAATGGTCGATGCGGCTCTCGACCGTTTCCTGCCCAAGGCCAGCGTGAAGCCTGCAACCATTCACAAGGCCATGCGCTACAGCGTGTTTGCCGGAGGCAAACGCCTGCGTCCGATCCTTTGCCTCGCGGCCGCGGAATGTTGCGGCGGCGATCCGGCGGAAGCGTTGCCCCTGGCTTGCGCGGTGGAATGCATCCACACCTATTCTTTGATTCATGATGACCTGCCCTGCATGGACGACGACGATTTCCGTCGCGGCATGCCGACGTCCCACAAGGTTTTCGGAGAGGGCATCGCCGTATTGGCGGGAGACGCCCTGCTTACGTATGCGTTCGAACTTGCTTCCCAGGTGCCGGGGTGGCCCCGGTACTCGCCTCGTGACGTGATCCGGGAACTGGCCGTCGCGAGCGGGAGCCGCCACCTGATTGCCGGCCAGGTGATTGATCTGGAGAGCGAAGGCAAGAAGGTTCCTTTGCCGTTGCTGAAGTTCATCCACGAGTCCAAGACCGCCGCGCTTCTCCGTTGTTCCCTGCGGCTGGGGGCCATGAGCGCCAACGCGGGCCCGGCCAGGCTCCAGCGTTTATCGGATTTCGGCCAGGCTTTGGGCCTCGCCTTCCAGGTGATCGACGACATCCTGGATGTAACCCAGACCACGGAAAAGCTCGGAAAGAGCGCCGGCAAGGATCTTGCCTCTGAAAAGGCCACTTACCCCGCCCTGGTTGGGCTCGACAAATCGCGCCGGACCGCACGGCAACTGACCGAACAAGCGCGCGAGGCGCTCAAACCGATCGGCAAACCGGCCGCCGACCTCCTTGCGCTGGCCGATCACCTGCTCCAGCGGGATTTCTGAGAAGAAAATGCCGCAAATGACGGAGCGGCTTACGCCGGTTCCCGAAGGGAGCCCTCCTCGAAGCCTTCCTTAGACCCCTGAGCTTTACCCGCATTTTTTGAGGGCGGCGCGGGGACGGCCGTGACCGTCTTACGGCCCGAAGGGCCAAGGGAACTTAGCCCAGGGTAAACCCCTCGACCTGATCCGCGATTCTGCCAGCATCAGGCAAGACCCGGCACGCGCCACGCGTCCGCTCTTCTCTCTATACCGTTTCGACGGCTATGGAGGTAAAATTTTGTCTTCCTTCCCAGGTGCCCTGCCGGCGTTACACCTATTAGACCGTATAAACGGTCCAGGCCCAACGGGCCGGGAGGCGGTTTGATGGCCTGAAGGGCCGTAAGACGGTCACGGCCGTCCCCGCGCTGCCCTCAAAAAATGCGGGTAAAGCTCAGCCTTAGGCAGAGCGTGGTTAAAGCCGGACGCTGAAGTGGCCGGTCGAAGATCGCTCGCGGACATTCCGGGGCAAAGAACGACGTCCGGTACTCGCCACGGCGTTCCATCATTTGCGGCATTTTTCCGGTTGTGGCATTCGTGGCATTTTGCGCTTGTCATCCCTGGACAACCGTGGCACTTTGGCCTCCTTTTTTAACTACCAGTGACCATGGCGTACGCAATCATTCGAACAGGGAGTAAACAATACCGGGTCAGCCCTGGCGATACCATCGCGGTGGAAAAGCTGCCGGCCGAATCCGGTGCCAAGGTAACCTTTAGCGAAGTGGTGTTGCACGTCGAAGGCACGGAGGTCAGGACCGGTACCCCGTTCCTGAACGGGGCAAAGGTCACCGGTGAGGTTTTGGAACAGTTCAAGGACAAAAAGGTGATTGCATACAAGTTCAAACGGCGGAAAGGTTACCACCGTACCGTGGGCCACCGCCGCCGGTTGACGCGCGTGCGGATCGAGTCGATCGAACTTTAGAGTCCTTCCAGGGGTTTTGGCGGTTTTAATTTAGTCTAAGTTTTCCTTTATGGCGCATAAGAAAGGCCAGGGCAGCGTCAAGAACGGGCGTGACAGTGCCAGCAAACGTCTTGGTGTGAAGAAATTTGGCAGTGAGCAGGTTGTTGCGGGTAACATCATTATCCGCCAACGGGGCACCAAGTTCTTGCCGGGTAAAAACGTGGGGTTGGGGCGCGACTACACAATCTACGCTTTGGTGGACGGCATCGTACGGTTTGACCGTGAAGGTCGCCGCGTGAATGTCGATCCCGTAGCGGAGGCGCTAGTGAGCTCGCAAAGTTGATACCGGCTATAAAAATTCCCTCCCGACGGAAAAGCGCCTCAAATCCCGAGGCGCTTTTTTTATTTATCGCGTATGTTTAACGTCGTCCTTGTCGAACCTGAAATACCGCCTAACACGGGCAGCGTGGCCCGGCTTTGCCTGGCCACGGGCAGCACGCTTCACCTTGTGAGGCCGCTCGGTTTTTCCACAGACGATCGTTACCTGCGCCGGGCCGGCATGGATTACTGGACGCAGGTCCGGCTGTATTACTGGGAATCGCTCGCGCAGTTCCTTGACGAAACCGCGTCGGCCCCGGGGCGTTACTTTCTCACGACCAAGGCAACCCGCCGGTACTGGGAGACCCGTTACCGGCCCGAGGATTTCCTGGTGTTCGGCCGGGAAACGAAAGGCTTGCCCGAGACACTCTTGCAAGCGCAACCGGACCATTGTTTCAGGATCCCGATGCGGCCGGAAGCACGGAGCTTGAATCTGGCGACCGCGGTCGCCATCGTACTGTTTGAAGCCGTCAGGCAAACCCAAACCTGTGATTTCTGAACCTCAACTTGTCGCGCGCGATCTGCGCCGTTCGTTTCGGATCGGTTCGCGCCGGATCGAGGTGCTGCGAGGCATCAGCCTGACGGCCATGCGCGGTGAAGTCATTTTCCTGTGCGGCGCCTCGGGGGCAGGCAAAACAACCCTGCTGTACTCGCTGGCTGGCCTGGAGCGGCCGGAAGCCGGGGAAGTCCACTTCGAAGGCAAGCCGCTCTACCGCAATTCCTTTGAGGACGCCAGGTTGCGCAACCGCAAGATGGGCTTTGTCTTTCAAAGCTACTTTCTGCTGCCCGAGTTAACGGCCCTTGAGAACGTCCGGCTGCCATCCCTGATCCGGAGCCGCTCGCAGGACAACCTGGCCGCGTCCTACCTGGAGCGGGTGGGCCTGGCGGACCGGATGCATCACCTGCCGAGCGAGATGTCCGGCGGCGAACAGCAGCGGGTCGCAATCGCACGAGCCCTGGTGAACGATCCTGCCATCCTCTTTGCCGACGAACCGACGGGCAACCTGGACTCGGCCAGCGGCCGGGCCGTCATGGAGCTGCTCCTGGAACTGGCGCGGGAAAAACAGCGCACCCTTTTGGTCGTAACCCACGACCGGCAACTCGCCGGTCTGGGAGACCGGCAGATTTTTATCCGCGACGGCCTCCTGGTCCACCAACCCGCCGCACCCGTCCTCTCAACCTCATCGTCCTGAACATGAACCTCAAAATTTATCTCGACGGAAGCTTCTATGACCAGGCGGAAGCAAAGATTTCCGTTTTCGATCACGGCCTGCTTTACGGCGATGGCGTCTTCGAGGGGATCAGGTTTTATCATGGCCGGGTATTTCGCCTGGAGGAACACATGGAGCGTTTGTACGACTCAGCGCGAGCGATTGCCCTGCAGATACCGATTTCAGCCGGCGAGATGATCGCGGCCACGCTTGAAACGGTGCGCCAGAACAACCTGCACGACGGGTACATCCGCCTGATCGTCACCCGCGGCGTCGGTTCCCTTGGTCTCAGCCCGGACAGTTGCCGTCGGGCCAGCGTCATTATCATCGCCGCGTCGATCGCCCTTTATCCCGAGGAACTGTACGAAAACGGCCTGACGATGATCACGTGCGCGACCCGGCGCATTTCGCCCGCGGCGTTGAGCCCGCGAATCAAAAGCCTGAACTACCTTAACAATGTCATGGCCAAAATCGAAGCGCAGCACGCAGGCGCGGCTGAAGGGGTCATGCTGAACGATCAGGGGTACGTGGGGGAGTGTACCGGTGATAACCTGTTTATCGTCAAACACGGCCAAATCTGGACGCCCCCCCTTAACGCAGGCCTGCTGAACGGGATCACGCGCACCGTGGTCTTTGAACTTGCCCGAGAATTAAACCTGCCCATCGGCGAACGTGAACTCACCGTTTACGACCTTTACACCGCGGACGAATGTTTCCTGACCGGTACGGCCGCCGAGGTCATTCCCGCCGTGGAACTGGATCGCCGTCCCATCGGTAACGGCCGTCCCGGACCCATTACCTTACGCCTGATTGCGGGCTTCCGTGATTTGACACGTTCCTCGGGCACCCCGATTTATGTTTGATCGAGACAAAGGACCCCACTTGAACGGCGCTGGCCGGACCGCGCGCGCGGCAGCCCGTAACGGCTGCTGCAACGCAGCAATCCGCTACAAACGTCCTCGCCTGTATTTTGTGTTTGAGTCGACTTTGTTTCAAGTCACCAACCCATTATCCGTCTGAAAGGAGAGAGGTGTATGACGTGTGATGTTTGTAAAACCAACACCGCCACGGTTTACCTGACGCAGATCGTCGACGGGAACATGAAAAAGATTAATCTCTGTGAATCGTGTTCCAAAGAAAAGGGCGTGTCAGATCCGACCGGCTTCGCGCTTGCCGACCTGTTGCTTGGCCTCGGCGAATCTCAGCAGGTGGAGCCGGCACCGGCCGCCGAACAGTGCCCGGTCTGCGGGTTCACTCAGGCTGACCTGAAAAAGACGGGTCGTCTCGGCTGCAGCGAGTGTTACCGGACGTTTTCCGAAGGGCTCGCCTCTCTGATCAAGGCGATGCACAAGGGCACACGACACACCGGCAAGATTCCGGCTCGTCTTTACCGCAACCTCGCCCGTTCTGACCGGTTACACGAACTTCGGCAGAACCTGCAGGAAGCGGTTCTCAAGGAAGATTACGAATCGGCGGCGTCGATCCGAGACGAAATCCGCCAATTGGAAATGGAGACATGAGCGCAAAAATTGCATCCATTCTGGCCGCGCCGGGAGACTGGTTAGCGCCGGATGCCGGCCATCACCCGATCGTCATCAGCAGCCGGGTCCGCCTGGCCCGCAATCTGGCCAAGGTACCTTTTCCGGGTTGGGCCAAAAAGGCGGAACGCATCCGGATCCTGGATGAGATCAAGCCGGGCGTTGAAACGCTGACGGCAATGCGGGGCGCCTTTTCTGAACAACTGAATGACCTGTCGGCAACCGAAAAGCAGGTGCTGGTGGAACGGCACCTGATCAGCCGTGAGCATGCCGCCAAAGGGATGGGCAGCGGCGTGGTAATCAACCCCGCGCAGACGCTCAGCATCATGATCAACGAAGAGGATCACCTGCGCATGCAGGCGATCACCTGCGGGCTGGAGTTGATGAAAACCTTTCAGATGGTCGATGAGGCAGATACCTCCCTTGAATCGCATCTCGATTTCGCGTTTGACCCCGCCCTCGGGTACCTGACGGCGTGCCCGACAAACGTGGGGACCGGCATGCGGGCCTCGGCGATGGTGCATCTGCCGGGTCTGGTCCTGAGTGAGCAGATCAACCAGGTGATCAATTCGGTAAACAAGATCGGCCTGGCCGTCCGGGGCCTCTACGGTGAGGGCACCGAGGCGATGGGCAATCTGTTCCAGGTCTCCAATCAGACGACCCTGGGCGAAAAGGAGGAACAGATCATCGAGCGGCTCACCAAGGTCATCGAAACGCTGGTGCAACGGGAAAATCAGGCGCGCGAGAACCTGATGGCAACCCGGGAACGTATGCTCATGGACCAGGTAGGCCGGGCGTACGGGATCCTGACGCATGCCTTTTCGATCGCCTCCAAGGAGGCATTGAACCTGCTCTCCGTGCTGCGACTCGGAATTGACTTGGGGTTTTTCCCCGAACCGTGCCGGGCGCAGATTAACCAATTGCTCATGGACACGCAGCCCGCACACCTGCAACACCTGTCGAAACAGAAACTGGCACCCGAGGATCGAGACTGCTTGCGGGCGGACATCGTCCGCGAAAAGTTGAAAAATTTCCCTAATCCACCTAGTAATAAGACGCCGGGTGACAGAGCGGCAGACCCGGCCTCGGAATCGCAATGATGAACAATTTTACTCCACGTGCACAACAGGTATTAGCGCTTGCGCGTAAGGAGGCTGATCGGTTCAACCATAATTACGTGGGGACTGAACACCTTTTGCTCGGGCTGATCAAACTTGGCCAGGGAGTTGCCGTGAATGTCCTCCAGAAAATGGGCCTCGACCTCGAGACCGTTCGGATGGAGGTCGAAAAACACGTCGGCTCGCACCCCGAAACCAAGATGGTCGGGAACATCCCGTATACACCGCGCGTTAAGAAGGTGCTCGCATTGGCCGGCAAGGAAGCCAAAGCCCTGAATCATTCTTACGTCGGCACGGAACACATTCTGCTTGGGCTTTTACGCGAGGGCGAAGGGGTCGCGGCCAGGGTTCTCAAAAGCCTGGAAGTCGATATCGAACGAACCCGAAACGAAATTTTAAAAGAATTGGATCCCAATTTTACACCGCCTGAAAACGAGGCTGAGCCTCCGCAGGAAGGCAGCAAGAAAGATGTTAAAACGCCTGCTCTGCGTGCGTTTGGTCGCGACCTGACCGAACTCGCGAAGAAAGGCGAGCTGGACCCGGTGATCGGTCGCAAAAACGAGATCGAGCGCGTGATCCAGATTCTCTGCCGGCGCACCAAGAACAACCCGGTTCTTCTGGGGGAAGCCGGCGTGGGTAAAACGGCAATTGTAGAAGGGCTGGCGCAGGAAATCGCCTCCGGCAACGTTCCGGAACTGCTCCGCGACAAGCGCGTGATCACGCTTGACCTGGCTTTGATGGTTGCCGGGACAAAATACCGCGGCCAGTTCGAAGAGCGAATCAAGGCCGTGATGGACGAGATTCGTCGCTCAAAGAACGTCATCCTTTTTATCGATGAACTGCATACGATCGTGGGTGCAGGGTCGGCTGAGGGCGCCATGGATGCGTCCAACATCATCAAGCCGGCGCTGAGCCGCGGTGAACTCCAGTGCGTGGGGGCGACCACCCTGAACGAGTATCGCAAGTACATCGAGAAGGATGCGGCGTTGGAACGCCGTTTCCAAACGGTCAAAGTGGAGGCGCCCTCGCCTGATGAAGCGGTCCAGATCCTCAGGGGTCTGCGTCCGAAGTACGAGGCGCATCATAAGGCCAAGCTGACCGACGAAGCGCTGGATGCCGCGGTGAAACTTTCCGATCGCTATCTGACCGGGCGTTTTCTGCCGGACAAAGCCATCGACGTCATGGACGAAGCCGGTGCCCGCGCGCGCATCAACGCCATGACGCGTCCGCCGGATGTCAAGGAGATCGAGAAGGAGATCGACGGCATCCGCGGCAACAAGGAGGCGGCCATCAAGGCCCAGGATTTCGAGAAAGCCGCTGCCCTCCGCGACTCCGAAAAACAGGCGAAGGACCGTTTGGAACGGATCCTGGCGGAATGGCGCGAACAGCGGGAAGAGCGCGAAGTGCTGGTGACGGCTGACGACATCATGCACATCGTCTCGAAGTGGACCGGCGTGCCCCTTCAGCGGATGGAGGAACAGGAAACGCAGAAACTCCTCAAGATGGAGGACGAACTCAAGCAGCACGTCATCGGCCAGGATGAAGCGGTCGTCGCGATCAGCAAGGCGTTGCGCCGTTCCCGTGCGGACCTTAAAGACCCGCGGCGTCCGATCGGTTCCTTCATCTTTCTGGGCCCGACCGGCGTCGGCAAGACGTTCCTCGCCCGTTCGCTGGCGGAATTCATGTTCGGAGATCCGGATGCCCTGATCCAGATCGACATGTCCGAGTACATGGAAAAGTTCACGGCGTCTCGCCTGATCGGTTCGCCGCCGGGATACGTCGGGTACGAAGAAGGCGGCCAGCTTTCCGAAGCGGTTCGCCGCCGGCCGTATTCGGTGGTGCTGTTTGATGAAATCGAGAAAGCCCACCCGGACGTGATGCACCTGCTCCTGCAAATCCTGGAGGAAGGCAAGATCACCGACAGCCTCGGGCGTAAGATCGATTTTCGGAACACGATCATCATCATGACGTCCAATGTGGGCGCGGAACTGATCAAGCGGCAAACCAGCATGGGGTTCGGCGCGCAGCTCAGCAGCCAGAACTACGAGCAGATGCGCGACAAGATTCTGGAGGAATCGAAGCGGGTGTTTAAGCCGGAGTTTCTCAACCGTTTGGACGACCTCATCGTGTTTCACACGCTCGAGCGGCCGGATCTCGTCAAGATCGTCGATCTGGAAGTGGCCAAGGTGGTGGAACGCGTTCGCTCGAAGGATATCCGGATCAGCCTGGATCCGTCGGCGGTCGAATTGCTGATCGACAAAGGCTACGACCCGACTTACGGCGCTCGGCCGATGCGGCGTGCGGTGGAACGCTACCTGGAAGATCCGTTCGCGGAAGAATTACTGCGCAGCAACATCAAACCGGGCGATACGGTGGAAGTGCACGCCGCAGGCGAACGCCTGGCTTTCAGGGCGGTCCAACCCGAGCGCAACGAACCTGCGAATGCCTGATTAATTACTTACTAAAGCAACCAACCTTAATCGTCAGATACGGAAAGGCCGGCGAAATGCCGGCCTTTCTTTTTAATTGCCACGAATGAAGAAGTGGCGGGTAACGGGTGCCGAGTGCCGGTCACACCGCGGGCACAACGTAAGAGTTCACACGGCGAACACGGCGGGAAGACAAGATTATCCAGCAGCCGACGTTCGGCTCTCAGCAAGGATTACGCCGTCTTTGTCCCGGAGCGGCGGTAGCCTGGAACTTTAATGCCGAGCACGCTCGCCGCTCCGGGGCAAAGACGGCGTAGATTCTCGGCGTGCCTGACCAGCCCACCGTCACTCCTGGCATTCGTCTTCCCGCCGTGTTCGCCGTGGCCCGCCGTGTTCGCCGTGTGAACTCTTACGCTGTGCCCGCGGTGTGACCGACACCCGCCACTTCTTCATTTGTGGCATTTTTCCGCTTGTGGCATTTGTGGCATTCCATGGAGTGGCAGATGCGCGGATCGAGCCTCGATTTCACCAGGTCGGGCCAGCTCATGGGCATCCTTAACGTTACGCCCGACTCGTTTTCGGACTCCGGTAGCTTTCTTGATTTTGCCGCCGCCATGGCTCACGCGCGACGGCTGATCGCGGAGGGCGCGGCGGTGATCGACGTCGGCGGCGAATCCTCCCGGCCGGGCTCCGATCCGGTCAGCCTCGAGGAGGAACTCCGGCGCGTCCTCCCGGTGATACGCGCCCTGCACGGGGAGTACCCTCACCAGCTCATCTCCATCGACACGTACAAGGCGGAGACAGCCCGGCAGGCGTTGGACGCTGGTGCCTCCATCGTCAACGATATTTCAGCCCTGCGCGCCGATCCCCAAATGGCAGCGGTGGTGCGCCGTTATGGTGCCGGGGTGATTTTGATGCACATGCAGGGCACACCGAAAACCATGCAGCGTGCGCCGCGCTACGATGACGTGGTGAGCGAGGTCATCCGCTTTCTCCGGGAGCGCCGGGACGGCGCGATCGCGGCCGGAATCGAACCTGGCTGCATCGCACTCGATCCGGGTTTTGGATTCGGCAAAAACCTGGCGCATAACCTTGCCCTGCTCCGGTCAGCCGGCCAGCTCCGGTCGCTGGACCGGCCGTTGGTAGCCGGCATTTCCAAAAAGTCAACGCTGGCTCGTTTGCTGGGCGATCCGGGCCTGGCAATGTCTGAACGCGTCTGGCCTGGCGTTGCTTTTACCAGCTACCTGCGAGAACATGGGATAAAACTCCTGCGGGTCCACGAGATCAAACCACACCTCGAAGCCTTGCGGATGACGGAGGCCATCCTTGCCGGTTAATGGATTTAATCACAACTTTCATCCGGAATAATTGGAACGGCGGGATCGAGATCCTGCTGCTGACCGTTGCCATTTATTATGCCTACCTTTATTTCCGAGGCACTCGCGGCGCGCGGATCCTGACCGGGGTGGCGATCGTCTTCATCGTCCTTACCCTTGTCTCACAACTCCTGAACCTGACGGTGATCAGCTGGCTGCTGCGCAGCCTTTCAGCGTTCATCGCGATCGCCCTTGTCGTGATTTTCCAACCTGAACTGCGCCGGGTGATGACGGAACTGGGGAGTGGCCGGCTGTTCTTTACGTCTGCGACGCAGAAAAAGGAAACCATCGACATCATCACCGAAACGGTCTTCGAATTGTCCAACCGCCAGGTCGGCGCCTTGATCGCGATTGAGCGTGACACCGGCATCCGGAGCTTTGCCGAGAGCGGGGTGAACCTCGACAGCGAAATCTCACAGGAATTGCTTCTGACGATTTTCTACCCTAAAACCCCGCTGCACGATGGCGGCGTAATCATCCGCGAGGAACGAATCCAGGCCGCGGCTTGCGTTTTCCCGGTGAGCCAGCGCGAGGACCTTGACCGTACGTTCGGCCTGCGCCACCGCGCCGGGCTCGGCATCTCCGAAGAGTCGGATGCCGTCGCTATTGTCGTTTCGGAGGAGACCGGGCATATTTCCCTTTGTTACCGTGGCCGGATCGAACGCGGCTTCAAAGTCGGCCAATTTGAAAAGAGGCTCTCCGAGCTTCTCCTGCAGGTCGACGATCAAACCGAAACAGGTTCGGAAAAGACGCTCTCCCATACGGAGGCCGGTCCGGTCGACTGATGCAGCCCATGAAGCGTCTCTTTTTCGATAACTGGCAGGCAAAGTTGATGTGTTTGATCGTCGCAACGGCGGTTTGGTATCTCATAAAGAAGAACGTGGATTCGGTCTCCGAACAGATTCAGCCGGAGCGCCGGGCGATCCTCCCGGCTCCGGGCCGGTAACTGCTCGTCGCATTGCGGTTGAACGGGACGCGAGAACGGGCGGGAATCGGAGCGCCGGGGCGGGGAGAGTTTTGCGTTGACCCGCAGGCGATTCCGGCCATGCTCACGCGGTGCGTACGCGCATGTTTGGAACCGATGGCATCCGGGGTTTGGCAAACCGGGAACCGATCACGCCGTTATCGGCCGTGAAAGTCGCGATGGCGGCGGCTGCGGTTCTGGTCGCGCCGAAGCCGTGGAGCACGCGTCCCCACGTGGTCATCGGCAGAGATACCCGCGCTTCCGGCGAATACCTCGAACAGGCGCTCGGGGCTGGTTTGGCGGCGGCCGGCGTGGATGTTCTCACGGCCGGGGTGATTCCCACGCCGGCCGTCGCTTACCTGACGCGCGATTCTGGGGCCGCCTTTGGCGTGGTCGTTTCGGCATCGCACAACCCTTTTGACGATAATGGGATCAAGTTCTTTGCCGGCTCCGGTTATAAGCTGACGGACGCTGAAGAATGGGCGATTGAAAATGCATTCGACGAAGTCGTGCCGGGTTCACCGCTGCCCGTCGGCGCAGGCGTCGGCCGGATCCGATCGTATCCGAGTGCCGCCGGTCAATACGCCGGCTTTGCGGTTTCGACGGTGCCTCAGAACGTCTCGCTCGCGGGCCGGCGCGTCGTCCTGGACTGCGCCAACGGGGCCGCGTATCACACCACGCCTTTGGCGCTGCGGACCCTCGGCATCGAAGTCGAGCTGGCGCACGCCGAGCCCGACGGCTACAACATCAATGCCGGGTGCGGGAGCATGCATCCGGAGGTCATTGCTGAGCGGGTCAAGGCACGGCCGGGTGCAGTCGGGATCGCCCATGACGGTGACGCCGACCGCGTGCTGTTCTGCGACGAAAATGGCGAGATCGTGGACGGCGACGAACTTCTCGCGCTCGCGGCCGCCGACTTGCTGGCTCAGGGGCGGCTCCGCGAGAACACACTCGTTGCGACTGTGATGAGCAATTATGGGCTCGATGCCGCCCTCGCCGGGCGTGGCGCTAAAGTGTTGCGCACCGGGGTCGGCGATCGGCATGTGATCGAGGCAATGGTCGAGCGAGACTTGAATCTCGGCGGCGAACAGAGCGGCCACCTCATCTTTCGCGATTACGTGACCACCGGCGATGGTCTCGTCGCCGCATTGCAGGTACTCGCGACGATGGCCTCGACCGGCCGGCCTTTGTGCGAGCTGCGTAAAACCCTGCGAAAATACCCGCAGGTTCAGCGAAATGTTCGCGTCCGCGAGAAAGTGCCCTTCGGCGAGGTCGTCCCGGTTCAGACGGCCCTCAATGCTGCGGAGGCGCAGCTGGCGGGTTGCGGACGCGTGCTGCTGCGCTACTCGGGAACCGAGCCGAAAGCGCGTCTTTTGTTGGAAGGCCCTGACCAGGGCCAGCTTCTGCGGCTTGCGGATACGCTGGAAGCCGCGTTGCGCTCCAGCCTTGGGGCATGAAGGCCCTCGTAACCGGAACGGACACAAACGTCGGGAAAACCTACGTGACTGCAGGCCTGACCCGCACGGGCCGCCGCGCCGGACACGACGTCATTGCGGCCAAGCCGTTTTGCACCGGGCCGGCCACGGATGTGGCCGCTTTACATGCCGCCAACGAGACCTGCGAGCCTGAGCATGCCATCAATCCGGCCTGGTTCCATACTCCCCTCGCCCCGTTTGCCGCCGCAATGATCGAGGATCGGCACATCGACCTGGGGCGGGTGCACGAGGTGCTGAGGGAACTCGCGTCGCGTCATGATCACCTCCTCGTCGAAGGCGCCGGCGGCCTCGCGGTGCCTATCCTTCGTGACTACGATTTCCGGGACTTGGCGGAAGACCTGGAGCTTGAAGTCGTTCTCGTGGCGGCAAACCGGCTCGGCGTCATGAACCATGTGCGCCTGACCCTGGAAGCCTTAAATCATCGCCGCCTCCATTGCCGGGCGGTGGTGCTCAACGCGGTAAGCGCCCCTGCCCCTGAACCCGATCTCGCCGAAAGCACCAACCCCGCCATCCTTGAACAACTCATTGACGTGCCGCTCTTCCAGGTCGCCCACGGGCAGACCGATTTCAGCGCACTTGTAAATCATCTTCTAGCCGGTTGAAGCACGTTCAGCGGCCGGGAACTAACGCGAGCTTTCCCGTGGTGCGGCGCGACACGAGGTGGCGGTGCGCTTTCGCCGCCTGATCCAAATCGAACTGCGCCGGTTGACCGAGCTTCAGCCAGCGCTGCTGCAGCCCTGCAAACACCCCGGCGGCTCTTTGTTCCAAACTACGGTGGAACTACCCGCCTGGCCCGAATCCGATGCGCCAGGCGAACCCACACGGGAACCGGGGACTGCAAGTTAACGCTGAACCGCTCGCCACACGCAAAAAGCGGCCGTTCGCACGCCCTCAGCCGAACTGCTTGGGACGGTGACGGCGCTCAAACGCTTACGCGCGCAGGGATGCACAGGAAACGCAGTTAAAGATGCCGCAGTGATCGAGGCAATCAGGACGTGAACGGGCCGGACGGCGTGGCCGGCGTTCACTCGTCGCCGTGCCGGGGTTTTTGGAGACCGCCATGCTGAACAAAAACATCATTGTGATCGGGACGTCCACCGGCGGCATTGAAGCGCTGAAGGTACTCGTCGGCAGGTTACCGCCCGACCTGAACGCCTCCATTTTTATTGTCCTGCACATGGGCCCTGACGGTCTGGGCCTCCTGCCCGAGATTCTGGAGCGGTCCGGGCCTTTGCCTGCCTCGAATGCCCGGCAGGGCGAAGCCATCCAGCTCGGGCGCATCTGCGTGGCTCCGCCCGACCACCACCTGCTTCTGGAGTCCACCGGCCATGTGCGGCTCAGCCGTGGTCCGAAGGAGAACCGCTTCCGGCCGGCCGTCGATCCGCTGTTCCGTTCAGCCGCCTATGCTTTCGGTCCGCGCGTCGTCGGCGTGGTGCTCACCGGTTTTCTGGATGACGGCACCGCCGGGCTCTGGGCCATCAAGGAGCGCGGCGGCACGGCCGTCGTGCAAAATCCCGAGGAAGCACTGGCACCCTCCATGCCCCGCAGCGCCCTTCAGCACGTGCCCGTCGATCACTGCGTCTCCTTGGAAGATGTCGCACCCCTGCTCGTCCAGCTGGCGCGTACGCCCGTAATGCAGAAAGGAGCCCTACCTGTGCCTAAACGACTGGAAACCGAAGTCAAAATCGCCAAGGAAAATAATGCTTTGGAGGCAGGCATCATCCAGTGGGGCGAGCCGTCGCTGTACGCCTGCCCGGAATGCCACGGTGTGTTGTTGGAACTCAAAGAAGGCAGCAACGTGCGCTTTCGCTGCCACACCGGTCACGCGTATTCGCTGGAAGTCCTGATGGCCGAATTCACCGAGCGGACTGAAGAAACGTTGTGGAACGCGATCCGCTCGATGGAAGAAACGCTGCTGCTGCTGCGGCGAATGGCGACACAGCTGAGCGCGCACGGGCATGACCAGGCCGCGGCTGCGCTGGAGCAAAAGATGCGGGAAGCCAAGCAGCGGGCCGACCTGGTTCGCCAAGCCGTGATGCAGCACGAGAAATTCACTCACACGGCGGGCACAGTGGGGGAGACGGGCACGACGTAAGAGTTCACACGGCGGACACGGCGGACCACGGCGACCACGGCGAGAAGATTAAATCATCCGCAGAACACGCAGAAGAACGCAGAAAAGAGAAAACATCCACAGATTACACAGATTGACGCAGATTAAGAGGACCTGGCGGCAACCCTAAGCTTCTCGCATCTACCCCCAGGATGCAGCTCCGAACTCCGAACTCCGAACTCCTCCTCA
>Ga0213876_10000492_pt1 | contig 30911 bp, 25 predicted proteins | sample BarmaccomBMRX_R9_FD_160113 | JGI IMG/M metagenome (GOLD analysis project Ga0213876, IMG submission 160113) | Root-associated microbial communities from Barbacenia macrantha in rupestrian grasslands, the National Park of Serra do Cipo, Brazil - RX_R9 | ecosystem: Host-associated > Plants > Roots... | reverse complement strand
GAACCCTTTCCCCTTCCCCCTCTTCCCGCCGTGGTCGCCGTGGTCCGCCGTGTTCGCCGTGTGAACTCTTACGTTGTGCCCGCCAACCCCGCTGCGGCTGCCGTGTGACCCGCACCCTCTAAACAAATCCTGCGTTCTGCCGTTAAAGGTCGTTACTGGATATTTTCTTTATGGATTCAAAACGGCCGACCCTTCGCCCTGACGTGGCTGTGCCGCGCAGCCATCCCCGCACCGTTGGCTGGCTCGGCACGACGGCGGTCGCCATGGGCGGCATCAACCAAAGTTTGTTCCTGATCGGCGCGCTTTTTATCGGGCAGGATCAGATACCCGGCCAGGGAAGCGCGGCGGTGCCGTTGTTGATCATCGGCTTGCTCCTGAGCTGGGCAGCGACGCCCGGCTGGACCGAGCTGATTTTGATGTACCCCAACCGCGTCGGCGGAATTGCGGCGACCTGCGCCGAAGCTTTCCGCCCTTACAGCCCGGTGTTGGCCAACCTCACGGGCGTTTGCTACTGGTGGGGCTGGCTCCCGACGTGCGGGCTCACCGCGCTGCTGTCGGCGTCGGCGCTGAACCAGTGGTGCATGCCGTGGTGTCCCATACCGCTGCTGGGCACGTGCATCGTACTGGTGTTTACGGCGGTCAATCTGTGCGGCGTGAAGTGGGTGATGTGCCTGGCGATGCCGGTCGCCACGGTATCGGCGACGCTTGCCTTTCTGTCGGCTGTCATCCCGATTTTCAGCGGTCGGGTGGACTGGCACCAGGCGTTCACGTTTCACCTCACGGTGCCGTTTGCAGGCTGGTTCGGTCAGGTGACGAGCGTTATGGCGGGGCTGTACCTGATTGGGTTTGCGGCGCCGGCGTTCGAACAAGCGGCCTGTCACGTGGGTGAGACGATTGACCCGAACAGGAACGTGCCGCGGGCGATGTTTGCCAGCGCCGGACTGGCAGCCCTGTACTTTATCGTGCTGCCGGTTGTCTGGCTGGGCATGCTGGGGCCGGAACCATTAGGTAAAGACCTCGCCCAGGAACTCGGCCCGACATTTGCACCTTTGCTTGGGGGGGCGGCCAAAGGGGCGGCCATCTGGTTCATGATTTTCAACATGCTCCACGGGACCCTGGCGCCGCTCGCCGGCGCGGCCCGGACGCTGGCGCAACTGGCTGAAGACGGGTTGTTGCCGGAGTTCATGGCCATGCGCTCGCGCACGGACGCTCCGTGGGTCACGACGCTGATCACCGCGGCGATGGCGATCGCGTTTCTTCTGATCGGAGATCCGGTGTGGCTGATTGCGGCGGCCAACCTCACTTACCTGATCGGCATCGCGATGCCGAACATCGCGGTCTGGCTTCTGCGCCGCAATCATCCGGAAATGGCGCGGCCGTACCGCGCGCCCCGGGGTACGATCGGTCTCGGGCTGTTTGCTGCGGGGGTGTGGGCACTGGCGACGGTTCTCGGTTTTGAGCAGTACGGCCTGCCGACGGTGCTGGCGGGAATCGCGTTTGCCTACGCGGGCTCGGCCCTCTATGCGTGGCGAATAATGTGTGACCGGCGGAAAATGGGGCTGCCGCTAATCGCGCGCACGCTTCACCTCAAGCTCACGGGGGCGATGCTGCTGGTGCTGGCCCTGGACGGCGCGGGCTATTTGATTGCCGTCAACCATGTCGAACGGCACCACACGGGGTTGATCGTGGCGCTGGAAGATATTTTCGTCGTGGTTGCGCTGCTCACGATCAGCGTCGGCTTGGTTCTGCCGGGGATGATCGCGCATTCGGCGGTGGAGGTTTCCAAAGCGGCGGACTACCTGGTCAGGGGAACGCTCGCCGATTTCACCCGGGCGATGCGCGCACTGGCCGCGGGCGATCTGGAAGCCGCCAAGGCTCATTTTAAGTTCGCCCCGGTGATCGTCCAATCGCGGGATGAAGTGGGCCACATGGCGGAGAGCTTTAACAAACTGCAGGAAGAAATCGGGCGCGCCGCCGACGGTTTGGAAGGTGCGCGTGAAGGCCTTTCGCGGGCCCGCAGCGCGCTTACCGAGACGAACGAACGCCTGCGACTCGAACTGGCCGAACGGATGCGGGCGGAAGAGTCGCTGCGCAAAGCGCATGAAGAATTGGAGCTGCGCGTCCGCGAACGCACGGCGGAGCTGACGGCGGCCAATGCCAAGCTGCACCGGGAAATCTCCCAGCGCAAACAGGCGCAGCAGGCCCTTGCGGAGATGAACGCTCAGATTGCGACGGTTTCGCGCAAAGCCGGCATGGCCGAGGTGGCCAACAGCGTCCTGCACAACGTCGGCAACATCCTCAACAGCGTGAATGTCTCGGTCTCGCTGGTTGCGGAGCGTCTGCGCGATACGCCGATTGCCGACCTGCCGAACGCGGTCGGGCTTTTGCGCACAAATGCAGGTGATCTCGGCGCTTATTTGATGGAGGACCCGGTTGGGCGGCAAGTACCCGGCTTTCTTGAAATGCTGGCGCAATACTGGACGACCGAGCACAACGAACTGGTCGGTGAGGTTGATCGCCTGCAAGGCAGCGTTCAGCACATCAAGGACATCATCACCAGACAGCAAGCGTTGAGCGGCGTTTCCGGAGTCCTTGAAGAAGTTCCGTTGCCCAAGGTGATTAATGACGCCCTGGCGATCAACGCCGATGCGCTGCAAAAGTCCGGCATCACCGTCCACCGCGAGTTCGACAGCGTACCGTGGGCGACGTGTGACCGGGTAAAACTTACCCAGATCCTGGTGAACCTCATCGCGAATGCCGAGGAGTCACTCGCAGAAATGCCGGGGACGGATCGCCGGCTCACGTTGCGCACCCAGACCAACGCGGACGGCGGCGTTGAGATTTGCGTCATCGATAATGGACGCGGCATCGCCCGTGAAGTCCAGGAGCGGCTTTTCACCTACGGGTTTACAACCAAGAAAGACGGCCATGGCTTCGGTCTCCACGCGAGCGCGCTTGCTGCCCAGGATATGGGTGGGACGCTGCGTGCGCACAGCGACGGTGCAAACTGTGGCGCCTCCTTTATCGTCACCCTCGCACCGCCGCGGGCCGTGTCCTCCATTCCATTCGCCGCATGAATGCCATTGCCGTTCCGACTGCCCGGATCCTCGTCATCGACGATAACCCGGCGATTCATCACGACTTCAAAAAGATTCTCAGCCCCGAATTGGCCGCGGCCGGACAACTCGGGGCGGCGGCGGCGGCATTGTTTGGCCGCCCGGCTCCCCGTGCCGATGTGCCGCGTTTTGAGATCGATTTTGCGCTGCGGGGCCAGGAAGGTTTGGAGAAGGTGCGCGCAGCCCTCGGTGAGGGACGGCCGTATGCCATGGCTTACGTGGATGCGCGCATGCCCAACGGTTGGGACGGCATCGAGACGATCAGCCGGATCTGGCAGGAACAAAGCGAGCTGCTGGTCGTGATTTGCACGGCATTTTCCGATTATTCGTGGGACGAAATTCAGGAGCGACTCGGTTCCAGTCACCGTTTCCTCATTCTCAAGAAGCCGTTCGACAACCTCGAGGTGCGGCAACTCACGTTTGCGCTGGTTGAGCGCGCGCGGGCCGAGCGCGAGTATCAGATCTCGCAAGTGACGCTCCACAAACGCACGCTCAAACTCGAGCAGGCCCTTGCTGAGCTGGAGCAACGCAGCGCGGACCTGGCGGGGGCGCGGGATGCGGCCCTGGTCGCCACAAACCTGAAATCTCAGTTCCTGGCCAACATGAGCCATGAGATCCGAACCCCGATGAACGGCGTGATCGGCATGACGGGCATGTTGCTTGGAACCAACCTGGATCCTGAGCAGCGCGAGTTTGTTGAGATCATCCGTACCAGCGCCGAATCGCTCCTGACCGTCATCAATGACATCCTTGACTTTTCCAAGATCGAAGCCGGCCGGCTCGTTCTTGAGGAATGCAATTTCGATTTGCGCGCGGCCGTCGAAGAAACCTTGGAAATGCTGGCCGGCCAAGCGCAAAACAAGCGTCTGGAACTGACCGGCGGCGTTACCCCCGACGTCCCCACCATGCTTCGAGGCGATCAGGGCCGTCTGCGCCAACTGCTCGTCAACCTTATCGGCAACGCCATTAAATTCACTGAACGCGGCGAGGTTTCCGCCCACGTGCGACTCGAAAAAGAAGATGACCGGGAGGCCGTGTTGCGGTTTGAAGTTCGCGACACCGGCATCGGCATCCGCCCGGAGGTCCAAAAACAGCTGTTTCAAGCGTTCGTGCAAGCTGACGGTTCAACCACCCGCAGGTACGGGGGGACCGGTCTCGGGCTGGCGATCTGCCGGCAACTGATCGAACGCATGGGCGGCTGTATCGGCGTGGAAAGTAAGCTGGGTCAGGGTTCGTGCTTCTGGTTTACCGTGCCCCTGCGGAAACAGATCGATGCACGCCATAACCCTGACCTCGATCACAGCCTGGTCGAGGCACGGGTCCTGATCGTGGATGGCAACGAAACCAGCCGGGAGTTCCTCTGCCAGCAACTGGCCGCATGGCGGATGCGCGCGGAAGATGCCTGCACGGCGGAAGAAGCCTTGGTGCGGTTGGAGCAGGCGGCCGCCAGCCATGACCCGTACCTGCTGGTCGTGGCGGACCTGCAGTTACCGCAAATGGACGGCCTGGAGCTGGCCCGGGCAATCAAGAGCAACCCGGCGTTCGCTTCGAGCCGGGTGATCATGTTAACGCCTTTCGGCAGGTCGCTGCCCGCCGAGACGGCCGAAGCGGCAGGGATCGCCGCCTGCCGCTCCAAACCGGTCCGCCAATCGACTTTCCTCGACTGCCTGACCGACGTCATGGACCTGAACCAGGTTTCTCGTACCCGTGCCAAAACGGCGACGGCACCCCCGCAAACGCCGGAAACCGAGCGCCGGCCGGCGTTCCGGGTCCTGGTGGCTGAAGATAATCCCGTAAACCAGCGGGTGGCGCTCACCATGCTCCGTAAACTCGGGTATTCAGCTGATACGGTTGCCAACGGCCTCGAAGTCATCGCTGCGCTGGAACGCATTCCCTACGACCTGGTGCTGATGGATTGTCAGATGCCGGAAATGGACGGCTACGAGGCCACGGCTGAAATCCGGCGCCGGGAACAAGGGTCAGGCAAACGGACGTGGATCATCGCCCTGACGGCCCATGCCATGAACGGGGATCGTGAGAAGTGTTTCCTGGCGGGCATGGACGATTATATCAGTAAACCCGTGCGGATCGAGGAATTGCGCGTCGCGCTTCAGCGCTGCGGTGCCCGCGCCGTCGATCCTGCGTGTCTGGCAGCTTTACACGACCTGTCCAACGGCGGGCTTGGGCTGGCCGAGCTCATTGACATCTTTCTTACGAGTGCACCGGAAACCCTGGCGGCAGTGAGCGCGGCCGTAACCGACGCGGACCCGGACCGCCTGGCGCAGGCAGCCCATTTGCTGAAAGGCAGCGCTGCCAATTTCGGCGCACATGGGCTTCAGGAACTCTGCAACACCTTGGAACGAATCGCCTGCACGGGCGTTCTGGACGGCGCACCGGACGTGCTCGCCGCCCTGCAAGCGGAATTCGACCGCGTCGTTACCGCCCTTCAACGCCATCGTTTGACGTACGTGACATGAAAATTCTGATGTCCGAAGACGACCCCGTGGCCGCCAAAATTCTCCAGCTTACCCTCGAACGCCTCGGACACGAGGTGGTCCTGGCGCGTACCGGGACGGAAGCCTGGGCTCTCTTTGACCAAAATCCGACGCGGATCATTGTCAGCGACTGGATGATGCCCGGGATCGACGGCCTGGAGTTCTGCCGGAAGGTGCGCGCCCGGGCAAACACCTCTTATACTTATTTCATTCTGCTGACGGCTCTGGACACCAGCGTGGAAAATTTCGAGCAGGCCACCGAGGCCGGCGTTGATGATTTCCTTACCAAGCCGCTTCACCGCGCCACCATCCAGATGCGGCTGCGCGTGGCCGAGCGGATCCTGCGCTTCACGCGGGAAATCGGGCAATTGCAGCAACTGATCCCGATCTGCTGTTGCTGCCATAAGGTACGTCAGGACCACGATTACTGGGAGCGCGTCGAGACTTACATCAGCAACCGCACGGGCGCGCACTTCACCCACGGCCTGTGCCCCGCCTGTTTCGGTAAAGAGGTCGCGAAGCTGGACGAAGCCCTCTTTTGAGGCCGCCTGCGCCCATCCCTATTCGACGTACCGGCTCAGGATCCGGACGCGCCGGGAAGCCTCTGCGTATTTGGCCCTGATCGATTCCAGCCGCTCCCTTAGACAGGACCATTTTCGACGGTCTTCGAGACGAGAATCGGGGTGCAACTCTGCGGCGAGGCGAAGCAAGCCTACGCTGTGCGGTTTGCGGAAAACAGATTTGCCCAGGTCAGTGCCAGGTTCTGAATCAAATTCCACGGATTCCATGTCCGCCGCTCTTCATAGAGCCATGAGCCCGATGGAGCAACAAGGCAAAACCCGCTACGATCTGCAGTGTCCCCCCTGGGGCTGCTAAGGATTGTCCCTAGAAGCGCACGCGCCCAGCTGTTCCGGCTCACGTCAGAGCCGTACCGGGCGCGGTTTCCGCCTTCGTTGAGCAGCCTTTCCACCGCCGAAACCCGCACGGTCACAACTGGCCGACGTACTCGGCACCGACGGATTCAAACTGCGTCACGGTTCCAGCGCTGGGCAAATTCTCGATCAGGTAGCAATTGGAGCCGACAAACTGCTGTTTCTGCGTATCAAACACCATCAGGCACCGAAGTTGCCCAGCGTCCCCCGTTTTCGAGGCCGTCCCTCCCTGCCCTCCTTTCGCGGCAAGCCGTTTTCTAAAGTATTCCTCTCTTTGCTTCTTTGTCGGCCGCAGCGTTTCGACCGCGATATAGCGGTGCCTGGCGGGCCGCCGGCGCCCCTTGCGGATTGCGGCATAGTAAGCCGTCACCCGTTTTTTCGCCACTTCCTGCTGTTCCGGGGTGGCAGTATAGGGATAAGGCGCAGAGTCATAGGAACCCTGGTAAGAAGAATACCCAGAGGATGGGTTGTAATGATAATAGTCGTGGCCGCGATTTTCCCCGCCACCGCCGCCCCGGGCAAGACAAGGGGGAGAGCATGCAAAAAGGCCGGCCACCACTAATCCGCAGACGCAAGACTGAAGTTTCATGGCTTGCCCTTTTATCCGTTCATTTGTCCTGATCCATCCCCAAAGTGAACCGGACGGCGCAGGCGTGCGACGCAAGCTTAGGTTATTTCTAGTGGACTATGGCTTTTCTATGACGCCTAGCAGCTAAGACATGCCTCATGAACGGCACCTGGGCTCAGTCGTTTAAGCCTAGCATGAACACCGCCAAGGCCGGTTCTAACCTGTTTACCTCCGTCAGTACCGAGATTCCCGACCTCACCGTCCCTCGCTGGAAGCGAACCCTTGACGTCACTTGCATCGTGATCAGCCTGCCCGGCTGGTTGCCCGTCATGATCGGGATCGCGCTCTGGATCAGGGTGGTGAGCCCGGGACCCATTTTCTTTTACCAGGAGCGCGTCGGTCTCGGCGGGAGACGTTTCCTGATCCGCAAATTCAGGACCATGAAGGTCAACGCCGAAACCGTGAGTCACGAACGGCACTTGGAGCAACTGATGCAGGCGAATCGTCCGATGACCAAACTGGACGCAGCGGATCCGCGGATCATTCCCGGGGGACGCATCCTTCGAGCGCTGGGAGTTGATGAATTGCCGCAACTCTTCAACGTGCTGCATGGCGAAATGAGCCTCGTCGGCCCACGTCCCTGCACGGTGCGGGAATTTCAGGCTTATGAACCCCGGCAAAGGGCGCGAGTACAGGCGCCGCCCGGGCTTACCGGCTACTGGCAAGTCAATGGTAAGAACAAAACCACCTTCACCGAAATGATCGAGATGGACCTGTTTTACGCCCGGGCCATGTCGCTGAAGCTGGATGTGACGATCCTGCTCAGGACCTTCCCGGCGCTTCTGGAGCAGTTTTCGGAGACCCGGCGGGCCGTTCCGCGAGCGGGGACGGGTGACTCGCGGCGTGAATGACGTCGTCCCGAGCGCCAACTGAAGTGGTCGGCGCTTTGCATGGTAGCCGTAGGTGCAGGGGGGCGATTTCCTCGTTATTGAATCATCCCAGACCGTGGGCGGACGGCTTCTCCCAGGCGCCGGATTGGGCGGACCTGAATATCGCCTCGATTGCCGCCATGTTCTTCACTGAACCCTCAAGCGGGACCGGCAACTCCGAGCCTTGCCGGATGCTTTTCGAAAAGAGATCCGCCTGGATGGTGTACTGATCACAGACTTCGAATTCCAGGATTTCCGCTCCGGGCCCGGAGGGATCGCCGCCGCCGTCCACAAAAACCCGGCAGGCCCGGTCCGGCGGAGCATTGAACGGTATCTCTATCTCTATGCGGCCGCGGTCGCCCAGGATCTGCACGCGCTGGTAAGGTACGGTTTGGGTGCCGCAAGTGAACACGGCCTGCCCGGAAGGAAAATCGAGGATCCCGGAAGTCATCACGTCGGTGCGCGTTTCAGGATCCGTTTCGATCAGCGCGCTTATCCTCGCCGGTTCCTCGGCAAAGAGGAGGCGCGCCGTGTAGACGAGGTAACAGCCGATGTCCATCAGCGCGCCACCCCCGTACTCGGGGATGTTGCGTATGTTCTTCAGATCACGGTTATAGTAGCTGAAGTAACCCATGACGGAGCGGAGCCTGCCGATCCGGCCGCTTCGGACCAGTTCAAGGGCTTTTACCCACTGCGGATGCGTACGGACCATGAACGCTTCCTCGATTTTCACACCCGTCCGATCGCGGGTTTTCAGCAGCGAGACGGCTTCTTCAACGGTAAGGCTGATCGGCTTTTCGCAAAGGACGTGTTTCCCCGCTTCTGCCGCCTTGATTGACCAGGGAACATGGAGGTGGTTGGGAAGCGGATTGTAGATGGCTTCCACCTCGGGATCGGCCAAGAGGTCCTCGTAAGATCCGTACGCCTTGCGAATGCCCAGCTGCGCCGCGGCCTGCCGGGCTCGCTCCAAGTCCCGCGACGCGATCCCGATCACCTCCGTGTCGTGGCCGCGCTGCATTGCGGGAATGACTTTTTTCACGCCGATGTTGGCGACGCCCAGCACGCCCCATTTAACTTTTTCATCCATGTTTGTTTGTAACTCCCTTTATGGCTTTGCGCGATCCCTTCCGATCTCCCTCCGCATCCGGCATACCCGGGGCGGTATCACGGGTTGAGTGACACTCCCTATCCCCTAAAGGGGATGGGAATTCCCGCGCGTCATTTTAATCCCCGTTGCCCGAAGGTCAGACGACGCTCAAAAAGCGATTCCCCAGATGTAATGTCTGGTTCTGCTCGGCATTCGGTATCTGTTGCGCTGCTCGTGGCGGGCGCGTTCTTCATGGAGAACCTTGACGGGACGGTCATCGCAACGGCGCTGCCGCACATGGCCCGGTCGTTTGGAACCGGGCCGGTCGAACTAAACGTCGGGATGACCGCCTACATGCTCGCGCTCGCCGTCTTCATCCCGATGAGCGGATGGGTAGCCGACCGGTTTGGGGCCCGCACGGTTTTCGGCGGTGCGATCGGCGTTTTTACCCTTTCATCAATCTTGTGCGGGCTCAGCAACGGCCTGTGGGAGTTCACGGCGGCGAGGGTTTTACAAGGGATCGGGGGCGCCATGATGGTGCCGGTGGGCCGCCTGGTGGTGTTGCGCACCACGGAAAAGAAGGACCTCATGCGTTCGATTTCCTACATCACCTGGCCCGGCCTTGTCGCGCCGGTGCTGGGGCCTCCCGTGGGCGGCTTCATTACAACGTACGCCTCCTGGCGATGGATTTTCTTTCTTAACGTGCCGCTGGGGCTGCTCGGTATGGCGCTTACCGCGGCGTTGATTCGCAACGAGCGCGGCGCCGGGGTGCATCCGTTCGACTGGACGGGCTTCTTTCTGAGCGGCATTTCCTGTACCACGTTAATGTACAGCCTCGAACTGGTCGGACAGCAGACAACGCACTGGTCAATCATGTCCCTGTACCTCGCCGCCAGCATCCTGACGGGGGCGTTGGCGGTATGGCATTTCCGGCGGCATCCGACCCCGCTGCTTAACTTTTCGGCCCTGCAACTCCGGAGTTTCGCGGTCACCATCTGGGGCGGCTCACTGTTTCGGATCGCCATCAGCGTCATTCCCTTTCTGCTGCCGCTGATGTTCCAGGTCGGTTTCGGCATGGACGCGTTCAACTCGGGGCTGCTGGTGCTGGCCGTGTTCGCCGGTAACCTCGGGATGAAGACCGTCACCACCCCGATGATCCGGCGGTTCGGATTTCGGAACGTGTTACTCGTTAACGGGATACTGACGGCGGTATCGTTGTTTGCCTGTTCGCTGTTATGGCCGGGAACGCCGACGGCAGTGACCGTCGCGGTACTCTTTATCGGAGGGCTTTGCCGGTCTCTGCAGTTCACGGCCCTCAACACGCTCGGTTTCGCCGAGATTCCACCTGCGCAGATGAGCCCGACCACGACCTTTTACAGCATGGTCCAACAGATGACGATGGGCATGGGCGTGGCCGCGGGTGCGATCGCCCTGCGGCTTGCGGTCCTGCTGCGGGGCGGCTCACCGGGTGCGGTGACGTTAACGGATTTTCACGTTGCTTTCGGCCTGGTGACGTTCCTGGCGATCGCCTCGGTGATGGATTTCTTTTCTCTCGGTGCGGACGCAGGGGCGGTGGTCAGTGGCCATAAACGGGCGCTGAAGAGCGAGTGAGGCCGGGCGGGCGGCGGGCGGGTGCGTCACACCGGGGCATAGGATGCCGGTCGATGTAAAGTGAGCGATCATCGATCATAGGTATAGCGAACAAACACATGCAACTGGAACTGAATTACGGTCGCGGCAAGCTGCCCTTGGAATTGCCGGATGACCTGCACGTGACGACCCTTCGTAAACCGCCCATGCCGGTGCTCCCCGATCCGCAGGCTGCCGTCTTGCGGGCGCTCCAGGAACCGGCCGGAACGGCGCCGCTTGCAGAACTGGCGCGGACCGCGCGCAGCGCCGCCATCGCGGTCTGCGACATCACCCGTCCCGTGCCGAACCGCCTGTTTTTGCGCCCGCTGATCGAGACCTTGCTTGGGGCAGGGATTCCGGCCGGGAACATCCGTGTCCTGGTGGCGACGGGCCTCCACCGGCCCAATCTGGGAGCTGAGCTGGAGGAACTTATCGGCGATCCCTGGGTGCTGCGGACGGTGCAGGTCGAAAACCATTACGCCACGCGGGATGAGGATCACGTCCTGCTCGGGACCACGAAAACCCGAGGTACGGTGGTGCGCCTCGACCGGCGTTTTGTCCAGGCGGATCTCAAGATCGCAACCGGCCTGGTCGAACCCCATTTCATGGCCGGCTACTCGGGCGGGCGCAAAGTGATCGCACCCGGGCTCGCTCACGCCGAGACCATCACGACCTTTCATAACGCGCGTTTTATGGCCGATCCCCACGCGGCCAACTGCAACCTCGCGGGTAACCCGCTGCATGAAGAACAGCTCGAGGTCGTCCGCCTGCTTGGAGGCGCGCTTGCGGTTAACACGGTCATTGACGAACAACGACGGCTTTCCTTTGTTAACTTCGGCGAGGTGGTTTCCAGCCACGGCGCGGCCGTCGACTTCGTACGCAGATATGCGGAAGTCCCGGTCGCGCGCCGGTTTCACACCGTGGTAACCAGCGCCGCCGGTTATCCCCTGGACAGGACGTATTACCAGACGATCAAGGGAATGGTCGGGCCGATCGACATTCTGGAACCGGGCGGACGATTGATCATCGCTTCCGAATGTTCCGAAGGCCTCGGTTCCGCCGAGTTCGTCGAATCTCAACGCCGGCTGGTCGAGCTTGGGCCTGAGGAATTTCTCCGCCGCATTCTGCCCAAGACGCATGCTTCCATTGATGAATGGCAGACCCAGATGCAACTAAAGCCTATGGCGATCGGCGCCCTCCAACTCTACAGCACCGGCCTGGATTCGGTCCAACACGCGCTTACCGGGGTCGAACGGATCGAGTCCGTGCCGGCGGCGGTGCTGGACAGTGTGGCCGCGGGCAATGATCACGCCGTTGCCGTGATTCCCGAGGGGCCCTATGTCGTTCCCTTCCCGCGCCGCACCAGTTAGTTCGTGACGCGGGCTATTCTCCCAACCCATCTTCGCGCAGCCAGTGAATAGAGCAGCCTGCAACAACGGTAATGCCGGATGGCCTGCAACCGGTTAGAAACAATGCGGATGACGGGATCCGGGTTAATCGTCGCACACCGCGGCGTCACCGGACCGGCTTACGAGAACACGACGGCCGCGTTCGAAGCCGCGATCCGGCTCGGGGCCGACCTGGTTGAGTGTGACCTGCGGAGAACGGCCGACGGCAGCTACCTCATTCATCATGATCCGGCGGTAGGCCGCGCCACCATCGCGCGTTGCACGTCGTCCGCGGTTAGGACAAAGGCACGCGCGCTGGGCTACGAAATTCCCACCCTGGACGAATTGCTCGAGGTAATCTCCGGCCGGATCGGCCTGGATCTGGAGTTAAAGGAAGAGGGATACGAATCGGCCGTAGTCAGCTTTCTGCTGAAGCGTGCCTCACCTGACCGGTTCGTGATTACCTCTTTCCACCCGGAATCGATCAGAACGGTAAAAGCCTGCTTTCCGGAGGTCCGGTGCGGACTTCTCCTGGAGAGACCTTCTTGGCGCAACGGGCCGGCGCCGGATGAGTGGCCCGGTTTGTTCGCCGGCATACGCCAACTGGGGGCTGACTTCATCGTTCCGCACTGGAAGTACATCCGGCTCGGGGTCCTACCGGGAACAACCGAGAACGGCTTTCCCCTCTGGGTGTGGACAGTCAACGCAGGGAGCACCCTGAAAAGGTGCCTGCGTGAGAAAAGGATCGAAGCGGTGATCACGGACAGGGTGGAACTGGCGCTTGCCCTGCGCAATGGTGAATCGTCATGAACCTGCAGAGAATACCAGTTCGATGACCATCGAGGTAATATTTTGTCTTCCTTCTCAGGTGCCCTGCCAGCTTTACACCTATTAAACCGTGTAAACGGTCTAGGCCCAACGGGCCGGTAGAACATAGCCCGGGGTTTACCCTGGGAAGGCGTCTCCCCTGGAGCCAGCCCTGAAGGGGCGGCAGAAGGCGTTGCCTGCGGGTTCTGCCGTCCCTTCAGGGCTCGATCGTGATTTGACGGTTACACAGGGTAAACCCTGAGCTATGTTCTACCGGACCGCCGGGCCTAAGACCAATTCAACAAGGTGCGGAGCATCCTCCGGCGCCCCCTGAGTCGGTATTCTACCAGAATGACTGTTTGAATGGTATAAGTCCGGGCTGCGCCAGGAAGTCGCATTGGTGACTGAGGAATTTTAAACTTTTGGTGCGCCTCTTTGTCTCTATCTAGGTAACACAGCGCCAATTCTCGATCTGCCTAGAGAGCACGAACATGGAGGAAACCTTTTTCGAAGTGCGGGCAAATGTGTCCGGCACCGGCACTAACGGGCAGGAACGTCGCGTACATTACCTGGTCCGGCTGGAACATCCGCCGGGCTGCGACGCGCGCCTGCGCTGGCTCCTGGCGGCGCTGATGGTCAAGGATGTCTTGCGGCGTATGCCGGGAGCAGCTGAGTTGAAGGCCATCCCTCGGCAATCGGCGGTAGAATTGAAGGATGTAACCGCGGCGGTCCCGTTCGCGCATGGCGAAGTGGACACCCTGGCGGTGTAGGCAGACGGCTTCGCGGCGCATTTACGGCAGCCGCGCCGCCGTTTCAGCCGGAAGCGAATAAGATAAAGCCACGCCCCCCCGGGTTCCGCTTAATCACGACGGCAGACCGAGGGCCGCCAACGCTTGTTTATAGGACTGCGCGATTTCGGCGCTGAAAGCCACGAAGGTGACCTGCGTGATTGAGGGTTCAGTGTTGAGAAAGGCTGCGGTTTCGCGCGTGGCGATCGCGGTCGCGGCATCCAGCGGGTAACCGTACACGCCGCAGCTGATAGCCGGGAACGCCAGGGTCCGGATACCGTGCTCGACGGCCAGCCGCAACGAATTACGGTAACAGGCTGCCAGCAACTCAGGCTCGCCGTGGCGGCCGCCCTGCCAGACCGGGCCAACGGTATGGATGACGTAGCCGGCCGGCAACCGGTACCCTCGAGTAATCCTCGCTTCACCCGTAGGGCAACCATTGAGGCGACGGCACTCTGCCAGCAACTCCGGGCCGGCCGCGCGATGAATGGCGCCGTCGACGCCTCCGCCGCCCAGCAGCGAAGTATTGGCGGCATTGACGATCGCATCGACCGCCAGCCGGGTGATGTCTCCCTGGTAAACTTTCAACCGTTGGGCGTCGAGCGGCATAGGGCGATCCGGGTCAGCATCATGGAAGGGACCAGCTGGTCACACTATGGCGGGGGATCCGGATCACCGTCGAGAAGAGAATGCAGTCCCGCCGTCTTCCACAGATCACGCAGCTGCCGTTGATCGTCCAGAGGCGCAAGGCAAACGCAACGGATAAAATTCCGGGTGGTCATTTCGGTGCGTTCCGGGTCGTTCTGAAAACCGGCCAACGCCTTCAACAGCCATCGGCCGGCCTCGCCGAACCGTTGCTGGAGCGCCGCCACGACGCCCAACTGCCCGCAGGCGCTCGCCGCGCCGTGTTCGTCGCCGAGCTCTTCATTAAGTTCAAGAGCCCTCCGGTACCATTCTTCCGCCGTTTCGTAGTCATGACGCTCCTGGGCGACCAAGCCCATCTGGTAATAGGTGAGTGATGCGCCGTGTTCCTCCCCGAGTTTTTCCTGGATCTGCCGCGCCCGGTCGTACCAACGCTCGGCCGCAGACAAATCATGTTGCTCCTGGGCGCTGAAGCCCAACTGATAACAGGTCAGGGCCGCACCATGTTCATCACCCAGTCTCTCGATGAGCTCCAGGCATTGCCGATAAGCGTGGTCGGCCACACTGAAATCGCGCTTTCCCTGAGCAAGCCTCCCAAGTTGGTAATGCGTAAGGGCTACGCCGCGCTCGTTCCCGAGTCTTTGATCCACTTCGAGCGCACTCAAGCACCAGCGCTCAGCTCCGGTCCAATCGCCTCGTTCCAGGGCGACATTGCCGAGCTGATGGTAAGCGAGGGCCATGCCGCGGCCGTCACCGAGCCGTTCACTGATTAGCAGCACTTTCTCGTAACACTGCTCAGCTTCAGCCAGATCGCCCTGTTCCGCGGCAATCCCAGCGCGCTCGTAGTAGGCGTAGACGCCTCCCGTTTCGTCGTCCGGTCCGGAGAGATTACCGGGATCCGCTGGGTCTGCAGGATTGATGGGGTTCATGGAAGGTAAAAAGCCGTCCACCATCATAACCCATGGTAACCGGGGGCGACAACCCGATCCGAACAGACCCGCCGGCCGCTCGACCGGCGGGTAACCTGAACGGAAGGCCTGCCGGGAGAGAAGGATGAGAGCAGGCCCTCAACGGAAAGGGACGTCACGGGCGCGCGAAGGTTACCGGAAAACCCGCATCAGGCGTACCGCAGGTGGAAACGGACGGTCTCCGGCTGCGCAGTTGGAAACTCCAGGTGGTTCTACAGGACAAGGCGTCTCTTCCCAGAAGCCGGATCGCCTGGACAGCGATCCTCAGGGAAATCTCCCGCGCTGCCGATGGCGGGACTCGAACCCGCACGACCCTTTCGGGTCAACGGATTTTAAGTCCGTTGCGTCTGCCATTCCGCCACATCGGCTCGCGAGCAGATTCCCAATCAACGCAGTCCGGCCCGCTTCGCAAGTCCGATCGTGGCGCCTTCGGTCAGGCGGTCTTGAGTTTAACGTTGACGGGGTCGAGCCCGTTGCGTTTGGAAAGCGGGTGTTGAGCGGTTCGATCCGAGCGGCCGGTCCGGTCTGAACGGTCGCTGCGGTCCGGCCGAAGCGTTTGGCCCTGGCCCTGGTAAATTTCGGTACGGAAAATGGGAATGTCCTTGGGCGCCTCAATCCCGATCTTGACGGCATCACCGTCGATCCGGGTCACCTTAATGTGGATCGAGTCGCCAATTACGATCCCTTCATTGACTTTGCGTGATAGAATTAGCATCCGGGTCGTTTCCTTCGTTCAAATAGACGTTTTCAAACACTGGCATTTCATTCTGGTTCATTGATCCGGCTCATCGCCTGGACGATCCTGCGCTAAGTGGCGGGTGCGATCTCGACCAGAAAACGCTCTTTCAACAGTTGATTCTGCCTAAGCCGTTCTTCAAGCCGCCCGCTCAGGCGGTCAACCTCCAGGAATAATGCCTCGAGCAATGGTTGCACGTATTCAGGGAAACGCGCCAGGATTTCATTTGTGGCCGGGTCGTCCGGCAGATCCATTTCGACGGCTGTCTGACGCAGGATCAAGTCGCGCCTTTGCCGGCACTGAGTCGCGAGCCGGATCTGGTTCCGGATCTGGTCTTCCAGGCGTTCATTTTCAGTATGATCACGCCGGTACAAAGCTTCAGTTTGCTGGTTAAGAAGGCGGATCAGGCCGCCTTTTTCCTGCAGTTCATCCCTTAACGCTGAAACCAATTCATCCCAATCCAATATCGAATCCAATGGGTTCACGGCTGGAAAGCTTTGGTGGATGGGTCAAGTCAGCTAAGTATACCCTGCATGTAGGTCCGCAGCTGGCTGACTGCCTGGGTGTGAATCTGGCAGATCCGCGATTCGGTCAGGCCGAAGCAGGCTGCGATGTCGGACAGACGCAGATTCTCGTAATAGTACATGGCCAGCACCTTTTTCGGGATCTCCGGCAGTTGGGTGATACGCTCCGCAAGCAACGCGATGATCTCTTTGCGCTCGACCGCATCGTAAGCCGAAACCGAGCAATCATCGGGGATGATCTCGTGCAGCGACTGGTCATCCATCTCCCCCTGTTCATCGGGAGAATCGAGCGAGACGATTCGCAGCGGGCGCATTTCGTCCATCAATTCCTGCAGCTCTTCCTCGCTCATCTGCATTTCAGCGCAGAGTGCTTCCTGATGAACCGTGCCGCCCTGCTCCTGTTCCAGGCGGGAAATGGCCGAGCCCAGACGCTTGGCTTTCGACCGGTTCCCCCGGCTCATCCAATCCATCCGGCGCAACTCGTCCAGAATCGCCCCTCGAATCCGCGTCGAGGCGTAGCCGGTGAAGCTACCAACCTGGGATGCCCGGTAGTTACGCGCGGCCGCGACGAGCCCGGTTACACCCACACTGAAGAGTTCTTCGGTTTCAATCCTTTGTGGCAGCTTGCGCTTCATCCGTTCGACGATGGAGCGGACCAGGGGCAAGTGTTTTTCTACCAGGGACTGAAAATCATGCTCGTTAAATCCGGCTGACGTCGGCCCGTCATTCGAAGTCGATCTGGCTGTATCTGAAAAGGTCGGAGCGGCACTCATTGGCTAAGGTAATTGCGTGCCGAACCGGAAAGCAGCCTGCGTGCCAGTCTAAGAATTACTATAAAAAACCATGTTTTCTCGAGGGAAATTCGCGCGCGGGCTGGTCCGCACCGGCCGCCGGCCAAGCGGCCGCTAGGCAAAATTTGTCTGCCGGCCCCACGTCGAACGGCCGGCAAAAATTGCCTAGGCAATTTTTTCCCCGGACCGATTCAGGCGCGAGTCGAAGGGGCAGCCGGCCCGGGCCAGGGCAAGCGCCGGCGACCGCGGCCGCGCGGTTGCCGATGCGGTTTTCCCGGGCGCTAACGTGAGGCGGATTCCACTTGCAGCGCAGCGGGCCGGGCGGAAGGGGCGGGCCGGATCGGCCGGTAGTAGCTGTCCCGTTGCACCGGTTCACGGCCGGCTTCGCGGATCGTGCGCTCCAGCGAGGCTACGGTCTGCTGCTGGGGTGTGAGGGCGCCCGCCATGTGGAAGATCTTTTCTTCCATCAAAGTCCCATGCAGGTCGTCTACGCCGTAACTGAGCGAGACCTGCGCCAGCGGCAGCGTCATCGCAATCCAGTACCCTGTGATGTGATCGAAGTTGTCGAGGTAGATTCGACTGACGGCAAGCGTGCGCAGCTGGTCAAACGCAGTTGCCGCCTTGATATGGGCAAGTTCGGTGGTTTGCGGCACGAACGCAAAAGGTACAAAGCCGGTAAAGCCACCCGTTTCATCCTGTAACGCGCGAAGTTGCCGCAGGTGATCCACCCGTTGTTCGATGGTCTCGATGTGGCCGAAGAGCATGGTGGAGGTGCTGCGTTCCCCGAGGCGATGCCAGATCCGGTGCACTTCCTTCCACTCGTCGGCATTTTCCTTTCCGCGGCAGATTTGATCCCTGACGCCTTCGTCAAAGATTTCCGCCCCACCGCCCGTGAGTGAGTTAAGCCCGGCCTCACGGAGGCGAATCAATGTGTTTTGGATCGGCTCCCTGAAAATTCGGAGAGCGAGGTGGCGGACCTCAATCGCGGTAAAAGCCTTGATGTGAAGCGCCGGATCCAGGGCACGCATGCCGTGCAGCAGCTCAAGGTACCAATCCCCTTTCAACGTCGGGTGCAGTCCGCCGACCATATGAATTTCCGTGATTCCCTGGCTCAACGCGGTTTTGACGGAGCTGAGAATCTCGGGAATGGCCAGCTCAAACGCGTGCGGATCGCGTTTCCGGGCTCCGAAGGCACAGAACTGGCAGGCCAGGATGCAGAGATTGGAATAATTGATGTACCGGTTCAGGATGTACGTGGCGCGGTTCCCGTTTTTGCGTTCGCGTACCAGGTTGGCGATGCGCCCGAGCGCGTTGAGGTCCGTACTGCGGAAAAGGCTGCAAGCTTCCTCTTCAGTGATGCGTTCACCAGCGGCAACTTTTTCGTGGACCGACCTGAGAGGCGCGGGAACGGGCAATCCCTTTGTGAAACTTTTCACGAGCGCAGGCTGCCATAAGATTGTATAGCGGGCAAGTTGCGCCCCCAGTCATTTGTAATAACCTGACCGCTTCACGCGTCCAACGCTGCCATGACCAGGATCCCGCCAGGTTTCCACAGACAAACCTTTCATTGCTTAGCAACTCTTCGGTTCGCGCAGGGTTCTAAGCATTAAGATGAGCCTCCGCCTGAAAGTGGTCGAAGACTCCATGTTTTCTCCTTCTACGCCTGAGCCAGAAATCGAGTGGATGGCTCGTATCCGGGACGGCGACATGGAAGCATTTCGTTTGCTGGTGGAAGCTCACCAGAGCCGGGTCATCAATACGATCAGCAAACTGCTCGGCTCGGACGCGGAAGCCGAGGACCTGGCGCAACAGGTGTTCATTCGCGTATGGCGGTCGGCCGCCCGTTACCAGCCGACGGCGAAGTTCACGACCTGGTTATTCCGCATCACGCGCAACCTGGTCTTCAATGAACTTCGACGCCGCAAACATTTTGCCGATCAGGGAGAAGACTCGCCGGAACCGGCCGAGCGCGCCGAACGCGAACCCGACCGCGTATTGCTGGAGGACGAACTGCAAAAAGCGATTCAGACGGCCATCCAGGAACTGCCGGAAGCGCAGCGGATGGCGATCGTGCTGCGACGCTACGAGGAGATGCCCTACGAGGAGATCGCCCGCGTTATGGGTACAACCGTCCCGGCGGTTAAAAGCATTCTGTTCCGGGCACGGGCGGAATTGCGCGAGCGCCTGGCAAAATACCTCGAGTAAGTACAGTTCGGAGTTCGGGGTTCGGAGCTCGGAGGCGTCGTAGAAGCGAGTCCGATCTTCCCCGAAGGTCACGCTCACACGGTGGGAAGACAGAATCATCCGCAGAACACGCAGAAGAACGCAGAAAAGAGAAAACATCCACAGATTACACAGATCGACACAGATTAAGAGGAGCGGGAGGAGCGGGCGGCAACTTTAAGGTTGACACTCGCACCCACCCCCCTGCTGCAACTCCGAACTCCGAACTCCGAACTCCGAACTCCGAACTCCGAACTCCGAACTCCGAACTCCGAACTCCGAACTCTTTCCCCTTCCCCCTCTTCCCGCCGTGGTCGCCGTGGCTCGCCGTGTTCGCCGTGTGAACTCTTACGTGGCGGCCGCCGTGTGACCGTGTGAACTCTTACGTGGCGGCCGCCCTCCTCGCTGCGGCCGCCGTGTGACCGTGTGACCGGACCCTACCGCCTCTGCCCCCGCAGGTCCTGGTAGGCGGAACCGAGGAAGGCGATGGTATCGGTTGGCAGCATGGATTCTTCGGACTGCTCTCCGACGGCCAGTTCGGAAGCCCGGCCGCAAAGCCATGCCCCCAGCCGGGCGGCATCGTAGGGGGCGAGTTTGCGTCCCATCAAGGCGGTGCATACGCCGGTTAGGACGTCCCCGGAACCGCCCGTTGCCTGGCCCGGGGTACCGGTCGTGTTGTAACCGAGCGCTTTCCCGGCCTGGCCGATCACGGTCCGGGCACCCTTGAGCAGCAGGGTCACCGGCACCTCGCGCACGTATTCCTGGACGATTTGGGCGCGCGTTTTGCCTTCGGCCGGCCACAGCCGCGCCATTTCCCCGGGATGAGGCGTGAAAAGCCGCGGATGCGCGAGCGTACGCGGGTCGAACTTTTCCCGAACGATGAGGTTCAACCCGTCGGCATCCACCACCATGGGACCTGGAAAATTCTGGATGAGGTCGAGAAGTTCCGTTCCCCGTTCATGCCCGAGGCCGGGACCGAGGCCGAGGGAATCGAGCCGTTCATGAACGACCGAAGCGTAGGTCTCCACGGTTTTGATGATGATTTCGGGCGGCAAACTGACCGCCATCAAAGGATGCGTCTCCGGCAATACGTAAAGGTAGATCAACCCGGCTCCCGCTCGGGCCGCCGCCGTGGCGCACAACCGGGCGGCCCCGGGGTAATCCCGCGATCCCGCGACGATGCCGACGCGGCCATAATTTCCTTTGTGCGATTCGAAATGGCGCAAGGGGGCCAACTCGCGAAGATTTTCCGGATAGGAAATCAGGGGGCGATTGCGAGCCCCTTCGGGATCAGCGCGCTGCGCAAGCTCGGGTAACTCGACCACCTCGATCCGGCCGACAAAATCGGTGGCGTCATCGCGCACGAGCGCCGTTTTTGGAAACGTGATCGTAAGGGTCACGTCGGCGCGCACGCTTCCTTCATCGGCGGCCTCATCCGTGACGCCGGTGGGAAGATCAACCGCGTACACGCGGGCGCTGAATCGTTCGCGCAGCCCGTTGAGTTCTCCGGCCAAACGCCGTACATCGTCGTGCAAAGGCGCCCGTGCGCCTACGCCGAGGATTCCGTCCAGCAGGATCACCCGCGTTTGGGGCGGGAACGACGTGATCGGCTCCGGCTGCAGGACGGCTTTGGGCGCAAGATCCCGCCAGGGTGCGGCCGCCGTGGGTGAAAGGGCCTCAACCGGCGCGAGAAGACGAACCCAGATCCGCCAGCCCGCCGCGTGCAGGTGCAGGCCCGCCACGAAGGCGTCAGCCCCGTTATTGCCCTTACCGGCAAAGACGATGCAAATCCCGGGCGAACGCTCCTCGGCCAGGATCTTTCCGGCCACGCCCGCTCCGGCCTTCCGTATCAACCCCTCATTATCTACGCCCGCAGCAAAGGCGGTCCGCTCCAGTTCCTGGATTTCCGCAGAAGAATAGATGGTGCCAAGCATGGGAGGTGGGAGGGGACGAGTGTCGGGTGGCGGGTGTCGAATGGCGGGTAATGGAATGCCACAAATAAGGAATCAGGATACGTAACGTTGCCTCAATACCACGAGCTGAAGAATACCGGGATTTCGCGGATCAAAATCTTCCATTTGTGGCATTTGTGGAATTTTCTCTAGACTCTGGTTCTGAAATCCTTTGCCGGGACGAATTTGACCGTCTTTGATTCCGGTATTTTCATCGGCTGAAGCGTCTTCGGGTGAATGCCTGTGCGGGCTTTGCGCTCGACGATGCGGAAGGTTCCGAATCCGACCAGCTGTACAAGTTTATCTTTCTTGACGCCGGTCTTGATGGCTTGCATCACCGCGGAGACTGCGCGCTCCGCTGCGGCCCGGCTTGTATCGCTTCCAAGCTGTCTCCGGACCGCTTGCACTAACTCAACTTTGTTCATGGAATGTGTCGTGCCGGCCGCTTGCCTGCGTCGTTGAATGAAATTCTTCGACCCGCAGGCATAACGGAGCCGGGCGGGCGCTCGATTTGCCGGTCGTTATCACAACATTCGTTTCTTTGTGTCAATGCATTATTCTTTTGCGTATGGAACAGGAGCACCCGCCCGTCTGGCAGCGACTCGACCGGTACTTGTCCCAGACGCCGATGATCGACCCATCAGCGTACGTGGCTCCCGGCGCGACGCTGATCGGCGCGGTCACGCTCGGTGCGCGGTCAAGCGTTTGGTATCAAACCGTGGTGCGCGCCGACATCAACCGCATTGACATCGGCGCAGAAACCAACCTCCAGGATGGGTGCGTGCTCCACGTGGCGGATGATTATGCCCTCCGGATCGGCAACGGGGTAAATTGCGGGCACCGGGCGATTCTGCACGCCTGCACCGTTGAGGATCACGTGCTCGTGGGCATGGGGGCGTGCGTGATGGATGGCGCGGTGATCGGCGCGGAGTGCATCATCGGCGCTTACTCATTGGTCTTGAAGGGAACGCAAGTCGCGCCGCGCTCCCTGGTGTTGGGCAGCCCGGCCCGGGTCGTCCGGGAACTGACTGAAAGCGAGGTGGCCGGCATCCATTCGCTGGCGCAGAAGTACGTCGCCGTGGCGCGTCATTACCGGGAAGGCGGGGCGGGCTTCAGGCCGTCATAGTCGACTACCTTGAGCCGGCGCAGGTGTGCGCCGAGACGCGGAACGCAGTCGATCAACGCCCGCGTGTACGGGTGTTCAGGATGTTCGAGCACGCGGCCGGTATCACCGTGTTCGACCACCCGGCCGCGCCACATGACGACAATGCGGTCGGCTAAACCGTGGACGATGCCGAAGTTGTGCGTGATGAGCAGGATCGACATACCAAACCTCACCTTCAGCTCGCGAAACAGGTCAAGAATCTGTTTCTGGACGGTAACATCCAGCGCCGTGGTAGGTTCATCGGCAACCAGGAGCTGCGGACGCCCGCTCAAAGCCATGGCGATCATCACGCGCTGCTGCATGCCGCCGCTGAGTTGGAACGGGTAGGCGTGAATGCGTTTGGCCGGCTCCACGATACCGACCTGCTCAAGCCAGTGGATCGCCTCAGCCCGCAGGTTCCGGACGTCGGGCCGGTGCAGCCGGATGTTTTCGGCCAGCTGGCGCCCCACCGGGATTACCGGGTTCAAACTGGTGGAGGGTTCCTGAAAAACGTAGGCGATTTGTCCGCCACGGATCTGGCGTAACCGGCGCGACGCCATGTCCAACACCGATTCACCGTTCAGAAAGATGCCGCCGGAGCGGTAAACGGCGGGAGGCTGCGGCAACAGGCGCGTCAGCGCCAGGGCCGTGACGCTCTTGCCGCTCCCGCTCTCGCCGACGACCGCCACGGTTTCTCCCGGTTCTACCCGGAACGTCACCCGGTCCACCGCCGTGGTCTCGGCTGTGCGGGCACGAAAGTTGATAGAAAGATCCCGAACTTCCAACACGGAGGTCGGATAACGCCGGACGGAGCGGATGTAAAGCGCCGCCCAACAAGCGCCCTGCGTCACCCGCGGCGGCTTGCGCCCGTTCAAGCACCCGGGGTAAGAGTCCCTGTGAACACGATTATCCGCCTGCTGAGCTGGTGCCTCCTGCCGCTGCTGATCGCCTCCGCCCGCGCTAACCCGCCGGCCGAACTCGCCATCGGGATGGAACTTAGCTTTCCTCCGTTTGAAATGTTAGATGCTGCCGGCAAACCTGCAGGCGTCAGCCCGGAGCTTGCCAAGGCCTTGGGCGACTACCTCCAGCGGCCCGTCCGGATCGAGAACCTTCCCTTCGACGGGCTGATCCCGGCGCTGAAAACCGGCAAGATCAACCTCATCATTTCCTCACTGACCAAGACGCCGGAGCGGGAAAAATCGATCGACTTCAGCGACCCGTACCTGAAAATGGGCCTGGCGCTCCTGGTGCATAAAGATTCCCGCATCCAGTCAATCGCCGATGTTGACCAGCCGAACGTCAGGGTCGCAGTGAAGAAGGCGACGACCGCTCACATTTACGCGCTTACGCATCTCAAGAACGCCAGGATCCTCGTCTTTAACGACGACGCGAGCTGCGCGACGGAGGTGTCGCAAGGCAAAGCGGACGTAATGATCTATGATCAGATCTCGATTTTTCAGCACGCCAAAAAGTACCCCGACACCACCAAGGCCTTGCTCCAGCCTTTCCAAGTGGAGGAATGGGCCATCGGCCTCCGGAAAGGCGACGACGAACTACGAAACCAGGTTAACGCTTTTCTCAAACAGTTCAAAGCGGCGGGCGGCTTCGACGCGCTGGGAAACAAGTATTTTGCGGCAAACAAAAAAGCGTTCGAGGAAGCCGGCATTCCCTTCTACTTCTAAATGTCACAAATGCCACAAGCGGAAGGATGCCACCAATGGAGAAACCCGCGGCGTAAGATCACGCTTCGATCTGTGTTAATCTGTGTAATCTGTGGATGCTTTCCTTTTCTGGGTTCTCTGCGTGTTCTGCGGATACCTGTTTTTAATCTGTGGATCCGCCGTGGCGCCGTGTGATTCTCCTTGCCGCGGCCGCCGTGCGATCCAGCGTATGAAGCGAGGCCGGCCCACCCGGAAATGCACGATGGCGTGGCCCGTGGCGCACAAACAGCCTCCGAAAATCATGATCACGCCCGACACGTAGATCCAGAGCAACAGCCCCATGAGTGACCCAAACACGCCATAAACGGCGTTGGAATTAAACGTGTTCAGGTACCACGTAAGGGCAAACTGACTGAACTTTAACAGGACGGTGGTGATCATAGCGGGCATCCAGATGTGCCGCAGACGCGATCGATGTCGTGGCGCAAGCCGGAAGATGGTCAAGATTCCCAGGTACAACAAGATCGTCGGGAAAATCGCGGTGATGAGGTTCAGACCCACACTCAGATTCAGGGTAGGCCACCACATTTTCAGATGGTCAAAGATGGCGGGCGTCAGAACGCCGAGCCCCAGCGCCACCACGAAAATCACGGTCATCAGCAGGTTCTTGAGCGGCAGCCGCCACCAATCGTAATCCGGCTGTCTCCACGCGCGGTTGATGCCGATTACTAACGCCTGAAAAAAACGTAATGAACCCCACAGTAATGCGAAGATGCTGAGCAGCCCAGCGCGCCACCCGTTGTTCAAAACATTCAGCACCGTGTCGAGGAGCAGTGCCCGGTCATGCTGCTGAAGCGGGGTATACATTTCGAGCTGCGTGACGACCGAGTTGGCGGTCTGCAAAGGGTCGCGCACGAAGAAGGTTCCGACCGCGACGGCCAGCAGGATCAGCGGAAACAGCGAGAAGAACGCGTAATAGGCAAAGGAGGCAGCGCACTGCTCACCGTTGACGGCGTTGTAGCGATTGGCGGCCCGCTTCAGGCTACGCACAAAAATGTGAAATCGCCGCTTGATCAGGGGCGGCTTCTGTGGCGAGACTCGCGCAGGTTTGTTGGTCGAGGCGGGTTGGATCATCTGACGGTCAAATCACGTTAAGAAAATCGCACATCGCCGCAGCATGGCTGAACACAAAACCAAACGACGCCCGATAATTTTCCACGATCTTGGCGCATTGGCCCTGGTTTTCCTGCTCCAGGTTCCGTTGCTTCAGCCGCTTCTCTCTTCCCTTATGCAATTCGTGGGCGAGCATTTTGCCGGCGCTGCCAAAATTACGCTCTCCTACCGGGTCCAAAGCTCGACCTTTTCAAGCCTTACCCTTCAAGACGTGTCCGTCAGCCCGATGCCGGAGAACAAGGATTTCCCCATCGAACGGCTGCAGGCGAAAACGGTGGCATTACGTTACAACCTCATTGCCGCCCTGCACAAGGACTGGGCGCACGCGGTGCAGCTGGTCAGCCTGCAAGACGTGGACGTGGTGATCCGCCAGACGCCGCCACAGCCGAAGAAAGCAGGCGGCCCCCTCAAGTTTCCGGCGGTGATCCCGGAACAGGTGGACATTGACCACTTCAACCTGACGATGCAGCAAAGCGCCGGTGACGTGCAGGTGAGGGACTTGTTCCTGCACCTGCACCAGGACCAGCCCGGGAGTCTCGGCTGGCAGGAAGTTGCGGTGCCGGGCGTGGGTCACTGGAGCGACGTGCAGGCCGGTGTGACCAACCGGAACGGGGTGCTGGAGATTACGGGCCTAAACCTCGCACCGCTGGTTGACGTGGGCCGTCTTGCCCTGGATGTCAGCCGGTCGGCCGACGGGATCTTCGGGGCGGACCTGAACGGAACCGCCCTGAACGCCCCCTTGGAGCTGCACGCCGCCATCAATCAAGGTGATCTGACCGAACCTTCCGCCGTCAACCTTCGGCTCGGCCGCCTCGACCTGAGCAGGCTGCAGCCCGTCGTGAAACTGCCCGTAGCCGGAGCCGTGAGCGGCACGGAGGCTCAACTGACCGGCGACATCGCCCATCCGAACACCTGGAGCGGCCTGCTCCGGACCCGGGTTGAAAACCTGAAGTACCAGACCTACGAGGCGCAAGCCATCGGGGTCGACACGGAGTTTCATGGGGGCGCCGGTGAGATCCACCAGATCACCGTGCGTTCCGGCCCGAACGCGGTGCAGGTTGCGGGCACGTATCAGCTGCCGAATGACCTCGGCGACTTCCTCACACAGCTTAACCTGGATGCAGGCCTGGCGATTACCGCGCCGCAGCCGGAACTCTACGTGCCTGACCTGCACGGAAAGGTTGCAGCCGCCGGCTCGGTCGGGCTGCGGTCGGGTGCCTGGCAGGCCGTCATCGGGGCCAGGATTCAGGACCTGACGGCACAAGGGTTAGCCGTACCCGGGACGGCTGCGCACGTCTTCGCTGCGGGCCGGCTGCCGTTGGAACAGGACCTGTGGACCTCCTTTCAGGCGATCGTCCTGACGGATATTCAGAACGTGACTTTCAATCTGGTGCAGGTGCCGTCCATCACGGCAAACGTAGTCCTGCCGGGGACCGCCGAAGCCCGGCTGCAGGCCACCGTGCGCGCGGCGCAAAGCCGGATCGACCTGAGCGCCCAAACCCGTTTGCCGGCGGCCGGCGCGCCGTTTGACCCCAAGCAGGTGGATGCCGAACTGAACCTGGCGGTGCCGTCCGCGGCTGATTTTCTCAAGACCAGGCTCTACACCGGCGCGCTGGGTTTGGACGGGCACGTCGCCGTCCATGAGCTCAAACCGCAAGGGTCGGTCCGGTTGCACGGTGATCAGGTCACGTATGAAGGGGCCGCGCTGCAGGCGATCAATGCTAACGTGCGGTTGGAAGGAGATCAGGCTACCGTGGAGTCTGCCCGTATCCAGCTCGATGCAGCCAACTACATCGATCTGAACGGCAAGGCCGGCCTGAGCGCTCCCTACCCCTACCAGGCTTTCGGCCAGGTGTCCCTGCCGAAGCTGGATAACTTCAACCCGTTTCTGAAAGCGTTTAAACAACCGGAAGGACTGGCCGGCAATCTCCAGGCGACTTTTTCCGGCCGCGGGGATACCAACCACCTCGGGGGCCAATTCCAGGCGACGGGAGACAAGATCCAGTACCGGGGTCTTACGGTCCAAACCGTACAGCTTGCCTCAGCTTTGGCCGACAATCAGGTCCAGCTGCAAAGCTGTCACCTGGGGTTCGATCCGGGAAACACGGTGGATCTTTCCGGTAATGTGCAGGTGGCAGATCCGCGGCCGTTCAGCCTGTCGGGTCAGGTTCAACTCACTAACCTGGGTGCGTTTAACCCGGCATTAAAGCAATTCGGCCAGCCCGAAGGTTTGTCCGGTTCACTCGGAGTGAACGCCACCGCAAATGGAAACCTGGCGGATGCACTCGCCTCGACCGCCGGCGTGACGATGAACGCGCGGCAGGTGAAGTACCGGGGGCTGACGATTCAAACTGCGGATGTGCAGGCGGGACTGGCAGACCGCAAGGTAAACGTCTCAACCGGCCGGATCGTATTCGACCAGAAGGACACGGTAGACGTACGCGGCGACTCTCAAGTGACCGAGCCGTACACCTACAATGCGGATGCGACGGTCGCGTTCCAGGACATCGGTTTTCTGAATGGCCTGGCGACGTCCTTCGGGCAGAACCTGGACCTGGCCGGCCGGTTGAACTTGAACTGGAACGGGCAAGGTGAGCTCAAGAACTCGACTGGAAAAGTCGAACTGCACGGCGACGGCCTGCGGGCAAAACCCGTTCAAGGCGTCAAGATCGACGTGGCCGGTAATTATCAGGGCTCGCACGTTGAGGTGCCGGCCCTGCAGGTTAACTCGCCCTATGCCGACCTGACGGCGGCGCTGCGGTTTGATCCCCAGCGGTTCGAGATCCCGAACCTGAAGGTAACCAAGAACGGCAATTTGATTACCGGCAATGCGGCGGTTCCGCTGGATCTTCGGCCCGGGGCTAAAGCGCCGGTCAGCCTCGATCAACCGCTCCAGGTGAGCCTTCAGGCAGACAACGTCTCGATTGCCTCCTTGCAATCCGGAAAGCCGCAGGCGACAGGCTACGTCGGCTTTCATTTGCTGGTTTCGAAAACGCTACAGGACCCGTTGGTGAACATCACCACCACGGTCCGCGACCTGCGTTCGACGGCCGTATCATCGCTTTCAGCTGCGTCCAGTGACATCCAGATCCGGTTGGCGGACAAGGTTTTGACCGTGCAAGGCCAGGTCCGGCAGGCCGACATTCAGCCGATCCAGTTGCAGGGCCGGGTCCCCGTCGACGTCGGTCGGGTGATCGATAGCCGCCGTTTGCCTGACGACACGCCGCTGCAGTTCTCACTCCAATGGCCCAGTACCAACCTTGCTTTCGTGCAGAAGGTCGTTCCGGTTTTCCGCAGAATCGAAGGACGGGCCGGCGCCGATGTCAACGTAGGCGGCACCTTGAAGAAACCGGTGTTGGCCGGCGACATCACGGCGGATATTCCCAGGATCCAGGCGAAGACCGATGCGATCCCGCCGATCTCGAACTTTGTTACCCGGATCGGATTTCGACAGGATCACGTGCAGATTGATCAGTTGACGGGATTGGCCGGCGGCGGTGCCTTCCGGGTAAACGGCAGCATCAACCTGGCAGATGGCACCAACCCGAAATTCGACCTTACGACAACCGGCAACCAGGTTCTGTTTACCCGCAGCGACAACGTTATCGTGCGGGGCGATTTTGATCTGGCGATCCGGGGTCCGCTCTCCGGGGGCGAGGTGTCGGGAAGGGTGGGCGTGGTTGACAGCCGGTTTTTCCAGGACATCGACATCCTCCCGCTGAACCTGCCGGGCCGCCCTGCGCCCAAACCACCCGCGGTTCCGCGCAGCAATATCTCCATCACAACCCCCCCGTTGCGCGACTGGAAGTTTAACATCAGCGTCCAGACGCCTCGCCCGTTTTTGATCCAGAGCAACCTTGCCCGCGGCCGGGTGACCATCGATCTCCACGTGGGCGGCACGGGGCTGGCACCGGCGGTGACGGGCTTTGTCCGGGTAGATCACCTGACCGCGTCGTTGCCGTTCAGCCATCTCGACATCAACAACGGCTACATAAACTTTGCCCCGGGCAGCAACCCATTTGACCCGGTGCTTAACATCATCGGCACGTCGACCGTCCAGGACTACGATGTGCGGGTCCGGATTTTCGGGAGCTTGTCAAACTTCCAGATTCTCTTCGACAGCACGCCGCCGCTGTCGCAAGGCGACATCGCCACCCTCCTGGCCACCGGGGCGACGACTCAGGAATTTACCGAAAACCCGACCTTACTGGCCGGCCGTGCGACCTTCATCCTTGCCCAACAATTGCTGCACAAGGTTTTCAAGTTCAAACCGGGTGCCCAGGAGCAATCGTTTCTGGAACGGGTGCAGGTCAACATCATTCCCGGCAGCCGCCCGGGCACCCAGGATGTGAGCGCACGATTCGATCTGACGAAGGACTACCAATTGATTGGTGAGGTCGGTCAGGAAGGCGACGTCGGCCTCCGGCTGCGATACCTGATCCGGTTCCGATGAGACGCGCCACGTTCATCACGGCCGGATTAGTCCTGGGGGTAATTGCGATCAACCTGGCGCAAGCTCCGCCCTCGCCTCAGCAGGCAACGCCGCAGGAACAGAGGGCTGCCACCGTGCAGATCCAACCCACGCCCCCGCCGGAAATGGCGTCGCGGGTACGGTTTGCCGGTAATTACAGCTTCAGCACCGCTGACCTCACGGCGGCGCTGGCCGACTCGCTTCAGCAGATCAGGAACCAGGGTCTGAATCTGCCGCTGGCGGATGATGCGGCTTACTACCTCGTCGTGTTCTATCGCCGGCACGGCTACCCTGCCGCCGACGTGAAGTATAAGATCTACGGGAACGGCCAGTACCTGGAACTCGATATCCGGGAAGGACGCTACTATAACCTCGGGAATATCACGTTTGCCGGTGATAAAACGTTTCCACCCGCCACTCTGACCGAGTACATGGTCGGCACCACCCGCGCACGGTTCTCCGAGTTTCGGAAACAATTGCCGTACGTAGAAGCTGACCTCGTGACGGGGACGGGGCTGCTCCAGGGTTATTACGTCGCACAAGGCTTTCCCAAAGTGCAAATCGTCAAACTGGCGACGATCCCCGATGAAGCGCGGGACGCCGTCGACGCGGTGGTGACCATCAATGAAGGCCCCAGGTACTTTTTCGGACCGATCACCTTCACCAACGATCCGCAGGTTCCCACGACGCTTTTCTATGGGAAGATCAAGGACCGGACCGACCAGCCAAAGCCTTACTCAGAGGGCGAACTTACCAACCTGCAGCGTGACCTGACGTTCATTTACAAGCAAGCGGGCCATTACCAGGCCACGGTGGAGCTGACGCCGGACTTTGCCCATGTGCAGTCCGGCGGCCGCGTCCCGATCCGCGTCAGTTCGGTGCCCGGA
>Ga0213876_10000491_pt1 | contig 30991 bp, 40 predicted proteins | sample BarmaccomBMRX_R9_FD_160113 | JGI IMG/M metagenome (GOLD analysis project Ga0213876, IMG submission 160113) | Root-associated microbial communities from Barbacenia macrantha in rupestrian grasslands, the National Park of Serra do Cipo, Brazil - RX_R9 | ecosystem: Host-associated > Plants > Roots... | reverse complement strand
CGGCAAGTCCACCACCACGGCCATGATCGGCTGGATCCTCAGCGAGGCCGGGCTCGATCCCACGATCATGAACGGCGCCGACATGAAGAACTTCGCCGGGCCGGGGGCGCCCTTCGCCAGCGCCCGGATGGCCTCAGCTCTGGCATTCGGTTGCTCCGGGGCTGGCCGGCCCATACCCTTCTGCGGATGAATCAGCGGCAAGGGTACTTCTTCTGCGGCGTCGGCGGCAGCGGCATGACTCCGCTCGCCCTCATCGTGAAGGCGCGGGGCGCGGCGGTGGCCGGCTCCGACCGGGCGCTGGACCAGGGACGCAACCCCGAACGGTTCGCCTTCCTGCGCGGCGAGGGCGTGCGGCTCTGCCGCAGGACGGCTCGGGCCTGACCAGCGCCGACCAGACCCTGGTGGTCTCGGCGGCGGTGGAGGAGACGATCCCGGACGTCCAGGCGGCGCGGCGGCTCGGCGCCCCCATCGTCACCCGCGCCCAGCTGCTGGCCGAGCTCTTCAACGCCGCGCCCACGCGGATCGGCGTCGCCGGCACCAGCGGCAAGTCCACCACCACGGCCATGATCGGCTGGATCCTCAGCGAGGCCGGGCTCGATCCCACGATCATGAACGGCGCCGACATGAAGAACTTCGCCGGGCCGGGGGCGCCCTTCGCCAGCGCCCGGGTCGGGAAGGGGCCAGCGTTCGTGAGCGAGGTGGACGAGAGCGACGGCTCCATCGCCCTCTACCGGCCGAGCGTGGCGGTGGTGAACAACATCAGCCTCGACCACAAGTCCATGGAGGAGCTGCGGGTCCTCTTCGCCGACTTCGCGCGGAAGGCCGAGACGGCGGTGCTGAACGCCGACAACGCCGAGACCGCGGCCCTGGCGGCGGCGCTGGACCCGGCGCGGGTGGTGCGGTTTGGACTCGGAGAAGGCGCGGACATCACCGCCTCCGACGTTCGCCCCGAGCCCTGGGGGATTCGCTTCCTCGCGCACGGGCGCGGCGGTGCGAGCGCCGGGGTGGCGCTGAAGATGCCGGGGCGGCACAACCTTTCCAACGCGCTGGCCGCCATCGCGGCGGCCGGGGCGGCGGGCGTGGGGTTGGAAGCGGCGGCGCGGGCGCTCGGGACGTTCACCGGCGTGCGCCGGCGCCTGGAGGTGACGGGAGGGGCGGCGGGCGTCACAGTGATCGACGACTTCGCCCACAACCCGGACAAGATCGCCGCCACCCTGGAGACGCTGCACGTCTTCCCGGGACGGCTGCTGGTGATGTTCCAGCCACACGGCTACGGGCCGCTGAAGCTCATGGGCGAGGCGCTGGCCGAGACCTTCGCCGAACGCCTGGCGGAGGACGACGTGCTGGTGATGCCCGAGCCGGTCTATTTCGGCGGCACCACCGACCGCAGCGTCGGCAGCGCCGAGGTGGCCGCCGCGATCGCCGCGCGCGGGCGCCAGGCGAGCGCGCTGGCGGATCGCGAGGCGTGCGGGGCGCGGCTGCTCGAACTGGCCAGGCCCGGCGACCGGATCGTGGTCATGGGGGCGCGGGACGATTCGCTTTCGGTGTTCGCGGCGGGGCTGGTGGAGGCGCTTAGGGGGCGGTAGCCCTCACCTCCCATCCCCCGTGCCGGGGGATGGGCCCCTCCTCTCCCGAAGGGAGAGGGCTACTTTTTTCGCAGATACGTATGGCTCTCCCTTCAGGGAAAGGAGGGGCCCGCGGCTGGAAGCCGTGGGAGGTGAGGGCCGCGGTTAACAACGGTTTCACAACCCGCGCCGATTTTCGCGAAAAGGCAGGGTGAGAGGGCTGCGTCAGAGGCCCCGCCCTTCCCGAGATTCTCCCCTTTCGCGGCCGGCCCAGCGCCACGCCTCACGCTTGCTCACCGAGCGCGCCTGGGGCCGCGCCGCGAACCCCATTCCAGCAAACTGAGGAGCCTCCCATGGCGACCTTCTTCCAGGTGCTTCTCCAATATGTGCTCATGGCGCTCCAGGCCCTGCCGGCGCTGGTCACCGCCGGCGCCGACCTGGCGGCCGAGGTCCAGACGCTGCAGAGCCAGATCCGGCTCTTCGCCAGCGAGAACCGCGACCCCACCCCCTCAGAGTGGGCGGCCCAGAACGCCGCCCTTCTCGCCGCCCTCGCCGAGCTCGCCAAGGCGCGCGCGGCCTGACCGGGCCCCGGCCCCGGCGCGTGCGGCCGGGGCTCGCGCGCGGGGGCGGCCGTTCCCTCCCTTGGGCCGCCCCCGCGCTGCTGAATTCCAAGAGGATCCGACGATGGACCCCAAGCATCCCGACCAGAGCCGCGTCGCCGAGCACCGGGCGCGGATCGCCGCCGCCAACGCCCTCGACCAGCTGAAGGTCGAGACGCTGGCCGCCATCACCCGGGCCGACGCCGAGGGCCTGGCGGTGGTGTTGGTGGACATCCCGGCCCGGACCGTGGCGGCGAAGCCCTCGGCGGAGTCGGCCGCAACCCGCCACAAGGCGCGCGCCCCATGAGCGGCGTCCAGCGGCAGACGCGGGCGCCGCGGCCGGGCGAGGGGCGGCTGGAGCGGATCGAGACGGCGCTGGAAGCGCACAGGGCCGAGGACCAGGACCAGTTCTCGACGCTGCGCGACGACATCGCCAGACTCGGCGCGGCGCTCGGTGAGCGGATCGAAAAGATGGGGACGGGGCTGCAGGCGCAGATCGACGGTTTCGCGCTCGAGAAGCGCTACGCCGAGGGCAAGGCCGCCGGCCTCGCCGAGGCCCGCCGGCCCGGCCCCTGGGCGATCGCCGTCTGGCCGGCGGTGATCGGAGCGCTGATCGCCGGCGTCGTAGGGCTGGCGGGCGGGGGCGCCATGCATCCGCCGGCCGCCGCAGCCGACCCGCCCGCGAAGATCGCCAGCCCGTGAGGCGCGGCCGTCGTCGACGGAAACCGGCGCAACGAAGGCCGCGAAGTTGCGGATCGTGAGAGCCTTGGTGCTCTTAGTGCGCTTGGTAGTGATCGTTGAGCGCTGCGCGCGCCTCGCCGCCCTCGGCCTTCGGGCCGGGGGCGGCTTTTTCTGCGTCCGGTCAGTGCCGCGTGGGCTCGCCGGACGCGGGCGCCGGTTCGGCCGGGAAGCGGCCAACGAACCGGCCGCTGCGCCACAGCTCCTTGGCGCGGCCGTCGGGGATCGCCCTGGCGACGCGGACGGCCTGAGCCTCGTCGTCGTAGGGCAGGACCTTCACGCCACGGACCTGGTTCTGCTCGTCGAGGAAAAGGAGTCGGTAGACGGACATCGGGACCTCCGCACCACGCACCCGGCCCCAGACAGGCGGCCGGGTCGAACGGCGGCGCGGGAAAGGCGGAGGGCCGCGGGCCCTGCCGAACCGATGGGGCGCGCACCAACGCACCCCCCGCTGAACGCACCCCCCGCTGTCCGCCAGAACCTCCGGGAAACGCGCCAATGGGCGATCGGTTCTCGCCCCCGAGGCGCATCAGGCGTGTCGGCGGCCTTGGATGTTCAGGGACGGGGCGCCAGTTGACCTGCGAAGAGCCAGCCCCCGGCGCCGCTGAGGGTCTCCAGGAGCCGCTTCGGACCCCTGGGCGGCGAGGCCGCCTCGCCCCGCTCCACCGCCAGGTACCACGCGTCGGCCGCCTCGGCGTCGATGAAGGTGCGCCGATCCTCTAGGTCGGGGCCGCCCACCAGGTAGCGAATCGCGCCGCCGCCTTCGATTCGGACGAGGTGGGCCCTGCGTCCCATTCTCAGCAGCGTCCGCATTCTTGTCCTACCCCAGAACCCCATGTTCACTCTACGTTCCAAAAAGCGCCGCCGTCAAAGGGATTTTTGCAATCGGCGTGCCGGCGCGGCGGAAGAGCTCGCGTCGGGAACCCGACATTGGCCGGACGCGTTGGGCGAGCGGCTCCCCGTGCCTTTTTCATGAGTAGCGGCGCCCATGCGTCTTTATGAGTACCTTTCCCGGGCCAGGGATTGTGAGGCTCAGGCCGGGCTGGCCACCAGCGAGGAAGCGCGGCTCGCGCTCTTCAGCCTCGCCGCGCAGTGGCGAAGGCTGGCGGCCATGATCGGGGTCGTCCGGGACGCCGAGCTCGCCACCTTCATGAGATCGCGACCGCGGCCCGTTGGCGTCACCGTAAAGCAAAGCGAGCCAACAAGCTTGGCTGAAGAACAGAACAAGCGAGACGGATCTCAGGAACGCTCCAGCTTCTGACGCATTCGTAGGCGTGTCCAAGTCTTTCAAGATAGACATGGGAGGCCTGCATGCGTGCTAAGCTTTACCTTGTGGTCGCCTTGACATGCGGCCTTTTCGGATTCGCTTCCGAAGGCATTGCCGCCAAGGCCAAGACGACTGCAGCTTCCACCGCTACTCCGACGACCGCGGCGGCGACGTCCGGGGCCAGCGGACTGTGCAAGGACGCCAAGGGCAAGTTCGTGAAGTGCGGCTCGGCCGCGGCCGCCGCGCCGGCCTCGCCGGTCGCCAAGGGCGCGCCGGTGGACACCACGGTGACGACCACCACCACCGCCACCACCCGTTGCCGCGACGCCAACGGCAAGTTCGTCAAGTGTGGGTCCACCACCACGACCACCAGCGCCAGGACGCCGGTCTCGGCCAGCGCTCCGGCGTCGGCGAGCACCGGCGGCGGCGCCCCGATGGCGATGGGCGTCACCAGCCCGACCAAGACCCATCCCACCTGCGTCAAGGGCAAGCCCTGCGGCGACGCCTGCATCGCCGTCGACAAGGTTTGCCACAAGCAATAGGCAGGGCGGGGCGCCCTCCTAGCGGCGCGGATGACGAACGACGGCGGACGGGCGATAGTCGCGCCCATGGCGCCCGAGCCAATCGCGATCCCGATTGCCGCCGGCGCCCAGGTGTCCGGCCTCTGGCTGGCGCCCCCCGGCGCGAAGGCGGCGCTCTTGCTCGCCCACGGGGCCGGCGTCGGCATGACCCACCGTTCCATGGCGGCGATCGCCGAGGGCTTGGCGGCGCGCCAGGTGGCGAGCCTGCGCTACCAGTTCCCCTACATGGAGCGCGGCTCGCGGCGGGTGGATCCGCCCGCGATCGCCCACGCGGCCGTGCGGGCGGCGGCGGCCGAGGCGCGGGTGCGGGCCGCGGACCTGCCGCTGTTCGCCGGCGGCCGCTCTTTCGGCGCGCGGATGACCTCCCAGGCGCAGGCCGAAGCGCCCCTGGCCCGGGTGCGCGGCCTCGTCTTCTTCGCCTTCCCCCTCCACCCCGCCGGCAAACCGGGGACCGAGCGCGCCGCCCATCTAGGCGCGGTCCAGGTTCCGATGCTCTTCCTGCAGGGGACCCGCGATGCGCTCGCGGAACTGCGACTCCTGGAGCGCACGGTGGCGGGTCTCGGCGGGCGGGCGACGCTCGTCCTCGGCGCCGAGGCCGACCATGCCTTTCATGCGCCCAAGAGCAGCGGACGCACGGATGACGCCGTGCTCGCCGAGCTCCTGGACGCCGCCGCGATATGGATGGCGCGAGGTTGAGGGCGCCCGTCCGCCGCGTGGACTTGCGCCACGCGTTATGCAATCAGGCTGCATAACGAAACTTCGGCCGAGGACGATCTTGCGAAAGCTTGCCGGTTGCATCGCCGACCGCCCGGGCCGCGCGGCGCGTTGACGGCGTGGCGAGCGCCGTCTGGCTCACCGCCGAGCTCGCGGGCGTCACCACCGCGATCCTGCTGGCCCTGGCGACGCCGTTCGCGTGGTGGCTTTCGCGGCGCGGCTCCTGGCTGAAGGAGGCGGTGGCCGCGGTGGCGGCCATGCCCATCGTCTTGCCCCCCACGGTGCTGGGCTTCTACCTGCTGATCGCCATGGGACCGGCGAGCCCGCTGATGGCGCCGCTGCGCCCGTTCGGGGTCCGCACCCTGGATTTTACCTTCACGGGCCTGGTGGTAGGCTCGGTGATCTATTCGCTGCCCTTCGCGGTCCAGCCGTTGCGCGCCGCCTTCGAGGCGATCGGGGAGCGGCCGCTGGAGGCGGCGGCGACCTTGCGGGCCTCGCCGCTGGACGCCTTGCTGAGCGTCGAGCTGCCGTTGGCGAGCCGCGGCTTCCTCACCGCCGCGATCCTGGTTTTCGCCCACACGGTAGGGGAGTTCGGGGTGGTGCTGATGATCGGCGGCGCGATCCCTGGCCAGACCGAGGTCATCTCGATCAAGGTCTACGAGTTCGTCGAGGCGTCCGAATTCGCCGAGGCCCATCGGCTGGCGGGAGCCATGGTGGCCTTCGCCTTCGCGGTGGTGCTGGCGGCTCTGCTGATCGGGCGCGGCGCGGAGCGCCGGCCATGAGCGCGCCGGCGCCGAGGACGGCGCTGCTGGAAGCGCGTCTGAAGGGCCGGCTGGGCGCCTTCGCCCTGGACGCCGAGCTCGCCCTCTTCGGGGGCGTGACCGCCCTCGTCGGTCCTTCCGGCGGCGGCAAGACCACCTTGCTGCGGTGTCTGGCCGGCCTCACCCGGCTGGAGGGCGTCGTGCGGTTCCGGGGCGAGACCTGGCAGCAGGGGAGGACGTTCGTCCCGGCCCACGTCCGGCCGGTAGGCTATGTTTTCCAGGAAGCCAGCCTCTTCCCGCACCTATCGGTGCAGGGCAACCTGCTCTACGGCCTGAAGCGGACCAAGGCCGCGGCAAGGCTCGGCTTCGAGGAGGTCGTCGAACTCCTGGAGCTTAAGCCGCTGCTCGGCCGCGCGCCGGCCAGGCTCTCAGGGGGCGAGCGCCAGCGGGCGGCGATCGGCCGGGCGCTGCTCGCCCAGCCGGAGCTGCTCTTGATGGACGAGCCGGTCTCCAGCCTCGACCCGGCCGGCAAGGCCGAGGTGGTCGCCCGGCTCGAGCACCTGGGCGAGCGGCTGTCGATCCCGGTGATCCTGGTCAGTCATGATCCTTCGGACGTCGCGCGCCTCGCCCATCGGGTGCTGGCCATGCGGGATGGCCGGATCGTCGGCCCGGCCCAGCCGTCGCCGGCGAGCCTGGAGGGCCTGGCGGACGAGGAGATCCGCGGCCTGGCGCTCACCGCCCTGGCCGCCGGCCTGCGGCCCGCCGACCGCTGAGGAAACCGCCGGGTCAGTCGGTCGCCAGGATCACGTGCGAAGCCTTGATCAGGGCCTGGGCGGGCTCGCCAGGGGCGAAGCCAAGCGCCTGGCCGCTCTCGCGGGTGATGGTGGCGGTGATGGTCTTGCCCCCGCCGATGTCGAGCACCACCTCGTCGTTCACCGCGCCGGCGTCGTGGCGCAGCACCGTACCGGCGAGCCGGTTGCGGGCGGACAAGGCCAGCGGCGCCGCGCCCTTGGCCAGGATCACGAAGCTGGACTTGATGATCGCGATCGCCTCGCGGCCGGGGGCGAGGCCGAGATCGCGGGCGCTCTCGCGGGTGACGATGGCGGTGATCTCGACGCCGTCAGAGATCCGCAAGACCACCTCGGCGTTGACCTGGCCGTCGGTGACACGGCTGACCACGCCGCGGAGGGCGTTGCGGGCGCTGGTCTTCATGGTGAGGCTCCGGATTATGCGATCGATCGGCGGAGCGCCCTCAGCGAGGTGGGCTTCCAATTGGCCGATGACCTCGGCAAGCTCGGCCTCGACCTTGCGAAAAGCGAGGATGACCGCGGCGCCCGTGGGCGTGACCACCGCGGCGCCACCGGCCTTTCCCCCCGGCTGGGCGACCACCAGCGGCCGCTCGAAGAGGTTGTTCAGCGCCTGGACAGCCTCCCAGGCGCCCTTGTAGCTGAGGCCGAGCGCCCTGGCGGCGGCCGAGATCGAGCCACGCTCGCCGATGACTTCCAGCAGCCGGATCCGCTCGGCGCCCACCCCGGACCGGCGTCCCTTCCGCAGTTGGATCAGGGCCTTGATGGCGTGCTCGGCCTGCATGACGGCGCCATGCCACAAGGCCCCGTCTTGGGGAATGGCGCGAGTGACGGGACTCGAACCCGCGACCTCCGGCGTGACAGGCCGGCGCTCTAACCGACTGAGCTACACCCGCATTCCAGCGCCGCAAGGCGGCCCGGCAAGGAGCCGCGTCTGATAGGTCCGCCGGGGGCGAGCGTCAACTGTCGAAAGCGACGCGATCGGGCGGCGCAAAACGGGCGCCTTGCCGGCGCCCTCACGCCCCTGAATCGGACCGCGCCCAGGCGCCGATACTGATTTTTGTTAAGACAGACGCGGCCAAGCTTGAAACTCGGAGAGCGGGACGGCCGTTGCCCCATCGGAGCAGCCAAACCCATCTCGCACCGTGGATGGGGCTCCGGCCCCCGGCCTCGGCGAGGTCGGGGGCTCTGCGCGGGTGGGGCCCATTCGCAAACCTGTGGCGGTTCGGCCACGCCCCTCGCGAAGGCTCGCCCTAGCCGGCAACCCCCGTCCACCGAGCTCCGTTTTCCGCATCGGGCGGCTGAGCCACAGGCCAAACCCAAGGTCGCCCGGGAGTCCTCGGCCCACCACGCGTGCGCCGAGGGCTTTTCCCCCGATCGCTCAGTGGGCGAGGGGCAGCCCCTGCTGGATCTCGAGGGCGTGGAGGCCGGCGGCGCCGGCGATGACCTCGAAGCCGCGGTTCAGCGTGGCGCGCACCTCGAGCCCCTCGCGGCTATCGGCCCAGGTCTCGGGCATGCCCTCGGCGACCGACGCCAGCTGGTCGAGCGCATCGGCGAGCGCCTCGAAGAGCGGCGCCGGGTCGGCCTCCAGCTGCTGCGGCCGAGCGACAATGACGAACTGGCGGCGCATCGGGACCCCCTCTCGGCTACCGGCGCGCCCAAATCGCGCGCGCCGGGGCGGCCCGCAATGCGGCGCATGGCTGCTGCGCCCGAAGAGCGCAGGCGGCGCGCTCGCGCGGCCTAAGCTCGAGCCACCAGCCCGCCGCACCCTCGGCCTAACCCTGGGCGGTTCCGCCGGCGCCCTTGGCGAGGTCGTCCTTGATCGACTTGGCCATGGTGAGGTGCTGCTGGACCTTAGGGGCGACCTCGGCGGCCAGCGACTTGATCTGGGCCTGGTCGCCATCCTGGGCGTAGCGCTGCATGACGTTCAACGCCGATTGGTGCGCGTCGACCACATCGTCGAGATAGGTCTTGTCGAAATCCGCCAGCGACACCTTCTCGAGGTCGTTCAGCTTGCCCTGCATGTCGGATGGCAGCACCACCGGTGTCGGAATCGCCACGCCGGCGTCGTCAGCCGCTTGCTTCAGCTGGGCGGTGGTCTTGGTATGGGCGTCGATCATCATCCGCGCAAAGCGCTTCACTTCGGGGTTGGAGGAGCGCTGGAGCGCCAGCTTGCTCGCCTGGATCTCGAACTGGTCGCTGGCGGCGGCCTTGGCGGTGAAGGTCGGGGCCTTCGTCTCGTCCTCGGCGGACAGCACGGTGGCGCCGGGGTGGGCGCTGGGGGTCGCCGCCTTCTCTTCGGCGGTGGCGGCGCTCGGGGGGTTTTGGCCGCCGCTTCGGTTGCAGTCGGCCAGGCCGAGAGCCGCTATGGCCGCGCCCGCGGCCAGCAAGAACGTACGCATCGGTTTCCTCCATCGTTGGCGCGGCCACGCCCTCCTGGAGGCCGGATCACAGGAACGTTATCAGGGGCCTGAGGTTCCGTGAGCGGGGGTCCCGCGGGGCGCCGGATGGAACTTCGCTGGCTTTGGCTGGTTCTCCGGTTCGGAGGTCACGCAAGCGCAATGGCGCCCAATCCAGCGATCGTCGAATTGGCCCTGAAGACCCTGGACCAGGCGCTGGCGACCGCCGATCCGCTACGGCGCATGGCGCTGATCGACGAAGCTGTTCAGCTCCACCGTCTGGCGCTGGCGAGCCAGGAGGGCGATCCGGCCTCCGTCCCGCCAGGACCGCGCCGCCTGCGGGCGGCGACCGAGGGTTGCGTGCGCGCGCAAGTCGGGCGACGGATCTGACGAGGCCGGCCGCGCGGTCCGGCCTCGGTCGTTGAACCAAAGCCAAGCCTTGCGCGTTTCTTCACAGCTCCGTTTGAGCGCGCCGACCGCTCGCAAATGGCGGCCGACGAGGGCCCGGTCTGGCATTGCCGGACCCTGGAAGGCCTCGGCCAGAGCTCGCCGAGGCCTTCGTCCTTTTCCGGCAGCCCTCTCCCTTCGCCGACTCGCGCTCGCCCCCCACGCGCAAACGAGGCCAAATTTCGCCCGAAATGCGGCGACGGCTTTGCCGAAGCAACACAGTTTGATAGCCTCGCCATCCTAGCTTTGCTTGGGAAGGACAAGCTATTTCAGGGGGCTAAGTATGAAGTTCGGGATTTCCTGGGGCAGCGCCGCCCTAACCGCCGCCGGATTCGCCTCGGCGACCATCCTCCTCGCAGGCCCCGCCCGGGCCGGTTCTGAGGACAGTGAAGACCGTCGGGTCCGGATCATCAACGAGACGCGCCACACGATGGTGCACTTCTACGCCTCGAACGTCTCGGAGAACTCCTGGCAGGAGGACATCCTCGGCCGCTCGGTTCTCAGGCCCGGCGAGGACGTGATGGTCAACGTCGACGACGGGACCGGCCATTGCGAGTATGACTTCAAGGCGGTGTTCGACAACGGCAAGTCGCTGATCCGCTACCGGGTCAACGTCTGCAAGATCGAGTCGTACCGCTACAGCGAGTAGGCGGGGAGCCGGGCCGGCCAAGCTTTCGGATCACCGCTCCGGTCTTTGGCCGCGCGCGCCGTTTGAATGGCCGGACCGCATGGGCTAGAAGGCCGCCGACTCCCGCCAAAGACCCCAGCGACCATCCCCTAGGCCATGAACGCCTTCCTGCTCCAGTATCTGCCGATCGTGATCTTCCTGGGCGTCGCCGCGGCGCTGGGGATCGCCTTCCTGGCCATACCGGCGATCATCGCGCCAAAGTCTCCGGATCCGGAGAAGCTCTCGGCCTACGAGTGCGGCTTCAACGCCTTCGACGATGCGCGCATGAAGTTCGACGTCCGCTTCTACCTGGTCTCGATCCTCTTCATCATCTTCGACCTCGAGGTGGCGTTCCTGTTCCCCTGGGCGGTGACTCTGCTGAAGCTGCCGCACGCGGCGGCCGCCTACGCCTTCTGGTCGATGATGGCGTTCCTGGGCGTGCTCACGGTGGGCTTCATCTACGAATGGAAGAAGGGAGCCCTGGAATGGGAGTGATCGTTCCGGCAGGGGAGGGCGCCCGGGCCGGGGTGGAGGGTTACGATCCCAAGGTCCACGACCCCTATTTCGACGGGGTCTCGAACCAGCTCGCCGACAAGGGCTTCGTCACCGCCGCCGCCGACGACCTCATCACCTGGGCCCGGACCGGCTCGCTCATGTGGATGACCTTCGGGCTCGCCTGCTGCGCGGTGGAGATGATGCAGGCCTCGATGCCCAGGTACGACCTGGAGCGCTACGGCTTCGCCCCCCGCGCCAGCCCCCGCCAGTCGGACGTGATGATCGTGGCCGGCACCTTGACCAACAAGATGGCCCCGGCGCTGCGCAAGGTCTACGACCAGATGCCGGACCCCAGGTACGTGATCTCCATGGGCTCCTGCGCCAACGGCGGCGGCTACTACTACTTCAGCTATTCGGTGGTGCGCGGCTGCGATCGGATCGTGCCGGTGGACATCTACGTCCCTGGCTGCCCGCCCACCGCCGAGGCGCTGGTCTACGGCGTCCTGCAGCTTCAGAAGAAGATCCGCCGCACCGGAACCATCGAACGATGAGCGGCTGGCGCGTTCCGGACGAGGCGCTCAAGGAGCTTGGCGAGACGATCATCGCCAATTCGGCGGGCATGGTGGGCGCCTACCAGATCGCGCACGGGGAGTTGACCCTCCATGCGCCGGCGCACCGGATCGCGCCTCTGCTCGCCTACCTACGCGATGCGCCCGAACTGGAGTTCCAGCAGCTCATCGACCTCTGCGGCGCCGACTACCCTCAGCGCGAGCGGCGCTTCGACGTGGTCTACCACCTGCTCTCGCTCACCAGGAACCGGCGCATCCGGGTCAAGGTCGAGACAGACGAGGACACGCCCGTCCCCTCGGTGACCAGCGTCTATCCGGTGGCCGACTGGTTCGAGCGCGAAGCCTTCGACCTCTACGGGATCTTCTTCGAGAACCACCCCGACCTTCGCCGCATCCTCACCGACTACGGCTTCCACGGCCATCCCATGCGCAAAGACTTCCCGATGACCGGCTACGTGGAGGTCCGCTACGACGACGAGCTCAAGCGGGTGGTCTACGAGCCGGTGAAGGCGGTGGAGTGGCGCAACTGGGACTTCCTGTCGCCCTGGGAGGGGGCCGAGTACGCCCGCCCCGGCCAGGGCTATCCCTACGAGCTGCCGGGCAAAGAGTAGCGCCGTGAACGAGCATCCCGCCGCCGAGGTCCCGACCCGCGAAGCCGCCGCCGAGCTTCAGGCCGCCCATTCGGGACCGCCGCCCTCCGAGCAGCCAACGCCGGAGACCCCGGTCCGCAAGTTCAACATCAACTTCGGCCCCCAGCACCCGGCCGCGCACGGCGTGCTGCGCCTGGTGCTGGAGCTCGACGGCGAGCTGGTGGAGCGGGTGGACCCGCATATCGGCCTCCTGCACCGGGGCACCGAGAAGCTGATCGAGGCCAGGCCCTACGCCCAGACCATCGCCTACTTCGACCGTCTCGACTACGTCGCTCCGATGAACCAGGAGCACGCCTACGTGCTCGCCATCGAGAAGCTGATGGCGGTGGAGGTCCCGATCCGGGGCCAGCTCATCCGGGTGATGTACGACGAGATCGGCCGGATTCTGAACCACCTGCTCAACGTCACCACCCAGGCCATGGACGTGGGCGCGCTCACCCCGCCGCTCTGGGGGTTCGAGGAGCGCGAGAAGCTGATGGTCTTCTACGAGCGCGCCTCGGGGGCCCGGCTGCACGCCAACTACTACCGAGTGGGCGGGGTCCGCCAGGATCTGCCGCCCTCGCTGGTGGACGACATCGACGCCTGGGCCCGGGCCTTCCCCAAGGTGCTGGACGACATCGAGGGCCTGCTCACCGACAACCGGATCTTCAAGCAGCGCAACGTCGACATCGGGGTGGTCACCCGCGAGCAGGCCTTCGCCTGGGGCTTCACCGGGGTGATGCTGCGCGGCTCCAACGTCGCCTGGGACCTTCGGCGCAACCAGCCCTACGAGTGCTACTACGAGCTGGAGTTCGAGATCCCGCTGGGCGTCCACGGCGACTGCTACGACCGCTACCTCTGCCGCATGGAGGAGATGCGCCAGTCCACGAAGATCATCCTGCAGTGCGCGGAGCGGCTGAAGAAGACGCCGGGGCTGGTCATGACCGACGACCACAAGGTGGCGCCGCCGCGGCGCGGGCAGATGAAGCGCTCCATGGAGGCGCTGATCCATCACTTCAAGCTCTACACCGAGGGCTACCACGTGCCCGAGGGCGAGGTTTACGCCTTCGTGGAAGCGCCCAAGGGCGAGTTCGGGGTCTATCTGGTGGCCGACGGAACCAACCGGCCGTACCGCTGCAAGATCCGCGCGCCGAGCTTTCCGCACCTGGAGGCCATGGACTGGATGAACCGCGGCCACATGCTGGCCGACGTCTCGGCCATCCTGGGCTCGCTGGATATCGTCTTCGGGGAGATCGACCGGTGAGCGTGCGCCGCCTCGCCCAGGAGCAGCCCACTTCCTTCGCCTTCAGCCCCGAGAGCCTGGAGCAGGCCAGCTGGTGGATCGCCAAGTTCCCGCCGGGGCGCCAGCAGTCGGCGGTGATCGCGCTCCTGTGGCTGGTCCAGAAGCAGGAGGGCTGGGTGCCGGAGCCCGCCCTGCACGTGGTGGCGGGGATGCTCTCCATGCCGGTGATCCGGGTGCTGGAGTGCGTCACCTTCTACACCATGTTCCAGCTGGAGCCGGTTGGAAAGACGGCGCATTTCCAGGTCTGCGGAACCACGCCCTGCATGCTGCGCGGCTCCGACGAGCTGATGGCGGCGCTGAAGGCCGAAGTGGGGCCCAAGGAGCACGTGAGCGCCGACGGCCGCTTCTCCTGGGAGGAGGTGGAGTGCATGGGCGCCTGCTCCAACGCCCCCATGTGCGCCATCAACGACGACTATTACGAGGATCTCACGGGCCCGGCGCTAAAGGCCATCATCGCGGACTTCCGCGCCGGCAAGACGCCGCCGCCCGGCTCGGCCATCGGCCGCCAGGGGGCTTCTCCCGAGGGCGGGCCGCTGGTCCTGAAGGACCCGGCCCTCTACGACGGCTCCCGCGCCCAGCCGATCAAGACGCTGCCGAACGCCCCGGAGCCGGCGTGAGACTCGCCTCGCGCTCCTCCATCCCCATCATGGGGAGGGACAGCCGATGCGCAGCATCGGCAGGGTGGGGGAGTCCGACGCGTCAACGCACGCCTCACCGCGAGCGCCCGCGCACGGCCCCGCACACCCCCATCGTGACCGCTTCGCGGTCTTTCCCTCCCCATCATGGGGAGGGAGCATGAACCTCGCTTTGCAGCGGCGTCGCTATTTCGTCGCCATGACCATCACCACGGTCTGCGTGATCCTCGGGATCGCCGCGGCGCTGGGCGCGGTGGCGTTCCGCCTCGACTGGCTGATGTGGGTCTTCGCGGCCCTCACCCTCACCGGCTTCGCCTCGCACGGCTGGCTGATGCTGGGCGTGTGGCGCGACAGGGACGCGCCGTGAGCGACGAAGCGGCGCTCCTCCAGCGGCAGGCGGCCTACATAGACTCCCTGCGCGGCCTCTACCGCAGCGAGCGCACCGCCGGGCTCGTCGCCTGTCTTGTCGGCGTGATCCTCATGAGCCTCGCCCGCTTCCGCTTCTCCGGCGAACCGGCGTTGCTCTGGAGCGGGGTCGGGGTCATCGCCCTCGGCTGGGGCCTCTTCGCCTACGCCATTCTCCGGCGGCGCCTCTGGGTGCGCGCCCATCCCTTCGACGCCAACGGTTGAGCCATGGTCGGACTGCTCGAGGACAAGGACCGGATTTACACCAACATCTACGGCCTGGAGGACTGGCGCCTCGAAGCCGCGCGGAAACGCGGGATCTGGAACGGGACCGACGCCATGCTGGCCATGACGCCGGAATGGATCTGCGACCAGATCAAGAACTCCGGCCTGCGCGGGCGCGGCGGGGCGGGCTTCGTCACCGGGCTGAAGTGGACATTCATGCCCAAGCAGGAGAGCGAGCGCCCCCACTACCTGGTGGTGAACGCCGACGAATCGGAGCCGGGCGCCTGCAAGGACCGCGAGATCCTGCGCAACGAGCCGCACCGGCTCCTGGAGGGCTGCATGGTGGCCTGCCGGGCCATGCGCGCCCACGACTGCTTCATCTACATCCGCGGCGAGTACGTGCTGGAGCGCGCCCGTCTGGAGGCCGCCCTGGTGGAGGCCCGCGAGGCCGGCCTGGTGGGCAAGGGCAACAAGCTCGGCTGGGACTGCGAGATCCGGGTGACGCACGGCGGCGGCGCCTACATCTGCGGCGACGAGATGGCCCTGCTCGAGAGCCTGGAGGGCAAGAAGGGCCAGCCGCGCCTGAAACCGCCGTTCCCGGCCGGCTCCGGGGTCTACGGCTGCCCCACCACCGTGAACAACGTCGAGTCGATCTCGGTGACGCCGGAGATCCTGCGCCGGGGCGCGGGCTGGTTCGCGGGCTTCGGGCGGCCCAACAACACCGGGGTCAAGCTCTTCAGCGCCTCGGGCCACGTGAACAAGCCCTGCGTGGTCGAGGAGACCATGTCGATCCCCATGCGCCAGCTCATCGACGAGCACTTCGGCGGCGTGCGCGGGGGCTGGGGGAACCTCAAGGCGGTGATCCCGGGAGGGGTCTCCATGCCGGTGATCCCGGCCCACGAGGCCGAGACGGCGCTGATGGACTTCGACAGCCTCAAGGAGCTGAAGTCCGGCCTCGGCACCGGCACCATGATCGTCATCGACAACTCGGCCGACATCGTGCGCGCCATCGCCCGGGTGGCCTATTTCTTCAAGCACGAGAGCTGCGGCCAGTGCACCCCTTGCCGGGAGGGCACCGGGTGGATGTGGCGGGTGATGGAGCGGATGGTCTCCGGCGAGGCCGAGCCGGCCGAGATCGACGTTCTGCTGGACGTGGCCAGCCAGGTGGAGGGCCACACCATCTGCGCCCTGGGCGACGCCGCCGCCTGGCCGATCCAGGGCCTCTTCCGCCACTTCCGCGCCGAGGTGGAGGAACGCATCGCCCACTACCGCGCCCGCAAGCCCCACGTTCAGGGCGCGACCCTGGCGGCGGAGTAGGGGCTCGCCCTTAGCGCACCGTTAGATGTACTCCGCTATGATCGCAACAGTTGTGGTCGGAGGATTTCCAAATGGAAATTGCGGGCGATCTAAGGATCGGAGAGGGAGCAGCGATGGGCCCCTTTATTCGCAAGCGGCTCCTTGGGCGTCGACGGTTCGTTCTTCCTGGAGTGTGGGCGGGCCTGGCCGCAGGCGGGATCCTTGCTGTCATGGCGGCAGCGCGGTGGTCTTCTGCGGGCAAGCCGGCCCTCTTCCTGTGGGTGGCCCTCGTGTGGCTTACGATTGCGATCTACCCGCGCTGGTGCCGCTCCGCCATTCGCCACGCCTGGGTTGCGCGCGGAACCCCCGATCCCACCCCGACTGTGTTCCGCGTCGCCGACGATGGTCTACTTATGAAGTGTCCAGGATGGACTGCTACGCTGCCGTGGACGGCAATAAGCGAAATCAACCGAGACGGTCCCTACTGGATAATCTTCGCGGAAGGCGCCGCCTACATTTTACCGCGACGGTTCTTCTCACGCCCCGGTGACGAGCAGACTTTCATAACCATTTGCCATGAACGCCTGCGGCCAGATGCGGTCGCTCGCAGTGTCGGCGTTCCAGCTTGAGGCCTCACCCCGGCGCGGCCAAGGCGGCCCGCTGGAAGAGTTCCACCACGTTGCCGCTGGGGTCTTCGAGCAGCACCTGCTTGCCGCCCGGACCTTCGAGGATGTCGTTGCGGAACCGGGCGCCGGCCTCGCGCAGCCGGGCGCCAGCGCAGGGAGGCGCTGCCAGCCGCAGGGAACTCGGGCGCCGGTGGGAGCGAGGGGCCGGGCGAAGCTCAGCCACCCCGGCGTGGTCCGCTTACGTGCCGCTACCATCCGGGCATGACCGCGCGCTCGCCGTCGCGGACACTCACTCGACGCTGTAGCCGCGGCCGCTGAGGCAGGCCCGCCGGGCGCGATAGTAAGAGGCCTCCAGATCGGCGACGTGCTGCGCGTTGGCGGCGTTCTGCGCATGGGCGGCGTTGGCGTTGCGGACGCGCCGGGTGACGCCGCCGGCCACCGCGCCTACGGCCGCGCCAGCCCCAGCGTTGCCGCCGATCGCTCCGAAGAGAGCGCCCGCCGCCGCGCCGCGCGCCCGCGATCCGCTGCCGGTCACCGGGGCGGGCTGGGCCTGGGCGACCACCGGCGGATGGGCCGGGTCGTAGCCGCTCTGCGAGCGCGCCCATTGGGAACAATGGACCTCGTCCTTGTGCTGCTTGGCGTGGCTCTGGCCGCGCAGGGGATAGACGTGCTGCTGGGCGCCGGCCGCCGTGGCGGCCAGCGTCGTTGCGAGCGCCAGGACGCCCAGAATCTTGATTTGGTTGGCCATCGTGTCTCGCGATTTCGCGTCGCGTCGCGCGCCGCAGGCCAGACTAGGACCCGCGCCGGGGCGTGTTTGATCCGGCGAAACCCTCACCCGCGGGGTTTCGGAGCGCGAATGGAGCCGCCGCGGGCCCCTGGCCCGTGGGCCCGGCCTCGGGCTACATTTCCCAGGACGCACGGGGGGCGCACATGGACGGGGACGCGCGCGAGGCGGGGGAAGAGAGCCTGAGCGAGGCGATCGCCGATCCGGACCAGCGGGTCGAGATCTCGGTGGAGGCGCCGTCCCGGACCTGGCATCTGATCATCGGCTCGGTGGAGTTCTGGGCCCTGGTGGGCGGCGCCTCGGCGGTGATCACCGCGATCACCGCGGTGGCGGCGGTGTTCATCGGGGTGAGCCAGCTCAAGGACGCGCGCGCCCTGCAGGTGATGAACTCCACCTACGTCAGCTGGAACGCCCTCATCGAGACCACCCTCGCCAACCCCGAGTTCGCTTGCCCCCAACACCCACCAGAAGTTCCACGCGCTGATGACCATGCCGGACCCGAAATCGCCCACCGGCGGCGCCTACAAGGACCGCTACGCGGTCTACGGCCAGCAGCTCATCACCACCGACGAGCAGATCCTCGAAATGGCCCCCCACGACCCGCGTTGGCGTTTTCTCATCGAGGAGCAGATGCGTTGCCAGGCCCCGGCGATCCGCTTCCTGATGGCCGAGGGAACCTATGAGCAGCGCTACTCCTGCCGCCTGCGCAGCGTCATCGCCGACGCCATGCGCCTGCCCGCGCCCCGGTGCCCGAAGGGCAAGGACTGATCGGACGGCCTAATCCGGCGCGACCTCGACCAGGGTGGTCACCTGTTTCGGGGGCCTGAGGACGAAGACCAGCGGCATGATCGCCACCGCCGCGATCAGTCCGAGGCGGAAGACGTCGACATAGCCGATCATGGCGGCCTGGCGGGTCACCTCGCCCTCCAGCCGCGCCAGGCCGGCCGCGGTCCCGGGGCTCATCGCCGCGGGCAGGCCTGCGCGGAGGACCGGGCTCGAAGGCTGGACCTGGGCCGCAAGGTCGCTGTGCGCGACGGCGAGCCGGTTGATGAACACCGCCTCGCTCAGCGAGATGCCGATGCTCTGACCGAGGTTGCGCATCAGCGAAAGGACGGCCGCGCCGTCAGCCCTCAGGCCGGGCGACAGGGTCGCGAAGGCGAGCACGTTGATCGGCACCATCAGCAGGCCCAGGCCGAGCCCCTGGACGATCCCGGCCACGATGAAGGGGCCGGCGTCCATGGAGAGGTCGAAATGGGTCATCTGCAGCATCGCCGTGGCGATGAGGGCTAGGCCGATGAAAATGATCAGCCGGGTGTCCACCCGGTTCACCAGCCGCCCGGCTGCCATCATGGCGACGAAAGACCCCACCCCGCGCGGGGCCATCACCAGGCCCGCGCCGAGCACGCTGTAGCCCATCAGGCCCTGCATCAGGGGCGGCTGCAGGGCGAGGGTGGAGAACAGCAGCAGCCCCTGGATGGCGGTGAAGATGTTGCCCGCCACGAAGTTGCGGTCGATGGCGAGGGCCCGGTCGAGAAACGGGTGGCGCCCCGCCAGCGTCTGCACGGCGAAGATCCAGAGGGCGATGGCGGCGCAGACCGCTTCGATGCGGATCTCGGCGGACGAGAACCAGTCCAGCGTCGAGCCCCGGTCCAACATGAGCTGCAGCGCCACCATGAAGACGGCGAGCGCGCCGAACCCCAGGAAGTCGAAAGGCCTTGTGGGGATGTGGGGGCCGCGATCGAGGTAGAGCCAGACGCCGGCGAAGGAGACCAGACCCACCGGCAGGTTGACGAAGAACACCCAGCGCCACGACAGATTGTCGGTCAGCCATCCTCCCACTACCGGGCCGGCGATCGGCGCCACCAGCATCGTCATCCCCGACACCGCCATCACCTGACCGATCTGGCGTCTGTCATAGAGGTCCAGCATCACCGCCTGTCCGAGCGGCAGGATCGGGGCGCCGCAAAGGCCCTGCAGGAACCGGAAGGCCACGATCTCCAGGAGGCTGGTGGACGCGCCGCAAAGGATCGAGGCGGCGATGAAGCCGCCGACGGAGACCAGGAAGACCCGCTTGAAGCCCAGGCGCGCGGCGAGCCAGCCGCTCATGGGGATCATGACGGCGGTGGCCACGATGTAGGAGGTAAGCACCCAGGCGGTCTGTTCCTGGGAGGCCGAGAAGCTCCCCTGCATGTGGGGCAGGGAAACGTTGGCGATGGTCACGTCCATGGCGACCAGCAGCGAGCCCAGCACCAGGGCGGCGGTGATCGGCAGCCGGTTGGCGACGTCCCGTGCGGAGGCCATGACCTTCGGGTAGGCGGCCCGGAGCCCGGAGGCAAGGGAGGGCGGGAGCGGCGTCGCGGGACGAAAGTCGCTGGGCGCGCTGTTACGAGGTCCGCCGACCGGCGAGAATCTGCACGGCCTGAGCGGCGGCTTCGGCGAACGCCTCGGGGCCGAGCCAGGTCAGTCTCACCTCGCCCAGCAGCGGGCCCGCCGCCTTGCGCAGCGAACGGCGGTAGGCCGGGTCGTAGTGGGCCTCGATCAGCTCGGCGGCCAGGGCCTCCAGTTCGCCCGCGCGCGCCAGCGCCGCCCAGGCCAGGGCGCGCTTCTTGCCGATGCGGTCATCGAGGCGCGCAAGCACGTCAGGCAGGGCCTCGAGGTCGAGATCGGCGACGTAGATCTGCGCCAGACGCCGGGCGCGCGCCTCGGCGGGCGCCAATAGGGCGATGCGCGGGGCGCCCTGCATGGCCTTCCAGAGCGCCGGCGGCAGGATCAGCTCGCCGATCTTGCTCGACTCGGCCTCCACCACCACCGGCCGAGCCGGATCCAGCCGATCGAGGGCGCCCAGCAGCCGGCTCTCGAACGCCTTCTGGCCGGGCTGGACGCGCCCGGCCAGGGCGCCGAACAGGGAGCCACGGTGCGCGGCGAGCCCTTCGAGGTCGAGGGTCTGCACGCCCTCGGCCGCCAGGCGGGCCAGCACCTCGGTCTTGCCGGCGCCGGTGAGGCCTTCGAGAAGGACGACGTTCCGGACCGGCTCGTCGTCGTAGAGCCGCCGCGACACGCGGCGCCGATAGGTCCGATAGCCGCCGGCCAGCACGCTTGTTCGCCAGCCGACCTCGGCCAGGATCACCGCCATGGAGTTGGACCGCATGCCGCCCCGCCAGCAATAGACGAGCGGTCGCAGCGCCGGCGGCCAGTCGGCCATCGCCGTCTCCAGGTGCCGGGCGACATTGGCGGCCACATAGGCCCCGCCGACGCGCCGGGCCTTGAAGCGCGATTCCTGCACGTAGATCCTCCCCACCTCGGCCCGCTCGGCGTCGTTCAGCACCGGCAGGCTCACCGCGCCTGGGATATGGTCGGTTGCGAACTCGCTGGGACTGCGTGCGTCGATGATCACCTCGAAGGCCCCGAGCGTCGCCGGCTCGGCGTCGGGCGCCGCCCTGATCTCAGCCATGTTCGAACCGGACGCTTCTCATCGGCCTGCTATATATCCCGGTCTCGTCCCACCTCGAACCAAGGCGCCCCCATGGACGATGCGAACGCGACGCCGAAGCCCGTGCGGTTGACCAGCCTAGCGCACGGGGGCGGGTGCGGGTGCAAGATAGCCCCGGCCCTGCTGCAGGAGATCATGGCCAAGACCCCCGCCGCCGGGGCGTTCGCCGACCTGCTGGTGGGGGTGGAGACCTGCGACGACGCGGCGGTCTGGAGGCTGAACGATGCCCAGGCCATCGTCGCCACCACGGACTTCTTCATGCCGGTGGTGGACGACCCTTTCGATTTCGGCCGCATCGCCGCGGCCAACGCCCTCTCCGACATCTACGCCATGGGCGCGCGGCCGCTGTTCGCGCTCGCCATCGTCGGTATGCCCATCAACGTCCTGCCGCCCGAGACCATCGGCGCGATCCTGGCGGGCGGCGCCGCAGTGTGCGCGGCGGCGGGGATCCCGGTGGCCGGCGGCCACTCCATCGACTCGGGCGAGCCGATCTACGGACTGGCGGCCATCGGCCTTGTGCGGCCGGACCGGATCCTCACCAACCGCACCGGCCGGCCGGGCGATGCGCTGATCCTTACCAAGGCGCTCGGCGTCGGGATCTTGAGCGCCGCCTTCAAGCAGGATCGCCTGGACGCGGACGGCTACGCGGCGCTCGTCGCGTCCACCACCCAGCTCAACGCCGCTGGCCCGGAACTGGCCGAGCTCGACGGCGTGCACGCCATGACCGACGTGACCGGCTTCGGCCTCCTCGGCCACGCGCTGGAGATGGCCAGGGGCGCGGACCTCACGGCCGAGATCTTCCTCGACGCGCCCCAAGCGCTTCCCGGCGCCGCCGCCCTCGCGCAGGGCGGCGTACGCACCGGCGCCAGCGGCCGCAACTGGGCGAGCTACGGCGCCTCGGTCCGGGGCGCAGAAGCCTTCCCTCAGTGGAAGCGCGACCTGCTCGCCGATCCGCAGACCAGCGGCGGTCTGCTGGTCGCCGTCGATCCGGCGGTGGTCGCCTCCGTCATGGACCTGCTGCGCGCCCGGGGTTTTCCCCGCTCGGCCGTGGTCGGCCGCCTCAAGCCCGGTCCGGCTGAGATCGAGCTCGCCGCGACGGCCGCCTAGAGCTCCGGCAGCAGCAGTTTTCCGTTCTCCACCATGAATTTGCGCGCGTAGTCCGCAGGAAGCTGCGAAAGCCACTTGCGGAACTTGCCGATCGGGTCGCGGCTTCCTTCCAGGTGCGGGTAGTCGGTGCTGAAGACGTAGACGTCCCCTAGCCCGTAGCGCTGGACCATCAGGGCCAGGTTCTCGTGCCAGTAGGGCGTCACGCGCACGTTGCGCATCACGTATTCGCTGGGCTTCATGGGCAGGGCGCGGCCGATCTTGGCCATGACGTCGGTCCAGAGGTCCATACGCTCCACGCACGGCCCCACCCACTTGGCGCCCAGTTCGATGATCCCGAAGCGCAAACGCGGGAAGCGCTCGAAGACCCCGCCCATCACCATGGCCTGCAGATAGGTCTCCGCGCCCATGTGGGCGATCATCATGAACCAGGGGCTGGTCGCCTCCTCGCCGCCGGCGCGCTCGGCCGGTCGCCCCCGCAGCGTCGCGGCGTCCCCCCAGGCCCGGTCGGGAAACAGCGGCGCCGCCCCGGCGAGAAACCCGCTGCAGGCCAGGTGCAGGGTGACCGCGAGGTTCGCCTCCTGGCAGCGCGCCCAGAAGGGATCCCACATCTCGTGGGCGGGCGAGACCCCGCCGGGAGGCTGGGCGCACGGCAGGTTGACGTGGGCGGCGCCGGCCTTGATGCAGCGATCCAGCTCGCGGCAGCTCGCCTCGACCTCGGTCATGTCCACCCGGACGCAGGCGCGAGCCCGCCCGTTCGTCCGCCGCTGAAACGCCACGGCCGCGTCGTTGCCGCCGGCGAAGAACAGCAGCTGGGACTTCACCCCCATGCGGTCGAAGGCGTCGACGCGCTCTTCAGGATCGTAGGCGCCCAATGCGCCGATCCCTTTGGTTTCCCAGAGGAAAACGCGGTTGCGATCGCGATCGCTCTTGAACTGTTCGGAGGCGGCGAACTTCCGGAGGAAATCGGTGCCGAACTCGCCGAGGTAGTCGGCGTCGGCGTCCCTCAGGAAGAGCTCGGGATCGGGGTAGGTGTGGCCGTCCGCGTCGCGGATCTCGCCGAAGAAGGGTTCGGTACCGGAATAGTCGATGCCCGCCGTCGCGCCTTGAGACATGGAGGCCGCCTTGTTCTACGCCGCCGGTGCGCACGGCGTTGCGGACATCTTCTGCGCCATAAGCCGCCTTCGCAAGCGACCCCTCCGGCGCTTAAGGCGCGAGGCCCAGGGCCCGGTCGAGCGTGGGATCGTCCATCGAGGCGGCCATGTCCCTGGCGCTCCGGCCGGAACGGTTGCGCCGCTCGAGGCTGGCGCCGGCGCGGCGCAGCAGGGCCGCCGCCGCCGGCTGGTCGGATCGGACGGCGATCATCAGCGCGGTCTCGCCGTCGGCGTCGGCTGCGTCCACCGGCGCCCCCTGGTCCAGCAAGGCCCGGACCTCGTCCCTGCGCCCCGCGGCGGCGGCGGCGCGCAACCGGGCGCCGAGATCGGCCGGCGGGGGCGGCGCGCCGCTGGCGGGCGCCTGCGCCTCGGCCTCGTCTTCGGTCTTGTCGGACGAACGAGCCGCAGCGGCGGCTTCGGCGGATGACGCCCGCCTGGCGCCGACGAACCCTCCGACGCCCGAAGGCGCGGGCGGAGCGGCCGTCGCGGGCGGCGGCGGGGGGATGGGATGTTCGACGGGGGCGATGGCGAGCGGCGGCGGCGCCGGAACCGGAATATTCATCGGCGCCGGGGGCCGAGCCTCCACGGGCGGCAGGGAGGCCTTCGGCGGCATCTCGGCCGGCGGCGGGGGCGTAGCCGGCGGCGTGCGGCGCTCAGACGGCTCGGCCCCCGCTGGGGGCGTCGCCGTTTCCGCAGGGACGCCGGGTGCGGCCGATGCTGGCGCTCTGGGCGGAACGGCGGCGGCCTGGGGCGGGGCGGTGGATGTGGAGGGCGGCGGTCTTGGCGGCAGGTAGCTCTTCGAGACCGCCAGGACGATCAGGCCGGCCAGGCCGGCCGCCGCCAGCCAGCCGGCCCATAGCGGGGCTACGCGCCGCCCGCCCGGCGGAGGAGGACCGGGGGGCACGGCAGGCGGCGGTTCCGCTTCGCGGGCGACGGCGGCCAGCACCCGCGCCCGCCTGGCCCCCCGCGCCGGTTCGTCCTCCAGAAGCGCTTCGGCTTTCCGATAGGCTTCGTCCACAGGATCGGGCGCCGCGTCGGGCGGTCCGTTCGGCGGCGGGTCGCGCTCAGGCATAGGCCGACCTTTCGTCCGCAAGGGCCTGGCGCAGCCGCGCGCGGGCGTAGCGCAGCCGGCTCTTGGCCGTCTCCACCGGCACGCCCGTGGCCTCGGCGATCTCTTCGAGCGTGAGCCCGCCTGCAGCGAACATCAGGAAGGCGCCGCGCTGTTCCAGGGGCAAGGCCTCCACCGCGTTGGCCAGCCGCTGCGCCAGCTCGCGTGTCTCCGCCTGCTCGGCGGGGCCGGGGCCGGGATCCTGAACCCTCATCGCCGCATCGTCATCCTCGGCGGAAGCTACGACAGCCACCTTCTGTCGGCGAAAATGGTCCAGCACCTTGCGGCGGGCGATGGTGAAGAGCCAGGTGCGGAAGCTCGCCTTGCCTGGGTCGAAGGCCGCCGCGCTCCTGGCCACCGAGATCCAGGTCTCCTGGTGCAGGTCCTCGGCGGCCTCGGCGTGCGCCGCACCCAGCATGCGGCGGATGAACTGGAAGGCCGGCCGGTCATAGCGCCCATAGAGCCGCTCGAAGGCTTGGGCGTCGCCCGCGCCATGGGCGGCAAGCAGCGCTGCGTCGTCCGCCGGGTCCGACTCCATCAGGCCCCGATTTCGCGCCCCGGCGGGATCAAGCGCAAGCGCTCAGGGATCGTCGGGCGGATCGGGGACGTAGCCCTCGCCGTCGGGATGCGCGGGGAAGGGCCGGGGATGGCGCTCGGCGTCGGCGTAAGGGCGGATGACACCGGCCGCGGCCAGGCGGGCGTAGGTGTCGTATTCGATCTGGCGGGTGTACTGCGGATAGGACGTCGCCCGCTCGAAGGCGACGGTGGTCACCACCGACCATTCGCGCGCGCCGTGTGCGGTGCCGAGCTTCTCGTCCGGCCGCTCGGAGCGGGGGACCGCGGCCGCCCGGTCCTGGGCTTCGGCGGCCGGGGCGGCGCGCCGGGCTGCAAAGCCTCCGGCCGTCGGCGGCGCGTTGAGAGGCGCTGGCGGCGGCGCCGGGCGAGGGGCGAAGCGGCCCATGCTCCAGGGCGCCGGCCTTGGCGGCGCGGCCGCGGAGGCCTGCGGCTCCGGTTGCGGCTGGCTCTTCTCCTTGAAGACGGCGATTCCGATCACCCCCACATCCGTCGGCCGCCCGGTGCGCGCGGCGTAGGAGTCGGGCAGGGCCGCGAAGGTGAAGGCGGCGACCTCGGTGTCGGACTTGCGCCAGCCGGTCACCGCGTAGGATTCCTGCGGGTCGAACACATAGCCCCGCTGGTCCCAGCCGGCCGTCTCGCCGCTGAGCACGTTCACCCCGTCCACCGACATCACCACCAGGACGCGCCCGTCGGTGTGGTTGGTCACCCGCAGCCCGTAGCGCGCGCCGGGCCGCCCCGCGACGTAGAGCCGGCCGTGATGGCGCCAGACCGGCAGCACCTGGCCGGTCTCGCGGTCCACCACCTGGAGGTCCACCGGATCGCCCCAGGCCTGCGGATGCGCCGCGCCGGCAAGACCGATCACCGAGATCGCCGCCGCCAGGGCGGCGCGGCGCCGGAAATTCGTTTTGGTCTTCAGAAACACCGTCACCTTGCGCCTCCTCGAGCCTCAGCTGAGAGGGGCTACGCAGGCGGGCAGGGAACAGGGTCAGGCGCGGTCGGGTTTTTTCGGACCCTATTCGATCGTGTACTCCGCCAGGGTCCGCACCTGCTTCTGCGGCCGCAGCAGCAGCACCAGCGGCATCACCGTCACGGCCAGGATCAGGCCCAGGTGGAAGACGTCCACATAGCCCACCATGGAGGCCTGCCGGGTGACCTCGCCGTTCAGCCGCGCAAGGCCCATCGCGCCGGACGGGTTCATCGCCGCCGGCAGGCCCGAAGCCACGACCGGGTTCGAGGGCTGGACCTGGGCGGCGAGGTCGCTGTGCGCCACCGCCAGCCGGTTGGTGAGGATCGCCTCGCTGAGCGACACGCCGATGCTCTGGCCGAGGCCGCGGGTCAGGGAAAAGACGGCGGCGCCGTCGGCCTGCAGGCCGGGCGACAGGGTCGCGAAGGCGAGCACGTTGATCGGGACGATCACCAGCGCCATGCCGAAGCCCTGGAGCAGACCGGCCTCGATGAAGAGGCGATCGTCCATGGCCAGGCTGAAATGGCTCATCTCCAGCATCGCCGTCGCCACCAGGGCGAGCCCGACGAAGACCAGCAGCCGGCTGTCCACCCGGTTCACCAGACGCCCCACCACCATCATGGAGAGGAACGCCCCAACCCCCCGCGGCGCCATCACCAGCCCCGCGCCGATGACGCTGTAGCCCATCAGGCCCTGCATCAGCGGCGGCTGCAGGGCGAGGGCCGCGAACAGCAGCATCCCCTGGATGGCGTTGAAGAAGTTGCCGGTGAGGAAGTTGCGGTCCACGGCCAGGGCCCGATCGAGGAACGGATGGCGCCCGGCCAGCGTCTGCACCGCGAAGACCCAGAGCCCCGAGGCCGCGCAGATGGCCTCGATGCGGATCTCGGTGGAGGCGAACCAGTCCAGCGTCGGGCCCCGGTCCAGCATCAGCTGCAGCGAGACGATGAAGACCGAAAGCGCCCCGAACCCCAGGAAGTCGAAGGGCCTCAGGCGCGGGTCCGGACCGCGGTCCATGAACAGCCAGACGCCGGCGAAGGCGAGGGCGCCCAGGGGTATGTTGATGTAGAAGACCCAGCGCCAGGAAAGGTCCTCGGTCAGCCACCCTCCCAGCGCCGGCCCGGCGATGCTGGCCACGAACGAGGTCATGCCGCCGATCGCCATCACCTGGCCGATCTGGCGCTGGTCGAAGAGGTCCAGCATCACCGCCTGGCTGAGCGGCTGCAGGCTCGCCCCGCAGACTCCCTGCACGAATCGGAAGGCCACCATCTCGACCAGGCTGTTGGAGGCGCCGCAGAGGGCCGAGGCGATGGTGAAGCCGCCGATGGAGACGAGGAAGATCAGCTTCGATCCGAGGCGAGCCGCCAGCCAGCCGCTCATGGGCGTCATGACAGCCGCCGCCACGATATAGGAGGTCAGCACCCAGGCCGTCTGGTCCTGGGAGGTGGCGAAGCTTCCTTGCATGTGCGGCAGGGCGACGTTGGCGACGGTCATGTCGAGGCCGACCAGGAACGAGGCCAGGATGACCGAGGCGGTGACCGGCAGCCGGTTGGCGACGTCCCGTGCGGAGCCCATGGGCCCCGGGTAAGCGCGGCGGGGCGCGGAGGCAAGTCGAGGGGTTACGCTGGACGCCGCCGGCGCCGCCCCACCTCAAAGAGCCGCTTCCTACCGGGCGACATAAGGTGATAAGTATTCTCATTCGCAAAGGATCCCGATGCGCCTCGCCAACCTGATCGCCGGCTTCCTCACCCTAAGCCTCGCCCTCATGCCGCTCGGCGCGCGGGCGGCCGACTCGGCGCCGTCGGCCGCAGTGGCCTGGCGGCTTCTGGACTATCTTTCGGTGGACTACGGGGGCGCGGTGAAGGACGGCGAAGTCGTCAGCGCCTCCGAATACGCCGAGATGAAGGAGTTCTCCGGCCAGGTGCGCCAGCGGCTGGCCGCCCTGCCGCCCGCCAAGGCCCAGCCGCAGCTCGTAGCCGAGGCGGACGCCCTCGTGGCCGCCATCGGACGCAAGGCGGCGCCGGCCGAGGTCGCCGGGCGCGCCCACCGGCTGGGGTCGGACCTCCTGGCGGCCTATCCCACCCCGCTCGCGCCCACCAAGGCGCCCGACCTCGCCCGCGGCGCGGCGCTCTATGCGGAGAACTGCGCCGCCTGCCATGGGGCCGAGGGGCGAGGCGACGGGCCGGCGGCGAAGGGGCTGGATCCGCCGCCGATCGCCTTCGCCGATGCGGCCCGGGCCCGCCAGCGGAGCCTCTTCGGCCTCTACCAGGTGATCGGCCAGGGGTTGGAGGGGACCTCCATGCCGAGCTTCGCCCAGCTTCCGGACGCCGACCGCTGGGCGCTCGCCTTCTATGTGGGACGCTTCGCCTTCGACGATCGCGCCGCGGCCGCCGGCGAGCAGCTCTGGAAGGTCGACCCGGGCCTGCGCGCCCAGATCCCTGACCTGCAGGCCCTCGTCCAGACATCGCCCGCCACGCTCGCCGCCGCGGTCGGGGCGCCGCGGGCCGAGCAGCTCGTCGCCTACCTGCGCCGGCATCCCGAAGCGACGGCGCCCCAGGGGGCCGCGAGCCTCGCCATCGCCCGCAGCAAGCTCGCCGAAGCCCTGGCCGCCTACCAGAAGGGGGACCCCCGCCAGGCAGGCGATCTGGCGCTGGCGGCCTATCTCGACGGCTTCGAGCCGGTGGAGCCCGCCCTGGGCGCGCGGGATGCGGCGCTGGTCAGCCGGGTCGAGACCGCCATGGGCGCGCTCAGGGCCAGCCTATCGGCCAGGGCGCCGGAGGCCGAGGTCCGCGCGCAGCTCGATCACATCGACGGCCTGCTCTCCACGGCCGAGCGGGCGCTGGCCCCGGCGAGCGCCAGCCCGGTGGCGAGCTTTTTGGGCGCGCTCACCATCCTGCTGCGCGAGGGGCTGGAGGCGCTGCTGATCGTGGTGGCGATGATCGCCTTCCTGAAGAAGGCCGAGCGGACCGAGGTACTCCCTTACGTCCACGCCGGCTGGATCGGGGCGCTGGCGGCCGGGGTCCTCACCTGGGCGGCGGCCACCTTCCTCATCTCTGTCAGCGGCGCCAGCCGCGAGCTCACCGAGGGCTTCGGCTCGGCCGTGGCGGCGGTGGTGCTGGTGTCGGTGGGGATCTGGATGCACGGCAAGTCGCACGCCGAGGCCTGGCAGGCCTACATCAGGGAGAAGCTCTCGGCGGCCCTTTCCAGGCAATCGGCCTGGTTCCTCTTTCTGCTGGCCTTCGTGGTGGTCTACCGGGAGGTGTTCGAGACCATCCTCTTCTACGCCGCGCTCTGGAGCCAGGGCGCGCACGCCGCCGTGGCCGCCGGCGCCGCGGTCGCCGTCCTCTGCCTCGCCGCGCTCGCCTGGGCGCTACTGAGCTTCAGCCAGCGCCTGCCGATCTCGCAGTTCTTCTCCTACAGCGCGTTGCTGATCTCGGTCCTGGCGGTGATCCTGGCGGGGAAGGGCGTGGCCGCGCTCCAGGAGGCCGGGGTGCTCGACGTGCATCCGCTCTCGCGCGTTCCGCGGATCGAGCTCTTGGGCGTCTTCCCTACCTGGGAAGGCCTCATCGCCCAGCTCGTCACCCTCGCCGCGCTGGTGATCGGCTTCCGCCTCGCCGGGCGGCGGAGGGCGCTGGCGGCGTAACGATGGTCGGCGAACCGATTTGCCGCTAGACTGCCTCGTCCTTGCGCCGGCCGCTTGGACAAGGGGGACGATCATGCGGTGGCGTCCGGTTCTTCTCGGCCTGACGGTCTGGCTCCTCCCGGCGCTCGCGGCCGAGGCCGCGGTCAAGGGCCTCGCGATCCCCTATCCCGCGAGCCACGTGAGCTCGGTCGAGGTCGTCCAGAGCGACCGCAACGCGCCGGCCGCCTTCGCCGACGCGGTCCGCGCCGACCTGCTCCAGGAGGCGGCCCTCTACGGCGCCAACGGCCAATCGCTGATCCTCAAGGTCGAGATCAAGAAGGTGCACGTGAAGAACGCCCTGAAGGCGATGGTGCTGGGCGACGCCAACTACGCCTGGGGCGAGGTGACGGTGGTGGACGCTTCGAACGGCAGGCCGCTCGGGGACTTCAAGGTGGCGGTGAGCGCCGACCGGCCAGGCGTCGGGATGACCTTGCTGGGCATGGTCGATCCCACCGGGCTCGTAAACCTGAGCAACGCCGTCTCGGGCACCAACCGCCCACGCGAAGAGCTGATCATGGAGTCGAATTTCGCCCGCGAGACGCTGCGGCGCACCTACGGCGACGCGCGCATGAAGGCCGCCCATCTGGCCAAGCCGGCGCCCCCAGCGGCCCCCGCGACGCCGCCGTCCGCCACAGCCACCGAGGCCCAGGCCGCACCGCCGGCCAACGAGCTCGCCGAGGCGGCCAACGAGGCCGTTCCGGTGACGAACGAGACCCTTCCCGTCGCCAACGCCGTCGTTCCACCCCTGGCTTCGAACGCCGCCGCGCCGTAGCCCCTTCAGCCCTCGCCGCCCAGACCCAGGATCGTGCGCCACTCGTCCGGCGTGATCGGGCTCACCGAGAGGCGGAACTGACGCAGCATGGCCATGCCGGCGAGCGCCGGGGTCGCCTTCATCTCGGTCAGGGTCACGGGGCGGGGCAGGGGGCGCACCGGGGCGAATTCCACCGCCACGAACCGGCCGGAGGCGTCGGTGGGATCGGGGAAGGCCTCGCGGACCACCTTGGCGATCCCCACCACCGCCAGCCCCTCCTGGGAGTGGTAGTACAAGGACTGATCGCCCAGCTTCATCGAGCGCAGGTAGATCGCCGCCTGATTGTTGCGCACTCCGTCCCAGACGGTCTTCCCGTCGCGCACCAGGTCGTCGAAGCTGTATTTCGCCGGCTCCGACTTCACGAGCCAGTGGTTCTGCGCCATCGGACGCCCCTCCTTGGGATCAGGTCCCTCTTGGCCGGGCGCAGGGGAGGCGTCAACGCAAGCTTCTCCGGTCCGCAGCGCCCCCTCCACCGCTTGGCGGTCCCCCTCCCCCGTTGCTCGGGGGAGGAGATACGTTCGCGCCGCTTATCCTGTTATCCTGCTCCTCCCTCGCGAAGCGGGGGAGGGGGGACCATCCGGCGCCAGCCGGATG
>Ga0213876_10000490_pt1 | contig 31285 bp, 18 predicted proteins | sample BarmaccomBMRX_R9_FD_160113 | JGI IMG/M metagenome (GOLD analysis project Ga0213876, IMG submission 160113) | Root-associated microbial communities from Barbacenia macrantha in rupestrian grasslands, the National Park of Serra do Cipo, Brazil - RX_R9 | ecosystem: Host-associated > Plants > Roots... | reverse complement strand
AGAGCTGGCCGTAATTGCGGGCGGAGTGACGCCATCCGAAATTCTGCGACATCGCGCGTGCACGCATCCTGTTGAGCCTGTGCTTGGCGCGGAAGGTCGCAAAGGCTCGCGAAATGCCGCCCAGAAGCGATTCTGCGGAAGCTTCCGAGAACAGGAACCCGGTCTCGCCGTCGACGATCGTCTCGGTGAGACCGCCGGTCTCACGACCGATGGGCAGCGAGCCGAAACGCTGCGCATACATCTGGCTCAGGCCGCACGGCTCGAAACGCGACGGCATCAAGGTGAAATCGCTGCCGGCGAAAATGCGACGGGCCTCTCCGTCATCGAAGCGGATGGCGGCGGAAAAATTCTCGCGATTGCGTGCCTCCGCCTCCTTGAGCGCTTTCTCGAAACGCGGCTCGCCCTTTCCCGTCACGATGATCTGGCCGCCCGCCTTGACGACGGTGTCGGCGGCGGCAAGGACGAGGTCGACCCCCTTCTGATGCACGAGGCGTGCGACCAGGCCGAACAACGGGCCGCGCGAAAGCGCGAGCCCGAATTCCTTGCGGGCGTGATCGGCATTGGCGTCCTTCGCGTCCCATTCGCCGGATGCGAAGGGGGCCGCCAGCGCGGAGCAGGTGCGCGGATCCCAGCTGTCGTCGATGCCGTTGAGGATTCCGCTCAACTGCCTTGCGTCGGCGCGTCGCTGCAGCAATCCTTCCAGGCCGCATCCATGCTCGGCCGTCGTGATCTCGCGGGCATAGGTTGTGCTGACGGTGGTCAGGTGAGAGGCGTACACCAAGCCTGCCTTCAGGAAGGAGGCTTTGCCGTAGAACTCGAGTCCATCCACATGGAACGCGCTATCGGGCGCGCCGATGCGCTGCAATGTTTCGGGCTCGAACAGACCTTGATAGGCGAGATTGTGGATCGTCAGCACCGTAGGCACTGCAGCTCCGTCCCAGGCGAGATAGGCCGGGACGAGCGCGGACTGCCAGTCGTTGCAGTGGACCAGCCCCGGCTTCCAGTTCGGGTCGAGCAGGCCGGCCGCCAACTGCGCCGTCACGGACGCGAAGCGGGCGAAGCGGATATCGTTGTCGGACCAATCCTTGTTGTGGGCGTCGCCGTAAGGCCCGCCGTCGCGTTCGTATAGTTCCGAACAGATGACGACATAGACGGGCAAGCCGTCATGCGTCTTCGACAGGGCCAATGTGCAAGCCGGAAGCGCCGCGACGGCTTCGCAATGCGCGACGGTCTCCAGCGGCTGCAGGCGCCGGAGGACCTCGCGATAACCCGGAATGATCACGCGGATGTCGCTGAGCGACCTCAACGCGCGCGGCAGCGCCGCGGACACGGCCGCGAGACCGCCGACGCTGATGAAGTCTTCCATTTCCGGGGTAGCGAACAGGACGCGCATGACTGTGAATGAACTCCGACTGCCGCCATGCGAACGCAACAATGCAAAGGCGGTTTCACGGTCGGAGGGTAAAAACCGTGCAAAATCGTTTGGCTATAACATTGATGAATCTCTGTGCGACTTCGGCTTAGCTTTTGATGATCCGGTTTGCGAAGCAGGCATTCCCCAGACCGGTGCCGAGCGTCAGGATTCCCCAGTTTTGCACATCCGTCATATTCGGGATCTCGCTCAGACCCTGCACGACGGCGTCGTTGTGAAGGACGACCTGTGTATCGTATCCGCCGATCAGCGGAAGAGCTTCGGCGATACGTTGCGGAAGATTGAAGCGCGAGCTCGCCCAGTTGCCGGGAAGGTTCTGCGTGCCGCGGTCGATCGATCCATCGGCCTTCACGATCCCCGGACACCCGATACCGACGAAAGGCGCGAGCTTGAGCTTGGCTTTTTCAGCCTTTCGAACGCTGCCGCCGATCATCTCGACAAGGGCGTCCACGGCCTTGTCGCGCGTCGTGTCGTCATCGGCATGGCACCAGATTTCGCGTTCGGCGACGGCTGCGCCTGCAAACCCCGGAGACTTTTTCAGGTCGAACGTCACCACGCCCACGCGCATGTTGGTCCCGCCGATGTCGATGGCGATGATGGCGTCGTGACCTTTGAAGACCCATTCCGGCGCCAGATGAACCGCGCCCAGCAAGCCTGCATCGTCCGGATCGTTGGCGATGGGGACGACCTCGACGTCGATCTTTTCGGCTTTGAGCAGCGCCGACAAGCGTCCGACCGCCAGCTCGCCGATGCGGTGGCCCCGCATGCCGCCGCCGACCGCGATGCGCTCGACGTCCTTCCAATTCTTTTCTTTCAGGAACCGGCGGACCACGAAGGCCAATTCCTGGGAAAATTCCTCAACGACGGTGTGGATAAGGCCGGCCGTCTCCGCGTCGCCTTTTTCGAGCGCGCGGTCCAGCTCTTTCTTTCCGATGTCGGTGCTGGGCCGCTCGTCGAACGGATCGCGTCCCTCCTTGATCAGAGGCTTGCGTGCCTTGTCGAGGATTGCCGCAAGCGCTTTCTTGCTCGCACGGTCCCCCAGGAAGCCGCCATTGTCCTTGAGCTCCATGTTGTAGGAAAGGATGTCGACCCTGGACAGCCGCGTGCTTCCGTGGCCGCATAGCAAAGCTCTTTGTTCGGTCCCGCCCTCGCTCATCAAGGCTCAACGATCCACGGCTGCGCGCGGTTCCAACAACCCGTGCAGCCACCGGCGCAGCTCGCCCGGCGTTTCGACTCGATAGGCCGCGCCGGGAAAGCTCTGGCCGACCGATATGCCGATGCCGTCCAAGCCGCCCAGGACCGAAAACGCATAGCCGTCGGTCACGTCGTCGCCTGCGAACAACGGCGTGCGGCCCAGGAATGGCGGCTTGGTCATGAAAGTGCGCAAGGCCGCGCCCTTGTCCGTGCCCATGGGCTTGAGCTCAAGGACTTTTTTGCCGTGCAGGAGCGAGAAGCCGCACTTCGCGGCGGCGGCCTCGACCGTTGCCACCCGGTCGGCAGGAAGGGTGGGGTCTTCCAGGAGCCGGTAATGGAGCGCCAGCGTGACTTCCTTGTCCTCGATGAACATGCCGGGCCGGTCGGCGAGAGCGGTGAATTGGGCGCGCAGCTCCGCCGGGATGGGCCGCGTCAGATGACCGATCGGCGCCTGCGGATCGGGCCGCACCTGGGTGCCATGCGCGCCGGCGGCAGGAAGCTTGAGAGGCGCGAAGAGCCTGTCGATGTCCTCCAGCGTGCGGCCGCTTACCAGCGCCAAGGCGCCGCCGCAGCGCTCGCGCAGCTGCCCAAGGTCTTCGATCAGTTGCGTTGGGACGAGCACGGCATGCGGCGTCGCCGCGATATCGAGCAGCGTACCGTCGATATCCAGGAACAGCGACGTGCGGTCGAGGTCCGGCGTCGGCAAGGGGCTCATGCGCTGGCGACCCGCCGCCGGGGCCGCGGGTCTTCCACCGCAATCGAGCGTTGGCGGGATGTCGGCAACGCCCAGGGCAGCTCCTGCTGCAGATAGGCGACGAGCTTCTCGCGAACCTCGGCGCGCAGGTCGGCGACCGACCCGGAATTGCGGGCGCTGACCAGCGCGCGCAGCTCGATGACGCTCTCCGTCACATTGTTGACCTGCAGGTTCACGACCTGGCCGTCCCACAGTTTGGATTGCTTGACGATCTCGGTCAGCTTCTGCCGGATCTGGTCCACCGGTGCCGTGTAGTCCACATAGACCAGCACGGTGCCGATCAGCGAGGCCGAGCTGCGCGTCCAGTTCTGGAACGGCTTGTCGAAGAAATAGCTCAAGGGAACGATCATCCGCCGCCAGTCCCAGAGCTTGAGCACGACATAGGTCGAGGTGATCTCTTCCACCTTGCCGAACTCGCCCTCGACGATCAGCGCATCGTCGAGCCGGATGGGTTGGGTGATGGCGAGCTGTATGCCGGCGAACAGGTTTTCCAGCAGCGGCCGTGCGGCCAGGCCCACGGCGATGCCGGCGATCCCGGCCGAGGCGAACAGGCTGACGCCGAACTCGCGCACGGAGTCGAACGACATCAGCGCGAGGCTGGCGGTCACGATGACGATGACGACACCGATGGCGCGCTTGAGCAGCCTGACCTGCGTCACCGCCTTGCGCGCCAGAAGATTGTCCGTCACGTCCAGCTTGAACCGGTCGATATAGCGGTCCATCAGGAAATTGGCCGCAACGATCGCGAGCCATCCCAGGAAGACGATGAAAGCCGCGAGGAGCGCGCGGTTCGCGCCCTCTGCAACTGTCGGGTGCAGCGGCGCGACCGGCACCGCGATGCCGAGCGACACCATGATCACCGCGAAGCGGGTAATCCCATGCGTGCGGCGCCCGATGTCGTGCAGAAGCGGATAGCGCGCGCTGAAGAAGCGCTTGAACACGGCCCAGACCAGCGAATGAACCGCCACGGCGACCGTGACGGCCGCCGCGAACAGAGCGAGCACGATCAACGGCCGCGGCGCCCAGGGAAAGAGATCGAGCAGGAGTCTGTTTTCCGCCATACCGTTTACGCTCCAGCCTCCCGCCGAACACTAAAAGGTCCGATAGCGCAATGAGTTCCAGCGGGAACTTGGTGCAACGGGTTCCCGCGGGAACTTTCGCAAATCGCTGACGTTGCCCCCCAGTCGAAATCGTTCGCACGCCAGGGCTTTTCATGTCGTCACCGCGGATCTGCGATCTCGGAGCGGCGCAATGGGATTTGCGCATCGCTGCCGCGCGCGCGCGCGACTTATCATTTGATCATCTCGCGGGCGATGACGCGGTCGCGCTGGTTGGATGCGGGTTGCCGGCGATCGCGAACATCGATCTGTCGGAAACCTCGACCGATGATCCTTTCGTCCTGGCACATCCGGATTGGTTCGCGATACGACACGAGGGAGGCTCGGCGCCCGCGGTCGATCCGCGGTGTCCGTTCGAATTGAAAGGGCGAGCCCTCGCGCGCCTCTACGCCGCGCCGGATGCGTTCGCCGCGCATTGGCGGGATCGTCTGTCGACCCTCGCTGCCCAAGGCGTGAGCGGCTTCCGCATGCGCCATCCGCAGCGTCTACCGCCGGCGCTGTGGCGCGCGTTGACCGGCGAGCTCGATGGCTCGATCTTCATCGCCGATATCGCCGGCCTCACGCGCGAGGTGCTTTCGGCGCTCGAGGGCTGCGGCTTCGCCTATTGCCTCTCGTCGCTGGCCTGGTGGGACTTTCGCGAGCCGTGGCTGGTCGAGGAATATCGAGCGGCGGTTCGCGTCGCGCCCGTGCTCGCGCGCGTGGCGGCGGACGGCACGCGGCAGGCAAGCTATGCCGTCGCTGCGGTGGCGGGCTCCGGCATCTGGATGCCGGCCGAGTTCGCAAGCGGCGACGAGAGCGATGCCTGCATCTCCTCGACCAATACCTTGGTCGCCCCGGATGCGATTCTGGCCCAGCCCGGCGCGCTGTCGCAGCATGGCGCGATCCTGATCCGCACGCGGGAAGCCGATCAGCGTGTTGCACGGCAAGCCCTGATCGCCATCACAAATCCCACCGACATCGTGTGTCCGCAGCCGGGGCCGGTCGAGGATTGGGACATACCCGAGGGCCGGGCGCTCGGCCCGAATGACGTGCGTCTCTTGCATGTACAGCGCCGTGCGCCTCTCCGCCGCGAGCCTCCGAAACTCGACCCCGAAAAGCCCCGTATCGTCATCGCGAGCGTCACGCCCTCGGTCGACGATGGCCGCCATGCAGCGAAGCGCATTGTCGGAGATACGGTCGTGGTCGAGGCCGATATCTTCACCGACGGCCATCCGCTGATCGCGGCCGAGCTGGTGCATGGCGACCGGCGCATCCCCATGCGCCATGTCGAGAACGACCGTTGGCGCGCGTCGTTCGCCCTCGACCGCATCGGCCGGCACGTGTTCGCGATCGAGGCCTGGATCGACCGCTATGGCGGCTTCGCGCGCGACCTGGCAAAGAAGCGCGAGGCCGGCCGCGACCTCACGCTGGATCTGCGCGAAGGCGAGACTCTCGTGCGTCGGACACTGGGTGTTTCGGCTCCCGATCCGGCTGTGCTTCTCGCGCCGGAAACCATCGAAGCGATGCGTCGGATCGAAGCGCGCCAATTTCTCGCTCGCAGTGGAACCTATGCCATCGATGCGGACCGCCCGGAAGCGGCTTTCGCAAGCTGGTACGAGCTATTTCCAAGATCGCAAGGCGAAAGCGCGGCGCGCCATGGCACGTTGCGCGACGCGATCGCGCGGCTGCCCGATATCCGCGAGATGGGCTTCGACGTGCTCTATTTCCCGCCGATCCATCCGATCGGCAAGACCAACCGCAAGGGTCGCAACAACGCGCTCGTCGCGGCTCCTGGTGATCCGGGCAGCGTCTACGCCATCGGATCCGGCGAAGGCGGACACGAAGCGCTTCATCCCGAGCTTGGGACGCTCGACGATTTCCGCGCGCTGGTCGCCGCGGCGCGCGATCATGGCCTCGAGATCGCGCTCGACTTCGCCGTGCAGTGCTCACCCGATCATCCCTGGCTGAAGCAGCACCCGGGTTGGTTCGATTGGCGCGCTGACGGTTCGATCAAATATGCCGAAAACCCGCCAAAGCTCTACGAGGACATCGTCAACGTCGATTTCTACGCCAAGGACGCGGTGCCCGGGCTATGGACCGCGCTGCGCGACATCGTTCGGTTCTGGGCCGGCGAGGGCGTGCGCATCTTCCGTGTCGACAATCCGCATACCAAGCCCTTCGGCTTCTGGGAGTGGCTGATCGAAAGCATCCGCGCCACCGATCCCGATGTGATCTTCCTTGCCGAGGCTTTCACGCGGCCGAAGATCATGTACCACCTGGCGAAGATCGGCTTCACGCAGTCCTATACCTACTTCACCTGGCGCAATACCAAGGACGAACTGACGAAATATGTTCAGGAATTGAACGATCCTCGGGTCAAGGACTTCTTTCGCCCGCATTTTTTCGTCAACACGCCGGACATCAATCCCATCTTCCTTCAGACGTCCGGGCGGGCGGGCTTTCTCATCCGTGCAGCGCTTGCGGCGACGCTGTCCGGACTGTGGGGCATCTATTCGGGCTTCGAGCTCTGCGAGTCGGCAGCACTTCCCGGCCGTGAGGAATATCTCGATTCCGAGAAATACGAGATCAAGCATCGCGACTGGGCCGCGCCCGGCAATATCAAGTCCGAGATCGCGACCCTCAACCGGCTGCGCAAGGCGCATCCGGCGCTGCAGAGCCATCTTGGCGTCACGTTCTACAACGCCTTCAACCCGAGCATCCTCTACTACGGCAAGCGCGCGCCGGACGAGACCAGCCGCATCCTCGTCGCGATCAACCTCGATCCACATGCCGCACAGGAGTGCGACTTCGAGATTCCAGTCTGGGAGTGGCGGCTTCCGGACAACGGCGCGCTGTTCGTCGAAGACCTGCTCACCGGCCGCCATTTTGTCCGGCGCGGCAAGGTCCAGCACCTGCGTCTGACGCCCGACGCGCCTTACGTCATCTGGCGCGTCTGTCCGGCGGAGGATCAGTGAATGAACGTCCGCGAAGACATGCATCTTGCCCGTGCCGAGGAGGTGGCAATCGCAGAGCGCGCCAACGATCCGCTGTGGTACAAGGACGCGGTTATCTATCAGCTGCACGTCAAGTCGTTCGCGGATTCCAACAACGACGGTGTCGGCGACTTCCCGGGGCTGATCGACAGGCTCGACTATTTGGCGGAGCTAGGCGTCACCGCGATCTGGCTGCTGCCGTTCTATCCCTCGCCACGGCGCGACGATGGGTACGACATTGCGGATTATCGCGGCGTGCACCCGGACTACGGTACGATCGACGACGTGCGCCGCTTCATCGACTTGGCGCACAACAAGGGCATGCGGGTCATCACCGAGCTGGTGCTGAACCACACGTCGGATCGGCACCCCTGGTTCCAGCGCGCGCGCAAAGCGCCGCCCGGCTCGCCCGAGCGCGACTTCTATGTCTGGTCCGACACCGACAAGCGCTACGCCGGCACGCGCATCATCTTCCTCGACACCGAAAAGTCGAACTGGACCTGGGACGAGGAGGCGGGCGCCTATTACTGGCACCGCTTCTACTCGCATCAGCCGGACCTGAACTTCGACAATCCGGCCGTGCTCGAAGAGGCGCTGTCGGTCATGCGCTTCTGGCTCGACATGGGCGTGGACGGGCTGCGCCTCGATGCCGTGCCCTATCTGGTCGAACGCGAGGGCACCAACAACGAGAACCTGCCCGAGACGCACGCCATCCTGAAGCGCATCCGCGCCGAGGTCGATGCGCACTATCCCGGGCGCATGCTGCTCGCCGAGGCCAATCAGTGGCCGGAGGACGTCCAGGCCTATTTCGGCGACGGCGACGAATGCCACATGCTGTTCCACTTCCCGCTGATGCCGCGCATGTACATGGCGATCGCGCAGGAAGACCGCTTCCCGATCATGGACATCATGCGCCAGACGCCGGAAGCGCCCGATGCCTGTCAATGGGCGACGTTCCTGCGCAACCACGACGAACTCACGCTCGAAATGGTGACCGACAAGGAGCGCGACTATCTGTGGAAGACCTATGCCGTCGACCGGCGCGCGCGGCTGAACCTCGGCATCCGCCGCAGGCTCGCGCCACTGCTCGAACAGGACCGCAGGCGCATAGAGCTGATGAATTCGCTTTTGCTCACCATCATGGGCACGCCGATCCTCTATTACGGCGACGAGCTCGGCATGGGAGACAACATCCATCTTGGCGATCGCGACGGCGTGCGCACCCCCATGCAGTGGACCTCCGACCGCAACGGCGGCTTCAGCCGCGCCGATCCCGCCTCGCTGGTGCTGCCCGCGATCATGGACCCGATCTACGGCTACCAGGCCGTGAACGTCGAGGCGCAATGGCGCAGTCCCTATTCGCTGCTCAACTGGGTCAGGCGCATGCTGGTCGTGCGCGGGCGTTGGAAAGCGTTCGGCCGCGGCACGATCCGCTTCCTGCGCCCGCAAAACCGCAAGGTGCTGGTCTATCTTCGCGAATATGAGGGCGAGACGATTCTTTGCGTCGCCAACGTCTCGCGCACCGCGCAGGCGGTGGAGCTGGATCTGAGCGAATTCGCCGGCCGCACGCCGGTGGAACTCTCGGGCGAGGTGCCGTTTCCCAAGATCGGCCAGCTCACCTACCTGCTGACCCTGCAGCCGTTCGGCTTCTACTGGTTCTCGCTCAGTGCGGAGACGAACCAGCCTGCCTGGAGCACGGCGACGTCCGACAATCTCGCCGAATATCACACCTTCATTGTCCGCGAGGGCCTGAACGACGTCATTGCCGGTCGCCAGCGCATGATCCTGGAGAAGGAGATTCTGCCGCCCTATGTCGCGCAGCGCCGCTGGTACCAGAACAAGAGCGGCGGCCTGCCGGTCGTGTCCATCGCCGATACGCAGGACTTCGACAAGGATCTGGTCTTCTCGGTGCTGGATGTGAACGGCGAACGCTACGCCTTGCCGCTGGCCATCGCGTGGGAAGACGCGCCGTCGAGCCCGTTCGAATCCGCGCTCGCTTTGTCGCGCGTGCGCAAAGGGGCGCGGATCGGCCTGCTCACCGACGGGTTTGCCGCGGCGAAGTTTGCGCGCGCGATTCTGAGCGGTTTGGCGCAAGGCTGTGGCCCGGGCGCCTTGAGCTGCCGTCGCGCGCCGGCCTTCGCGGAGATCGCGCCTGATGCCGAGATCGAATGGCCGGGTGCCGAGCAAAGCAACTCGACCCTCATCGTCGGTCGCGCCGCGGTGGTGAAGCTGTTCCGGCGGCTGGTCGACGGTATCCATCCGGAAGCCGAGATGGTGCGCGAGCTGACCGAGCGCGGCTTCACCGGCATCGCTCAGCTGATGGGTGATGTGACTTATAAGGACTCTGCGGTCGCGGTGGTGCAGCGCTTCGTCGACAATCAAGGCGACGGCTTCAGCTGGTCGCTGGAGCAGGTCGGCCGCCTGATCGACGACAAGGCGGTCGCTGACGGCGGGATCGGGAACGACTTCGAGGCTTATCGCAACTTCATCGCGGTCGTCGGCCGCCGGCTCGGCGCGATGCACACGGTCTTGGCGCAACCGTCCCGTAACCCCGATTTCGCGCCGGAAACCGCCGATGCGGGGACGATCGAGACATGGCGCAATAGTTTGCGCGCACAGCTCGATGCCGCCTTTGCGGTTCGGGATTTCGACGACCGCGATGCGCTTGCGGCCGCCGCCGAACGTGTTCTACGGGATAGTGAAGGACTGGCGTTGACCCGAATCCACGGCGACCTGCATCTGGGCCAGGTGCTGGTTGCGGCCGGCGATGCGGTCATCATCGATTTCGAAGGCGAGCCCGCCAAGCCCTTGGCCCAACGTCGTGCAAAGAACTCACCGCTGCGCGACGTCGCCGGCATGCTGCGTTCGTTCGACTATGTCGGCGCCGTCGTCCAGCGCAACGACAGGATCGTCGGCACGAGCCAGAGCGCCGAGCGCGCCACGACGCTGCTGGACGAATTCGGCCGCACGGCACGCGCGGCGTTCCTTGAGGGTTATGCCCAGGGACGCGGCCGCCCGCTCGATGCGCGCGAGGAGCGGGTTCTCGCCGTCTTCGCGTTGGAAAAGGCGGCCTACGAGATCGTCTATGAAGCCAACAACCGGCCCGATTGGATCGACGTGCCTGCATCGGGCTTCGCCCGGCTGGCGGCCGCGCTATGAACATGCACGACGACATCGCCCAGGCGCTGATGATAGCGGAAGGCCGGCACCCCGATCCGTTCGCGTTCCTGGGTCCGCACCAAGGCAAGGTGCGGACCTATCAGCCGGGGGCCGAACGCGTGGAGGTGCTGCGTGGCGAAGAAATTACGCCGCTGCTTCCGATCGGCGACACCGGCGTGTTCGTCGGCCCCGGCGAGCGACCCTACAGGCTGCGCGTCCATTGGCGCGATACGCTTCAGGAGACGGAAGACCCTTATGCCTTTCCGCCGATCCTGGGCGACGTCGATCTTCATCTCTTCTCGGAGGGGGCGCATTGGGAACTGGCCGAACGCTTCGGCTCGTCGGTCGAGCGCATCGACGGCATCGGCGGGGTGCGCTTCGCGGTATGGGCCCCGAACGCGCGGCGCGTCTCCGTCGTCGGCGATTTCAACGCTTGGGACGGACGGCGCCATCCGATGCGGCTTCGCCGCGGCGCGGGCGTATGGGAGATCTTCATTCCGCGGCTGACGGCCGGGGAGCGCTACAAATACGAGATCATGGGCCCCGACGGCGCGCTGCTGCCGCTCAAGGCCGATCCGCTCGCGCGCGCCGCCGAACACCCGCCCGCGAACGCCTCGATCGTGCCGCAGTGCCGGCATTTCCATTGGACAGACGCGGACTGGATGGCGCGCCGCGAAGCCGCACAGGCGCCGGATGCGCCCATCTCGATCTATGAGGTGCACGCCGCGTCCTGGCTTCGGCCCGAGCATGGCGAGACCATCGATTGGCGCGGGCTCGAGGAGCGTCTGATCCCTTATGTCGGCGCGCTCGGCTTCACCCATATCGAGCTTCTGCCGATCATGGAACATCCTTTCGGCGGCTCCTGGGGCTATCAGCCGCTGTCGCAGTTCGCGCCCAGCGCGCGCTACGGCGCCGCCGAGGCGTTCGCGCATTTCATCGATGCCTGTCACCGCGCCGGGATCGGCGTGATCCTGGATTGGGTGCCGGCGCATTTTCCGTCGGATGCGCACGGCCTGGCCCGCTTCGACGGGACGGCGTTGTACGAGCACGCCGACCCGCGCGAGGGTTTTCACAGGGATTGGAACACGCTGATCTACAATCTCGGCCGGCGCGAGGTGCAGGGCTTCCTTATCGCCAGCGCGCTGTTCTGGCTCGAGCACTTCCATGTCGATGGGCTGCGCGTCGATGCGGTGGCCTCGATGCTCTATCGCGACTATTCCCGCAAGGAGGGCGAGTGGATCCCCAATCGGCATGGTGGGCGCGAGAACCTGGAGGCGATCGACTTCCTCAAACGCCTGAACGCCGTCGTGCGCGAGCGCGTACCCGGCGCGATCACCATCGCCGAGGAATCGACGGCTTGGCCCGGCGTGACCTCACCCGAAGGCCTGGGCTTTTCCTACAAGTGGAACATGGGCTGGATGCACGACACGCTCGGCTATGTCGGCCACGAGCCGGTGCATCGCCGCTGGCATCATCATGCGATGACCTTCGGTCTGGTCTATGCCTGGTCCGAGAAGTTCGTCCTGCCGCTGTCGCATGACGAGGTCGTGCACGGCAAAGGCTCGCTCTATGGGCGGATGCCGGGCGATGCCTGGCAGAAGCTCGCGACGCTGCGTGCCTATTTCGCGTTCATGTGGACCCATCCGGGCCGGAAGCTGCTTTTCATGGGCGGCGAACTCGCGAGCCCGCGCGAGTGGAATCACGACGGCGAACTCGATTGGGACCTTTTGCGCGATGCCGGCCATGCGGGTGTGCAGCGGCTGATCGGCGACCTCAACCGCCTTTATGTGCGTGAAGCGGCGCTGCACGCTTGCGACGACGATCCGGGCGGCTTCCGATGGGCGGTCGGCGACGACAGCGCCAACAGCGTCTTCGCCTATGAGCGCGGTAACCTGCTTGTCGTCGTCAACATGACCCCGGTTCCGCGCACGAACTACCGCATTCCGGTTTCGCGCGACGGGACATGGCGCGAGCTGCTCAATACGGACTCCGAAATCTACGGCGGGAGCAACGTGGGCAATGCCGGGCAGACCGAGGCGCGCGATGGCGCGTTGACGCTCACGCTGCCGCCGCTCGCGACATTGGTGCTTGGATGAAGCTGGAATCGGGGCAGCCTTACCCCTTGGGCGCGACGTGGGACGGACGCGGCGTGAACTTCGCCGTCTTTTCCGCGCACGCGGCAAAGGTCGAGCTTTGCATCTTCGATGGCGACGGCCGAGAGACGCGGCTGGCGCTGCCAAGCAGGATCGACGAGGTCTGGCACGGCTATTTGCCGGATGCCGGGCCTGGGCTTGCCTATGGCTATCGCGTGCACGGTCCTTACGAACCCGGGAACGGACATCGCTTCAATCCGAACAAGCTCTTGCTCGATCCCTATGCGCGCCGGCTTTCGGGCGCGATCCGCTGGAATGAGGCGCTGCTCGGCTACACGCCGGGCGACGAGGACGCCGACCTGACCTTCGACGATCGGGACAGCGCGCCGTTCATGGTCAAAGGCGTCGTCGCGAAAGACGAATTCGATTGGGGCGACGACCGCGCGCCGCGCGTGCCGTGGCGCGATACCGTCATCTATGAGGCACATGTAAAAGGCCTGACGAAGCTGCTGGGCGCGGTGCCGGAAGCGCAGCGCGGAACCTACGCGGCGCTGGGCCATGACGCGGTGATCGGGCATCTGCGCAAGCTCGGCGTCACCGCGATCGAGCTTTTGCCGGTGCATGCCTTCCTTCAGGACCGCACGCTGACCGAGAAGGGCCTGAGCAATTATTGGGGCTACAACACGCTCTCGTTCTTCACGCCCGAGCCGCGCTACGGCACGGCGGACGAGCTGCGCGCCGCGATCCGCGCGCTGCATAGGTCCGGCATCGAGGTGATCCTGGACGTCGTCTACAACCACACCTGCGAGGGCAGCGAGCTGGGACCCACGCTGTCGTGGCGCGGCTTCGACCACGCGAGCTATTACCGCCTGCCGGACGAGGATCGCCGCCGCATGGTGAACGACACCGGCACCGGCAATACCGTGAACATGTCCCATCCGCGCGTCGTCCAGATGGTGATGGATTCTCTGCGCTATTTCGTGCAGTCGTTCCACGTCGACGGTTTCCGCTTCGACCTTGGCAGCACGCTCGGCCGCGAGGCGGCGGGCTTCGATCCCGGCTGCGGATTTTTCGACGCGTTGCGCCAGGACCCCGTGCTGGCCCCCGTCAAGCTGATCTCCGAACCCTGGGACATCGGGCCGGGCGGTTATCAGCTCGGCAATCATCCGCCCGGCTTTTCCGAATGGAACGATCGCTACCGCGATACCCTGCGCCGCTATTGGCGCGGCGACGCCGGCCAGCGCCCCGATCTCGCGGAGCGCCTGTCCGGGTCGTCCGATTTTTTCGGGCTGCGCCGCCCGTCGGCCTCGATCAACTACATCGCCAGCCACGACGGCGCGCCGCTTGCCGATCTCACCATGTACGAGGGCAAGCACAACGAAGCCAATGGCGAGGACAATCGCGACGGGGTCTCGGACAACCTGGCGCGAAATTGGGGCGAAGAAGGGCGGAGCGACGACCCGAAGGTCGAGGCGATGCGCGCACGCATGCGGCGCTCGCTATTGGCGACGCTGTTCTGGTCGCGCGGCACGCCGATGCTGCTGGCCGGCGACGAGCTCGGCCGCAGCCAAAAGGGCAACAACAACGCCTATTGCCAGGACAACGAGATATCCTGGGTGGACTGGAGCCGCGCCGACAGCGACCTGATCGCCTGGACGTCGCGAATGATCGCCGTGCGCCGCGCGTTCGCCAGCCTGCGCGAGGACAAGTTCCGGCACGGCGACGAAGTCGCGCCGGGCTACCGCGACCTCGATTGGCTGGATGAGCGCAACCAAGTCCTATCGGAAGAGGATTGGGAAAATGCCGAAGGCCGGGCGCTCGTCATGCGCCGTACGGCAAAACGCAGCGACCGCGGGATCGAGATCATTGCGCTTTTGATGAACAGCGCGGAAGAGGCGATCGGATTCGTATTGCCGGAACTTGCCTGGCACGTGGTCTTCGACAGCGCGGCGCCCGAGCGTGACGCCGCGCCGGTGGGCGGCACGGCCTGCTCGGTCGAACCTCATGCCTGCGTGATGGTGTCAGCCGTCAGGGAGGTATCGTGACGCGCTTCCGTCTTTGGGCGCCGGCCTGCCGGCATGTCGGGCTGGACCTGGAAGGCCAGGTCACCACGATGCCGGCGACGAAAAGCGGCTGGTTCGAGGTGGACGCGGACACCAGGCCGGGAATGCGCTATCGCTTCCTCATCGGCGATACCGCGGTGCCGGACCCCGCGTCACGCAGGCAGGACGAGGGTTGGAGCGTCGTCACCGATCCCGGCTCCTATCGCTGGCAGGACGGCTCGTGGCGCGGCCGTCCCTGGGAAGAGACCGTCATCTATGAGCTTCATGCCGGCTTGATGGGCGGGTTCGAAGGCGTGGAAAGCCATCTGCCTCGGCTTGCCGACCTTGGTGTGACGGCCGTCGAGCTGATGCCCGTCGCGCAGTTTCCTGGCACGCGCAACTGGGGCTATGACGGCGTGCTTCCCTATGCACCGCATTCGGCTTACGGCACGCCCGACGATCTCAAGCGTCTGATCGACCGCGCGCATGGGCTCGGCCTGATGGTGTTCCTGGACGTCGTCTACAACCATTTCGGGCCGGACGGGAACTATCTGCCGCTCTATGCACCGCAGTTCTTCCGTGAAGACCGTCAAACGCCCTGGGGAGCCGCCATCGATTTCCGCAAGGAGGAGGTGCGCCGCTTCTTCATCGACAGCGCGCGCATGTGGGTGCGCGAGTTTCACGTCGACGGGCTCCGGCTCGATGCGGTTCATGCCATAGGCGACGACGGCTTCGTAGCCGAGCTCGCGCGAGAGGCGCGCGCCGCCGCGCCGGAACGCCACGTGCACATCATGGTGGAGAACGAGCGCAACGATGCCGCGCTGCTGCGCGATGGCGGCATGGCGCAATGGAACGACGATTTCCATCACGCGATCCACGTGCTGCTCACGGGCGAGAGCGAGGGATATTACGGCGAATACGTGCAGGCTCCGGCAGCGGGACTCGCGAAGTCGCTTGGCGGCAGCTTCATCCAGGAGCGCAGCGGGCCCGGCCCGCGCCTTCCACCCACGGCGTTCGTGAATTTTCTGCAGAACCACGACCATGTCGGCAACCGGGCTTTCGGCGAGCGCCTGATTGCGCTCGTGGACGGGACCGCCTTGCGCGGCGCAATCGCTCTGCTCCTGCTCGGTCCCTCGATCCCGTTGATCTTTTTCGGCGAGGAGGCCGGCGCACGCGAGCCGTTCCTGTATTTCTGCGACCACGCCGATCCCAAGCTGGCCGATGCGGTTCGCGAGGGCAGGCGCGGCGAGTTCGCGAAGTTCCGCGCCTTTGCCGATCCGGAAGCACGCGCCCGGATACCCGACCCCAACGCCGTGGAGACCTTCCAACGGTCCCGGCCGCGGTTCGACGGCGACGACTGGCAGGCGCTCTATGGCGAACTTCTCGCGCTGCGCCGCGCGCATGTCGTGCAGCGATTAAGGGGGGCCGTGGCGATAGGCGCGGAAGCTGTTGGCAAACGGACGGTGCGCGCGCTCTGGCGCATGGGCGACGGTGCGATGCTTACTCTGCAGACCAGCTTCGACGGCAGCTCCATGCCGCGCCCGCCGATCGCGCCGATCTGGGACCGCGACGGCACGCAGTGCTGGATCGAGGCGCCATGAGCGACGCGGCGCTGACCGAACGCGCCCGCAAAGCCGGTCTGGCGCCGGAGTGGATCGATGCCTCGGGCCGGGCTCAAACCGTCGCGCCCGACACATTGCGCTCCGTTCTGGATGCGCTGGGCGGGTACGAGCTGGCAGATGCGCAGATCTGTGGGGAAGAACGCTGCTTCTCCATCGAGGAGGCCGCGCCGGGGCGGCGGGTCGCCGGCATCGCCGTGCAGCTTTATGGCCTGCGAGGCAGCGACGGCTTCGGCGATCTGGGCGCGCTGGCGCGGTTGGCGCGCGAAGCTGGCGCCTTGGGCATCGACGCCATCGCGGTGAGCCCGATCCATGCGCCGTTCCTGGCCGCGCCGGACGACATCAGCCCCTATGCGCCGTCGAGCCGGCTGTTCCTCAATCCGCTCTATGCCGCCGAGAATTTGCCTGACGACGGCCGCGACGGCCTGATCGATTGGCCGCGCGCGGCGCGAGACAAGATCGCGCGATTGCGCGAGCGGCTCACTGGCGCTCCCATACCGTGCACGGATGCGCGACTGCGCGACCATGCGCGGTTCGAGACGTTGGACGCGCATTTTCGCGCGCGGGGTCTCTATCGCTGGCAGGATTGGCCGGTTGCATATCGCGATCCGCGCGGCGCGGAGGTCGATGCCTTCGCGCGTGAGCACGCGGCCGAGATCGACTTCCATATCGCCCTGCAAAAACTGACCGAGGAGAGTTTGGCCGAGGCGCAAGCGGAAGCGCGCGATGCTGGAATGGCGATTGGGCCTATCGCCGACGTTGCGGTCGGCATGAGCCCGCATGGCAGCCATGCCTGGAGCGCGCCGAACGAGGTGCTGCGCGGGGTCACCATCGGCGCGCCGCCCGACATCTTCAACCCGTCGGGTCAGAACTGGGGCTTGACCGCGTTGTCGCCTGGCGCCGGTCCCGCCGCCTTCGCCGATACCTGGAGCGCCTCCATGCGGCACGCGGGTGGCGTGAGGATCGACCATGCGATGGGGTTGTGCCGGCTGTGGGTCATACCGGAGGGTGGCGATCCGAAGGACGGCGTGTATCTGCGTTACCCGATGCGGATGCTGCTGGGCACGCTGGCGCAGGTGTCGCGGCACCACCGCGCGGTCGTGATCGGCGAGGACCTGGGCACCGTGCCGGACGGCTTCCGCGAGGCGATGCGCGGCGCAGGTATCCTGGGCATGGAAGTGCTCTGGTTCCAGCGCGACGACCGCCGGTTCCTGGCGCCGGAGCGCTGGTCGCGCCAAGCCGCGGCGCTCACCACGACGCACGACCTTCCGACGGTGGCAGGCTGGTGGCGCGGGCAGGACATCGATTGGCTCGAGAGGCTCGGCCGTAAATCCGAACATGGCGACGTCGCCGCAGAGCGCTGGGCGCGGCACGAGGATCGTGCGCATCTTTGGTCCGCGATCGGTCGCGGTCTCGAGCCTTCGCCGGAAGAGCCGGAGAGGGTCGTGCAGTCCGCGCTGGAGTTCGTCGGCCGCACGCCGTGCGAGATCGCCATCGTTCCGCTGGAAGATGTGCTGGGTCTGGCGGAGCAGCCGAATATTCCAGGCACCATCGACGAGCATCCCAACTGGCGCCGCCGGCTGCCGGTGGGCCGTTCGCTTTCCGATGCACAGAGCCGTGCAAGTCTCGAAGCGCTGGTAGGGACGCGAAGATGACTCCGCGCGCGACCTACCGCATGCAGTTCCACAAGGGTTTCACCTTCTCCGACGCTGCGGCGCTGGCGCCGTATCTCGCCAAGCTCGGCATCAGCCACCTGTATGCGTCACCGATCCTGACGGCGCGCGCCGGCTCGACCCACGGCTACGACGTCGTCGACCATGCGCGCATCAATCCCGAGCTTGGCGGCGAAGAAGGCTTCCGCGCGCTGGCGGCCGCTCTGCGCGAGCACGAGATCGGCATCGTGCTCGACATCGTCCCGAACCACATGGCCGTGGGCGGTGCCGACAATCCCTGCTGGCTCGACGTGCTCGAAAAAGGGCGCGACAGCGTGTTCGCGAACATGTTCGATATCGACTGGGAGCCGGCCCAGGCCAATCTTCGGGACAAGGTGCTGGTTCCGCTTCTGGGAACAAGGCCCGGACAAGCCGTCGAAGCGGGGGATGTCGCGCTGATCCGGGATGAGGCGCTCGGCAAATATGCCTTTGCCTACGCCGACCATCGATTTCCGCTGCGCAAGGAGGACTATCCCGAGGTCGATGCCGACGTCGCCTCGGCCAATACGCCCGAGAAACTGCGAGAACTCCTGGACAAGCAGAACTTTCGCCTGGCGTTCTGGCGCGATGCGGGCGAGCGCATCAACTGGCGGCGCTTCTTCGACATCACCGAGCTCGCCGCCTTGCGGATCGAAGACGACGCGGTGTTCGAGATCGTCCATGCGACGGTGTTCCGGCTGTATGCCGAAGGCCTGATCGACGGCGTGCGCATCGATCACGTCGACGGGCTGGCCGACCCGAAATCCTATTGCCTCAAGCTTCGCGCCCGGCTCGAGGTGCTCAACACCCAGCGCGAGCGCAAGGACGCGCCGTATATCCTGGTCGAGAAAATCCTGGCAGAGGACGAGCGTCTCCCCGGCGACTGGGGCGTCGACGGCACTACCGGCTACGACTTCATGGATCAGGTCTCCGCGCTGCAGCATGACGGCGCCAATGCAGACCGGTTCGCGGCGCTGTGGGCCGACCTCAGCGGACGCCCCGCGGACTTCGAATGCGAGGAACGTGAAGCACGACGCGAAGTCCTGCAGAACGCGTTCGCCGGGCAGCTGCGTGCCACCGCTGCGGCGTTCCACATGCTGTCGCCCGATATCTCCCAGGCGGAATTCGAAGATGCCCTTGCGGGGCTTCTCGAACGTTTCCGCGCCTATCGGACATATTTCGACACGCCCAGCCCGCAATTCGATGCGGCTTGCCGGTTGGCGAAGGCCGAGCGGCCCGGCGCGGCGCTCGACGCCATCGCTTCGATCATCCGCGTACCGGCGGACGAAGCGCGCGACGCGGTGCGGCGCTTCAACCAGCTCGCCGCGCCCGTCGCCGCCAAGGCGGTAGAGGACACGGCCTTCTATCGCTATGGCCGTCTGCTCTCGCGCAACGACGTGGGATTCTCACCCGGGAGCTTCTCCGTCTCGGCGCGGGAATTCCTCGACAAGGCAGCGCAGCGCGGTCCGCGCGCCATGCTGGCGACCGCGACCCACGACCACAAGCGCGGCGAAGATGTCCGTGCCCGGCTTGCGGTGCTCAGCGAAGTTCCGGATATCTGGGAAGCCGAGGTGCGCGCCTGGTTCGAGCTCAACGCGCCGCTGCGGCCCGCCGGCGTCAAGCGGGGCGACGAGTATCAGCTTTATCAGACGCTGGCCGGTTCCTGGCCGTTGGACCTAGAGCGCGTGCTTGCCTGGCGTGAGAAGTCGTTGCGCGAGGCCAAGCTCGAAACCTCGTGGTTCGCGCCTGACGAAGCGTTCGAGCACGCCAATGCCTCGTTCGTGAAGGCGATCCTCGACCCGGCGCACGGCTTCACGCGCCGTCTGGACGCCTTCATCGAGACGCTGGCGCCGGCGGCAATCTGCAACAGCTTGGTCCAATGCACGCTGCGCCTGACCTTGCCGGGTGTCCCCGATCTTTACCAGGGTGCCGAACTCTGGGACTTCAGCCTGGTCGATCCCGACAATCGCCGTCCGGTCGACTATGCGGCGCGTATCGCCATGCTGGATGCAGGGCCGGACCCGCTCGACTGGCGCGGCGGCGGCGCGAAGCTCGCTTTGATCCACCGCCTGCTCGCGTTGCGCAAGGATCGGCCGGAGATATTCGAGGCACCCGTCGAGCGCCTGTCTTCGCCGGACAATGTGCTCGCCTTCCGGCGCGGCGCGCTGACGGTCGCCGTTCCGCTTCGGTGTGCCCGGTCCTGCATCGCGCGCGGCGAGCCGCTGACGGGAGAGATCGTCGTGTCATGACGGTGCGGATCGGCATCTCCGGCTGGCGCTACGACCGCTGGCGCGGCGTGTTCTATCCCAAGGACCTGCGCCAGACGAACGAGCTCGCCTTCGCCGCGAGGGCGTTTCCGACCATCGAGATCAACGGCACCTTCTATTCGCTTCAGCGCCCGGCCCTGTTCGGCGCGTGGAAGGACCAGACGCCGGCCGGCTTCGTGTTCGCGCTCAAGGGGCCGCGCTACATCACGCATATGCTCAAGCTCAGGAACGTCAAGCCTGCGCTGGCGAACTTCTTCGCGTCGGGCGTGCTGAGACTGGAGCAAAAGCTTGGTCCGATCCTGTGGCAGCTTCCGCCTCAGCTGGGCTTCGACGCCGACAGGCTTTCGGCGTTCTTCGATCTGCTTCCGCGCGACACGGACGCGGCGGCGCGGCTGGCGCGTTCCCACAATGCGAAGCTCAAGGCCCGCGCCTGGCTGCAGTCCGGACCGAACCGCAAGCTGCGCCATGCGCTCGAGGTCCGGCACGACAGTTTCAAGACGCCCCAGTTCGTCGCGTTGCTGCGCAAGCATCGTATCGCGCTCGTTTGCGCCGACACGGTGGAATGGCCGCTGCTGACGGACGTCACGGCGGATTTCGTCTATTGCCGTCTGCACGGCTCGGAGCAGCTCTATACCAGCGGCTACGACGCGTCCGCGCTCGACGTCTGGACGAAACGGATCCGTGCCTGGGCGTCGGGACGCGACGCGGCCGGGCCGCGCGCGAGCAAGACGCTCGCGCCGCCACGGAAATCGCGCGACGTCTATGTCTATTTCGACAACGACGCCAAGGTGCGCGCGCCGTTCGATGCGCAGGCGCTCATGCGGCGGGTGGAACCGGCGTTGCGTTCCAAACCGATTGCGCATACTGCCGCACCAGCCGGTCCATCGAGAAAGGACTCATCCGCGAGACGTTGAGGATCGCCTTCGTCGTCCAGATTTCCCGCTCGCGCCAAGCCTCGTCCACCGACGCCTGGGCCACGACATAGGCGTCGTAGTCGGCCAGGACCATGAACGGGTCGCCGTCTTCGAGGAGAGAGGCGACCACCGGCTTGAATAGAGCGCGCTCGTCATGGGAGAAATATCCGCTCGCGATCATGTCCAGGCTCTGGCGGATCTCCGCGTTGCCGCGATAGATCGCGACGGGATCGTAGCCGCGCCGCCGCAAGGCTTGCAGCTCGTCGAAGCTGTGGCCGAACATCCAGATATTGTCGTGGCCCACTGCATCGCGAATCTCGGTATTGGCGCCGTCCTCGGTCGCGATGGACAGCGCGCCGTTGAGCGCGAGCTTCATGTTGCCGGTGCCCGACGCTTCGGTGCCCGCCGTGGAAATCTGCTCTGAGAGGTCGCCCGCGCTGACCAGAAGCTCGGCCACCTGCACGCCATAATTCGGCACGAAGACGATCTTCAGCAGGTCCCGCGTCTTCGGATCGTTGTTGACGATATCGGCGACGCGGTTGATCAGGTGGATGATGCGCTTGGCCATGACGTAACCCGGCGCGGCCTTGCCGGCGAAGATCACCGTGCGGGCCACCGCGTCGGCGCCGGCGCGGATGCGGTTGTAGCGGCCGATGACCTGAAGAAGGTTGAGCAGCTGACGCTTGTACTCGTGGATGCGCTTGACGTGCATGTCGAAGAGCGAGGAAGGATCGACGACAATGCCTTGGCGCTCGCCCAGGAAGCGGGCGATCCGCTGCTTGTTGGCGCTTTTGACGTCCGCGAACTCGGAGCGGAACGCCGCATCCTGCGCGTAAGGCTCGAGCTCGCGCAGCCGGTCGAAGTCCTGGAACCAGCCGGCGCCCAGCCGCGAACCGATCAGCGCCTGGAGCGCGGGATTGGCGTCGGCGAGCCAGCGGCGCTGCGAGATGCCGTTGGTCAGGCTGATGATGCGGTCCGGCCAGAGCCGGTCGAAATCGCGGAACAGGGTCTGCCGCATGATGGCGGTATGGGTGTGCGACACGCCGTTGACGCGATGGCTTCCCACGATCGCCAGATGCGCCATGCGCACGCTTTTGCACCCGTCCTCGTCGATGATCGACATGCGCCGCAGCAGGGCGTTGTCGCCGGGATTGCGATGCATCACGTCGCGCAGGAAGCGGGCATTGATCTCATAGACGATCTGAAGGTGCCGCGGCAGAAGCTTCTCCATCAGCGGCACCGGCCAAAGCTCGAGCGCCTCGGACAGCAGCGTGTGATTGGTGAAGGCGAAGGTTGCGGTCGTGATCTCCCAGGCAATGTCCCAGCCCAGGCGGTGAACATCGACCAGCTGGCGCATCAGCTCGGCGATGGCGAGCACCGGATGCGTGTCGTTGAGCTGGATCGCGACATGATCGGCGAGGCGCTCGATCTCCATCCCGCGCCGCTGGTGGCGATGCAGGATGTCCTGAAGCGAGGCAGAGACCAGGAAAAACTCCTGCTTCAGCCTGAGCTCACGGCCGATGCTGATCGAATCGTTGGGATAGAGCACGCGCGACAGCGTCTCGGATTGCGCCTTCTCCTCCACGGCCTCGACATAGTCGCCGCGATTGAACCAGGCGAAATTGAAGTCCGAGGTCGCCTTCGCCGACCACAGCCGCATCATGCCGGTGGTTTGCGCATCGGCGCCGATCACCGGCATGTCGTAAGCCATGGCGTTGACGGTGTCGGTCTCGCTCCAATACACGTCGAGCTCGCCCTTCCAGTTCGTCACTTGCGTGACGCGGCCGTTGAAGGATACGGGATAGGTGAAGTCGGGCCGGGGGAACTCCCAAGGATTGATTTGCTTCAGCCAGTTCTCGGGATGTTCGACTTGCTCGCCGTTTTCGATCTCCTGGCGGAACATGCCGTATTCATAGCGGATGCAATAGCCAAGCCCCGCAAAGCCGAGCGCCGCCATCGATTCGAGGAGGCACGCCGCCAGTCGTCCCAAGCCGCCATTGCCAAGCGCCGGCTCGGCTTCGATAGCCCAGAGCTCTTCCAGATCGACGCCGCAGCCGGCCAGCGCCTCGCGGCAACTCTCGGTCAGGCCTTGGCTCGTCAAGCACGTGCGCAGCAGCTTTCCGGGCAGAAGCTCCATGGAGAGATAGTAGTTCCACTTCACGCCGCTCTCGAAGTTGCGGCGCCACGTCTCGACCCGGGCGGCGCTCAGCCGTCCGCGCAGATAATAGGCGAGCGCATAGAACCAGTCGCGCCGCGTCGCGGTCGCGGGATCGCGACCCAACAGCGTGACGATATTCGAAACCAGAGCGTGGCGAATCTCGCCATGCGTCGCGGCGTCCGGAGCTCTCATGTCCATGCCGCTGAAATCGAACATCCGCGCGCCCGACGTTGTCAAGCTTGAACGGAGTGGAACTTCGCAGATGGTGGTTCGTTCACGTCGAAGAAAGGTCGCGATCGAGGAAACGCCGTGCCGTGCCGCTGACGCCTGCAGATACCATGGATACGGACTTCATCGCCGCTGCCGAGGATATTGTCAGCAGACAACCGATCGCAGCAGCGATCGTCGCATTGCTGCTCGGCTTCATCGTGGGAAGCACGATGCTCTAATTCGCTCTTCCGTTGTGATGGGAAGGGTTGCGTCTGCTGGATGGGAAGGTTGCGTTTGCTAGATGGGAAGGGTTGCGTCTGCTAGTTGCCGGCGTCAGCTTCCGCGCAAAGCTTGCGCAATGCGTGCCTGATGACGGGCCCTCCGAGCTGTGCCGCGATGTCATCGTACCGCTCGCGCTTCAGGATCGCGACGATATCGCTGAAGCTCGTCGCTTGGCCGCTGCGCGCCAGCTCATAGGCCCGCTCGATGAGCGGCTTGCGATGGGACGACACGCTCAAGCCGGACCTGCTTCGTTGAAAGCCGTCTCACAGTAGGCTGCGATTTCGGGCATCTTTCCTCCATATGCCCGTATAGAGCGCAGATGCCTGCGGAAACGCTATATCATGTGATAGAGGTTCCGCGGTTAGCCTCGTCTCGTCACTCCAGGAGGTGCAGGTAAGCGGGATCGAATCCTGCGAGCCCGATCAGCTCTTCCAACGCCAGGATCGTGACGCTCTTGCTGTCCATCGCAATGAGCTCTTTCTTGCGCAGGGCTTGTATGGTCCGGTTCACATGCACCGTCGACAATCCGCACAGATCGCCCACATCCTGCTGCGTCAGTGAAAATTCGAAGCTTCCATCCTTCACAAGGCCGGCGCGCCGCATTCGGAAATACATCTCGCAAAAAAGATGCGCCATCCGTGCCGGAGCCTGCCGCCGGCCCATCGCGACCATCCATTCGCGCCCGATGGCGGCATCGAGCGCCATGTCCCACATCAGGTTGCGGGTGAGATGGGGATGATCGCGCAAGATATCGGCTATCTTGCCGTGAGGCACGCGCGCGACGATGGACGCGACCGCCGCGGCCACGGAATGGTCCATCGGCTTGAGGACGAAGCTGTGCAGATCGACGAAGTCGCCCGGGACGTGCAGGGCCACGATCTGGCGGTCGCCATCGGCTGTCCGTTTGAATCGGAACACGCATCCCGTTACCACCAGCGCGCTCTCATCGGGCGACGTATCCGCCTCGACGATGAGATCGCCCTTTTGATATTCCCGCAGACGCGATGGCATCGCTTCCAATGCGGCGCGCGCGCCAGGCGAAAGGGGCTGGAATTGCTCGAGCTTGCGGATCAAGGGATCGACGGTCATGACCGATGATCTTCCAGGCGAGGGCGCGATTCAATCGGAGGGACCATCATATGAGTGTAACGCGCCGAACAGATGGACGGCGGATGACCGTCCAAGCCGCGAACAAGGTGTGGGGGCCATTGGCACTGGGGGCTGCGCGGAACCTTTCATTCCAGGTGGTGTTCCCCTGATGTCACAGCAAGGAACCTGCCGATGCCGAGAAACACAACGCCGAACGCTATCGCGATGCTGAAGGCCGACCATCGCAAGGTGGAGGGTCTCTTCGCCAAGTTCGAGAAGGCCAAGGATGCAGACCGCAAGAAGGCGCTGGCCGGCGAGATCTGTCTCGAGCTTCGGGTCCACGCAACGATCGAAGAAGACGTCTTCTATCCTGCATGCCGGGAAGCCGGCGTCGATGAGGACCTGATGAACGAGGCCAACGTCGAACACGACAGCGCCAAGGTGCTGATCACCGAGATCGAGAACAGCGAGCCCGGCGACGAATTCTACGATGCCAAGGTCAAGGTGCTGTCGGAGCAGATCAAGCACCACGTCAAGGAAGAGGAGAAGAAGCAGGGCAACATCTTCACCAAGGCGCGCAAGGCCGGTCTCGATCTGGAAGATCTGGGGCAGCGCATGGCCGCTGAAAAGGAAGAGCTTCTCGCAAAGCTCGAGGCCGGGAGCCGTCCGAAGCCTGCGACGCCGAGCTTCCAATCGACCAGGCTCGCCGCATAGGGAGCGCCTGAATCAGAGAGCGCCTGAATCAGGGAGCGCCTGAATCACGGAGCGCCTTAATCAAAGGAGACTGAGCATGGCCGACGTTGCAAGAAAGTTCGCGATCGTGACCGGCGCGTCGTCCGGCATCGGTTTGGAGCTCGCGCGATGCTGCGCGCGCGGCGGCTACGACCTGCTGATCGCGGCCGACGACCCCAAAGTCAACGACGTGGCGTCCGAGCTTGGTGGACAATGCGCCGTCGATGCCGTCCTCGCGGATCTCTCCACGACGGACGGCGTGGACCAGCTTCTTGCGGCTGCCAAGGGGCGGCGCGTCGACGCGCTGCTCGCCAATGCCGGCCATGGATTGGGCAAAGGCTTCCTCGACCAGGATTTCGGCGCAGCGCGGCATGTCATAGACACCAACATCACCGGTACGCTCTATCTGATCCACAAATGCGGCAACGCCATGCGTGCGCAAGGCGGCGGCAGGATCCTGATCACGGGATCCATCGCCGGCTTCATGCCCGGCTCCTTCCAAGCGGTCTATAACGGTACCAAGGCGTTCGTGGATTCCTTCGCGGCGGCATTGCGCAACGAGCTCAAGGACACGAACATCACGGTGACCTGCCTGATGCCCGGCGCGACCGAGACCGAGTTCTTCGAGCGCGCCGGTCTGATGGACACCAAGATCGGGCAAGAGAAAAAGGACGATCCGGCCGAGGTGGCGCGCCAAGGCTACGAGGCGATGGAGAAGGGCGAGGCCGGCGTCATCGCCGGAAGTTGGAGCAACACGTTCCAGGTGGCGATGTCGCGCGTGATGTCGTCGGAACGCATGGCCGAGCAGCACCGCAAGCAGACCGAGCCCGGCTCTGCAGAGACCGCCTGAGGCGGCTCGCCACATCGTCGGAGCGCCGCTCTTTCAGCCGCAATGCGCGATCATCCTATGTCCGAGGGTCGCTCGAATGGCTTGGTCCGAAATCCGCGGATGAGCTCCTCGGCGTAGGGCAGGAGCGCGAACACGGCAAAGGCGATGCCGGGCCACATCAACTCGGCGAAGCTCGGCAGCGGCTTGGTGCCGATGAACCATTCGGCGCGCTCGCCGCCCAACCCGAGAAGCGCCAATGCCTGATTCCAGTGCAGCACGAAGACGAGCAGCATCGCCGTGAAAGGCAAGATCTCCAGCAGGCTGTGGATCTGCTGCTCGACCGGGCTCACATAGCGCGTCCGCATGGCGAGCTTGAGGTCCAGGTTGCCGGTTATCTCGTGCGCGACCAGAAACACGATCATCACGGCCATGACCAGGGCGTTCACCTTCAGGAACACCGCAGCGAGAAGCGGCACGCCGACTTCGCCGAGCATCAGCCAGTGGATCGCCGATTCTCTCGGCCCGCTGGCATGCTCGATGTCGGTGGCACGGTGGCAAAGATAGTCTGCAAAGCCCGCCAGCACCCATAGGGGCAGAACCACATAAACAAGAACGTCCCAGACGGGCGCCAACATATCCATATGTTTCCTATCAATTGCTAACGCCGGCGCAATTCGCCTGCGTGATCGGAACGCCTGGAACACGACCGGGTTCTCTCCATGCGAAACACGCGGAGAGTGCTCATGAAGGCGGTGGTCTATCACGGCAAATACGACGTGCGGGTCGACACGGTTCCCGATCCGGTGATCGAGGCGCCGCGCGATGCGATCGTGAAGGTCACCGCGACCGCGATTTGCGGCTCCGACCTGCATCTCTACGACGGCTATATCCCGGAGATGAAGAGCGGCGACATCCTGGGCCACGAGTTCATGGGAGAGGTCGTCGAGGTCGGCAGCGAGAACAAGAAGCTCAAGGTCGGCGACCGCGTGGTCGTGCCGTTCAACATTTGTTGCGGCGAATGCTTCTTCTGCAAGAAGGGCCAGTGGTCGTGCTGCGAGCGCTCCAACCGCACCGGGGACAAGGCCAAGGCGATGTTCGGCCACACCACGGCCGGCCTGTTCGGCTATTCGCACCTGACCGGCGGTTATCCCGGTGGCCAGGCGCAATATGTCCGCGTGCCCTTCGCCGACGTCTGCCCGACCAAGGTGCCGGACGGCCTCACCGATGAGCAGGTGCTGTTCCTCACCGACATCTTCCCGACCGGCTACCAGGGCGCGGAGTTCGCCGGGATCGAGGACGGCGACACCGTCGCGATATGGGGCTGCGGTCCCGTCGGCCAGTTCTGCATCCGCAGCGCCCGGATGCTGGGCGCGGGCCATGTCGTGGCCATCGACCGCGTGCCCGAGCGTTTGGCGCTCGCAGCGGCGGCAGGGGCCGAGACCATCGACTTCGACAAGGAGGACGTCTACGACCGCCTCAACCGGATCACCAAAGGCCGCGGGCCGGACCGCTGCATCGACGCGGTCGGCATGGAAGCGCACGGCCATGGCACATGGGATGCGGTGACCGACCGTGCGCTGGCGCTGACCGGTCTCGGCACCGATCGCATCCACGCTTTCCGCGACTGTCTGCGCAACGTGCGCGCGGGCGGAACGGTGTCGCTGTCGGGCGTCTATGGCGGCTTCCTCAACATGGTGCCGCTGGGTGCTGCGTTCCAGAAGGGTGTCACCATCCGCATGGGCCAATGCAACGTGCTCAACTACATGGACAAGCTGATGGGCATGATCGAGCAGGGCAAGATCGATCCATCCTTCGTGATCACCCACCGCTGCGCGCTCGACGACGCGCCGAAGATGTACGACACGTTCAAGAAGAAGGAAGACGGCTGCATCAAGGTCGTGATGCGGCCGAACGGATGAAGGCCATCGACATTTGATCGGAAAGCATCGCGGCTCTCCAATGCAGCCACGACACCAAATGAGCCGAAGGCTTCGAGCGCGGCTGGACAGCCCGTGGGGGCGCGAGCGCTTCGCAGATCGTCAGGGGAGCGCCAGAGACGCGCATCCCCCTCGAGTGCCCGCGTAAGTTGTCGTCGGCGAAGTCGTCGCGGATGGTCCGGTCTAAATCGTGCTGGCGGGAACCGGATAGGAAGCCGACAGCTCGCGGTAACGACCGACGAAATTGAAAATGAAATACCTTTGAGGTTGCGCTACCCACAATTGTTTGGCAAATTTTTCGCGTCGGATACGCGCCGGATGGAATTCCGGAAGGCGTACGGACACCGAACCATCGCAGACGCCGGGGGGCACGATGCACGCAAACGCGCTGAAAGCTTTGCGTTCAAGGGGCAACGACAGCCTTTGGACATCTTGTCTCGCAAAAGTTCTGGCGGTTGCACTTCTCGCGGGCATCTCGGCATCCGGAACGGCCCAAGCCGCGCCCGCGATGGCTCTCCAAGGCCGCCAGAGCGTCGACAATCTCGGGCAGTTCCACTATTCGATCCCGATCGCGGTTCCACCCGGCTCGAGCGGAATGGTCCCGCAGCTGGCGCTGGAATATTCGAGCACCAACGTCGATGGCCTTGAGGGCTATGGCTGGGCGTTGCGCGGCCTTTCCGGGATCGCGCGATGCGCGCAAACCGTGCTGTTCGACGGCGTCCACGGCGGCGTGAACTACGACGGCAACGACCGTTTCTGTCTCGACGGCGAAGAAATCGAGCTGACCAACGCGTCCTCCGGATATTCCTATGGGGATTCGGGGAGCACCTACGACACCGCCTCGGGCAAGTTCTATCTGATCGTCGCGAACGGAAGCGCAGGCGCGGGCAACGGCCCCTCGTACTTTCAGGTGCACCTTCCGAACGGCACCACGCTTGAACTCGGAAATACGACCGATTCGCGGATATTGGCGTCCGGGAGCTCCAAAGTCCGCGCCTGGCTCGTCGACAAGATCACCGACATCCACGGCAACTATCTGACCGTAAAGTACACGAACGACAACGCGAACGGCCAGGCATATCCGGTCGAGATCGACTACACCGGAAACAGCTCCGTCATACCCAACACCTCGCCCTACAATTCGGTGGTGTTCCAGTATGCGAGCCGCGGCGACATCACCCCGACCTATGAAGCCGGATCGCTGAAGCAATACACAAAGCTGCTCACGGACATCATCACCTACAACGGCATGCCGTCGACCGGAACGCAGGTTCTCCACTATCAATTGGGATACAGGACCGGATCGTCGTTGCTCCATTCCCGTTTGACGTCGCTCTCGCTCTGCGACGGGTCGGGCGCCAATTGCCTGCCGCAGATGAGCTTCAGCTGGCAAGGCGGCGCGGGGCTGCCGGCCGTATCGAGCGTGACGGCGAGCCAGACGCCGGTGGTGACGGGCGATTTCAACGGCGACGGACTGCTCGACATCGGCGTCAGCGGCTGTCCCACGGGCGGGATCATCTATTCGGGCACGTCGACCGTCGGCAGCTTTACCTCGGCCAACATGAATGCCAGCTACGAATGGTGGAACCCCAGTCATCAAACCTATTCGGGGCCCGCTTGTCTCAACAATCTGACTCCCAAGGTCTATCACACCGGCTGGAGCTACGACAGCATCATCGCGACACAGCCGGATTCCAGCGGTCACAATTTCACAAGCTTGCTCCTCGACGATTTCCTGAACACCAACAGCTTTTTTCAATGGGCGCTAAACCCCGGGCTGCCCGTGTTCAATCTGGTCGGCGACTTCGACGGCGACGGCGCCGCCGACGGGCTCGTGCAATCGTCGTCCGCAAACGGCACGTTCTATTCCGGAGCGAATTCCTTCCTGGGCTCGGGGACGGCCGTTACCGGCGTCGGCACGAGCTACTCCCTCACCCCGGGGGACTTCGACGGCGACGGCTGCACCGACCTCCTTGCGGAGGGAAGCACCAATGCGATCCACTTTTTCTGCCAGTCGCTGGGGACAACCGCGTCGGCGCCGAGCTTCTCCGGCTCGACGATCGTGCCCGGCGATTTCAATGGCGACGCCAAGGCGGATCTTCTCGTCATCGGATCGACCTCGGCGACATTGTATCTGTCGAACGGCAAGGGGCTGCCCGCGACGCCGCTCACCGTTTCCGGCGTGCCTTCCTGGGCCGGCTATCATGTGATCACGGGAGACTGGAACGGCGACGGCAAGATGGACATCGCGCTGATCTCCACCACCGGCGGGACGCACAAGATCTACCTTTCCACCGGCGTCGATTTTTCCAGCGCCGGAACCATCAGCGATAGCGCGACGTCCGCGATCGTCGTGGACGCAAACAACGACGGCGCGGACGACATCTGGTTCTCCGGCACGAACGACATCTACTATTACGCCTATCAGCCGGAACTGATGACAGCGGTAAACAACAACATCGGGCTCGTCACGTCGGTCGGCTACGACAGGCTCAACAAAGACGGCGTCTTCTACGATTACACCGGCTCCGTCGGGTACAAGGTCTTCAACGGACCGTATTATGCCGCCCGGACCGTTTCCTTCAGCAACGGCACGGGGAGCGGATATACCAACTACAGTTTGACCTACTCGTATGACGACGCGGCCGGCGATCTCACGCTGCCGCCCGTGCCGGGTCCCAAGTCCAACGTTCTTTCGGCGCGGATCCGTGTCATGGGGCAGGTGATGTGCCGCGATTCCCGTACGGGCCTCGTTACGATCCAAAAGTATTGGACCAGCCAGCCCAAGTTCGG
>Ga0213876_10000489_pt1 | contig 31319 bp, 22 predicted proteins | sample BarmaccomBMRX_R9_FD_160113 | JGI IMG/M metagenome (GOLD analysis project Ga0213876, IMG submission 160113) | Root-associated microbial communities from Barbacenia macrantha in rupestrian grasslands, the National Park of Serra do Cipo, Brazil - RX_R9 | ecosystem: Host-associated > Plants > Roots... | reverse complement strand
TTCGCTAGGTCGGACGGATACCTCGATAGCCAAAAAACCCGCCAAAGCACACGGAACGGCCCGATTTTGCGGCCTCGGCTTGGTTAGAAAATGGCCAAAGTCGAGCTAAGGCGTCACGCCTGCACGCCCACCTTGACAAACGCCCGCCCCGCCGGGTTGGATTTGCTGAAGGGGCGGCAGAACCCGCCAGCGACGTCTTCCGCCGCCCTTTCAGGGCTGGGTCGTGGAGAACCGCCTTTCCCGGGGTTTACCCCGGGGCGGCGCTCGACGGTAGGAAACATCCTGACAAAAAGATCGAGCGGGCGCGCACCGCACGCCTTCGTCAAGCCAGCAGTGCGCCCGTCTTGAAATTCGAAGCGCAGCAGCTGATTTCCTTCGCGGGCTGATCGTCTTTCAATAGCCCTTTGAGACCTGCCGGCTTAAAGAGCGTCTGCAGGGGGTCTGCCTGCACCTGGAGGCGCGGCGTGATGCCAGCTAATACACCTTCACCGGCTTACTTTGAGGGTTGCCAGTTTCCGGGGTAGGCGATGTTCAGATGGCGCGTTGTACGGCTGATGCCGCAAAGCCGTCCTTACTTAGAGAGCAGCTGCAAGAGAGCCTGCCTCGCAGCCGGGTCGCCGGCAGCAGCAGCTTTCCGATACCACTCACGGGCTTGGACGTAATCCCTGACCACGCCGTCACCGTTCAGGTACATCACTCCCAAGTTGTACATGGCAGCTATGTTACCGGCATCAGCGGCCTTTTCATACCACTGGCGTGCCCTGGCGTAATCCCGGGTTCCTCCCCAGCCGCTGTGGTACAGGTAGCCCAGGTTGGCCATCGCTTCCGCATTGCCTGCCTCAGCCGCCATGAGAAACCAGCGGCGCGCCTCGGTGTCGTCCTGGGCAACGCCCCACCCATCCCGATACAGCTTGCCCAGACTGTTCATGCCGGAGGTGTTACCGGCATCGGCAGCCGTTTGGAACCAGTCGCGCGCCTGGGCATAATCCTGGTCCAGGTCCCGGTACATCACGCCCAGATTGTACATGGCAATCGTGTTACCGGCCTCAGCGGCCATTCGGAACCAGCGGCGCGCCTGGGCATAATCGTGATCCACGCCTTCGCCGTTCCGGTATAACTCGCCTAAGTTAACCATGGCACCCCGGTCACCGGCATCAGCGGCTTTCTGGAACCAGTGGCGCGCCTGGTTATAGTCCCGGGTCACTCCCCAGCCGTTCTCGTAGAGCCCTCCCAGGCCGTTCATAGCGTCTGCATTGCCGGCGTCCGCCGCTCTTTGGAACCACTTGTGAGCTTGGGTAAAGTCCTGGGCCACTCCCCAGCCATTTCGGTATAACCAGCCCAGGCTGGCCATCGCATCCGCGCTGCCGGCGTCGGCGGCCCTCTTGTACCAGTCACGGGCCTGGACCCCGTCCTGCGAAAAGCCGTGCGCTGCCCAGTATAGCCCGCCCAAGCCATTCATGCCATCCGCGTTACCGGCGTCAGCGGCTTTCTGGAACCACTGGCGCGCCTTGGCATAATCCTGATCCACGCCCCAGCCTCTCTCGTAAAGGTAGCCCAAGTTAGCCATCGCCGGGACATTGCCGGCCTGGGCGGCCTTTTGATACCAATCACGGGCCTTGGCGTAATCCTGGCTGACGCCACGACCGTCACGGTACAGGTCGCCCAACTGGTCCATCGAGTCCGCGTCGTCGGCATCGGCGTCTTTCTCGAGAAGACCGATTACGTCATCTTCGGCCTCGAGGTAGTTCTCTGTCCCGGCGAACCGTTCCCTACCGAACGAGGGCGGGTTCGGTGACGCCGCCGTGACTGGAGGCTCCAGCGCCGGCGAGTTCGGCGAAACAGGCGGCGAAGGCGAAACCGCGGGCGGTCTGGGCTCGACAGAAACTGGTCGCGATCGTGACGCATTGAAAAAAAGGATAAAGATAGATGATAAGACCGCCACACTGCATCCGATTATCACCAGCTGCCGCGAGTTGCTGAGGCCTGCAACCCCCGTTCCCGATAAGATCTCGCCCGCCTCGGCTTCATTGGACGGGTTCTTCGGGTGTGCCGGCGGGAGGTTTACGCCGGTGATTTGATCCGAAGCCTTCATAGCACCAGGAATCCCGTCACCCTGTGGTGGGTTCTTCCCAATCCACGGCACGGATCTTGAACCGGCATTTGTGCCCTCCCGCTCATGGCCCTTCGGCACCGCCACGGGTAGACGATCAGTCCCACGGCGTCCCTCTGAAGCCAATAACCTCGATGTTTCTGGCTGCGAGGCTCGATGACGGTGTTCGAGCCCGCATCGCTCGGCCCCAGCACGCTGCTGCTGTTCCCTCGCGCGGTGCCGGGCGTTGAACCGCACCTGTTTTTCGTGCTTGCGACGTTTGGTTTCCAACTCTTCTTGCTCCGCTCCGGTGGGATCAGGTTCAGATTCCGATAATGAGGTCGTGATCGCTACAGGACCGGAAGTAAATGCGCACGTGGTTTCCCGAATATTGGGGTCATCAGAAGGGGTCTTAGTGTACGTTCAGGCCGTCTGTAAAGGCTTAATATGTGGAGAGTCCCGCGTCCGCAGACTCGGACAGGACCCCGGTTTCAATCTCGCCTTCAAGCCGGTTACCAACCATTCTAACTGCGGCTTTTATACCGGTTTTTACGGTGGTTGAGCGGCTCATTGCGCGAGTGAGACGGCCAGCGCGGGGCCAGCCGTGACCGTTTTACGGCCCGAAGGGCCACGGGAACTTAGCCCAGGGTTTACCTTGGGTAACCGTAAAATCACGATCCCGCCCTGAAGGGGTGGCAGAACCCGCGCGCGACGCCTTCTGCCGCCCCTTCAGCAAATCCAACCCGGCGGGGCGGGCGTTTGTTAGGGAGGGCGTACAGGCGTGACGCCTTAGGAGGGCTCGATCGGGGGAGGGGTGCGTTCCCAGGGTAAACCCCTGAGCTTTACCCACATTGTTTGAGGGCAGCGCGGGGACAGCCGTGACCGTCTTTCGGCCCGAAGGGCCAAGAGAACTTAGCCCAGGGTTTACCCTGGGTAACCGTAAAATCACGATCCAGCCCTGAAGGGGCGGCAGAACCCGACGGCAAAGCTTTCTACCGCCCCTTCAGGGCTCGATCGGGGGAGGAACCCGTTCCCAGGGTGAAACCCTGGGCCATGTTCTACCGGCCCGTTGGGCCTAGACCGTTTATACGGTCTGATAGGTGTAAAGCTGGCGGGGCACCTCAGCCCCTGGGGAACGCCCGCGCAGGCACCAAAGTACCTGACTACGATCAGCCGTCCCTCCGGGACGAAAGCAATACCCGGCCTTGTATCCGCAACTAAATGGCCGTGGGGTTTACTCTGGGCAAGGTTCTGCCGCCCCTTCGAGGCTAAAACCGGCTCAACCATCCTGAGAAGGGATGTAGTACGATGTTTTTTATAGTTCACAACCGTTCGGTTTTGTCATCCGTACGTTGATGGCGGGCAATGGACACCCGGATATTAGAATAGAAAGAAAAACGATCTTTAGAGCGCATAAATATAGAAACGAGCAACTTGCAAACGGCCTATGCTCTTTCGCCGGCACAGTAGTCCTGCGCGACGACACCGTTGAGGTAACCTCCGGCCCGGAGGCGGCAACTTTGCTCCGGGGATCCGCTGGCCTCGAGGTCCACCACCGGAAAGGCGCGCCGACGGCCGCCATGACTCACTTTCCGGCAACCCCTGCGTGTTCGCATTGTTGCCGGAATCGTCGAGGGTGGAAAATTGTTCGGGCTAAGAACACGTGGAGCCGAACGATGATCGCCGTCCCTTGGTTCAAGGCCGTGTAATCCGGCGAGGTGTTTCGGCTTTGGACGGCTAGAACTCGACCGCGACGCTCACGGCGCCGAATCCATCGATCAGTACCTGAGGTGAGGGGAGGTGCGTTGGCCGTGAGTGCCTCCGCTCGGCCACTGGACTGGATTAGCCTGGCTTGGCCGCAAACTTGACGCTTATGCGTAAGCGCAGACTTGAAATCCCTTTCTATAAACGTCATAAACCAGGGCCAGCCATGACGAAGACCGAATTGCAAGCCGCCCTTTCCGAAGCCACTCAGACCGACAAAAAGACTGCTGGGGCCTTTCTCAACGCCTTAGGAACGATCGCTTATAAAGCGGTCAAAAAGGAAGGCGAGTTCGTGCTGCCCGGTTTCGGCAAGCTGGTCAAACAGAAGCGCCCCGCCCGCACGGTCTTCAATCCGCAAACGCGCCAAAAGATGAGAGTGGCGGCCAAAACGGTGGTGAAGTTCCGAGTTGCCAAGGGGGCTAAGGATGCGATCCTCGGGGTCAAGGCGCCCTTGGATGCGGGTTCAAAAGGGAAGCAAACGCCGGCTGCGACTAAGCAGACGCGGGGCAAAGCCGGTTCGGCCCGATGAAGATTGCGGTGCTGGATGATTATCAGAATATAGCGCTGACGACGGCAGACTGGTCGTCCATCCCGGGTAATCCGGAGATCAGGGTGTTTAACGACCACGTCTCCGGTCTTGAGCTTTTGGTTCAACGCCTGCTTCCATACGACGCTCTCTGCATCATGCGTGAGCGGACGCCCATGACGGCGGCGCTTCTTGACCGCTTGCCGAATCTCAAGCTCATTGCTTCTACAGGCTCCCGGAATGCGGCCATCGACCTCGAGGCGGCGAAAAGAAGAGCAATAGATGTCCGTCATACCGGCTATAGTGCTGCACCCACCATCGAGTTCACGTGGGCCCTGATTCTGGCTTTGGCACGAAACCTTACCCTCGAAAACGCCTCGTTGCGTAACGGGGGATGGCAAGTCGCGGTCGGCGCCGATCTTCACGGCAAAACTCTCGGAGTCCTGGGCTTGGGCAATATCGGTTCACGCGTGGCGGCGATCGGGAGAGCTTTCGGGATGAACGTGATTGCGTGGAGCCAGAATCTGATCCGGGAAAAAGCCGAGGCCGCAGGCGCGCGCCTCGTTTCCAAGGACGAGTTGTTTCGTGAAGCCGATATTCTGACCATCCATCTGGTGCTGAGCGCCAGAAGCCGCGGCACGGTAGGAAAGTCCGAACTCGGACTGATGAAGCCTACCTCATTTTTGATCAATACCGCGCGCGGACCGATCGTCGATGAGGAGGCACTTATCGAGGTCCTGACGAATCGAAAAATCGCGGGTGCCGCCATCGACGTGTTCGACCGGGAGCCGTTGCCGGCCGAACACCCGTTTCGCCATCTTTCTAACGTGCTTGCAACTCCACATCTGGGCTACGGCACGTGGTCCTTGTACAACGTCTTTTATCAGGACACGGTGACAAACATCAAAGCCTGGATTTCCGAGAAGGGATTAGAGTAGGTAGCCGCGGCAAGCCGTTGGATTCCTTGGCAGACCAGCCTGTGGATTGAGTTATGGTGATCCCGCAACGGAGGATCAGGCAGGCGCCGGCCCCGCGCGAGGAATACTGCGGGCGGCCGCACTCCGTCCGCACCTGAGCCTGATTTTAGCCGCCGTTAAACCGGCGCGGGGTTTCGTTCCGTAAAGCCGCGCTGATGAAAATAGGGGTAGGCCAGGGGGATTGCGCTCGCCGCGTCCAGCACGGCCACCTGCTCCGGCGTCAGGCTCCAACCGATCGCGTCGAGGTTCTGGCGAAGTTGCTCCTCATTACGAGCGCCGATGATCACCGTGGCGACAGAAGGCCGGCCCAGCAACCAATTAATCGCAATCTGCGGTACCGATTTGCCGGTCTCGGCCGCGACGGCGTCCAATGCGTCGACCACCCGGTACAGGTACTCGTCCTCGACCGGCGGCCCCATGTCGACCGCCACCGATGAGTTCAGCCGGCTGGTCTCGGGCCGAGGTTGGCCTCGCCGGATTTTGCCCGTCAGCCGCGCCCAGCCCAGGGGACTCCAAACCACCGCACCGACCTTCTGATCCAGCGCCAGGGGCATCAACTCCCATTCGTAAGAGCGGCCCACCAGCGAATAATAGGCCTGGTGCGCGACGTAACGCGGCCAGCCGTACCGGTCGGCAACGGCCAACGACTTCATCAGGTGCCAGCCGGAGAAGTTCGAACAGCCGATGTAGCGGATTTTTCCGGCCCGCACCAGATTGTCAAGGGTGCTGAGGGTCTCTTCAACCGGGGTCACGGCGTCGAAGCCGTGCAGTTGAAACAGATCGATGTAATCGGTGCCGAGCCGGCGCAAACTGCCCTCCACCGACTGGATCAAGTGCCAGCGCGACGACCCGACGTCGTTGGGCCCCTCGCCGCGCCGGAAGGTTGCTTTCGTGGAGATCAAGACTTTATCCCGCCGGCCCGCCACGGCCTTGCCGAGAATTTCTTCGGCTTGCCCGCCCGAATATACGTCGGCGCTGTCGAACATCGTCAGCCCGGATTGGAGACAGACGTCGACCAGGTGGGTGGCTTGCTTGACTTCGTTGCCGCCGAATGCCTTAAACAACGGTCCGCTGCCGCCGAAGGTACCGGTCCCGAACGTTAACACCGGGACTTTGAAACCCGAGCCGCCTAGCTGTCTGTATTCCATGCAGGCAGAAAATCCTGGTCGAGTCTCAAGTCAAATGATTGCTATTGCTCGGAGAGGGCATCCCTTTCTGAGTCACACCGGCTTGCAAGGCGATTTGGCCGGTCTTCGTCCTTCCGAGGCAAAGTCCGCAGTCTTTCAGCGTGTCCCAGCACGCGGGGGCTGACATCGTTTGTTTTGGGACGTACCTTCGGCAAACGGAATCAGAGGGATGAGCAATGAGATCGAACGGTTGTCTGCCGACGCGGCACGGCGCGAAAACTGGAAGCGTTGGGGGCCGTACCTGTCCGAACGGCAGTGGGCCACCGTGCGCGAAGATTACTCCGCAACGGGGGACAGTTGGGGCTACCTGCCGCATGACCACGCACGCTCCCGCGCCTATCGCTGGGGTGAAGACGGGCTGCTCGGCATCACCGACCGCGAATGCCGCCTGTGCTTTGCCCTGGCGCTCTGGAACGGCCAGGACCCGATCCTGAAAGAACGCCTGTTTGGTCTCACCGGGCCCGAGGGCAACCACGGCGAGGACGTCAAGGAACTCTATTACTACCTCGATGCCACCCCGACCACCTCTTACCTCAAAGCCCTTTATAAATATCCTCAGGCAGCCTTTCCCTACGCTCGTCTGGTCGACGAGAACCGCCGCCGCAGCAAGCTCGAGCCGGAGTTTGAACTCCTCGACACCGGCATTTTCGCCGAGAACCGTTATTTCGACGTCACGGCCGAGTACGCCAAGCAGGCGCCGGACGACATCTTTATCCGGCTCACGTTGACCAACCGGGGCCCGGACCCGGCGACGCTGCACGTGCTGCCCCAGCTGTGGTTTCGTAACACCTGGTCCTGGGGCAAGACCTTCGAGGCTGACTCTGCCGAGCAGCCGCGCCTTTTTCAGGCGGCAGTGCAGAGCCCCATTGAGGCCCGTCATCCGACCCTGGGCCGCTACTACCTGACAGCAGGTCCGGGGCCGGACGGCCAGCTGCCTGAGGCGCTTTTCACCGAGAACGAGACCAATGTGGAGCGGATTTACGGCATTCAGGCCGTCAGCGCCCATTATTCGAAAGATGCCTTTCATCGTTACATCATCGACCGGGAGCTCGGGGCGGTCGCCCCGTTCCGGGAAGGCACCAAGGCGGCGTTTCCCTACGTGCTGAACCTGGCGGCCGGTGCCGCCGTCCAGTTGAGGCTGCGTTTGTGCGCTGAAGGCAGCCCGGCCGAGTTATCGGCTCAAAGCGAACAGGTCTTCGCCGCGCGCATTGCTGAGGCCGATGCTTTCTACGCCGCGCGCATTTCTCCCAAGGCCGGCGGGGATGAGCGGCGGGTGGCGCGCCAGGCCTACGCCGGGCTGCTCTGGTCCAAACAGTTCTACCACTACGTTGTCGAGAGTTGGCTCGAAGGTGATCCGGCCCCGCCCAAACCGCCGGATTCGCGGCGCGGCGGGCGCAATCACGAATGGCGGCACCTCTTCGCCCGCGATGTGTTCTCAATGCCGGACAAATGGGAGTACCCGTGGTTTGCCGCCTGGGACCTGGCCTTTCACATGTTGCCGATGGCGCGGCTGGACCCGGCGTTCGCCAAAGAGCAGTTGCTGCTGCTGCTGCGCGAGTGGTACCTGCATCCCAATGGCCAGGTGCCGGCCTATGAGTTCAACTTCAACGATGTGAACCCCCCGGTGCACGCCTGGGCCGCCTGGCGGGTGTACAAAATCAGCGCGGAACGGGGCCAGCGCGATCTGGACTTCCTGGAACGGGTGTTTCAGAAGTTGCTGCTGAACTTCACTTGGTGGGTCAACCGCAAGGACGCCCAAGGCAGAAATCTGTTCACCGGGGGATTCCTTGGCCTCGACAATATCGGGGTGTTCGATCGGTCGGGGCCGGCCCCCTTGGGGGGCGAACTGGAGCAGGCCGACAGCACGGCCTGGATGGCTTTCTACTGCGGCGTAATGCTCTCGATGGCGCTTAAACTGGCCCAGACGCGGCCGCCGTACGAGGACATCGCCAGCAAGTTTTTCGAGCACTTTGTGGCCATCATTGACGCGGTCAACTCGGTGGGCGGAGGCGGGCTCTGGGACGAGGAGGACGGCTTTTACTACGACCGGTTACGCTGGGCTTCAGGGCAGCGGGCGCTCAAGACGCGATCGATCGTCGGCGTGATCCCGCTGTTTGCCGTTGAGATCCTGCGCGAAGCCGATATCCGCAAGCTGCCGGGTTTTTACAAACGGCTGCGCTGGTTTCTGGCCAATAAGCCGAAACTGGTCGCGCATCTCAGCATACGCCAATGTTCCGATTCGCATTACCGGCACGTCGCCTTGCTCTCCATTCCGCCGCTGGACCACCTCAAACGCGTCTTGCGGTACGTGCTCGATGAAAACGAATTTCTGTCCCCTTACGGCGTGCGCGCCGTGTCGCGCTACCACCGGGATCACCCGTTCGAGTTCCAGGCCGATGGCCAGACTTTGACGGTGCGTTATTTGCCCGGAGAGAGCGACAGCGGGCTGTTTGGCGGCAACAGCAACTGGCGCGGCCCGATCTGGATGCCGGTGAACTACCTGTTGATTGAGGCGCTGCAGCGTTACCACCTCTTTTATGGGGACACGCTGAAGGTGGAATGCCCGACCGGTTCGGGCCGCTGGATGAACCTGTTGGAGGTGTCGCGGGAACTGGCGCGCCGGCTGTCGTCGATTTTTCTGAAGGACTCCCAGGGGAGGCGGCCCGTGCATGGCCAGGCCGACTTCTACGCCCGGGACCCTGCCTGGCAGAATCTGATTCTCTTTTACGAGTACTTCCATGGGGATACCGGCCGAGGACTCGGTGCCAGTCATCAGACCGGCTGGACGGCGCTGGTCGCCCGGTTGCTCGAAGAACGCGCTTGATGATGGCATGCCCGCGGCAAATGAGCAGCGCTCGTCGCCCGCAGGTTTCGGCTCCGTGCTGTCGAGGTGTTTCGAACCGCCACGGGCTGGACCGGCAGCCACCCGCATCCGTTCGTAAACCCTCCCCCGGGTGGCGCCTGCAGGGCAGGATTACGGCGGGAAGCTTGACAAACCCGCCTGAAACGCTCGCAATATTGAACGTGATGCCCCTCGTGTCCCTGAATTCCTCCGCTCCGGCGCGGCTCGTTCAGCCGGCGCCATACCCAGAAGACACATTTCGAGGCCGGTAATGTGCGAATAGAGATGGCGTGGAACGAACCCTGGCTTTCCCGAAAGATAAATCTAAAGAAACAACTGCAAGTCCTGAGAGATGACCATGAATCGAAGCGACACCCAAGAAGCAATTGAAAGCGCAAGGACTGTTCTTGGCATTGAGTTAGGCTCAACCCGCATCAAGGCGGTGCTGATCGGCGAGGATCATGCGCCGATCGCGTCGGGAAGCCATGATTGGGAAAACCGGTACGAAAATGGCATCTGGACGTACAGTCTCGAAGAGGTCTGGGCAGGCTTGCAGGAGAGTTATCGCAAGCTTAGCAAGGAAGTTCTCGAGAAGTACAACACCCCGCTGGAGAGGATCGGTGCCATTGGTTTCAGCGCCATGATGCACGGCCATATGGCCTTCGATCAGGCCGGCAACCTGCTCGTCCCGTTCCGTACCTGGCGAAACACCACGACCGCACAGGCGGCGACGGCCCTCACCGAACTGTTCCAGTTCAACGTACCCCACCGCTGGAGCATTGCCCACCTCTATCAGGCGATCTTGAACAAGGAACCTCACGTCAAGGATATCAGCTACCTGACCACCCTGTCAGGCTATGTTCATTGGAAATTGACCGGGCAAAAGGTGCTGGGGATCGGCGACGCCTCGGGGATGTTCCCCATCGATAGCAAGACTAACGATTACGACGCGAGTAAGATCGAACTATTCAATGGGCGGCTCGAAGGAGAGAACATCGCCTGGAAGGTTCCCGACGTTCTTCCGAAAGTCCTTGCGGCAGGCGATGCCGCAGGAGCGCTTACCCAGGATGGCGCTCAGTTGCTCGATCCTACGGGCCGATTACAAGGGGGGACTCCCCTCTGCCCTCCGGAGGGCGACGCCGGCACCGGCATGGTGGCCACCAACAGCGTGGCCGAGCGCACGGGTAACGTGTCGGCAGGAACTTCCGTTTTCGCCATGATCGTGCTGGAAAAGGAGCTCTCGAAACTACATCCGGAGATCGACATGGTAACAACGCCCAGCGGCAAGCCGGTGGCCATGGCCCATAGTAACAACTGCACCTCCGATCTTAACGCCTGGGTCGGTTTGTTCCGAGAATTTGTGGATGCGCTTGCCGTGGAAATCAGTCAAGCCGCGCTGTTCGAAGTGTTGTACAAGAAGGCCCTCACCGGGGACGCGGATGCCGGCGGGCTCCTGGCCTACAACTATGTCTCGGGTGAGCCCATCACCCACCTTGAAGAAGGGCGCCCACTGTTCGTCCGTACCCCCGAGAGCCGCTTCTCACTCTCGAACTTCATGCGTGCGCATCTCTTTTCGGCGCTCGGTGCGTTAAAAATCGGAATGGACATCCTCTTTGAACAGGAGCAAGTCAAGGTCGACAAAATCCTCGGTCACGGCGGCTTTTTCAAGACCGAGGCAGTGGGCCAGAAGATCATGGCAGCCGCGATGAACGTTCCCGTGTCTGTAATGGAAACCGCCGGCGAGGGCGGCGCGTGGGGGATCGCCTTGCTGGGCGCCTATATGCTCCGTAAGAAAGCGGATGAACCTTTGGAAGCCTATTTATCCAATAAAGTTTTCGCCGGGGACAATAGCCTGACGATCGCTCCTGATCCAGGGGATGTTGATGGCTTTACGGCCTTCATGGAACGCTATAAAAAGGGAATGGTTATCGAAAGAGCCGCCGTGGATGCGCTGAAATAGAAAAAAGCCTGCCTCCCCCGTCGCGAAAGGACGTCGAGCCAGGGGACCGCCTGCACTCCCAGGTCCCGCAAACCGGTGTTTCTAACAAGCGGCCCCGAGGCCTCGTGTTTGCGTTGGGGAGCTTATCGATGTTATTTCATCTCGACCGACGCCCATGGAGGTAAGTTTATGTCTTCCTTTCCAGGTGCCCTGCCGGCGCTACACCTATTAAACCGTATAAACGGTTTAGACCCAACGGGCCGGGAGAACATAGCCCAGGGTTTACCCTGGGAAGGTATTTCCCCACGACCCAGCCCTGACGGGTTGGCAGAAAGCGTTGCTGACGGGTTCTGCCGCCCCCTCCAGGGCTCGATTGTGATTTGACGGTTACCCCAGGGGGTAAAGCCCTGGGCTATGTTCCTTTGGCCCTTCAGGCCATCAAACCGTTTCCCGACCCGTTGGGCCTAACGCCGATTCAACCAGCGACGGAGCATCCTTCGGCGCCGGCATGCCCCGGAGCCAGCATTTTACCGAGATAACTGTCCGGATGGTATTGGACGGCGTGTGAGAGCGAAGGCTGCAAGCTCACGCTCCCTGGTCGTCGCACACCCTCTATACCCATCTTCGACCCGGTTGACGGTTGAGCCGGTTGTTGCCCCGGAGGAGCGCCTGATTTCAGCACGGCGGTCCACTACCGGGAACGGACCCTCCGCTGGAACCGCTTTCCGCCGGGAGATCGGATTCCCGGCGGCTGCTGCGGAGCAGGTGGTACAAAATGATCGCCCCGAACGTCGCGGTCCCAATGCCGCCGAGCGTGAAGCTGCCGATCTTGAGCGTCAGGTCACCCGCGCCGGCCGTTAAGGCTACCGCGGCGGTGACGAGATTGCGGGCCTGGGAGAAGTCTACCCGATTCAGCACCCAGATCCGGCCGCCGGTTGCTGCGATCAGTCCGAACACCACGATTGCGACGCCGCCAATGACAGGACCCGGAAGCGTCAGGACCAGCGCCCCGAACTTGGGCGAAAATCCGAGCAGGAGCGCGACGCCGGCCGCGACGACGAAGACCAGCGTCGAGTAGATGCGCGTTACGGCCATGACGCCCATGTTTTCGGCATAGGTGGTGACGCCGGTCCCGCCTCCGAGCGCAGCCACCACCGTGGCCAGGCCATCGGCGATGAAGGCCCGGCCGATCAACGGGTTGAAATCGCGGCCCGTCATGGCCGAGAGCGCCTTGAGGTGGCCGAGATTCTCCGCGATCAGGATAACGGCCACCGGAGCGATCAGGCCGATGGCCGGCGCAGTGAAGACCGGGTGGGTAAACCTCGGCAGGCCCAACCACGCGGCGGTTGCCACACCGGAAAAGTCTATCGGCCGGCCCAAGCCCAAACCCGTGGTTCCCACGAGGTAAACGACGTATCCGCAGCATGCGCCAAGCAGGATCGGCAGACGACGGGTCAACCCCGGTCCGTTTACGGCGACCAGCGCAACCGCGATGATGGTGGATACGCCAACCAGGATGGCAAAAGGGGTGTCCGAGATGCCTTTTACGGCGATCGGCGCAAGGTTGAGCCCGATGGCCGTGACGATGGAACCCGTTACCACCGGCGGCATCAGGGTCTCGATCCACGCGGTCCCGGACGACTGCACGACGAATCCGATCAGAGCGTACAACACGCCCGCCGCAAGGATGCCGCCCAGGGCCACGGCGACCCTCGGGTTCGGCCCCGCGCCGGAATAGGCGCTTGCCGCAATCACCACGCCGATAAAAGCAAAGCTGGAACCGAGATAGCTTGGTAGCCGTCCTCGGGTGAGGACGAAAAAAATCAGGGTTCCGATACCGGAGAAGAAGATGGACGTGTTGGGATCGAACCCCATCAGGATCGGCGCCAGGGCCGTCGCGCCGAACATCGCGACCACGTGCTGGATTCCTATCGCGATTGTCTGTAGCCAGGGCAAACGTTGGTCGGGCGCAATTTCACCGGACGTTTTCAAGGTCCAGTGAGGGAACAGGGGATCCGTTGGTGCGTCTTCGAGCATACCTGGGGTTGTCATTCACGAAGGGCGTTGCCCGGGTCAATCCAATTTTGGGCCTCGCTTCGCTCGCACGATCGCGCCGGCTTCCGGCTCAGCGACAAAGCCAAAGGATGCAGCAGAGCCGCAAACCCGTTGCAAATGGCCATCCGACCGTGTATTTTGGCCATATGGCCCGACTGGATCGGCTGATGGACGCGGTGTCCGATCAGCTCAGGATCGCTCGTATCCGCCGGGGTTACCCCCCCAGCGTTTTCCGTATCCTGCGCGATGCGTTGAATTTGAGTAACGCGGAACTGGCTGCGCACGTCCACATCCCGCGCCGGACCTTAACTCGTCGCCTGCGGGCCAAGGCCTTCAGCCCCGAAGAATCCGACCGGATGGCCCGCTTGGCGGCCGTCTTCGCCAAAGCCGCCCGATTGTTTGGGCCGGAAGAAGCGCGGGTCTGGATGAAAAATCCTTTGGAGGCGTTGGCGGGAGAAACGCCGCTGCATCGCTGCGACACCACGCTGGGAGCTGCCGAAGTCGAAGACGTGCTGGGCCGGATCGATTATGGGGTCTATTCCTGATGTCTGTGGAAGCGTACCGGTTGGTCCGAACCGGCCGGGCCGAAGGCGCCTTCAGCGGTGAGGGCAGCCGCCTGTTCGGCGGCCGGTGGAATCCGAAGGGCATCGCGGTCGTCTACTGTTCACAGCATTTGTCCCTTTGTGTGCTGGAGTTTCGGGTCAACCAAGACCGCTTGCACCCGCAAGACGGGTACGTCTTTTTTCGGGTGCTCGTCCCCGAGCACCGGGTTGAAAGCCTGCCGCCGGAAAGCGCGCCTCAGGGTTGGGACCGCCGCGACTTGCCGTCGGGCAGGCCGGCGCCGGCACAACGGTTTGGCGAGCGCTGGGCCCAAGAGGCGCGCTCCGCGGTGCTGGAGGTACCGAGCGCCGTCCTGCCCCAGGAACGCAATTACGTGCTGAACCCACAGCACCGCGATTTTGGGCAGCTTCAGGTTGAGCGCGCTTTGCCGATCCGGTTGGACGAGCGACTCTGGCGTTAAAGACGTTATACCATTTCGACGGCCATAGAGGTAAAATTTTGTGGTGCCTGAAATCCGGTCGAAATGCTACCGAGATAATCATCTAAAGGGTATAAGTTCCCTTGGCCCTTCGGGCCGTAGGACGTTCACGGCTGTCGCCGCGCTGCCCTCAAACAATGTGGGTAAAGCTCAGGGATTCACCCGGGGCTAAGGTCTCCCGGCCCGTTGGGCCTCCGAACCAGCCCGTTGGGCCTAAGACCGATTCAACCAAGCACGAAGCATCCCCGGCGCCGACGCCCCTCCCCTGAGCCGGCATTTTAGCGAGATAAGATCACTGTCTGAATGTATCAGTTGGCGGCCCAGGCAAGGAGCGGAAGCGGCTATTCCGGGTAGGCGCCCGTCACCCGCTGGTCATAGTCGATGATTGCGCCCGTGATGACGCCCGACTCCGGGCTGAGCAGGTAAGCGGCCAACCCGGCCACCTGATCCGGCTTGACCAGTTGGCCCATGGGTTGGGCCGCCTCCGCTTTGGCCAGCCAATCTTCACCCCCGCCGTGGAACTTCTGCTGCGTCACCCGCTCGCCGGGCGTGTCCATCCAGCCCACCGCGATGCCGTTGCAGCGGATGCGCCGGGCTGCATAGGCGTTAGCCACGTTCTTGGTCAGGGTGGTCAGCGCCCCCTTGGAGGCCGAATAGGGCGTCAGGTACGACTGCCCGCAATGGATCACCATCGAGAGGATATTGACGATGCTGCCCGGTTGGCCCGCGTCGACCAGGTGGCGCACCACCCCTTGCATCAGCAGGAAGGGGCCGCGCGCGTTGGTGTTGAAGTGCCGGTCCCAGAGCTCCAGGCTGGTGTCCAGCAGCGTGCCCCGATCGGGCGCGGCCGCGGCGTTGACCAGGCCGTTGACGGTGCCGAAGCGCTCCAGGGCGGCTGCGACCAGCCGGTAACAATCCTCGGGCACCGACACGTCGGCCGGCACAAAGAGGCACTCGGCGCCCAGCGCCTGGAGGCCCTCGACGGCGCGCTTGCCTTTTTCCGGGCTGCGGCCGCTGAGCACCAGGCCGCGGGCGCCCTCGCGCGCCAAGCGCGTGGCGATGGCCAGCCCCAGGCCTTGGGCCCCCCCGGTGATGAGCGCCACCGTGGATTGGTTCCGCAAGAATGAATCGTCAGGCATCCCAGGTCACCTCGCCGTTGGTTTTGAGTTCAACGGGTTTCCCCAGCCGCAGCGAAGCTCCGGCGGCCTCCGCCACGTACACCGCCCGCAGCCCGTCGAGGGCACTGACCGCTGCCGGCGCGCCCTTGGCTACGCCAGCCACAAACGTTTCGATCTCCCGGCGGTAGCTCTCGCCGTAACGTTCCATGAAAAAGGCGCGGAACCGGTCCGGGGCGCCGAAGCTGGCGCCCGAATAGCGTTTCAGGCCCGTCGCCCGCGGGTTATCGGACATGACCATGCCGGCCGAGCCGAACGCCTCGATGCGCTGGTCAAAGCCGTAAGCGGTGCGCCGCGAATTGAGAATCACGGCTTGTTTGCCGCTCGAGGTGACCAGGCTCACGCAGGCGGTGTCAACGTCGCCCAGCGCGCCGACTCGGGGATCCACCAGGCAGCTGCCCCGGCTGAAGACGCTCACGGGTTCCTCGCCCAGCAGCCAGCGGGCCATGTCAAAGTCGTGGATCATCATGTCACGAAATAGGCCGCCCGATTTGGGGATGTACTCCAATGGGGGCGGGAAGGGGTCGCGGCTGGTGATGGTCAGTTGTTCCAGGGCGCCGATCTCCCCGGCCTCGATGGCTTGTTTGACCGCCGCGTGGCCCGGGTCGAAGCGCCGGTTGAAGGCTAAAAAGACCTTGCTGCTGCCCTGCGGACCCAAAGTCTGGACGCAGCGCTGGGCCTCGGCCAGGGTCGGCGCCAGGGGCTTTTCGCACATCACCGCCTTGCCGGCCTGACTGGCTTGGCCAATCAACTCGACGTGGGTGTCGGACGAGGTAGCCACCAGCACGGCGGCCACGTCGGGCCGCTCGATTGCCTCTTGGACGCTGCGGGCTACCGCGGCGCCGGTCTCGGCGGCTAACGCCTCGGCCGCCGCCGGCACGAGATCGTACACGGCGACGAGCTTGGCCCCGGCGGGCGGGATGGCCCGGGCATGGACGCGGGCCATGCGGCCGGCACCCATCAATGCAATTCCAATCATGAGTCTCCTTCTTCTCTTCGAATGTTCTGTTTGCCTGGCCCCGGGAGGCCCCCCGCCAGGCGTCGCGTCCGCTCATGTGCGTTCAGGGGGGTGAAGGCCGGATAAGGGGCATCAGCATCACGCCAGAGCGTCGTGCAAAATCTCGACCGGGTGCAGCGCGGTGCGCCCGGTGCCGTCTTTGATCTGGTGGCGACAACTGGTGCCCGGCGCCGCAATCAGCGTTTCCGGCGCCGCCGAACGCACCGCCGGCAAGAGCACTAACTCGCCCACTTGCATCGACACCCCATAATGCTCGGCTTCGTACCCGAACGAACCCGCCATGCCGCAGCAGCCTGAGCCAATCACCTCCACCCGGTAGTTGACCGGCAACTCCAAGGCCCGCACCGTCGCGCCCACCGACCCCAGCGCCTTCTGGTGGCAGTGGCCGTGCAGCTTGATCTGCCGCGCCGCCCTCGTGAAGGCCTGCGGCCCGATGCGGCCCGCCCCGGCTTCCCGGGCGAGGAATTCCTCGATCAACAGTGCCTGGCCGGCCAGCCGCCGCGCCCCCGCCACCAGCCGCGCCGGCACCAGGTCGGGCACTTCGTCCCGAAACCCCAGCAGCGCCGAGGGCTCGATGCCCACCAGGGGCGCCTCGGCGCTGATGACCCCTTCGAGCAACTCCACGTTGCGGATGGCCAGCCGTTGCGCCTGGCGCAACAACCCCTTGGAAATCTGGGCCCGGCCGCTGTCGACGTGCGCGGGGATCACCACTTCGTAGCCCAAGCGGTTCAGCAGCCGGATGGCTTTGATGCCTACCCGCGCGTCGTTGTAGTCGGTGAACTCGTCGCAGAACAGGTGCACCCGCCCCTGGGCAAAGGGCCCGCCCCGGTTGGCCCACGCCCGGTGCCACCGGCGCACCGTCGTGGGCCCCAGGCCCGGCAGCGAGCGGCCGGGCGCAAAGCCCGCCAGCCGCTTGAACAGCCCCGCCGTCAGGGGGTTACTGACCACGAAGTTGTAAGCCCCCGGCGCCGCCGATGCCAGGGCCATCGCCCGCGCAAAGCCCCCGATGAGCCGCGCCCGAAACGGCACCCCCCGCGTGTCGTAGACCTGTTGGAGCCATTCGGCTTTGAGCCGCGCGACGTCCACGTTGGAGGGGCACTCGGCTTTGCAGCCCTTGCACGAGAGGCACAGGTCCATGGCTGCGGCCACCAGTTCGCTGTCAAAGGGGTTGGCCTGGGTGGAGCGGGTGAGCACCTCGCGCAGCGCGTTAGCCCGCGCCCGGGTCGTGTCGCGTTCGTGGCGCGTGGCCATGAAGCTGGGGCACATGGTGCCGCCCATCAGGTGGCTTTTGCGGCAGTCGCCCGAGCCGTTACACTGTTCGGCCGCCCGCAAGATGCCCCCGGCCGGCTCGAAGTTGAGCACCGTCTTAAACCGGCGCGTCGCCTGGCCGGGCTCGTAGCGCAACTGCTGGTCCATGGGCGGGGTGTCGACGATCTTGCCCGGGTTGAACACCCCGGCCGGGTCCCAGGCCCGCTTGACTGCCCGCAAGAGCTCGTAGTTCTTCGGGCCGACCATCAGGGGCAGGAACTCCCCCCGCAGCCGCCCGTCGCCGTGCTCGCCGCTCAACGAGCCCCCGAAGCGCTTGGTCAGCTGGGCCACCTCGGTGCCCACCTGCCGGAACAAGGCTCGATCCTTCGGGTCTTTGAGGTTCAAGATGGGCCGCAGGTGCAATTCCCCGGAAGCCGCGTGGCCGTAATGGACGCTGGAAAGCCCGTAGCGGGCCAGGATGGCGTCAAAGCCCTGCACGTAGGCCGGCAGATCGGGGGGGTCGATGGCCGTGTCCTCGATGACCGTCACCGGTTTGGGGTCCCCGGGGATGCTGGTCAGCAGGCCCAGGGCGGCTTTGCGCAGGTTCCAGACCCGGTTCTGGTCTGCCCCCTCGACCAGCGGGTAATGGTAACCCAGGCCGGCGGCCCGCAAGGCCTGCTCCATTTGGACCGCCCGGGCCCGTAAGGCTTCCGGGCTGCCGGCTGCCAGTTCCACCGCCAAAATGGCCCCGGGCTGGCCCTGCACAAAAAAGCGGTTCTTTTGCTGTTCGAGGTTGGCCTTGGTACACTCCAGGATGCGCTCGTCTATGAGTTCGCAGGCGCGCGGCCCGTAGGGCAAGGCGACCAGGTTGGCCCGCAGCGCCTCATCGACCGAGGCGCAGTGCACGCAGAGCACTCCCCCGTGGGACGGCGGCAACGGTTCGCACGACAAGGTGAGCTCGGTCAAAAAGGCCAGGGTGCCTTCCGAGCCGGCCAGCAGCCGGCAGAAGTTAAAGGCCGGGCCCGCCGGGGTAAAGGGGGCGCAGTCGGCTAATGCATCCAGCGCGTAGCCGCTGTTGCGCCGGTGGATGGACTTTTTGGGGAACTCCCGGGCGATCTCGGCCCGGTTGCCTGGGTCGCTTATCAGCTGATCAACGTGACGGTAGAGGGACGCTTCGAGGGTGTGGCCCTGGGCTTTGGCGCGGAAGGCTTCGGGCGCCAAGGGCCCGAACTCGGCAATGGAGCCGTCGCTTAGAACCGCGCGCGCCCCGAGCAGGTGGTCGCGGGTGCTGCCGTAGATGACCGAATTGGCCCCGCAGGCGTTGTTGCCGACCATGCCGCCGATCATGCAGCGGTTCTGGGTAGAGGTCTCGGGGGCAAAGAAAAGCCCGTGGGGCTTTAACGCCAGGTTAAGTTCGTTGCGCACCACTCCGGGCTGGACCCGCACCCGCCGGGCTTCGGGCTCGATCTGCAGGAGGCGGGTGAAATGGCGCGAGATGTCGACGACGATGCCGGGGCCGACGACCTGGCCGGCCAGGGAGGTGCCCGCCGCGCGCGGGATGAGGGAGGTGGCGTGGTTGCGGGCAAAGCGCACCAGCTTGCGCAGGTCCGCCTCGCTTCTGGGCAGGGCGACGGCCTGGGGCAGCTCGCGGTAGACGGAGGCGTCGGTGGCGTAGAGGGTGCGCATCGTCAAATCGCAATGAAGCTCGCCTTCAAGCTCGGCGGCCAAGCGTTGGAAATCAGAGGGGCTGGGCGACGGCATAGAACGTAGTAGGATGGATCCTCAGCTTTTTAAAGGCGCCTCGATCGGGTTGCTTGGCAGAATGGCCCTTGGAGAGGATGAAGCGGTCCCGCCCGGGCCAGGCGAGCTGCCGACGGCCGAGCTTCAGGACGCGGAAGGACAGGGCGATCAAGAGATCCATGGCTGAAAAGGGCCCGCTGACGCGGCCCGCCCCGCTTTGAGCCGCCGTCCTGATGGCCAGCCGGCGGCCCCGGCGCGCCAGGGCCTCCAGCTCCGAATAAGCTTTCTTTTTATTCATGTCCGGCTTGCTGCGTCGTCGCGGTCGACGCACTGGCGGGCCAAGGACCGCACGATCGCCTGGCCGGCCGTTAACCGGCATAGACGGGTGGTCATAAAAAATTCCTCAAGCGCCCGAATCGTGTCGAAGCGTTCATCGTAAACGTCCTCCCCTTCTGGATCGACAATTCGAAAGGCGCTCGTGCCGAACAGGGCGTCAGCATCCAAACGAATTGAGGAAGGGACTGGGGGTCTAAGGGGAGGTCCTTGTTTCGAACCGAAACCTTTCACGGGCCACCTGTCAAGCCAGACTGCAAAAATTTTTTTCCAGGTTTCATCGGTCATCAGCTTTCACCCGAGCCTCATCAGCCCTGCCATGAAGATGGCGCAAAATGATGGTGCAGAGCGCGGCTTTTCCTATGGAAAGGTTCTTGGCATTTTTCCTCGAGGTGAAAAGGTCTCCACAAGAAACACCCCCGCCGCCAAAATGTTCCCGACGGCAGAAAATCCCACTTGACACTCCCTTCAATCTGGCCTGAGGTGGTATCATTCTATTTCGATCAAAAAGCAGTCGAAAGCACCATTTTTAGCCTTATACCCTTCTTACCCCCATGGCGACGAAGCCTTTCTTGCAAGATCCGGACCTGTTCCGCCAGCAGGCTTACCTGGCGGGCCGCTGGTGCGATGCCGACAACGGCGCCACCACCGAAGTCAACAATCCCGCCACCGGCGAAATCCTGGGCACCGTGCCCACCATGGGCCGCGCGGAAACCCGCCGCGCCATCGCGGCGGCCAAAGCCGCCTGGGCCGACTGGCGCCACCGGCCGGCCCGGGAGCGCAGCGGCCTTTTACGCCGCTGGCACGACCTGATGCTGGCCAACCTGGAGGACCTGGGCAAGCTGATGACCTTGGAACAAGGCAAGCCCTTGGCCGAAGCCAAAGGCGAAGTGGCCTATGCAGCCGGCTTCATCGAATGGTTTGCCGAGGAAGCCAAACGGGTCTACGGCGACACAATCCCCTCGCCCTGGGCCGACCGGCGCCTGGTGGTCATCAAGGAACCCATCGGGGTCTGCGCGGCCATCACCCCGTGGAACTTCCCCGCCGCCATGATCACCCGCAAACTGGGGCCGGCGCTGGCGGCAGGTTGCACGTTCGTCGCGAAACCCGCGCAGGCGACGCCGTTTTCAGCGTTGGCCCTGGCGGTGCTGGCCGAGCGGGCGGGCATCCCGGCCGGGGTCTTCAGCGTTCTGACTGGAAGTTCGCGGGAGATCGGCGGGGAGATGACTGCCAATCCGGACGTGCGCAAGCTGACCTTTACGGGTTCGACGGAGGTGGGCCGCACGCTGATGAAGCAGAGCGCCGACACCATCAAGAAGCTCTCGCTGGAACTGGGGGGCAACGCCCCCTTTCTGGTGTTTAATGACGCGGACCTGGAGGCGGCCGTTGCCGGGGCGATCGCCTCGAAGTACCGCAACGCGGGCCAGACCTGCGTGTGCGTCAACCGGCTGTACGTGCAGGCGGGCGTCTATGAGGCCTTTGCGGCCAAACTGGTCGAAGCGGTCAAAGGGCTCAAGGTCGGCAACGGCCTTGAGCCCGGGGTGCTGCAAGGCCCACTTATTGATCAGGCTGCCGTTGAAAAGGTCCAAGAACACATCCAGGATGCCGTTTCGCGCGGGGCGCGCGTGCTGACGGGCGGCAAACGCCATGAGCTGGGGGGCACCTTTTTTGAACCCACCGTGCTGGCCGATGTGCCGGCCGACGCGAAGGTGGCGCGGGAAGAAACGTTCGGTCCTCTGGCGCCCCTGTTCCGCTTTGAGAGCGAAGCAGACGCGGTGCGGCTGGCCAATGACACCGAGTTTGGGCTGGCGAGCTACTTTTACAGCCGCGACATTGGGCGGGTGTGGCGGGTGGCCGAAGGGCTGGAAAGCGGGATGGTGGGCATCAACACCGGCATGATCTCGACGGAGGTGGCGCCGTTTGGGGGCGTTAAAGAGTCGGGGCTGGGCCGGGAAGGCTCCCACTACGGCCTGGAGGAGTTTGTGGAGGTTAAATACCTCTGCTTCGGCGGCATCGAAGCGCCAAAGTCCCCGCCACCCCCGAGCCCTGACCGGCCAGGGGGTCAATCCTGAGCATCGCGTAGAAAACTACGAGTTCTCGTATATTGGTCGACTTACGCGTAAGTTGGGTATTCCGGCCGGTAGGCGCGTTCCCGCACATGCGCTTCGATATCCGCCGGCCGGGAAATCCGCCCCAGGCCCTGATCAAAGATCCATTCCGCCACCTTGACCGCCACGTGAAGGGACGTTTCCAGAATCTGGCTCTGGTGCGGATAAATCAACCCACTGTCGAGTTGCGCTTGGGTCACCTGTTCGGCCACCGCCTTGGCGGCACAGATGAACATGGCCTCCGTGACGCGGCTGGCTTCAGTTGCGAGCACCGCCATCCCCATGGCCGGAAAAATGTAAACGTTGTTGCCTTGGCCCGGCAGAAAGGTGCGGCCGCCGAAGTGGACCGGGCCAAACGGGCTGCCGCTCGCGAAAATCGCCTTCCCGTTCGACCAGCGGTAGGCCTCTTCGGCGGTGCATTCGGAGCGCGAAGTCGGATTCGAGTACGGGAAGATGATCGGACGCTCATTGAGACGGCTCATGGCCTCGATGACCGCCTGATTGAACAATTTCGGCACGGTGCTGACGCCGATGATCGCGGTAGGTTTGAGCGCCTCGATCGCCTCGACAAAGGTCGACACCGGAGCGTGATCGTGCGCGAATGGCTTCTGGAAATCGGCAAGGTCAGCCCGCGATTTGGCGACCAGGCCCTTGACGTCGAAGAGCCAGTTGCGCTGCCGGCCTTCCTCAAGGGACAGTCCTTCCAACGCCATGGCTTCACTGATCAATTCGGCGATGCCTGTGGCGGCCGAACCCGCCCCAAGAAAGAGGATGCGTTGGTCGCCCAGTTGCCGCCTGGAGATGCGCAGCGCGCCGTAGATGCCTGCCAGGGCGATGGCGGCCGTGCCCTGGATGTCGTCGTTGTAGGTGCAGACCTTATCGCGATAACGCTCAAGGATCGGCACGGCGTTGAAGTTGGCAAAATCCTCCCACTGAATGCAGCACTTGGGATAAAGCTCCTGCACGGCATTCACAAATTCATCGATAAACGCGTCGTACTCGGCGCCCCGGACCCGCTGCTGCCGCAGGCCGAGGTAGAGCGGGTCATCCAGCAGGGTCACATTGTTGGTGCCGGCGTCGAGCATCACGGGTAGCGTCAGTTGGGGCGGCACGCCGGCGCAGGCCGTATAAAGCGCAAGTTTTCCGATCGGAATGCCCATGCCCCCCACGCCCAGGTCGCCCAACCCGAGGATGCGCTCGCCGTCGGTCACCACGATGAAACGAATGTCCTGCTCCGGCCAGTTGGCGAGGAGATCCTTCAGACGTCCCTTGGCGGTGATGGGCAGGTAAATGCCCCGCGGGGCGCGGAACACGTGGTTAAACCTCTGGCAGGCCTCGCCGACCGTCGGCGTGTAGACCAGCGGCATGAAGGTGGCCGGATCCGACATGAGGACCGCGTAGAAGAGCGTCTCGTTGCGGGACTGCAAATCCATCAGGAGCAGGTATTTTTGCAGGTCGGTGCCAAGCTCGTCGAGTTGGGTGTGGACGCGGGCGATTTGGGTCGCCAGCGGGCCCACAGCGGGGGGAAGGAGCCCCTCGATGCCGAGGGCGCGGCGCGCACCTTCGGGAAAGGCAGTCCCTTGGTTGGTGCGGGGATTGCGCAGGAGATTGAAGCCGGTGAGGGCGGGACGGTTCGGGTTTTGCATAGGGGAGGGCGGTTCAGGTTGATCAAACGGGCTTGCGTCGCCGCTTCAGCCGTACGTTAGCTCTTGTCGTCCGTCGCCACGTATGGTTGGACCATCTTGGCCGGGTCGACGACGCGGTCGAACTCGTCTTCCGTTACGAACCCGAGGGCGAGCGCGGCAGCCTTCAGCGTGAGGTCGTGGTCCATGGCGTAATGCGCGATTTGCGAGGCCTTGTCGTAGCCGATTACCGGCGCAAGCGCCGTCACCAGCATTAAGGAGCGCTCCACGTACTCCTGGATCTTCTTTAGATTCGGCCGGGTGCCCTCGACCAGGAACTTGCGGAAGTTGGTGCACCCGTCCGTCAAGATTGTGAGGGAGTGGGTGAGGTTAAAGATCATCAGCGGCTTGTAGACGTTCATCTCGAGGTAACCGCCGGCGCCACCGAATCCGACCGCGACGTCATTGGCCATCACCTGCACGGCGATCATCGTGAGCGCCTCGGCTTGCGTCGGGTTCACCTTACCCGGCATGATGGAGGAGCCGGGCTCGTTTTCCGGGATCAGCAGTTCGGCAAAACCCGCTCGCGGGCCGCACGCCATCAGCCGGATGTCGTTGCCGATCTTGTAGAGCGATACGGCCAGCGTGCGCAACGTGCCGGAGAGTTGGACCAGGGCGTCATGGGCCCCCTGCACGGTGAACTTGTTGGGCGCGCTGACGAACGGCAGGCCGGTGAGCCGGGCGATCTCTGCCGCCGCCGCCTCGGCAAAGCCGGGCGCCGAATTAATCCCGGTGCCCACCGCCGTGCCGCCCAGTGCCAACCGATAAACGCCCTTGAGTGCCCCATCGATTTGCTCGAGGTCGTCGGCGAGCATGCCCGCGTAGCCCGACCATTCCTGCCCGAGCGTCAGGGGTGTGGCGTCTTGCATGTGGGTACGGCCGATCTTGACGATGTCTTTCCAGGCTGCGGCCTTCGTCGCAATCGCGTCGTGCAGCGCCTGGACGGCCGGCGTGAGCCGCTGGGCCACGCTGAGGGCCGCCGCGATGTACATGGCCGAGGGAAACGAGTCGTTGGACGACTGGGCCATGTTGACGTGATCGTTCGGGTGAACCGGCGTTTTGCTCCCAAGCGGCGTGCCGGCCAGCTGGCAGCAACGGTTGGCGATCACCTCGTTGACGTTCATGTTGAACTGCGTGCCGCTGCCGGTCATCCAGACGTGCAGCGGGAACATGTCGTGATGCCGTCCGGCGAGGAGCTCGTCACAGGCCTGAACGATCAGCCGGTGGCGCTCGTCCTCGAGCCGGTTGCCCGCGCGGTTGGAGTTGGCGGCGGCTTGCTTCAGGACGGCGTAGGCACTGATCATCTCGCGCGGGATCAGGTCCTGGCCGATGCTGAAGTGCTCCAGGGAACGTTGGGTCTGGGCACCCCAAAGCTTGTCGGCAGGAACCTGGACTTCGCCAAGGCTGTCGGTTTCGGTGCGAAATTCAGGCATAAGAATGAGCGGGGGTTAATAAACGTTTGGGGAGAGTCAACGACATGTCAGAAAGGGTCTGGCCGATGCGGGTCGGGTTTGCAGGTCTGGCGCGCCGTCATTGCTGCGTGGTCCCCTTCTTGTGGAGGCTTAAAGGGGCCGCGATGCCGACCGCGATTGCCGCCACCATCAGAAGACAAGTGGCCGCCAGGGCGAGCATCTCAGCGAGGAGCGCGGGGGCGGCGGTTGCTCCCGCGTTCACGAGCTTAAGGCAGCCAAGGACGGCTCGAAAGGCGAACGCCCCCGGGATCATGGCGACCACGCCGGGAAAGGCGAAGGCGACGGCCGGAGCGCGGAACTGCCGGGCAAACCCCTGGGCCAGGACGCCCACCGCCAACGCGCCGATCAAGGTCCCGCTCACGACGTCGACGCCCCGGTGCATGCAGAAGGTTCGGCCGGTGTGGCTGGCCACCCCGCACACAATGGCGGCCCAGGAGAGGCGCGCGGGCACGTTAAAGAGGCACACGTAACCCAGGGCCGCCAAGGCCGAAAAGAGTGCGTCCTCGGGGACCGAGAGCAGGCGCAGGGGCGCTTCCACGGGGATGTGCGCGCCCGTCAAGACCGTGGCGACGAACAGCCCGAAGGCGATTGCCAGGGTGATGAGGCTACCGAGCCCCAGGCGGGCGATGCCGATGCTCATATGGTTTTTAACCAGGTCCTGCACACCGTTTACCAGCGGAACCCCTGGCACGATGATCATCCCGGGGGCCACCAGGCACAACGCCGGCGTGCTGCTCACGCGGAGCAGCACGGCCGCCCCGCCGATGACCCCGCTCACGAGCGCGGCGGCAAAGGGGATGAAAAAGAGGTTAAACGCCCGCTTGGCCAGCGCTTGGCGCAGCCACGTGCCGGCTGAGCCGGCCAGCCAGGCGACCCCGCACGCCGGCCCGTCCCCGCCAAACAGTCGGGCCAGGCTGGCCGCCGTAAGGCCCAGCGCGACGATGATAACCAACCGCTTATACGCCGGTGGACGCTGTTCGATGGCTTCCAGTTCTGCCCGGGCCTGCGCCAACTTGCATCGGCCATCTTCGACCCCCTCAAGGAGGCGGTTGATCGCCGCCACGGCGGTCAGGTTGACGTTCATGGCCGGGACCCGGTAACCGACTTTAGTGCGGAATTGCCCGCCGGAAACGGCAGTGAGCAGCAGCGCTTCGTAGCTTACCAAGAGGTGCGCCTCAGCGCCGAAGGCCGCGGCGAAGCGCGTCACCGACTTCTGGACCTCCGCCGTGTCCGTGCCGTTCACGAGCAGCAGGCGGCCTAGATGCAGCGTCACGTGGGCCACCTCTTCGAGGGATGGTTCGGTTGGGTCGGGGTCGGTCATGTCAATGGCCATTTGGCATGAAACGCATTGATTACGGCTCCACTGACGGCGACCCCGGAAGCAATTCCGGCGCTAGACTCGGTTAGCGGCCTAAAAAGACTGGCCCTGGCCACATCGTCTGATCTCGAGGAGTTTCGGCCTGGCGATGCATACTTCCGGAAAAAAGGCGTCGACATAGCAGGGAATGAATGGCCCGAGCCTCATTGGCGGGTTCCTCTTGTCATTTGGTGCCCCCCACCAATCTGACCCTCACGCGCGGACAACCTGGCCCTAAACGAGGGCGTAGCGACGTTACCAAGGAGGGGAACAATTTAGCTAATGGTTGATTTGTCTCGTGTCAATCCCGGATTCAGGGTAGGCGGTATCGATTGGGCTACGCTTGCCAGGGCGATCTGGACGCCGTTAGCCGGAGGGTACTTGCGCGGTTTCACCTCGCGGCTCGCTAAACTGCTAAAGCACCTTTAGCGAGAGCGAATAAATCGCAGGTTCTCCGGCGGAGTCGAGAACGTAACCTACCGTCAGCCGGATCCTGGCCTTATGCGATTTCCCGCTTTTCTCGAGCGCCTCCGAATACATGTTGATTGAATCGTAGAGCATAGGGCCGCTCCAATGCGACGAGCGCTCGTCGGATACTTTGTGGGTAAAGCTATCCGGATACACGGTGCTATGCACCCACTCATACTTAGCCGCGTCCTGTTGCATGTCGCGTGCAATGTAAGCGTTCGTCACATGCTTGTGCCCGAAGTAGTCGACCAGCCCGTCAACAGTAAACCTCGTCAGGGTTCGCCAATCATGGTTGTCGCACGCTTGGTTAACCGTCATAATAATCCTCATCCGAGACGATTCAGCAGGACCGGAATCTGGGTAGGGGAGCGTCTCTGAGGGAGTTGTCGGTCTGTCGGGCTGCTTGCCGGAATCGCGCGTGGCCGGTCCTTCTGCGGTTTCATCGCTGGCCTGAGAGGCAGGGAAATACTGATTGGCCGTTTCACCTTCCTTCGTCACAATCAATAACCGTCCCCTGAGTTCGTACGTTACCCTGGAAGTGTTAGACATATCTGAGCCAAGTAAGGTTTTACCCTCGTATCGGAGGAGCAGGACGCCGGGGGATTCCTCGACGTAAGTGCCGTAAAGCTTAGCCATATACGATACGTCGGAGTAGCCGCCGTCGGAAGTAAATTCCACGTATTCGCGCTGGCCGCTTTCCAGAATGTGCTCCCATCGACCCACGTACGGCTTGCTGACTTGTGCACCCGACGCAACGGCCTGAACCAAAGCTGCGACAAAGCCCAACATTGTTGGCAGGTATACACGGCGCATTAAGCTGCTCCGGTTACCGCCGAATAGGTGGAACAACGTCCCAGGGTTGCATTTGATCTTCACCACCGAAATCCGGTTCTGGTGCAAACTCCGTTAGGTGTACCTTTCTGCCTGTCGAGGGGCTTCACCGATTTCAGGCAGCCGGCGTCGCAGCCCGAATCTTCGCGGGGAGGTGGTTGCCCGTCTGGTAGGGGGGTAAGGATGAATTGTCGTTTCCTTATCTTCGCCGCGAGCTCAACGCCGCGGCTCGTCACGGCCGCCCTCGCGAACCGCTTAAACCCGAGCATCGGCCGGACCCGCTGGGTGATTCGGCGGTGGTCCTGCTCAATCAGGCTGTTTGGGACTCGGCGCGGCAGGGTGCCGATCTCTTGAAGTTCGGCGACGGTGCGATGGGAGGCGGCATAGGCGTCCAGCGTGATTGCCCTTGGCACCCGGTGCTGCCTCCCCGCCTGGCACAGGAACCGTTTGGCGGCCGTGATGTCGCGCGTTTTGCTCACGAAAACGTCCACGTTGCGGCCTGTTTTGTCCGTCGTGTGGGCCAGTGCGATGCGGTGCCGGTGCTCAGCCGTTCTTTGAACCAGGTCACGGGAGCTCAGTCTACACGTCAGGTACCACCACATGCACAGGATGATGATCTCGCGATTGAAAGGGCGCCCTTTGATGAGATCGTGTGCTGAGGGGAGATCCGCCATCCGTGGCCCGTACCGCGGCTGGCCGTCCGTTTCAAGTATTTGCACCAGAACCTCGGGATGGCGGTACCGGAAAGCCGGCTTGCTGTGGGCCTGCGACCCTTTGCGGCAGGGGTGGTCCTGCCAAGGTGGGACGCGCGCCGGCCCGGCACTTCTTCCGGCGCAGAGTCCGGGCATGGCTTTCCCGTGCAGTGAGTCGCCTTTTTCAGGCGCGCATGGCGCCTCGCCCCGACGCCGGCAAACCCCGCTGACGGCCAAGTATCAGCGGAGGTGATGGAGGCTCGGTGACAACGGTTGCCAAGACGATCTTTGTCGCATAAATAAACTTTCTGGTGACAATCGTGCAAGCCGGTGCTGCCTTGCGGATGGTGTCTTTTAGAGGAATTATAATTTTTGCCGTTTGGTATCGAAGCAAAGACAAAAGAGACCGCCGCTGAGGACTTAGAACACCGCGTAACCCGCACGATAAGAAACGATAAAAGGAAACGATAAAAGACGGTCATATGCCCTCCAACTGTTATCAATCCCTGGACACTCGATTTGACCGCTTATTCGTTTCCACAGCGGCGCTGGACGTTCTCTATTGTGGCTGCCGATGGGCGGAGGGGCCGGCTTTCTTGCCGGCCGCGCGCTCCTTGGTCTGGTCCGATATCCCCAACGACCGTATGCTACGCCTTGACGACTGCAGCGGGGCGGTTTCGGTGTTTCGCCACCCCGCAGGGTACTCTAACGGCAATACGGTTGATCGACTCGGGCGTTTGCTCACCTGTGAGCACGGTAATCGGCGGGTATCCAGAACTGAGTTCGACGGAACGGTGATCACTCTGGCGGATCGCTTCGATGGACGGCGCCTGAACAGCCCCAACGACGTTGTCGTCCATTCTGACAATTCGATCTGGTTCACCGACCCTACCTACGGGATAGATTCGGACTATGAGGGGCACAAATCAGAAATCGAGCAGACGGGGAATTACGTCTATCGACTGGACCCTGATAGGAACGAGTTGCGCGTCGTTGCGGACGATTTCGTCCAGCCGAATGGCATCGCCTTCTCGCCTGATGAGCGGCTGCTTTATGTGGTTGACACCGGCCGGAGCCACAAACCGGATGGTCCCGCGCATATTCGCTGCTTCTCCGTAGGCGGCGCGGGTAAATTGAAGGGCGAAGGGGTGTTTGCAGATTCTACGGCGGGCCTCTTTGATGGTTTGCGCATTGACACTGAGGGAAGAGTTTGGACCAGCGCTGGAGACGGAGTGCACTGCTACCATCCGGACGGCACGTTGCTGGGCAAGATTCTCGTCCCCGAAATCGTCGCTAACGTTTGCTTTGGCGGCCCCAAGCGTAACTACCTCTATATATGCGGGACGACTTCGCTGTATGGCGTGCGGTTGCGAGTTAACGGCGCAAAGACTTTCTGAGCCGGCCACTCCACCACCGCGCTTAATACCGTTTAGAGGTTAACGCGCCGGTAAGGTTGATATCGAGGTTTACCTTATCGCTGACCCGCAGCACAAACGTGCTCGGGTCTTTCATGCCCCAACTGACGTAAGGCACCACCAGTTTGGCCGTCGCGGTGAGCCGGCCATCCTGTACGATCACCCTCGCAGGAAACGTAACCTCGTGATCCTGGCCATGAATCCGCAAGGTGCCGTGCACCACCAGTTCGTGCTCGCCTTCCAACGACGCCAGGCCGCTCACCCGCTCAGGCGAAAACACCGCCTGGGGAAATCGGTCGCTTTCCAGAACGCCGTTATGCATCTGCCGATCGCGCGCTTCGACGCCCGTGTTGCCGCTTTTGACATCGACGACGACCTGGCCGCTCGCTTTTCCGCTGACGGCGTCCAGGTGAACCGTGCCGCCCTTGACGTTGAACGTTCCGTGCACGGTGTGCAGGGTGGCGCCCAGCGTGAATTGGACGTTGCTGCCGGATGGGTCGACGCCGATCGTGACTTCGCGGAGGGAGGGGGCGACCTTCTCAGCCGCCGGTAGCGTCACGGCAACCGACAACGTGAAGGCGGCGAAAACGGCGGAAATGACGGCTTTCATGGTTTAGCGCGCCTCGCCGTTTCGCGGCATTCGGCGCATGCCCCGAGCATAACGCGAACGGGGGGCGGTTGCACAACCGAAAGCTTTGCCCTTGCTTATGCCATTCAGATACTTATGTCGGTAGAATGCCGGCTCAGGGGCCCCATCGGCGCCGGAGGATGCTCCGCACTTGGTTGAATTGGTCTTAGGCCCAAGGGGCCGGGAGACCGTCTTACGGCCTGAAGGGCCCAAGGAACTTAGCCCAGGGTTTACCCTGGGTAACCGTCAAATCACGATCGAGCCCTCCTAAGGCGTCACGCCCGTACGCCCATCCTGACAAACACCCGCCCCGCCGGGTTGGATCTGCTGAAGGGGCGGCAGAAAGCGTTACTCGCGGTTTCTGCCGCCCTTTCAGGACTCGATCGGAGGTAACGCCTCCCCAGGGTAAACCCCACCGCCATTTAGTTTAGAGCCTATCCGAATAAGCGATTTTGTGCTATGTTTGGTGGAGATGAAGACCGCCAAGCAGACGGCCCCGGCGGGCAAGGCGCGCGCCCGGCCCCGGGCCAAGCGCCTCCCGACGACCGGCGGGCGCTTTGGGCTCAGCGATGAGCTGTGGGCCTTGATGGAACCGCTCTTGCCGCCCCACAAAAACACCCACCGCTTCGGGGGCGGCCGGCCCCGCGTGCCCGACCGCCAGTGCGCCGAGGCCATCTTTTTCGTGTTGCGCACCGGCTGCCAGTGGAATGCGCTGTCCGCCACGGGCCTTTGCC
>Ga0213876_10000488_pt1 | contig 31428 bp, 28 predicted proteins | sample BarmaccomBMRX_R9_FD_160113 | JGI IMG/M metagenome (GOLD analysis project Ga0213876, IMG submission 160113) | Root-associated microbial communities from Barbacenia macrantha in rupestrian grasslands, the National Park of Serra do Cipo, Brazil - RX_R9 | ecosystem: Host-associated > Plants > Roots... | reverse complement strand
CACAGCCGCGCGTCCGCCATTGGCCCGAAGGCAAAGAAGCCTGGGAACGCTGCGCTGGCCCGCTGTCAGGGGCAGACCGGACGTGCGTCTCGGGGTTATCGACCGCCGGTCATGACCCTCAGCAGAAGTTTGGTGTCAGCCGGGCGCGTCTTTTGACCCGAGGCGGCTGTTCAGCACCTGAAAAGGCTAACTCCGTTGTTGAGGCAGATCGCGATTACTGCGCATACCAGTAGTTGTACGGTCGCCACATGCCCCACAATCGACGCAAACTATGCTCAGCGTTCTAGTGCGCGGAAGTTAGTAGCGCCTTCAATATTGTTATAGTTGGGCTTGGCATCGTTTTCTGCGGCCCGTTAGCGGCCTGCGATGATGCTGCTTGCGAGATAGACTAGTTTGACTGGCCTTCCACGGGAGGAGGGGCACACATTTGTCTACGCCTACGGTCATTTCAGTTGTCGATGATGACGCATTGGTCCGCACTGCACTGAACAACGTTCTATTGTGGCGCGGCTATATCGTGCATGCGTTTGGTTCGGGCGAGGAGTTGCTGGAGTCGTCCCGCTTAAATGCCACGTCGTGCGTAATCTCGGATGTGCAGATGTCACGGATGGACGGCCTTGAGCTGCTGGCGAACATGCGCATGCGAGGCTATACCACCACGCCATTCATCCTCATCACGGCATTTCCCGATGAGAGCGTCCGCGCCCGCGCCTTGGAGGCCGGTGCGACCGCCTTCCCTGCCAAGCCGTTTACGATGCGGACCCCTGATTGAGTGTCTCGACGCTGCGCTTGCGGGCCGGGATGGTGGCGACTAACGCAGTGCTGGCGATCAGGAGCGGTGCGCGCAGGGCGTGGCAATTGCGGCGCCTTGGCTTTTATCCCACGACCGCAATCACCAGCATGACGAGCACCAGCACCGCCATGCAGATGACCGCACTGGTGGAGGGCCATTCCGCGATCCAACTTGCGCTGTGCAACAAGTCGTCCGCTGTCTGGGCTACACCGGCTGCGGCGCCAACCCGTTCGAGAAGGAAGCAAGTGACCCGTTCCGGTCATTCTCAAGATGGAGTATCCTTCAGCAGTCGATCTCTGGCTTTGACGAATAGGAGGCCAAGATGACATTTGATATCGAGCAATTCGTCGGCGATTGCCACAATTCTCTGGCGGATGACGTACCTCAAAAGGCGATAAGGCCCGTCGCCAAGGCGATGACAACGCGCCTAGTCTTAGTCACTGCTCTTTCATTGGCTTTTCTTTCGCAACCCACAACGCCCGCCAACGGCGCCGATGCGCCGCCCGCATGGGCGTATCCGATGACTCCGCCGGGGTTCAAGCTTCCGCCGGATGACGGTAAGCTCCATCACGTGCCGAACAGTTCGGCCGCTTTCACCACCGGTCAGTTGCAGGACCGATTCTTCACCAAGGATTGGCGTCCTGATGATCATCCCCCAATGCCCGACATTGTCGCGTATGGCAGGAAAGCCGATGTACTCGCGTGTGGCCATTGTCACCGGGCCGACGGAGCCGGCGGTCCGGAAAATTCAAGCTTGACCGGGCTGCCGGCGGCCTACCTGCGTCAACAGGTGGTCGACTTTAGAGATGGAGCACGAAAGAGCTCGGTCCCCCAGAGGATCCCGGTGGCGCTAATGGTTTCGCTTTCCCATGCCGTCACTGATGATGAGGTGGCGCAAGCGGCAGCGTATTTTTCCTCGTTGAAACCGAAAAGGCACATCAAGGTCATTGAGACTGACACCGTCCCAAAAACCTATGTAGCGTGGTTGATTTATGCAGTTTCAAAAGATGGGGGTTCGGAGTCAATTGGCGGACGTATTGTCGAGGTGCCCGATGATCTCGACCAATTCGAATCTTACGATAGCCGCACCGAATTTACCGCGTATGTGCCGGTCGGCAGCGTTGCGAAGGGGGAAGCGCTCGTCACGAGCGGCGGAGCCGACAAGACCGTTCAGTGCGGAATATGCCATGGCCCGGACCTCAAGGGGCTTGGTCCCATACCGGGCATTGCTGGCCGTTCGCCAAGCTATATCGTTCGCCAGCTCTATGATTTCAAACATGGGGAGCGCGCCGGGCCATGGAGTGCCCTCATGGCAAGGGTTGTCGCAAATCTAGGCGAGGAGGATTTCATATCGCTGGCGGCCTATCTCGCATCTCGGGAGCCGTGAGGCTGAATGAGCCGGGTGATGGCACAAGACTCGGCGTACTCGAGTTCTCGTGTCAGCCGCTCGCGCGGTGAGATTGCCGGAGCAGGAGGCGAGCGCTAGCGACTACATCTGTAAATGTCTCTTGTTGGCCCGACTGAGAAATCTTCACGGCTGGAATCGATGTCTGCTATCTGTGGTAGTGCAGACCAGATTTGCTCCGAATGAGACTTTTGGCCTCTGACCCAAAGCGGTCCCTTATTGATCTAGATCAAGGGGACAACAGGGCGAGCAAGGCAGTCCGGCAACAGCCAGGCAAATGAGAAAGCCCACGTGGAGCGGAGAATAGTCACGTGCAAGCACCTGAGTGCTGGCGCCCGCCTACGGCCTAGTCTGCGGCTTGCATCATTGAAATCACGGGAGGAGATCTCTCGATGAAATCACTGGCTCGGGCCACGGTTGCGCCCACGAGGTCGCGATACGGTGTGGCTGCTTACTTCTGGATGGCCATCGTGGTTACGGGGGCGATCTACCTGATCTTCTTCGCGTAATGAGAGTAAGGCTGCCTCAGTGACAACCGCGAACCAGTGCGCCGCGACACAAAAATGGCCCGAGCGTGTTCGAATGCCGCGCGAGCTGCGTCGAAGTCGCGTCATTTAGGTCGGCTTTAGTTGCGAAGAAATTGCATCCGCACAATTTGGCCTCATACCCAAATCTAACAAAAATGTAAGTTTGCGTTTTCCCATGTGTTGTCTGGAACTGGAAATGACCGATAGCGTCCCGATTGCGAACCACCCCGACCGAGCGCTGCCTCGGCTTGTTGCGAGGCTTAAGCCTACCTTGACCGGCTGTCCTTGGCACGATGTCGACGCCATGCTGAGGTCGGCGGGTCTTCGCCCGACCCGGCAGCGCATGGCGCTGGGCTGGCGGCTATTCGGCAAGGGCGCGCGGCACCTCACCGCCGAAATGCTCTACGAGGAAGCGACGCTGGCCAAGGTCCCGGTCTCACTCGCCACGGTATACAACACGCTGAACCAGCTGACCGATGCAGGGCTGCTCCGCTAGGTCGCCGTCGATGGCACGAAGACATATTTCGACACCAACGCCACCGCGCATCATCACTTCTATCTTGAGCACAATCACGAGCTAATCGACATTCCCGATCCACATCTGGTGGTGCACAGGATACCCGACGTGCCGGAAGCTTATGAGATCTCGCGCATTGATATGGTTGTTCGGCTTCGCAAGAAGAGCCGAGCAGCTCCCTTCAAGCCACTTTGATTGTGTTCCGGGGCGCGTTGGAAGACGCAAACACCGACCGATCTGCGATGAAATCGCGTGATCAGTGGGCTCTCGTCAAAACGCCGACCAGAGATAGACGAGCAAGGTGTTGTTGTCGCGGGCGTTGGTTCCCATGCCGTCGAAATTGGTGCTCGCGCCGTTGAACTTGTTGTAAGCGATGTACTGCACACCGAGCCTGGTGTTGAACCATGGCCACAGCTTTGGAGCGTTGTTCTTGCCAAAGAACTGATAGGCTATCTCGGCGGTGAAGCCGTCACTATTCGGAAGGAACGTGCGGTTTCCGCCGTACAATATGGGATCGGCGCTGCCCCAGGTATTGAAGTAGCCGCCGGTCAGAATGACCTTCCCGTCGGTGCCATAGGTCAGCGCCGCCTGTGCACGGAAGGTGTTCAGCGTGTTGTTGAGATTGGCGGCAAGACCCGCTGCCACGCTTGCAGGCAGATACTGATTCTCGTGCAGATAGGTGGCGCGCAGGGTGACCCAGTAGTCGTCGCCCTGGTACTGGTACTGCGAGTCGAAGCCGATGTCATTGAACCGGTTGGTGCCGGCGCCCGGAACGAAATTGGCGATCGACAGCCCGGTCTCGGCGAACAGGCCGAAGGTCCCGATCTCAAGCGAGTGCCTGCCCCACTGCTTCTCCCACGCCGCCCTGAAATAGGGCGCGACGCCGTTGATCGGCAGCGTATTCACCGGATTGACACCGAGCGAATTGAGCGCGCCAGGGTTCAGCGTCTGGTAGCTCGCAAGCTCGAGATAAAGCTGGTCGTTGATGAAGGTGTAGGCGCCGAGCCCCAGCACCTGCGCGGCAAAGCCCTGGTCGATCAGCGTTTTCGCGCCGGGGGTGTTGGCAAGATTCGACTGGACGAAGGGGTATCCCCAAGCCGGCGTCGAATTCCAGGGATCCTGCACCGTCGGATTGTTGTTCATGGTGAGGCCATACACCACCGGCATGCCGGCGATCGTCGTCGTGTTGGCGTAACGGACGTCGAGATTGTCCCAGGTGAACAGATGCGGGACCGGCGGCCCGAAGGGCTGCGCGTTATAGGTAAACTGCGCGTAGCCGCCAATATGGTCGGTGATCGCGCCGCCATAAAAGATGCTCGCGGTCTGCACCGGTTCGATATTGTCGTTCGCCTTCAAAAACGGCGCGGATCCAGCCGTATCCATGTTCATGGCGGTATGCGTGAAGGTGGTAATCGCCTGAACCGACACTGGAAGCGTCGCATCCGGCTGCCGCTGAATGTTACTCTCATATGGCGTCTTGCCGATCACCCGTTTGTCCTCGGGCACCGAATAGCCGAGCGTGTAGCCAAGGATCTTGAAGCGTCGCCCGAACGGCGTCAGTTGCGGAAACTCGGTGTGGCACATCCCGCAGCCAAGCCCAGTCTGCCGGGCGTAGCTTGGAAGCGCGAAGGCCTTTTCCGGAATGACCGACGCAATGACGGATAGGATGAGAACGAAGGCCGCGACCAGCAGACGCGCTAGACCGAAGCCGCGAGAACTCGCCTCTCGTGGCATCAAGACACTCCCCCCGCATTGGCTCCTTATGCGGGCGTGCCTCAAAGCCGCGCGCAGTCGCTGAGTTCACGTCGACCGAAGCTCGCGGAAACGCTTCGTCGTGCTCAGAAACGTCTAGACCCATGAAGGCCAATGCGGGCGGCGATTCGTCGAGATATCGCAACCTTGGGTATTTATGTGTGTCAGACTGGTGATGACGGTAATCAGTGACGCGACGATTTAAGATGATCAATTTACCACTTCGACAGCGCAAGCTTCCGGATCGTGTAGCTCGCGTCGCCATCAGCGGTCCGGCTCTCCAAGCCAGCGCAACGCTGAGAAATTTCCCCCGTTGTCAACGACTTGGTTGATAATGTTCGGATTTGCAACCGTATGCAGCGCAAGTTCTGCGCGTGCGCCAGCGGCAAGTTGCCAATCGTTTGCGTGAGCGGTTGTTGTTCAACGAAGTGGGAGCAAACCTTGCGGCAAGAGCTGGGAAATATCTTGTCAAAGCCGCGAACATCAGAACACTTCGGAAACAATCTTTAGACCGTTTCTTAAGTGCCGCCGCACAGAAATGTAAGAGCGTCAATGTCCCCTCGAACGACATCAGCGTTCGCACCAGCACATCCATCGCGCGCAGCTTGGCCGCACCGCCGAGATCAGACACGTCGATGATGAAGCAGGCCGCCGCCACATTAGCCCACGATCCGGCGCAACAATTTTACCGTCCGTGCAAGGTGGGACGAAGCGCACGTTCACCGCACCACTGTATGGCCCCTGAGCTTCAAACAAATTCGCTCCGTCGAACAATCGTCGGTAACTCCGCGGGGGCTTTTTTTGCGCGGGGAGTCTGGCCTACTGGAGCGGACTGTCGCACAAATGCCGTGAGAACATCCATTAAAGGCCAGTAGTCACCTTCGGCTTTTGCTGTCCGCAACAAGCGACCCACGCCAACAGCGCCCCCCGTTCTAGCATGAACCGCTTTGTTCCCAAGCTGATCTACTGCCTTGATGAAATTGTCCGATGTGCGGCCCTCGCGGCTAAGGACGTAGTTTTGCCAGGTGAAATAAAGCGCCGCCGCGCCAGCCACTCCGACAATGATCTGCAGTAAAGCGGTTCTTGCATCGCTGATAGCTTTGGCAATCTCATCTGGCTTACAGCCTGGACAGTCGCGCCAGCCCACCCATTCCCCCACCCATTCCGCAAGTACAAAAACAAGAAATGCGAACACGACGAGCCCCGCGCCACCAACAGCTGCTATCAGGTATTCGCGTCTTCCGAGACTGGGAAAATTCGGCATTGCTCCCTTCCTCATCCATCTGATCCATGGAACGTCGGGGACGGTTTTGGAGCTACCAATACCCAAAACATACAACTTTTGCGCGCGTGATGAAAGGGACCGGATGTCCGGATGTGGCCCGACTGAGAAATCATCACGACTGAGATCGATGCCTGCTATCTGAAGCAGTGCAGACTAGATTTGCTCCGACCGAGACTTTCGGCCTTTGACCCAAACCGGTCCTTGGCCGCAGACTCGACCGAAATTCGGGAGCGGGGGCCAATCGCTCGGTGGGCAAGCTTCCCCCTGGACGAATACCGACACGCAAATTCCAGCCTCCCCGTAACCAACGGAGTGCGGCATAATCCGCCGGTCCAGCTTAGGAGTATGTCATGCGCCTGAACACGATCGTGCTCACCGCCGCCATTTCCATTACATCCACCATTCCCGCCTTTGCACATCACGGCTGGGCCGGAAACGTCGATGAAGTCACCGCCATGACCGGCATGGTCACCGAGGGAGTCAAGCTCGCCGGCCCGCACGGCACCATGAAGATCAGGACCTCTGACGGCAAGGTTTGGGACATCACGCTGGCGCCCCCGCACCGCACCGCATCGGCTGGCCTGAAGCAGGACACCATTCCCGTCGGGGCGATCGTGACAGTGCATGGTCAGCGCAATCGCGATCCAAACCGCTTTGAAATGAAGACCATTCAAGTCGAATATGCCGGTAAGCAGTACAATGTGTATCCGGAATTCGCGGATAAGGTGCGTTGAGCTTGGTGCAGCTCATGGCGTGGCTTGAGGGCTCCGCCCTCGGCCACGCCATGCGGGATAACGGCGTCTGGTTCTACGGGATCGTCAATCTCACACATATTCTTGGCGTGGCGACACTGTTCGGGTCGGTCGTGATTCTCGACCTGCGCCTGTTGGGGTTCTGGCCGGATGCGCCGCTGGCGGCGATTTCGCGCCCTACCACGCGTATGGCGGCGGCGGGATTCGGCATCGCCACCGTCAGCGGCGCGGGTCTGCTCGCGACCAAAGCGACGGAATACGTTGGCAATCCGTTTCTCTACATCAAAATTCCGGCCATTGGACTGGCCCTGCTCAACGTATTCCTCGTTCACCGCTCATCCGCCTGGCGCGCGCACAAGAACCGCGACCTGACGTATGCGGAGCGCCGACGCCTCGCCGCCATGGGCGGCACCTCGTTGTTCTTTTGGCTAACTTCAATCGGCGCCGGCCGTATGATCGGTTACTGGTGAGGGCGATGAGCCTGCAACACCATTGAGCGCAGCCTCACCGTGCCCTCGGCGCTGCTCGCGCCAACGAGGTGATCGAAAAGCCGGCTTAAGCGCATCGTTAGCCGCACTGTATGAGTCCGAAGTGGCCCATCATACCGACGTAAGCCAGCGCACGTCTTTATGTCGGCTGTCGGGGAGTAGACCGGAAGTGGCTGACGAACAGCCAAAACGATGCGGATGACCCAGAAGCGACCAGCACTGCGCCATGGGCGGCGTTCGCTGGAAGGTTACGGGCGAAGGTCCGCGCTCCAGAGGATCTGTCGCAAAAGGTAGGTCGGTGGCCGACTTATGTCATAACCTCTATTTTCCGAATGGCGGGCACACAGTGCTCGGCACGCTGGGACTGATCCTGCTGAAGTGGCGTGCGGAATTCGCTCGCAGGAGCACTTCAGGTTTTCGCCTATCGGGTTCGATATCGGCAGAACGGGCTCAGGTCTCCTTTCAAAGGCAGAGCAGACGCGATTTGCTTGCTGCGAGCATGGGCCGCGCTCTTAAGGCTCTACATTTACGGTTATCTCAACCGTGTGCATTCGAGCCTGGCGCTTTGCGTGCTCGGCTACAATCTGACACGCGTGCTGAACATCGTCGGGACGAAACCGCTGCTGGCGGCGGTGAGGGCGTGATACGGGCGCTGGCGCGCGCCGTTGCCGTTCATCGGGCGCGTGAAAGAGCCCCGACATGGCGTCAGGATGAGTTCTGGTCGAGCAGCCGTAACCTTTGCCCAAATTGATCGGATTGCGGTAGCCTGAGTTCGACCGCGCCGGTCCGCATCATGCTACAGCGTTTTTACACGACCAAGACCCGGAGCGGACCACGTCGTGGTAATCTCGGAGGCGCAGATGCGGGCACGGCCCTTTGGAGCGCGATGCTAAGTGCACGTTTCACGAAACTAGTGGGATGCAAGTTGGCCAACTTAACGCTCCTTCAGTACCAGGCAACAAAACTTCTTGCCTGCGACCCGCGTCCTTCTCGCCAGAACTCTTTACGGTCGATCGTAACTTCGTGCCTGGCCCCGCCGGATGTCGACGGAAATCGCTCGTCGAGAAAGCCCTGGGTTTGACCATTCCCGAGACAGTGCTGGCAGGCCGACAAGGTGATCGAGGAAGGACGCAATCGGTGCGATGCATGAGTCCGGAATTGGCCGATTCTGTTGAAAAAAGACCTGCAATAGTTCGCAGTAGTGGTGAGGGCCCTGGCGTTGCCAGCGGTCTCGAAGCCCCGTTGCTCCCTCCCCCGCAAGCGCCCGGTACGGGGGAGGGGGCGTGTGCCCGAACCGTACTTCAATTCGTCGCACCCTGGTACGAGACCGTCCAGATCACACCCGATTTCGGGACGGTGTAGAACGGCGGTGTCTTGTAGAAATCGGCGAACACCTCGCCATAATCGACCACATACATGGTGCGTCCATCATTAGCGAAGACGACCTTGTTCGGTCGCTCGAGACCGCCGCGATTCTCCGCTTTCTGATAGGCGTTGGGTCCGGGATCGATATTGTGGGCAAACTCGCTCCACTTGACCCCGGTTGGCTCGAGGAAGTCGATCCGCAGCACCACGGGCCAGGTTGGAACGAGGCTTTCCGGCCCGGTGTCGAGGATGCCGTAGACCGCGCCGAACAGAGTGTTGTCGGCGCCAAAGCCACGAACGCTCCAGGAAATCCCGTCAATCGGGTTGTTGGTGTCCCATTCGAGCACCGGGTTGATATAACCGTTCGGGTTCGGATTTGCGGCGATCAGCGGAACACCGCGAACACCGTCGACGTGGAATTGGAAGCGATACGGCGGCATTTTCGGTACGAATGGCTTGTCGCCGATATAGAGTTGTGAGTATGGCCGGTCGACTGCGTTGCCGCGGTAGGCCTCGAAGCCGAAGCGCTTGTTGCTGACGAAGCCCATTCCCTCCTTATCGGGGAAGCCGGCGTCCTGTCCCCTCTCGGTCACGATATAGAGCTTTTCGGCCCCATTGGCGATGCGACGGTGGCCGAGGTCGTTGGCGCCATTGTCGGAGACGGCGAGCGCGTTTTCCCATTTGGTGCCGCGGGGCCCGAAGGCGACACCGGACTGGTTGCGGAAGCCCATGGCGTAGACTTCCATTTTCTCATGCGGATAGATTCCGTCGGCGCCCGCATCGGTCATCTTGACGCGCATGACGGAGCCGCCGCAGGGCACTTGCGCCTTGATCACCATGCCGGGCTTTGCCGGCACGCCGACCGGTAGCAGCGCGCCGGTCATGCGACCGTCCGAGGATTTGACGGTGAGGCCGGTATGCACGATGTCGCGGCACACCGGAGCATGTGGCGTGGTGCCATGACCGTCCTGATGCTTGACCCAGAACGGATCGTTCGGGATGTCCGTCCAGCCGTGGTTGTCGGGATCCGCGAAACCGCTGTTGCTCGGGAAGCCCAAGGCAAAATAGATGTAGCCATCCTTGCAGGTTATGCCGCCGTTGCGGTGGTCACCGATCGGCAGGTCCTTGATGATCAGCTTGAGCTCGCCGTTGACGCCGTCCATTTCCCAAATCTTCTCGCCATATTCAGGAATGTAGGTCTTGCCGTTTTCGGCACAGTAGCCGATTTCGTTCATCACCGTCTTGAACGTGCCCTTGCCGATCTCGCGCAGGAGTTTTCCCTCCTTATCGAAGATCTTGACATGCGGCGGGTCGATCTTGTCCGCCTCCGGGCTGCCAAGGAGAACTCCGGAAATCGCCACCCACAGGTTTCCGTCCTTGTCGACTGTGGCAGACGATGGGGTATCGAGCCCGGCGGCGAACACGCCGACCTTATAACCGGGCGGCACGACAATTTTGCTAGGGTCAGGCTTGAACGGCTCACGTTTCGGCCATGGACCGCCGCGTTGCTCCTGTGCGCTCGCCGGCATCAGGCACATGAGCGCCGCTGCGGCCACCGTGATACTGTGTAAAAACTTCATGACACTCCTCCCTTGGCTGGCTTGGTTTCAAAACCCCCATCCCTAAAAGTGTGCTTGTTTCCTCGTTGCTTTTGTTTCCGTTTGGACCAGCGTGTTCGGTTCCTTATTGAGCCCCATCGGATAAGGGCAGGGTTCGGACGTACGCGATGACATCCGTGATGTCGTCCTTCGACAGCGTCGTCTTCCAGGAAGGCATGAATCCGCTCTTGCCCGTCGCCTCGCCGCCCTCCGCGATCACCATGGCGAGGGAAGCATCATCGATCAGATCGATGTAGCCTTTCCGCGTCAGCGCCCCGACGTGGGGCATGAAGCCTTTGCCGCCGCCCCGACCGTCGGCGCCGTGACATCCTGAGCAATACCGCTGGTAGAGGACCTCGCCGTGCTGAGCGTTTCCAGCAAGGAGCGGCGTCGTCGAGAGGACGAGCCAAGTCAGGATGGCTGACAAGCACCGACACATTGGGATCATCCAGTGCCGACATACGCGTGAACCGCATCCGGCAGGCTCCGGCCGGCCGCATGCCGTTCGGACACCAAATCACCGAGCATCTGCAGCAGCTCGGGGTTGCGACGCTGCTCAAGGCCGACGATGTTGCTGATCGGTGCTCCGGTGAATACGCATTTCACCACCATCTGATTCCAGGCGGCCTCATCAAAATACTCGAATGGATACGGGTTATGGCAGGCAATTGCCTCGAACACCGGTCCGATCGACGAGCGCACGCCTTCGCGCGCGCGGTCATGGAGCTGACGCCCGGCCGGAAAGACTGCGAAACCTTTGAGATAGGCCACGTGCTCTGTGACTTCGGCTGTCGTGCACAGCCGGTCGATGCGCGCCGCAAAGGGCTGATCATCGCCGCGATAGGTGGCGAGGAGGAGAGCGACGCGCGCCGCCTCGTCGGTGCCCCACACGCGCGGCTGCCAGCCGGCGCGCAGCCCCTGCGCTGCCAATTCATCGTCGGGGTCGAGTGTCAGATCGGTGCGGCCGATCTTGCGTCCTACAAGACCGAGCGAAAGCGCAAGCCGGCGCTCATCGACGGTCGTGCGCTGGCGTTCGAGCTCGGCCGCGAGCCAGCCCATTGCTTCGGGCGCGAGCTGACGGGAAAGCCAGCGCAGCAGAAGAGCCGTGATCGATGCAGGTTCGGCACTGGCTGGGCCACGCGGACCCATTGCGGTCTCCATCGCCATGGCGTCAGGTCCCCGCGATATATCGTTGCAGCAGGACGGTGGCCGCGAAGCCGGCTAGCGCCAGCAGGGCCGGCGCGCTCGCACCAGCACTCGCGATCAGTGCGGCATCAACGAGCGAGACGCCGGCAATGAGCGCCGCGACGGCACGCGAGACCGCCCCGGGCGCGGGTCGTCGCGCCAATTGGTAGATCGCGGCGGTCGTCCAGCCGATCAGGGCTAAATAGATCGCGGCTGATAGCGGTCCCTGGGCGACTGCCGGTAATGCGACGATCATTGGCGCTGAAAGCACAGCGAGCGGCCAGAGATTGCCCACACGGTCGAGACTCTCCTGCCTGGCGGCGTAGGTCAGGCCGGCGATGTAGGCGAGAAGAGCAAGCGAAGCGATCACAACAAATCCGGGGATGCCGCCTGTCGTCGCAGCGGCGGCGCCGAGATAGACCAGCATCCGGCAACCCCCCATCATCACCGGAGCGACAGGATTGCCCTTGTGGAATAGATCATAGGCGACGACGAGCGCGGCGAGGGCGAGGCCGCAGAGCGTGGCTGCCAAGCCGATCGTGGCCAGCAGCGCGACGCCCGCGGCGAGCAGGCCGAACCCGATGGCCGCGACAAGATCTGGTGCCACGTCTCCGGCTGGGATCGGCCGTCCCGGGCGCTCGCGCGCATCGATGCCGCGATCGAAGTAATCGTTGAGATACATGCCCCCGACATAGAACAGCGACATCGCCACCAGCACGATACCGGTTTGGCCGTCGTGCCACATCCCACCGGCGAGCACCGCCCCAGTGAGGACGTTGGTCCACACCGTCGGCAGATTCGACGCCCGGCCAAGCGTCAGCAGAGCCGTCAGTGACAGGGGACCTTGTGCCGTCATCGCCATCAGGACAGCTCCTCGAGCACCCAGAGCATCTCGCGCGCGATCGCATCCGCCCGGCTCGACTGGCGCAGCTCAGGCGGCAGCACATCCCACGTATAGGTTTCGACCTCGAGATGGGGCGCGACAAAGGCAGACTTGGCGGCAGCAAGCGCCGCCTTCAGCGTCGGCTGCGTCGAATAAAAGCCTCCTGCGATCTCGAGGAACACGGGCACGTGACAGTGGATGCGCCACTCGCCCCCGGCCTTTCCGCCGCGCAGCGCTGCAAACGCGGGCTCCAGGTCAACATAGCGGACTAGAGAGCCGTTCCGCCGTTGCACGACCTGATGCAGGTAGACGCCGTCATTGAACGCCGTGAGCGTTTTTTCGGTGCTGCCATCGATCTCGGGCACTCGTAGTGCCGAGCTCAGCTGCAGCTTTCCGATCCGGATGCCGGCTCGGCCGAGCTGCGCGAAGGCGCGCGCGGGCTCCTCGAATTCCACCGCACCGTGGCAGACATCGTAGCAGACGCCGAGATGGCGCCGCAGCGCGTCGTGCGCGGCGGCGAGCGACGTGCCTGTCTGATCTGCAACGATTGTTGCGCTGGCGTCGGTGTGGAGATGATCGCGAAAGAACGCGATCGTTTCCTCGACGGTCTCAAGAAAGCAGCACGGCTCCGGCTCGAGGGCGAGCACGATCTCGCGGCCGGTTCGGCGCCGCAGTGAGACGAGCGTGGCCACATGGCGAGCGAGCGCGTCGGCCATCGCCCTCGCGGCGTCTGGCCGCGCCGCCGCGACCGCCTTGAACGTCCCCGGAACCGTCGACACCGAGCCGACCATCCCCTCCGGCAAAATCATCGCCAGGATTTCGGCGGCGCGATCGGTGTAATGCAGTCGTTCCGGCGTAAGCCAATCAGGCTGATAAACGTCCTCCTTCACGCGACGCCCATGGAATGGGCCGTAGGGGAACGCGTTGATCGTGAAGACGTAGAGATTCTCGCGGGCCAGAAACCCACGAAACTCGTCGAGCGCCGCTGGCGCGCTCAGTGCCTCGGCGGCCATCCCAGAAAGCCGAAGGCCCAGACCGAATGCATTCTGCGGCGAGACCTTTGCCTTGATGTGCGGGACATGAGTCTCGAGGCTCTGGCGCACCTCGTCCCAGGTCTCACCCGCATGGATATTTGTGCAGTAGGTCAGATGCACGTCGCGAGGTAAGTGAACGAGATGCATGAACGCCGTCTCCCCTTAGCGCCGCGTCCCTTCAGCCATCCGATGGCTCTCTCGATCAGGTTCTCGTCGATGGCATGGACCTCGACACCATGCCCGATCGCCGAGAGAAGCGTGATGGTCAGCTCGCCGCCCAGATGCTCCTGGAAATCCGAGATTCCGGCGATGATGCGCCGGCGGCCACTCCCGTCCATGAGGTCGAGCGCATCGTCCCAGAGCGTGAAGCCGAGCGCCTGCAGCAGCCGGACAATGCGCGTGTCCTCGCCCTGCGGCAACAGGCCGGCGAGCACCGAATAGCGCGAGTCAAGCGCTATGCCGATCGCCACCGCCTCACCATGGCGCAGGGCGTGGTGCGTGAGCGTCTCGAGCTTGTGGGCAGACCAGTGGCCGAAGTCCAGGGGTCGCGCGGAACCGCTCTCGAAAGGATCGCCGCCGCACGCGATCTGGCGCATATGAAGCCTCGCGCAACGCCGCACCAGCGTCTCGAGCGCGTTCGGCTCGAAGGCCGCGAGCAGCGCGGCCTCACGCTCGATCCAGTCAAAGAAGGCGCCATCGCGGATCAAAGCGACCTTGACGGCTTCAGCCATGCCGGCCCGCTTGTCGCGCGCTGGCAGCACGTCAAGAAAAGCCTCGTCGTTGATCACCGCGAAGGGCGGCGCAAAAGTTCCGAGCAGATTCTTGAGACCGAAAGCATTGATCGCGTTCTTTACGCCGACGCCCGAATCACTTTGCGCGAGCACTGTGGTAGGGCAGCGGATGTGACGCACGCCGCGATGGAATATCGCGGCGGCAAATCCAACCGCGTCGAGCACGGCGCCGCCACCAATGGCGAGCGCATAGGACTGCCGATCGATATGCCGCTCCGAGAGGTCCTTGAGAACGGCCTCCACACAATCGTGCTGGTTCTTGACGGCCTCGCCTCCCGGAATGACGACAATGTCTCCCGCGAGTTCCATAGCGGCGGCGTGCGCGGCGCCGTAGTCGGCGATACGGCCGGCAAGCTGTGGCCATACGAGTGTCACGCCTTCGTCGATGAACACGGCGAGACGCTGCGGGCGGCCCGACGCGCCAGGCGTCAAGACGTGACGAAGACACAGGTTGCGCCGATCAAAAAGATCGCGCGTGAAATGGACCGGATAGTCGTATCTGATCGAGAACGTCTGCGCGAACGTTTCCGTCCGCGGAACGTCGTGTCCCGGGTCGAGCATCGCGGCGCTCCTCCCATCGATGCGCGCGAGCAGTTGCAGCTTTCTTTACGTACGCACCGAAGCGTGTAGTCTCCATCGCCGCGCCCGGCCTGTCAATTCCCCTCGAACATCAAGAGAGCCGAGCGAGGGCGTGCCAATGCGGAAGACGATTGTCATCCTTGTGGTCGGCCTGACGCCAAGCCATCTCGGGCCCCACACGCCGCATCTGTCGGCGCTTGCGCGCGCAGGTGCCGTGCGTCCGCTTGCCACAGTGACGCCCGCGGTCACGTGCACCGTGCAGGCAACCTTCGTGACCGGCAGCCTGCCGCGCGACCATGGCATCGTTGCCAATGGCTGGCTGTTTCGCGATCTGCTCGAAGTTTGGCTGTGGCGACAGTCGAACCGGCTTGTTGCTGGAGAGAAGGTCTGGGAGGCAGGTAAGCGGCGCGATCCGGGTTTCACAGCGGCCAATCTGTTCTGGTGGTATAACATGGGCGCCAGTCATGAGATCGGCGTCACGCCCCGACCGATATACAAGTCGGACGGGCGCAAGAAGCCTGACTGCTATGCGCAGCCCGCAGCGCTCCGTGAGGAGCTGACGCGCGAGCTTGGTGTCTTCCCCTTGTTCCAGTTCTGGGGACCGGGGACCTCCATAGTATCGTCGCGCTGGATTGCCGATGCGGCGCTGCATGTCAGGCGTACCCGAAATCCGACCCTGACGCTCGTCTATCTGCCGCACCTCGATTACGACCTGCAGCGCCTCGGGCCCGACAATCCGCGGATCGCAAGAAGTCTCGCGGAGATCGATGCTGTCGCGGGCACGCTCATCGCCGATGCCGAGCGGGAGGGGGCACGGGTGATCGTGCTGTCCGAGTACGGGATCACGGCCGTCAGCACCCCGATCCACGTCAACAGAGCCTTGCGTCAGGCCGGGCTCCTGGCGGTGCGCATCGAGGATGGCGGCGAGCTGCTCGATATCCCGCAGTCGCAGGCGTTTGCCTTGGCCGATCATCAGATCGCCCACCTCTATGTTTCGGAACCGATGCTGATCGAAGAAGTCCGGCGCATTGTTGCGGCGCTGCCAGGCGTTGACGGCGTGTTCGACCGGCGCGAGCAGCACGTGCTCGGGATCGATCACGCGCGCTCCGGCGAGCTCGTCGCGCTGGCGCGCTCCGATGCGTGGTTCACATATTACTACTGGATCGACGATCGGCGCGCTCCAGATTTCGCCCGCCTGGTCGAGATCCATCGCAAGCCGGGATATGATCCGGTCGAGCTCTTTCTCGACCCAGCCATCTCGTTTCCAAGGCTGGCGCTGGGCTGGCGGATTGCCGGGCGGGCGCTCGGGCTGCGCACCGTCATGGACGTGATCCCGCTCGATGCCACCCTCGTGCGCGGGTCTCATGGACGCATGGTGGACGACCCGGCGTGCGGTCCGCTGCTGATCTCAAGCGAGCCGAGCCTCCTGACAGACGGGCCGATCGAAGCGGCGGCTGTCAAGACGATCATCCTGGCGCACGTCTTCGACTAAGCGCCCACAAAGTTGCGTCGCCGATCTCGGCTTTACGCCATGGCTCACTCCCACCGGATCGGCCAAATGTGGCAGCGTGGCTGACAGTTGTGTATGTCTACAGGCTCTCGGCTTGCATGTTCAAACGCCCCCGGTCATGTTAGATGTTACCAAGCTGCCAAGAACGGGTGACCGACGCGACCTTTCGTCGTCACGCCGCAGAGGCAACAATTCTCGTCGCCACCCGCACATGCAAGACAAAGGGAGGAGCGGCATGTCGCAACAATCGAGCGCTTTCGAAGGAGCCGCAGGATCGGGTGAGGCGCAGGAGGGCTCTAAACTCCTGTGCCCGTGCTGCGGCGCGCGCCTCTCGCTGCGCGGCCAGAACGGCACGATGCGGCTTGAGGCCGATACACAGGGCTACATGATACCGGCTGCAGCGGGCGCAATGTTCATCGATCCGCATGCGCACATGATCTCGCGCACCACGGCGGACTACGAGGCCATGGCGCGTGCCGGCGTGGTGGCGGTGATCGAGCCGGCGTTCTGGATCGGCCAGCCGCGGACCAATCTCGGCAGCTATGTGGACTATCTCTCCAGCATCATCGGCTTCGAGAAATTCCGCGCCGGACAGTTCGGCATCCGGCATTATTGCTGCATTGCGCTCAACCCGAAGGAGGCCAACAACGAGGCGCTGGCGGAAGCCATCATGGAGGTGCTGCCGCACTTCGCCGCGAAGGAAAGCGTCGTTGCCATCGGCGAACTCGGCTATGACGAGCAGACCGCGTCGGAAGACAAATATCTGCGCCAGCAGATCGAGCTCGCGAAGGAAGTTGATCTTCCCATCATGATCCATACGCCGCATCGCGACAAGAAACGCGGAACATTGCGGACCATGGACGTGCTCAGCGAGCACCGGTTCGATCCCGGGCGCTGCGTGATCGACCACAATAATGAGGAGACCGTCCGCGATGTGCTCGACCGCGGCTATTTCGCGGCGTTCTCGATCTATCCGCACACGAAGATGGGAAACGAGCGGATGACCGAGCTGGTCCGACAATTCGGACCCGACCGCATCATTGTCGATTCCGCCTGCGACTGGGGCGTCTCCGACTCGCTTGCGGTGCCGAAGACCGCCGCGTTGATGGCACAACGCGGCATTCCCGCCGCCACGATCCGCAAGGTCACGTACGAAAATGCCCTTGCGGCCTATGGCCTTTCTGGCGTGATGAAGGAGCAGGATTGGCTAGACCCGGCGCCCATCGACCAGCGTACGCTCTTTGAAGGCAATAGCGTGCTGCGCGGCGGCCAGAACCCGCGCATTGAGGCGCCCGTCGGTCCGCTCTCCGGCAACCTGACGATTGCCTGAACGGGCAGGGCGCGCCGAGCATGTGCTCGATCTCTCTTTGCGCGGGATAACTCCGCCGCAGCCGACAATGGGTGGCGCCGGGATCGGCAGCATCCAGGCGTCACGACGCGAGCGCGTCGGGAACGTCGAATCCGGCCGCGGCCATCGTCCGCTCCATCTCGGCGCCGACCCAAGTCGCGAGATCAGGAGACCCCTTCTATGGCAGTCACATGTCGCGGAGAGCCCACGAACCAGCCGTGCGTAAGGGAATTGGCATCGGGTCGAAATCCTGCATAATGCCTCCGAGAATAACCAACATGGCGCCTACGCAATGACCGGAAGCGCCCCGAGCATCGTGTCGTTCCTGTTTCTCGGCTTCTTCCTCGGGATGCGGCACGCGACCGACGCCGACCACGTGGTCGCCATTGCGACGATCGTCAGTCGCGAGCACCGCATGGCGGGCTCGGCCCTGATCGGTGCTGCTTGGGGTGTCGGGCACACCCTCACGGTCATGGCGGTCGGTCTCGAGAGATCGGCAGGTTCTGGCGCAAAGCGGCCTTTCTGATTGGGTTAGATCTATTTGGTTATAGCTAGTTCAAATTGGCCCATGATGGACTGGAGTGACAGTTCAAGGTTTCCGATCGGTTAGGACGTGTCGTGCGCATTGCGTGTGCACCGGGAGATCGAAAAAATCCCTGTTAGCGCCGATGTGAGCAGGTAGACGGAATGGTGGACAGATCGGCATTGTCGGCCGAAGCGAGACATATTCCGCCGCCAAAGCCTCAAGGCCGCGAACGGTCGTTCTCGGTCAACGCTTGACCATCCGCCACCTGACACCGAGCAGCATGCGAGATCAGCCGCTCTGGATACGGGCAACACCATAGGACGGAAGCTCGAGGCTTCCCACCTTTCGGATGAAAGTGGCGCCGCCGCGATGCCAGCCGGGATCGCGCACCGCTGCTTGAAAGCTTCTCTCGTCGAGAACATGCAGTTTGGCAGGGCCTTCGAAGCCGCTAATCTTCAGGCGCTGGGTTTCACCTGTTAGGTTGGCCAGCCAAAGCACTTGGCCGCCCCCGCTGCGATGGGCGAGAGTGGCGACCTTTGAAGGGGCAGATGTATCCGTATTGGTGCGTCGGGCTCCGCTTGCAGCGGTGAGACCCGCAATCACATGGTAAGTGGGATAAACCCTGGCGCCACCGCCGTCGAACCACGGCTGGATATGGGCCAGTTTGCGATAGATCATCCCTTGCGAGCCCGTGGCAGAGCCAAGGGTCACGGCGTCGACCCGGGCTTTGGCGGCAGCCGACAGATAGCCTAGATTCCATGCGGCGGCGAACAGACCGCGCTGACGCGGATCGAGATCGGACAGACAGACCCGCCCATTGTCGGGGTTCGGCGCAACCGCAGCACCATAGGGATTGTCGCGACAGGGAATACTGGTTGGGCCGATGTGATAAGGTGCTTTGCCAATCATTGCGCGTGCAGAGGCGAAAATCCACGGCAGGCTTTCGAGCGTCTCCATGATCGAGATGTCATCTGCCGCATGGACAATGGGGCAGCCCGTGTGGGTGATGAAATCAAATAGACCTAGGGGGGCGGGCTTGCGGTTCAATTCGGTGAAATAGGAGAGCATGCCACCGCCAAGCACGGCATCGGGAAAGCAGGCACGTGCTGCCGCCGCCATTTCCTCGTAGGTGGGGCCCCAAGGTCTTGGTGTATTTGGCTGAAAGGATTTGAGATCGTGCATCTGGGTGATCACAACGGACGCAGGCGTGAGCCCCGCCGCATTCACGGCGCCGGCGATCGCGGACACTTCTTTATCCGCCGGCTCCTTGGCCGGCAAAATGATCTCGAGTGTGACCGGGACTCCCGTTTGCGCGGAGAGCTCGCGGAAGTTTGCAGCGGCCTCCTTTTGCCCTTGCTCGCGTCCATCGATCTGACAAACGAGCGCGTGCGGCTTCGCCGCGGCGATAAAATCCGCGGCCTGGAGGGCCGCGGCGGCTTCCACCATGGGGACGCCGAGGCCGATTTGCGGGATGCGGCCTTTCGTTTCTGCAAGGGTTACGATTGTACCAGGCGCAGAGCGCGCTGGTCTTGATTTTGGCGGTTTGCCTGAGACGGCAAGGGTAACCGACTGGCTGAAGCTCTCGCCTTTTTTCAGTGTGTACGGCCACGGATCGAGCAGGGAGCACACATAGGTCTTGTAGGAGGCATCCATCCAGTTTCGATGGTCCTCCATCTCGAACTTGTTTCCTTCCATCAGAACCGTGACCGCAATTTCGGAAAGCGGCTCGTGCTTAAGTGAGCGGATCTCGAAAATGGGCTGACCGGGGCTGATGAGTTTCGGGAACTTGCGTTTCTCTTTTTTTCCGTCTGTGTGGACAACCTCAACGGGGCGCCCCACCGTTCCTGCCAGCGGATGCAGCACGACAAAGCCGGTCCGGTTGGTGAGGAAGTCGGAAAGAGGCGTTCCTTCGGCAGAAAACGTCAGTGTACCGTCACTCCTTGCGTCGATTTTCGCGGAGTAGCGGATCGCTTGATCCGCGTCCTTGCACGTTGCCTCATAGCTGATCGTAAAGGCATCCTTGAGTTGGCGGACTTTCAGGTTCTCGATCGCCGGAGCATAGGTGCCCCAGTCCTTGTCGCGTACGATATAGGCAATTCGGCGCAGGACCTCTTCACCGTGATAGCGGATGTAGCGCAGGGCGCCCCTGTCGAAGATTGCCGATATTGGACCTGCGCTCAATTCGCAGCGCTTGCCCTCAGGGACTTCGGTTCCGAAGAGCTTGATTGCGCGGCTCGGCTTCTTCTGGGCCATGGCGGGCTCCTCAAATGACTTCGTCAGTTTGTGGATCGATCAGAACCGCACGGATCATATCGATATCGATACGAACCTGCTCGCCGGGAGCGGTCACCTCGTGAGCCGCAAATTCTGCCGTGATGCTGCTTCCCCCGAGCGGCATGCTGACCTGTACCCGCGAGCCCGTCGGTTGGACGAGCTCGATGGTTGACGGCAACTGGACGTGGCCTGGCGCAGTGCCCATGCCCGCCTTGGCGATGTGCTGGGGCCTGAGCCCCAGAATGACGGCTTGGCCGTTCGGCGCCTTGCGTCCGGGGGGCAGGGTGAGCTTGGTCCCGTCGCGAAGTATCACATCGCCGCTCTCGATTATGGCGGGAAGGAAGTTCATCTTCGGGCTGCCGAGGAAACCCGCCACGAAGCGCGTCGCCGGCCGCTCGAACAAATCGAGCGGCGCACCGAGCTGTTCGATCCGGCCCTCCCGCAGAAGCGCGATCCGGTCGGCGAGCGTCATCGCCTCGATCTGATCGTGAGTGACGTAGATCATGGTGCGGCCGAGTTCCTGATGCAGCCGCTTGATTTCGACCCGCATGTCATCGCGAAGCTGGGCATCGAGATTGCTCAGTGGTTCATCGAATAGGAAGAGCAGCGCATCGCGCACGATCGCGCGACCGATCGCGACACGCTGGCGCTGACCTCCGGAAAGCTCACGTGGAAATCGCCGGAGAAGTTGCGCAATGCCGAGCATTTCGGCCGCACGCTTCACACGCTTATCGGCCTCGTCAGATGCGACTTTCCTCGCGCGCAGGCCGAAAGCGATGTTCTCATGGACATTGAGATAGGGATAGAGCGCGTAATTCTGGAATACCATCGCGATATCGCGATCGCGCGGGCGTGCCCATGTCACGTTTTTTCCGCCGATTTCGATCGTGCCGGCGCTCGCTTCCTCGAGCCCCGCGATGGTGCGGAGCAGGGTGGATTTGCCGCATCCTGACGGGCCCACTAGGACTGTCAATTCACCCGAGGGCACCTCGAGATCGATTCCCTTGACGGCGTGGAATGCACCATAGTGCTTGTGAAGTCCGGTGATCTTCAGATCCGACACGGCTCAACCCTTGACTGCGCCCATGGATATGCCGCGCACGAGAAAGCGCTGCAGCGTTGCAACGGTGATGAACACGGGAATGGTTCCAAGCACCGACATGGCAGCGATCTTGGACCAGAAATTCGACTGACCACCAAAGTAATGCGTCACTTGCACTGTGTAGGTCGCGACCTCGGTCCGGGTGAGCACCAGCGCAAACAAAAAGTCGTTCCAGGAGAACACAAAAGTGAAGACTGCAGTGGCAAAGAGCCCCGCGCGGACCATGGGAAACACGACCTTCCACAGTACCTCCCGGCGGCTGCAGCCGTCGATCAGAGCACTTTCTTCGAGCTCCAGCGGAATATCCTCGATATAGCCGCGCATCATCCAGATCACGTAGGGCAGGCTGAATGAAGTATAAAGAATGATAAGCCCGATGTAGGTATCGACCCAGCTGAGCCAGACATAGAGGAGGAACACCGGGAATACGATGGCCACCGGGGGAATCATGCGCTGCGAGATGATCCACAGCGCGAGGTTTTCTCCACCTGTTTTGAATCGCACCAGTGAATAAGCGGCGATGGTGCCGAGGATCATCGCGAACACGGTTGATAGTGAAGCAAGCACAAGGCTGTTGCCGACGGTCTTGGCATCGCCATCCTTGAACAGCACCGCATAATTGTTGAACTGAATGCTTTTCGGATACCACACCGGTGGAAAAGCAAAGATCTCACCGGGCGTTTTGAAAGAAATTGCGAACAGCCAGTAGATCGGAAAGACGAAGATAACGACGAGTGCCAGTGCGATGACATAGCGGAGGACGAGCTTCGTTTCCTTGCGGCGATAGAATGGAATGGTTGTCATTTTGCCAGCCCCATGCGGCGGACGGCAAAGGTAACGATCACGGTGAGAAGCGCGATCACAAGGAAGGCGATCGCTGCCATGTAGCTGGTCTCGAACTGCTGAAAACCCTGGACATAGGCATAGACCGAAATCGTTTCAGTCATAGTGCCGGGGCCGCCGGCCGTGAGGGCCCAGATGATATCGAAGATGCGGAAGAGGTCGAGGCCGCGGATTAGAATGGCGATCGACATGACAGGCCAGATTGCTGGGAGAACAATATAGCGGAAACTGCGCCAGAACCGCGCTCCGTCGATCTCGGCGGCCTCGGTCAGTGAACGGTCAACATTGGAAAGAGCTGCCAGCAGGATCAGGAACATGAAGGGCGTCCACTGCCAGATCTCACAGAAGATGATGGCAGGATAGACGAGCCGGGGGTTGACGGTCCACAGGGCCGCGACGGGGTGACCTGCAAACCACCCAAGGATCTGGTTGATCGGACCGTAGCGATTGTCGAACAGCAGCCGCCATGTGGCACCGGCAACAATCGGCGAAATGATGGTTGGCAGCACCAGTAGCGAAATCAGGATCTGCCGCCCCGGCATGGTGTCAAGGAACAGATAGGCCATCGCGAGCCCGAGCAGCAGTTCGACGGGTAGCGCTATCACGATAATGAGCGCCGTATGTGCGAGCGACTGCCACAGTCTGGCGTCATGGAAGAGCTGAACGAAATTCACCGGTCCAGCAAAGGATCTGTCGGTCTCCAGCATGGAGATCCGCATGAAGCTCACCACCAGCGAAAAGATCAGAGGGAACAGGCCGATCAGCAACAGCAGGAAGATAGCCGGCGAGATCAGCCAGTACTTGAAATTGCGGTCGGGATGGGCGATGGCGGGCATGGCTGAAGCGTCGGCTTGTGTCTCGTGCCGTCGTGGACGGCAGGGGGAAGCCTCTCCCGCCCGGGGGCGCGAGAGGCCAGACGGCTGCTTACACTTTCGGATAGGCGCCGGAATTGGCGGCCCAGCTTGCATAGACCGCCTTCTGCTTGTCGACGCCGATCTTCTGCGTGATGTTGTCCCAGTCAGCTGCCGCCGCGTTGAGGATCGTCTTTGGATCATCGCCCGCCCAGAGCTTTGAAATCGCCTGGCGCAGGACCTCCTCATATTTGTCGGTTTGCAGGAGCGACAGATCGAGAAGGCCCGTCTGCGAGGCCTGCTTCAGGGCCGCGAGATAGTCCTTCGCGTTTGGCCACAGTGCCAGATAGCCGGGGTCGGAATAGTGCGAGTCGCGGAACGGATCACGCAGCGTGTAGGGGAGCTGAACACGCTGACGGCTCACCTCTTCGCTGTTGAGCCACTGGATGAACAGGTAGGCTGCATCCTTGTTTTTCGATGTTGACGAGATTGACAAGGAAAAGCCGGCGGCGAGCTCAGGATGCCCTCCGGGCGGCAAGGCGTAGCCCACCTTGCCTGCGATGGTTGTTTTCGGGACCCAGTTCAGCGCCTCCTGGTCGGTACCGTAACCTTCGGCCCAGCGCCCGTAAGGTGGCCAGGAGATCGTCATAGCCGTTTGGCCTTGCAGAAAAGCCGCGAGATTTTCCACGAAGCCGAACTGCTCCACGCCGGGCGGCATGAATTTGTTCTCGTTGCGCATGCCGGTGAAGACCTTAACTCCGACATCGGAGTTGATCATGGCCTTCATGGTGTCCGCGTCGAAGAACTTGCCGCCCTCGTTCCGGAAGCGTTCCTCGAACATGAACATCGCGTAGGGAGGCTGTCTGAAGAAGGCGGCGCCGTAGATACCCTTGTCCTTGAGGATATCGGTAAGACCAGTTCCGACGACATCGAAATCGGCCCAGGTCTTGGGCACTGCGAGGTCCTTGCCGGTCTTGTCCTTGAAGGCTTTCTGGACGGCTGGATCCTCGAATATGTCGCGCCGATAGTACATGATGAAGACATCGCCATCGTCGGGGAAGCCATAAATCTTGCCGCCCACTTTCATCCAGTTGTCGCGGTAGGTTGGCGCGATCGTCTGGAGCTCGCCGGCGTAGGCGTATTTCTCGACATAGGGGTCGAGCACCTCGAGCGCGCCGGCCTGGGCAAGATCGGGCATCCATGCGGGAATGACATTGAGCGCGTCATAGGCGCCCGCTTCCGACTTGTAGTCCTGCATGATCTTGGTGAACATCTCGGCGGTCGCAACCTCGACCACCTTCACATCCATGCCGGTCAGCTCTTTCCATTTTGGGCCGGAGAAATGGGTGGGATCGAGCGACTGAAGGCCGGCCTCCCAGACGATGGTGATCGTGCGTCCCTTGTATTGCTGCGCGGCCTTGACGGCGTTATCGGCGGCCGACGCGGCCCATGCTGGTCGTCCCATGGCTGCGGCAAGGCCTGCGGCCAGGCTGATCTTTCCGAAATCGCGTCTATTAAACATTGCGTCCTCCCGTTTCTTGAATGGCAAAAGCCATTCAGATGCCCTCGCTCGTTCCGGCGAGGAATTCTCAATCGGCAGACTGGCGACGGTACTCCTCCAGTTTGCGTCGGAAATTCGGCTTCTCGAGCACAGCGCGATTGACGACACCGCGCGGGATTTGTCCGTGCTGAATGTCAAGTACCGCCCTGACGTCGGCTGCACCGTTTCCGGCGAAGCACTGGTCGGTCCAACAAAGTGCGTGAGGCGTCACGATGACGTTGTCGAGTGCGAAAAGAGGATCCGCCGGATCTGTCGGTTCCTGCTCGAATACGTCCAGCGCCGCGCCAGCGATCCGCCTGTTTGCCAGCACGTCGGTGAGCGCCTTTTGATCGACAATGGGGCCACGGGCCGTATTGATGAAGAAGGCGCTCCTCTTCATCAGGGCGAGGCGCTCGGCATTCACGAGCTGGCGTGTTTCTGCCGTGAGGGGACAGTTCACCGTGACAATGTCGGCGCGGGCGAAGACCTCGTCGAGACCGACCAGTTCGACTCCGAGCTCGGCCGCCAGCTTGGTATCCGCATATGGATCATGGGCGATGAATTTCATGTCAAATGGCCTGGCCAGGCGGAACAGCTCTGCGCCGATATTGCCGATGCCGATCGAACCCAGCACCCTGCCGACGAGGCCTGTGCCCATGTGCTCGCCGCGGGCGGGAAAACCCGACGGGCCCTGCCGAGCCAGCCTGTCCTTCGCCATCAGCCGTCCAGTGAGCGCCAGAATGAAGGTCATGATCGACACGGCGACAGGGCGCCGCACGCCGTCGGTTGTGATTGCCAACGCGATGTCCGCGGCGGTACAGGCGGGGACATCCACCGTGTCATAGCCAACGCCAAAGCGGGCGATGATGCTGAGCCTTCCGCTCTTGGGTGCGCTTTCGGGCGCAAAGCGGTGAGCCAGCAAGATGAGCGCATCGAAGTGCTCGAGATCGCTGCTGCGCAGAGGATTTGCGTTGCCCAAATAGGCGATCTCCACGCCGGGGGCTTCTTGCAGAGGCTTTAGATCGAAATCGGGGAAGACGGCCGAGCCGTCCGCCTTCCTGAAATCACCCGAAAGGGCAACACGAAACGGGGCGCTCATGTCGTGCACCCCTTCCGCAGCGTGGTCATTGCAGCGGCAAGCGCATCCCGAAGCACCCACACGTCGCCCGAGTAGCAACAAAAATCAAAGCCCTGCCTGTAGAGCGCGATGCCGATCTCGGTACTCGGCACAAGGCGGCCCAGCGCTTTCCTGTGCTTCTTGGCGGCCGCAATCGTGCGCTCAACCGCCTTCAGAAAATTCGGATGATCGAACTGTCCCGGAATGCCGAGCGAGACTGACAAGTCGAAATGGCCGATCCACAGGGCGTCGATGCCCCTGACAGCGGCAATCTGATCGACGTTCTCGGCGCCTTCGGCGGTCTCGATTTGGCAGAACAGGGTTGTCCGCTCATTGGCCGCCGCAAGCTTCTCCGGCACTGGGCCGAGCCCGTAGGCATCATGCGCAACGCTCAAGGCGACGCCACGACGTCCATCCGGATGGTACTTCGTGCAATCGACGACTGACTTTGCTTCTGCAGCGGTATTGACCATCGGGATCATGATCCCTTCGGCGCCCACGTCGCAGGCCCGCGCGATATGGTGATATTCCTTTGACGGCACGCGGACGATGGCTGGCAACCCTGCTGCTTCAAAATAGCGCGTAGCGCTTTTGACGGTTTCGAAGCTGAACCCCGAATGTTCCAGGTCAAAGAGAGCGAAATCGCACTCCGCCTGCCTGAGGATATGTCCGATTCCCGGAGTGGCAAACTCGACGATAAAATGACCAAGCTTGACCTCTGGCGTCCTGGTCATCTGCTTGAGGCTGGCATGAGTCATCGTTCATCCTCCGTCTAAGGTCTGATGTTTGATCCCTCGAAGATGAAATGACGTTTTGCGACGTCTCGTTCATCGTAAGAGCGGCGCTGGTCATATTGAGTGTGCGAATGTGCATCGATGGCGAGCGAGGACCGAACGCCGCGTGGCTGGGACGGATTTCGTGGAAGGGCGCCATCGTTCGCCACGAGGCGCCCTCACGCCGATATACGCTGGCATGACAGTTGCGTATTCTCATCGATGCGGGATGCCGCCGTCGCCAGGTCTTGGCTTCGAGGGTAACCACGAGCTCGTTCATTTGGCCGCCCTCTGGGCTTTCCAGTAGAGCTTGGCAACCTGGTCGAGGTGCGAGCGCATCCGAGCGTCGGCGAGTTCCGGATTGCGCGCCTTAATCGCCTCAAAGATCGCGACATGCGCATCGAAGGCGACCCGGTTCTGGCCGGGATAGCTGAGCGTCACGCGTCTCTGGTCGACCAGCCAATCGATGATGGCCCGGTGCATGACCACATATATGGGATTCTTGGGGATCGTGGCGATGGCGTAGTGAAAAGCGACATCCGAATCCTCAAAGCGTCGGATATCGCCGATGGACTTGTAGTTCGCATCGAGCGCATCACTCAGGCGGCGGATATCCTTCTGTGCGGCGTTGCGCGCTGCATCGCGCGCCAGACCGGTTTCGAAGAGGGCGCGCGCATTCTGGAAATGACGGATGCCGCTGTCATCGGAGAGCAGATACTTGGCACTGCTCGACAGCGACGTCAGGACGACTTCAGCGTTCGGGGCGGCGATGCGTGCGCGCGAACCCGCACGGAGATCGACGAGGCCCGCCCGCTGAAGATGAAACAGCGCCTCGCGGATCGCTGTCCGGCCCACGCCAAACTCCGCCATGAGCTGGCGCTCGGATGGCAACTCGGCGCCAGCGACCAGTTCCCGATCGCGTATCCTCTGCTCGAGGACATTCGCAACCTGCTCAAAAAGGCGCGACCGTTTGAGCTGAAAGCGCATTGGTATACCTAGTATACCAGAGGACGCTAAGTCCTCCTGATGCCACTGTCAATGCGGCGACGTTTGCAGATTGTCCGTGCTTGGAGATATCGAAGGTCAATTTTGGAAAAGACACGACCTTGTGCCACGCAACAAAGGTAGTGAGAACTGATCGCCCTTACGCGGCGCAAAGTATCTCCGCTTGCCCTGGTAGGGGGCCGCGTAACGGCTTAGCTCAGTCGAGCAACGTTCGTGCGCTCGCCGACCTCTCTCGGAGTTTGCTGCAATCTAACCCATCGGCATGGACCTTGTCGACGTGATACTCGGAACAGCCCTCAGAAGGGGGATTAATGGATGGTCTCGCTCATGGATCAGCCTCCACCTTGACGAGGCGTGCCAACTTTTTCGCCCGCAGGCGTTGGGCTTCTGCATTCTCCGGAGCCACGCTTCGTTCAGATGGTCGTCGCTGCGGAGCGGCTCGCCCCGGTGCGGCTTGGCCCGCTACCGTCACAGCATAGGTTGCTTGACTATGGCAATGCCACAATGGGTTGCATTGGTCGTCCAAGTTGAGCTGTTGACGTGCCGCCACTCAGGAGCCGCGCGTTCCCTTTTTGGCCCGGCCGCACGTCGCTGTAAGCACCGTGTAAGGTCAATGTTGTAATAAGGAGTGCGCTGTTCTCAGCGGCGTACCTTCTGCCTGAAGGCAGAAGGTTGGCCCCGCCCTTTTGGATTTCCCGAAGGGCGGGGCTTTCACGTTGCGCCGTCTAACTTCGAGTTCAGAGTCTGCCTCATTTTTCACGTTGTGGCGGCTTGATTCGCCATGATTTCGCGGTAGCTGGAAGCTTAGGTGCGGATGGGCCTCACTCCCTGGGCTGATCTTGAAGCGGACGAATGAGCACCTTTATCCAGCGCGTCAACATGCTCTTGCTGCTGTTCGCAGCGTTCGCGATCATCTGGATTTTGCTCGGTGGCCTCTGAGTGGCGCGGCAATCAACGATTGGTTGCGCTTGTAATCAAACGAACGGCAGGTGGACCATGCTTATTCGCGACGGGAGAAGCACAGCGGTAGCACACAGCGGGCTGCGAGCAATCGGTTTATGGATGACGGTCAAGGGCAGCCAGCCTTCTCAGCCTGTGTGGGTATTTGTCAGTTGTGAGGCTCTCGCAGATCTTGATCCTGGCAATATTCGAGATCTAGCCTCCGCCTTCGTGCAATTCGATACGGTTCGATCACGCATCGAAGCTGCGGCTAGCAAGAAGTTTAAACCAGATGGCTCGGACGGGGAGAGATATGAAGGCATGCCAACGGTCTGGCTGATCAAAAGCGACGCGATATAGGCGAGCGTCAATAACCTTCTTGCTAGCCGGCGCCTCAATTGCCATCCCTAGAGGCTTCCCCGCGGCGCCGATCGGCTGGATGATGGGGCCTCGTGCGACCTCGACGGACTACGTTCTCAGTCGGATCGTCGGCTGGAAGCATCGCAGCACCCGACTAGGGGCAGATTCTAACCTGGTTTGCATACTTGTCGAAGCCGGAGAGGCAGTCGTAAAAGACAAGTTTTGTCGAGCGGATCCTTTATGCCGGCGATAGCGGATCGAGCTTTGCTCAAGGCCTTCATAGAAAACGCTTTTGATGGCGCAAATTCTCATCTGAGTTTGGTTGGGTTTCAAACTTGGGATGGATCGATTCGTTTTAACCGACGCCCAATGTGCAAAGATGGAGCCACTGCGTCTTGGCAAGCCGGGCGACCCCGACCGCCGCTAGAGCGGGACGACGATTCAAAGAACAGTCATCATCCTCTAGGTTTTCAAATGATTCCCAGGTCGGTCGGACGAGTGGATGCGAATATCCTTTCAACGCTTGCTGGCTGCAGACCGTACATCCGCTGGAACAGACCGGCAAAAAGGCTTCGATAGTCTGTCTTCACAGGATAGTCGCGGTTCTGAAACAGTGCTGTCTGCTCAACCTTGACCTGTTCACCCAAGATGCGGCCGCCGTTGATCCCGCCGCCCAGCACCCAATAGACGCTGCCATGGCCATGGTCGGTGCCGTGGTCACCGTTTTCCCTAAAAGTGCGTCCGAATTCCGAGATGGTCACGATGACGGTGTCCCTCCATGCCGGCGGCCCGATCTCTTCTGCGAACCCTGCAAGGGCACGTCCAAGTTCGCCAAGCCGATCGGCAAGATAACCCGTAGCGGCACCCTCGTTGACATGCGTATCCCAACCGCCGACATCGACAAAGCCAAGGTTGTACTGTTCGCGCATGAGCCGCCCGATCCGGCGGGCTGCAAGCTCGAAGCCATGTGGCGACACCGCACCGCGATTGGCGGCATTGATTTCTTCTGAAACCGAGCGGTAGACGTCATCACGCACCTTGAAGCCTTCCTCGACCGAGGAAGCCAAGTCGCTGTGTTGGTACATTTGCTTGATGAGCCTGACTTGTCGATCATCGACACCCGGCTTTCCGACGGCGTTGATCCCAATGTTGGGTATTTGAGCCTTGCCGCGGAACGTAAGAGGAAGCTGATCAGTAAAGGCGATCGGCTTTACCCGGGTCAATTCCGCAGAAAGCCGGCTCATGAAGCCCGACCGGTAGTCGCGGGAACCGCCGACGGCCTGGCCGAGTTCGATAGTATCCTGCGTCTCGAAATGGCTACGGCTCAAATCGTCGGCGATACCTGCAAACGGGATAAAAGCGATTTCTCGCTTCTCCCACATGGGATAAATACTGTCGCGCAGGGCGGGATGCAGCGCCCAATCGGAATTCAACGCAAGCGCAGCGTTCGGCTTGCCAACATCGGGTTTGGCGATCGCGAGCGTTGGCCGGGATGCGTAATAGAACTCGCTTGAGACCGGCACGACGACGTTTGCGGCGTCATAAGCGCCGCGCAGGAATACGACCAGCAGTCGCGCATCGGTGGATGGCACGGCCCAGACGCGACCCGCCACCATCATTGGAGCGAGAGCGGCGAAGGCCCTGATCAGTTCGCGACGATTCATCGAAGCCTCCTGGGCATCAAGTCAGTGCATGAACTCAGGTGATGACAGAAACAGTGTGTTCCAGTCCTGCGGCGAGACGGCCTGATCCAGCGCAGCCAGCGTCGGCGTGCTCAGCGTCTGTCGCAAGCTCTCGAAGAAGAGCGCGTTCTGGATCAGCGGAAATGCTGGCTGCTCGGTCGCGTTGGGGACATCCGGCTTAAACAGGCCAGCGGACCCGGAGCCGATTTGCCGGGCAATTTCGAACCGCACCATCATCTGACCCGGGCTGTTCCAGGTCGCCGACGTCAGCGGATAGCCGTCGGGAGTCTGATGATTGAACAGGCCTTCGGACAAACGGTTGAGCCAGTTCTGGATTGGCGTTGTATTAAGAATAACCTTGTCGTCGTAGGCCATGCGCACGGCCGACATCACATATTGGACGGCATCCTTGAACTTGGCTCCGCCCTTTAAGGAGGCCGCAAACTCCGGGGAGTGCACCATGGTGGACAAGACGGCTGTGATGTCGCCATCGGTCCTCTGAAAGGTCTGGGCCATACGTTGGACCAGAGCGGCGGGCGGCGTATCGCTGACGAAGTAGGTCGCCAGTTTTTGCGAGAGGTGCGTGGCGGTTGCAGGTTGCCGG
>Ga0213876_10000487_pt1 | contig 31447 bp, 26 predicted proteins | sample BarmaccomBMRX_R9_FD_160113 | JGI IMG/M metagenome (GOLD analysis project Ga0213876, IMG submission 160113) | Root-associated microbial communities from Barbacenia macrantha in rupestrian grasslands, the National Park of Serra do Cipo, Brazil - RX_R9 | ecosystem: Host-associated > Plants > Roots... | reverse complement strand
CTCGGCGTAAGGGAAACCGCGGGGGAAGATCGGTCCGGGCTCCTCGAACTCGAGCATCGAGCAGATGTTGAACCAGCCGTCGGGTGCCCAGCGACCCGGTTGATCACCGGCCCGGGAGCCTACGACGCAGTGCGAGGCAAAGAACTCACTCCCGGGCAGGCAGTAGTTGTCATCGTCGATGGAGATCAGCAGGTCAGCGCCCTCCTCCCACGCCTGGAGATAGCCGATGTTGCGGCGGTTGTCGGTGTTCCACGGGATGAAGTCGTCAGGAACGCCGAGTTTGCTCAAGTAGCCGGACTGCTCATCGAGCGTCGGGCAGCGCACATCGAAGCCCTGGTCACGCGCATCTGCCGCCGCGCGCCACACCGTCTCGGGCGTCTTGCGATCACAGATGATGCGGAGGGTGACGTCATCGCGAGCTGGGAAGTTCTCGAGATCGGCGAGATAGCCGCCGAGCCAAGCCGGCTCGAAGATCGTCGTGACCACCAGGTCGATCTTGCGGTTGTGACTGTCCATCATGCGCTTCGCGTCAAACCTGTTTCATCACGATGTAGAGACCGCTGAACTGAGAGAAGAACTGGAAGGAGCCAGGGTACTTGCGCATCCCCTCGCGGACCGCGACCCGGTTTCCCAGCAGCGCCGGGTGTCCGTAGTCCTCGAAGACGAGCAGACCACCCGGCACGATCCGCTCGGGCAAGAGGGCGTCGATCAGATAGCGAGTGGCTCGATACGAGTCACAGTCAACGAAGGCAAGCGACACGGTGTCGAGATCAACATCGTCGAGGGTCTCGGTGAAGTCGCCCTTGACCATCGTCACCTGGTGCAACGTCGCGAACTTCGCCCGCACCGACTCGAAGTCGACATCGTGCGTGGCGCTCCAGAACTGATCGACGCCATACGGCTCTTCGGGGAAGGACTCAAAGGTGTCGAACATGAACAGGCGCTTGTCCGAGTGCAGAGCTTCGAGTGAACGCGCGATGAGGTACCCGCTGTGCCCTCGAAACGAGCCGAACTCGGCGATGTCACCTGGGACGCCGTTGCGGACGACCTGAGCAAGCAGCTGGTAAAGGTCCAGGTAGTCGCGCAGTCCGCACTTCTGCTCGAACTTGGTCAGCGACTCGGTGTAGATCTCGTACGGCGACGGCTCGTCGAGCAGGACCGGCGAGATGAACCATGTCGATTCGTATTCATCGAGGCGCCCGAAGGTTGACCGCTCGTCGTACAGACCACTGACGTACTCGAATCGCACATCTTCCAGCGCTGGATGCTGGCTGACGGCGGTGGCGGAATCTGTGATGCGACGAGCGTCGGCGAACGTGCACAGGACGGCGGCTACGCCGGTCCCCTCCGTAGGTGCCCACGAGCTGATCGCGTCGAGGTCCACGGGCTCCACCTGATGACCCTGCTCCCGCAGCATCGCCACCACCCGGGAATGCAGGGCGCCTTGGTCACCGATGGTCAGGATCAGGCCACGTCCCGGCACGCCGCCAGTGGCCTCGCGAGCCCAGCCGCAGAGCGCAGCGGCCGCTTGGTCGGCGTCCGCGACGCCTTCCCAACGCGGCTCCGACGCGGTGCCTCGGATTCGACGACGCAGGGCGTTCGCAGGAGCACTGCTTCGCAGCCGCTGCCCGATCGCGGTGTGGGACGACGGCATGCTCGGGCTACCTTCTCAATGCGCGAAACTATGATTCCGTTCGCGGTGTCGATGATCGAGCCAACGGTACAGGCGGAGTGGTGATGAACGCAGGTCAGCCGCTTCAGCCGCTGGTCTCAATCATCATCCCCAGCTTCAACCAGGGGCCGTACCTCCGCGATGCCTTGGACTCGACGCTCGCGCAGGACTACCGACCGATGGAAGTCATCGTTGTGGACGGCGGTTCGACCGACGAAACTGTCTCCATTCTCGAGGAGTACGGAAAACGACACCCGGAACTGCGGTGGTGGTCTGAGCCCGACCAAGGCGTCGCCGATGCCGTCAACAAGGGTCTCAAGCACGCGACGGGCGAGTTCGCCGGCATCCAGTCCTCAGACGACATCTATTTGCCAGGTGCCGTCGCTACGGCGGTCGAGCAGCTGACCACCCACCGCGATCTCGGAATCGTGTACGGCGACGGATCGATCATGGACGCCCAGGGCGCACGAGTGTTGTGGGATTCTTTCTACCCCCCGTTCTCCATGGAGGCATTCCTTCTCGGTAGGACGGTGCTGTTCCAGAGCAGCACCTTCTTCCGCCTTGACATTGCAAGGCAGGTTGGGGGTTGGCGGGAGTCATGCTTCGTGGCGGACCTCGACCTATGGCTTCGCATGTCATTCGAGACCAAGATCGAAAAGATCGACCAACGGTTTTCGGTCTGGCGCGCTCACCCAGGGCAGCGCAACGAACGAACCCGCGAAATCTGGAACAGCTACGGCGAAATGCTGGACGAGTGTGAAGCACTTCAAGACGCGCCGCGGAAGCTTCGACGTGCAGCAGCCGCAGGACGCCGACTGTTCACTCGGCACTACAACCCGTCGCCGTCCCACTGGTACATGCGATACCAGCTCTGGCGGGCGATCCTCACGTATCCGCGCGCTATTTCTGCGATCGAGGACAAGACCATCCTCATCCCGGGGCTGAATCGCCTGGCGGAAGCGGCCGCACGGCTGGGACTGTTGACGTGGCCGCGTCAAACCGTGCGCCAGCCGCTCGAGCTCCGTTGGTGGGCCTCGTCGACAGTCGCGTGATGCCGCCGCTCGTCAGCGTCATACTTCCGACGCACAACCGGCGGCGCACCCTGTCGCGCGCCGTGGACAGTGTGTTGTCCCAGACGCACGGAGATCTCGAGCTGATCGTGGTGGACGACGGGTCGACCGACACCACCGCCGAACTCATTGCGGAGTACGACGATCCTCGGCTGACATTCGAGGCCCTGGCAAGGCAGGCTGGCGCGGCGACGGCTCGTAATCGCGGCATTGAGCTGGCACGAGGACAACTGATCGCCTTTCAGGACAGCGACGACGAGTGGGTCCCGGGCAAGCTCGAGAGTCAGCTCGAGGTGTTCGATCGCGACGCTCGGATCGGATGGGTCGGGGGTAGACACCGAGTCGTCGCCGGCTCCGAGGCCTGGACCGTCGGTCCTACATCGATCATCGCTGGCGAGGACCATCGCGCCGAACTCCTCGACGGTCGCGCCTTCGTCACCCCCACCTGGCTGGTGCGGCGGGAGGTCCTGGCAGCGGCGGGCGGGTTTCGCCAGGACATGCCGTGCCTCGAGGACTGGGACCTCATCTTTCGGCTCGACGACCTGTGCGAGTTCGCCGCAGTCGACGAGGTGATCCTGACGCGGTATGCCAGCGCCGACAGCCTGTTCGGAAATGCAGACCGGCAACGGATCGGACTCGAACTGATTCTCGCCGATCATGCAGGGCGTTGGCGTGATCACCCTGCGGCGCTGGCCGACCGACATCGCGACCTGGCTCGGCTCCAGAGTCGACTGGGCCAACGACGTCAAGCCCTGCGGTCCTATGCCACCGCCGCGTCGTTGCAACCGCTACGTGGGCGTACCTATGGCGCGATGGTCAAGGCTTTGCTCGCGCCGACGTCTTCCGAAGAATGACGATGAATTCAAACCCGTTCCGGACCGTGGTGACCACCTCGAGGGGCAGCCCGAGCCGAGAGCTCGCGTGCTCGACCAGAGCGCGGAACTCAGCGCGGTCCCACACGTGGTAGTGGATCGCATAATCGAGCCGCTCCAGGTCGGCCACCCGCGTCACGATGCTCGACTCGGGCGCGCGCTCGACGAGACGAGCCCACTCCTCTTGGTGAGCGTGCCTCGACCAGCCGGGACCGTCCCGGTAATCCCTCTCGATGTGGTCGAGCGGCGTCGGTGGGCGATCCTTGTCGAAGGTCCGATGCCGGTCGGGCACTGCGAGATACAGGATCCCGCCCGGTCGAAGTACCCGGCAGAGGTTCTCGAGCGTGCCGACAGTGTTCTCGGCATGCTCGATGAAGTGGTTCGCGACGATGAAGTCCGCCGACCCGTCAGGTTGCGTGGACAGCACCTCACCGTCGTCGATGATGTCGACGGAGACCAGCTGATCCCGGTGCGCCTCCGGGTACTGCTCGATCAGACCTTCGTGATCGAATCGATCGACGTACCGAACCTTGACGCCGTTCCGCACTCGCAACGGTGATCCGAGGGCACCGATCTCGAGTCCCTCGCCACGAACGAAGCGGTAGGACAGGAACCTACGCCGGGCACCGAACAGCTTTGCGCGGGTCGTTGCGCGGAGTCCGCCGGTCACGTCAGCACGATATGGCAGCCCGCTTGTCCATTCCGGCTGCCTGCGCACGGGTCACGATGCGCTGGTAGATGGCGCCACGCAGCTTGTCCAGGCGCCCACGTTCCATCACCAGCGTGCGGAGTTTCTCGGCGTGCCCACGCGCAGGGGTGGGCCCCTCGGGTTCACCGACCGTCATGGTCTGCAGCTCCGGCTGGAGCCGTTCGAGGATGACGAGCGACTCGCCGGCCTTCTCCATGCGCTTGCGGAAGACGCTCAACGTGATCGGTCGGGCGTTCCACCCGAGCACCGCGGGCCGGTACTCCAGATGAAAGCCGTTCTTCCACAACCGATAGCCGAGTTCCGTGTCCTCGCAGGCAGCGAACGGGAAGGTCTCGTTGAAGCCGCCTGTCGTTTCGAACAGAGCACGGTGCAGGCTGAGGTTGCACGTGTAGAACGCCTCCCACGGCTTCGCGATCGGCCCTTCCCTCATCCAGGTCTCATACGCGAACTGGTGGCTGGTGGTGTCCAGCCACCGCATGAAGGGCGTGATCTGCAGGTCGGGATGCCACGCCACTCGGCCGATCACGCCCAACGTCGGGTCATTCGCGCGATCGTGCAGCTCGACGTGGTCGCGCACCAGGGAGGGGGTCGCGACGATGTCGTCGTCCATGAACAGGATGAGATCGCCGCGGGCTTCGGCGACCCCGAGGTTCCGAGCTGCGGCCGGTCCTTGGTTCGTCGCTTGGGCCAGCCAGCGGAGCTGGGGCGAACGGGTGCTCGCTTCCTCGAGGACAGTCCGCACTTCCGGGCCCGACCCGTCGTCGACGACCACCACCTCGAACCGGTCGGGCGCGAGATCCTGGGCGGCGAGGGCAGCCAGACACCGACGGAGGAGGTCTGGTCGCTCGTAGGTGGGGATGACGACCGAGATCATCGGCGTGACCGCGCTCACGAATGCCTCAGCGACTCATAGAGCGAGACGCACGAGTCGTATGTCGGGAGAATCCCATCCGCCGCCGCCGTGGCCAACGACGGTGCATCGCGATCCTTGTCCGACAGCAGCAGGGGCGTTCCCTCAGGCCATGGCAGCTGCAGCTCCGCGTCGACCGGAGAGACGGTTCGCTCGGCTGAGGCGTTATAGGGAGACGAGACGAGGTAGGCGACGGACGACTCGTCCGTGAGCGCGCAAAAGCCGTGCCCGAGGCCTTCCGCGATGAACACGCCCCGACGGTCGACCTCATCGAGCATGACCGCCACGTGCTCACCGAAGGTAGGCGAGCCGACGCGAATGTCGACGATCACATCGAGAACAGCGCCCCGCGCGCAGTACACATACTTGGCTTGCCCGGGCGGCACGTCGGCGAAGTGGATGCCCCGGACGACACCTTGCTGCGAGATCGAGTGGTTCGCCTGCACCACGTCGAATCGGCGGCGGGTAGCCGCGGCCAGCCGGTCGCCGCGAAACCATTCGAGAAAGGCGCCGCGGTCGTCCGGGTGCACCGACGGTGTGCACACCCAGGCGCCAGAAATCCCGAGCGGTTCGATCTTCACGAGAGGGGGGTGCCGCCGATCAAGGCGTCAAGGTAGGAGCCGTAACCGCTCTTCACCAACTGCCGCGCATGGGACCGAAGCTGGTGATCATCGATCCAACCGTTGCGCCAAGCGATCTCCTCAGGGCACCCGATCTTCTGGCCCTGTCGCTCCTCGACGACGCGGACGAACTCTGACGCTTGCACCAACGAGGCAAAGGTTCCGGTGTCGAGCCACGCCGTGCCGCGCGGCAGGACGCTGACCGCGAGTCGACCTTGTTCGAGGTACGCCTCGTTCACAGCCGTGATCTCCAGCTCCCCGCGCTCGCTCGGCGACAGGGACCGAGCGATGTCGACCACGTCGGCGGAGTAGAAGTAGAGACCAGGTACGGCGAACGAACTTCGTGGCTGGATCGGCTTCTCTTCGATCGACACGACCCGTCCATCGCCGTCGAACTCGACGACACCGTAGTCCGACGGCCGCGCCACCTGGTAGGCGAAGATGTGACCGCCGTCAACCTCCGCCAGCCTCCGAAGCTGAGTGCCGAGCCCGGTCCCGTAGAAGATGTTGTCGCCCAACACGAGCGCAACTGATTCGCCCGCGATGAAGTCAGCACCGATCGTGAACGCCTCGGCCAAACCGTTCGGCGCCTCCTGTACGGCGTAGGAGATCGTCAGGCCGAGCTCGTTGCCGTCGCCGAGCAGCCGGTGGAACTGCGACGCATCCTCCGGTGCAGTGATGACGAGGATCTCTCTTATCCCGGCCATCATGAGGGTCGACAGCGGGTAGTAGACCATCGGCTTGTCATAGATCGGCATCAGCTGCTTCGAGATGGCCCGAGTAATCGGCCACAACCGCGAGCCGGTGCCGCCGGCCAGGATGATGCCCTTCATCGCACTCAGCACGCTACCGAATCCGGAGGCAGCGTCACCGCATTCGGTAGTAGTCGACGGAGCTCACCAGACCGTCCGACGCGACGGCGATCACGAACAGGCGATGCGAGATGTGGCCGTCGTCGTCGTGCGACCACACGACGGTGAAGGTCGGGCGGCCGCCGAAGGAATCTCCTCTGATCTGGGTTCCCTCCGGTGCGGCCGCATCAATCAGCGCCTGCGCAGCCTGCGACCGATCGGGCGCCGCGCTCAGCACAGTCCCCTCGTCACGAAGCTGCACTGTGGCGGTGGGGCTCATCAGATCCTTCACCGCCCGCACGTCGCGCACCGCAATCCCGCCGAGGAACCGGTCAACGATGAACTGGACGTGATCCAACAACAATTCGGTGGGTTTGCCTTCTCCGACCTCCTCGCGCACGGTGCCGCGCCGACGCGAACCGACTGCCCGATGCCGTCGCCGGGCCGGTATCTCATCGCTCGCCCGGCCGGCGGGCTGGTAACCCACTTCCTTCATCAAAACGCCAGCGACTGCCTCGATGTCGGCTTGCTCATCGGCCGCGAGCGGCCGACGGCTCGGTTCCGGCGAACGGTTGATCGGCTGATCGGCGACCGCCCGGAGCTGCGCAGCGATCGCATCAGAGGTGTCGAGCCCGAGGAAGCCGAACACCCCCGACATCGCAGTGACCACGTCCGCAACCAGATCCTCGTACCGCACCTCGACGTAACGCGGCGATCGATGAGCCCGCGCCCGTCCGACGGTGTCCACCCATTCCTGCGCCGCCTCCTCCACCGAGTCGGGGCCCCAGGGCTGGCGGACCAGCGACGTTGCGACCTCACGGGGGTCCCGAATCAGGTGGACCACCGGTGAATCCGGATAGATCTCGGCGATGAGGTCCAGGTGCTGCGTGTGTAGCGGCGTCCGCTCGACCAGGAGCAGATCAGTACGTTGCGCGGCGCCCAGCTGGATCGCGAAGGCTTTGTCACAGAGCTGGCGGAAGCTGTCGATCAGATCCTTGCGCGGGAGGTAGGTCGTCCCAGTGTTCGCCGAGCCGAGGAGACCGTGCTGAAAACGGCCCTGGAGCTCAGCGAGCGTATAGATGAGGTGCGTCTCCGACGGCACCCTGGCAATCCGCGGATGCACGGCCATCAGGTTGTGCAGCCAGTTCGTCCCACTACGACGGGCCCCGACGAGGAACACCACCCGACCGCGCAGATCAATCTCCGCAGTCACGATCCCTCCTCCGGCCGACGCGGCACCGACCGTACCCGACAGCCTTGTGCGATCCTCGCTCCTTGTGCGGCTGCGATCCCTCGATGGTCTGCGCGGTTTTGCCGCCCTCGCGGTCGTACTCGGACACGCACTCCTGTCCAGCCCAGTGTTCTTCGGTGCGCTCTACGTTCCGACTGACATTCATCGGTTCTCGCTGGACTGGTGGCTGACCCGGCCTCCCGTCAACCTGCTGTGGTCTGGCTCGCTCGCCGTTCTCATCTTCTTCGTCCTGTCCGGCCTTGTCGTCCTGCTGCCATTCGTGCGGCCTGAGGCGGTGAGCGGCGCGCAATGGGCTGGCTACTACCCGCGGCGTCTCATCCGGCTCTACGTGCCCGTGTGGGCGGCAGTGGGTGTCGCGGTGCTGCTCGGTATGGCGGTGCACCGACATCCGATCGAGGGGCTGAGTCCCTGGCTCGTGATTCATCACGACCCCCAACAGGCACAGGTGGTGCGAGACCTGACCCTGCTGCACGGCGCCGACGACTCGATCCGGCCATTCGCGGAGATCAATGGCCCGTTGTGGACCCTCAAGTGGGAGCTCTGGTTCTCGCTGCTCTTGCCGATCTACGTCGCGCTCGCCCGCATCGGCCGCCGCGGATCACTGATCAAAGTGGCGATCATGCTCGACCTGATCGCGATCGGCGCGCACACGAATCGCCCATGGTTGCTGTACTTGCCCGTCTTCGGTATCGGCGCAGCGATGGCCGGGGACCTCGATCGCATCACGCGACTGGCCGACTGGCTTCGCGACCGCCGCGCGGTCGCTCTCATGCTCTTCGTCGTCGCGCTCGCGTTGCTCGACACCAACGCGCTGCGGTTGCTGCACGGACCCGTACCCGTCGTCTCGGCGCCGAGCCAGGTCGGTGCGAGCCTCGGTGCCGGGCTGGTGGTCCTTCTCGTACTAGTTGCAGCACCGGTTCGCAAAGCATGTGACAGCCGCGTTGCGCAGTGGCTTGGCAAGGTCTCGTTCAGCCTTTATCTGGTCCACGAGCCGATCGTCGTCAGCGTCGTGCTGCTGCTCGGCAAAGGAACCTCCATCTTCGTGGCCTTCGCGATCAGCGTTCCGCTGTCGTTGTTGGCAGGCTGGTTGTTCCACGTCGTCGCCGAGGGCCCGGCGCACGACCTGTCGCGGCGCGTCGGCGATGCCGTGACCCGCAACGTCTCACAGCGTCGCGTCGTCACGAGCCACCTCACATAGCCTGAGCCAATGCGGTTGCTCGTGACCGGCGGCGCCGGCTTCATCGGATCGCACTTCGTTCGATCGTTGCTCGCTGACGAGTACGTCGAGTACGCAGGTGCCGAGGTGACCGTGTACGACAAGCTCACCTACGCCGGCAACCTCGCCAATCTCGCAACGATCGCGGCGGACCCGCGGTACCGCTTTGTCCACGGCGACATCTGCGACGCCACCGCGCTCGACGAGGCTCTTCCAGGGCACGACATCGTCGTCAACTTCGCGGCGGAGTCCCATGTGGACCGGTCGATCGCGGGTGCCGCCGATTTCGTCATGACCAACGCGGTGGGCGTCCAGACCCTGCTCGATGCGTGTCTGCGTGCGGGAGTCCGCCGGGTCCTGCAGGTCTCCACCGACGAGGTCTACGGATCGATTCAGGAAGGCTCGTTCACCGAAGCCGACCGGCTCGAGCCGAACTCGCCGTACTCCGCCGCCAAGGCGGGGGGTGACCTGATCGCCCGGTCGTATGCCGTGACCCACGGCCTCGACGTCGTGACGACCCGCTGCACCAACAACTACGGCCCGTATCAGTTCCCCGAGAAGGTCATCCCACTGTTCGTCACCAACCTGTTCGACGGCCTGACGGTCCCGCTGTACGGCGACGGTCTCAACGTCCGCGACTGGTTGCACGTCGCCGACCACTGTCGAGCCATCGCGCTCGTCCTTGCCGGTGGTCGCAGCGGCGAGATCTACAACATCGGGGGTGGCGTCGAGCTGACCAATCGAGAGCTCACCGAGCGGCTCGTCGAGATCTGCGGTCGCGACTGGTCGTCCGTCGAACCGGTCGAGGACCGCAAGGGTCACGACCGGAGATACTCCCTCGACGACACGAAGCTGCGCACCGAACTCGGCTACGCGCCGAGCATCGACTTCGAGGCCGGCCTGGCCGCGACCGTCAACTGGTACCGCGAGCACGAAGACTGGTGGCGTCCGCTCAAGAAGTGATCGTGGCGTGAAAGAGGGTGCGGCTTAAGCACCGAAATGTCTGGCTCCTACGCTGATCCCGTCACCCCGGGGGCGGTCGCTCGTTGAACGGTTACTTCACACGACTGCAGGTGAAGGCGAGCGACGGAGGGGTCAGTGTCCGAACGGTCCGGTGTGCCACACGCCGACGCCACGTCGCGGCTGAGCCGCCGCGGGCTCCTCAGCGGCCTCGCGGCGGGATCGGCACTCGCCACCCTGCCGGCTTCGGAAGCCGTCGCCGCACCGGCGCGGCACCACAAGCCCAACCACCGGCCACACCACGTCCGGGTCCCGCATGACCAGGCGTTGCACGCGCTGCGACGGCTCGGGTATGGCCCGAGCCCGGCTGATCTCAAAGCCGTCCGAGCGACCGGTCCCAGCAAATGGCTGAATCAGCAGTTGCAACCGGGCGTCGACAGGTGCGCTGCGCAGCTCGAGCTGATCTTCCCGTTGTTGACGCAAGGGCCTCGAGCGGCCGAACTGGAGTTCGACGGCGACGCGTGGGCCGCCGTGGAGGCCTACGAGTGGGCCACGCTCCTACGGACGATGTACACCTCGCGTCCGGTCGAGGCTCGCCTCACCGAGGTATGGCTTGATCATTTCAACGTCTCGACGGCGGCGCCCAAACCGTTCCTTCCGTGGACCCGCTTCGAGTACGACTATCGGGTCGTCCGTCCCCGCGCTTCCGGACCATTCGCCGAGCTGTTGAAGGCGGTGCTGGTCTCGCCCGCCATGCTCGGGTATCTCGACCAGTGGCTGTCCACGAAGGAGCTCCCCGGCGAGAACCTCGCGCGTGAGTCACTCGAGCTCCACACCGTCGGCGTCGGCCACTTCAACGAGCATGACGTCAAGCAGTACGCCAAACTGCTCACCGGCCTGACCGTCGACGTGCAGACGTTGCAGTTCGAGTACGACCCCTCCCGGCATCACACCGGGCACCTCGAGATCCTGGGGTTCAAGACCTCGAACCGCAGCCGTCACGGACTCGCGACGGTGCACCACTTCGCCGAGTACCTCGCGCACCACCCTCGGACGGCGCAAAACGTGGCCCGCAGGCTGCTCGTGCACTACGTCGAGGACCACCCATCGCGCCATCTGGTCGATCGGGTGGCACGCCACTACCTCAAGCACGGGACCGACATCGGAGAGACGCTGAAGTTCATCGTCGAGCAGGACGAGTTCTTCGCCTCCCGTGGCCGGAAGGCCAGGCGCCCGAGCGAGTGGTTCGCGGCGGCGGTTCGAGGTCTCGGATGGACGTTGGCGGCCCGGCCATCGGTCAGGCACCTCAGCCACGTGAGCAGCTGGAAGCCCTATCTCGGCCAGCTTCGGGCGGCGGGTCACGCCCCCGGCGAATGGCTCGCGCCGAACGGGTACCCGCAGGTGAACGCCGCCTGGACGAACTCGAACACCATGCTGCACACCTGGGGCCTCTTGGCCACGACGGTGGATCCGACGCAGCGGGGCCCGTTCGTGAAGTCGGCCGGCCCGGCGGCCGCGGCCTGGTCACCCGGCGCGACGATCGACGAGATCATCAAGCGCGCTGCCTTCCAGATCACCGGCCAGGAATTCGACAAGGCGCACCGGCATGCGATCGCCGCACTGATCAAACGACACCCATCCGACGTCGCGGGTGCCTCGTGGCGAACTGGGGCGGCGGCTGCGCACGAGCTGATTCATTTCGCGATCTGCGCGAGCGAGTACATGGAGGTCCGATGAGCCCCGAGCCGACCCGCTCGATGACTCGCCGCGGCTTGCTCGCGCGTGGTGGCGCGGTCGGAGCGGCTGCGCTGGCAGCGCCGTCCGTCGTACCGCGGTTCGCCTTCGCCGCCACCCCCGAGCACCACCACAACGGGGGTCGACCCGAGGGAACTGTCGTGGTGCTCTTCCTCCGCGGCGCAGTTGACGGGCTGTCGCTCGTCGTCCCGCACGGCGACAAGGCGTACTACGACGCCCGCCCGACGCTTGCCATCCCCGCGCACAAGCTGCACGACCTCGACGGGCACTTCGGCCTCCATCCCTCGCTCGAACAGCTGATGCCGCTGTGGAAGCGGGGCGACCTCGCTGTGGTGAATGCGGCCGGCCTCCGGTCGACCGCGAACTACTCCCACTTCGACGCCCAGGCGATGATGGAGTCCGGTCACGGCATGATGACTGCCGGCACCGGTTGGCTCGCCCGTCACCTGGCGTGCCGGCCGCAAGCCCAGTCGACCCTCCGAGCTGTGTCGTACGGCCCGCATGTCGCGGCCAGCCTGGTCGGCTGGGACGGCTCCACGGCGATGGGCAATCTCGACGGCTTCAGCCTCAACACGCTCGGACACTCCTACGACACCGTCATGCGGGCGCTCGATCGGCTCTACAGCGACGACGGCCGACCCGCGACCGCTGCTGCCCACGAGACGTTCAAGACTTTGGACAAGGTCTCGGCCATCCGGTCGCGGCCCTACCAGCCCTCGAACGGTGCCCGCTATCCGAAGTCCGTCCTGGGAAACGCACTCCTCGACATTGCCCGTGTCATCAAACATGTCCCGCAGACCGAGGCCGTCACGGTCGATGCCTATGGCTGGGACACCCATGCGGCACAGAACGCCGCGCTGCCACGGAACCTGGCCGACCTCGCGAGTGGGCTGGCCGCCTTCACGGCGGACCTGGGACACCACATGCACCGGACGACGATCATCGTGATGAGCGAGTTCGGGCGACGACTCGAGGAGAACAGCAGCCTGGGCACGGACCACGGCCACGGCAACGTGATGTTCGTGATCGGCAAGGGGATCCGGGGCGGGCGGGTGTTCGGGCACTGGCCAGGGCTGGCCGCGAAGAACCTCGATCTCGGAAATCTTGCCGTCACGACCGACTATCGCCGAGTCATCGCAGATGTCGTCCGTCATCGGCTTGGCAACCATCACGTGGACAAGGTGTTCCCCGGGCTGCACTACCGGCCGCTCGGGGTCGCTCGTTAGTCGGAGCTACCGTTCTCCTATGACCCGCTGGCTGGTGACCGGCGCCGCGGGCCAGGTCGGGTCGGACGTCGTCGACCTGCTTCAGGCCTATCGCGCCGATGTCATCGGCTGCGACCGCCGCACCCTGGACGTCTCGGACGCAGACCAGGTCGAGCTCGTCCTCAGCGACGCTGCGCCCGCGGTCGTCGTGAACTGTGCCGCCTACACCGCAGTCGATGCGGCCGAGGACGACGAACGCACCGCATTCGCGATCAACGGTGAAGGGCCCGGGCATCTTGCGCGATGGTGCGCGGCGCACGGCGCCCGGCTCATCCATCTGTCCACCGATTACGTGTTCGCCGGCGAGGCGACCGCACCGTACGAGGTCGACGAGCCGATATCGCCGCAGTCCGCGTACGGCAGATCGAAGGCGGCGGGTGAGGCGGCCGTCCGTGCGGCCGGTGGGGACGCGCACATCGTCCGTACGGCATGGGTGTACGGCGCGGCCGGCCCCAACTTCGTGCGGACGATGGCGACCCTCGCCGAGCGCCAGGAGATCCTGAAGGTGGTCGACGACCAGATCGGAGCACCGACCTGGTCGCTGCACCTCGCCCGCGCCATCACCGCGCTTGCGACCGCCGATGCCGAGCCGGGCCTGTGGCACTGCACCGGTGGCGGCGAGGCGAGCTGGCATGTGTTTGCGCGGGCAATCTTCGCCGAGCTGGGCCTCGACCCCGCTCGGGTGGTTCCGACGACGACCGCCGCGTTCCCCCGCCCAGCGCCTCGACCTGCGTATTCAGTGCTTTCACAGCGAAAATGGCTGGCGGCAGGCCTGCCCGAGATGCCGCACTGGAGAGACGCGCTTCACGAGGCGATTCTCACGCTCGGCGACGAGCTCACCGGATCCTTCGACTCGGCGTAAACGCCCCGTTGGCGTAGCATAAGCACCGTTTCCACTCGCCGGCAGTGAACTTCCGATAGGACGTTGCTTGAGCTTCAACGAGTATCTAAGAGTCTTCCGGAAGCGCTGGCGAGTACTCGCGATCTGCGTGCTCGTGTGCGTAGCGATCGCTGCGCTTTTCGTGTGGCACGCGACGCCGAAGTACCAGGCCTCGACGCAGCTGTTCGTCGCCGCCAAGGACACGACGGCCATCGGCAGCATCGAGCAGGGCAGTCAGTTCTCACAGGACCGCGTGCAGTCCTACGCCGAGATCATGAACAGCCTGCAGATCACCGGCCCGGTCGCCACCAAGGTCGGCGGCGGGCTGACCGCCCAGCAGGTGGCCCACGAGATCTCTGCGTCAGCGCCGGCCAGCACGGTGCTCGTCAACGTCCACGTGACGGACAAGTCGCCAGCGCGGGCGCAGGCGATTGCGAACGCCGTGAGCGACGAGTTCGCGACCTATGCCACCAACCTGGAGACCACCTCGGGCGCGAAGACCCCCCCGGTCAAGGTCACGGTGGTCAAGCGGGCGGAGCTCCCAACCAGCCCGGTGAGCCCGAAGACCACGCTCGACCTCATCATCGGCCTGATCATCGGTCTCGGTCTCGGTATCGCTGGGGCCGTCTACCGCGAGGCCAGCGACAACACGATTCGCACCTCACAGGATGTTCAGTCGGTCGCCGGCATCGGGACGCTCGGGGTCATCGGCTTCGACGATGACGCTGAGCTGCACCCTCTGGTGATTGCTCAAGGCGGGCACTCGCCGCGGTCGGAGGCCTTCCGAGCCCTGCGGACGAACCTGCAGTTCATCGACGTGGACGAGGCACCACGCTCGATCGTCTTCACGAGTTCGGTTCCGGACGAGGGCAAGACCACCACGGCCTGCAACCTCGCGATCGCCCTCGCGCAGGGCGGCAAGAAGGTCCTGCTGATCGAAGCCGACCTCCGGCGCCCGCGCGCCGCGCGCTACCTGGGTCTCTCGGACTCCGTCGGCCTCACGAACGTGCTCGTCGGGACCGTGTCGCCAGAGGACGCCAGCCAGCAGTGGGGCAACATCCCCCTGCATGTTCTGCCGTCGGGCCCGCCGCCCCCAAACCCGAGCGAGCTGCTCGCCTCACGCGGCATGGCCGCGCTGCTGGCACGTGCCGAAGCGACCTACGACATCGTCCTGCTCGACGCCCCGCCCCTCCTGCCCGTCACTGACGCCGCGGTGATCGCCACCCAGACCAGCGGCGCGGTGCTGATCGTCCGCTCGGGCAAGACCACCCGCGACCAGCTCCAACGCTCGACGGAGGCGCTGAGGAGCGTCAGCGCACGGTTGCTCGGGTGTGTGATCAACATGGCACCCACCAAGGGCGCGCATGCCTACTACTACGACTACAGCACTGCGTACGCCGACCGGCCGGCGCCGCCGTCGCCGGGCCCCGTACCGCCGTTGCCGCCAGGCGGCCCAGCACAGCCAGTCTCGCGACGCCGCCCACCGCCGCCTGCCCGAGCCACCAGGCCTGCACCGGCGCCAACCCGCCCGGGCTCGAGCACTCCGGGCGCGAGCACTCCGGTGTCCTCGCCGACCATCCCGCCGCGCCCTGCGCCGCGCCCCGCGCAGAGCTATCCGACGCCGTTCGTCTCGTCGACGCCGCCGTCCCCCGCTTCGCAGGCTCCCGCGACGCCTCCTCCGACCTCCCCGTCACCCGCGTCGGCGGCGAACCCGCCCGCCTCAGGGGAGCCGGCAAGCTTCGTGAAGCCAGCTCCCGCGGCTCCGGCCACGACGAACGGTGCTGAGCCCAGCGCCACATCCGGCCACGATCACGACGACCGGCGCGAAGACGCCGGTGACCTCCTTCGCTAGAAAGCGCCTTCCTTCCGGAAGATCGCGAAGAACGTCTTCCAGACAATCATCAGGTCCAGGGAGAGCGACCAGTTCTCGACGTAGTACAGGTCGAGCCGGACGCTGTCGTCCCAGCTCAGATTGGAGCGACCCGACACCTGCCACAAGCCGGTGATGCCTGGCCTGACCAACAACCGCCGGGCGACCTCCGCGCCGTACTGCGCCACCTCACCCGGCAGCGGCGGCCGCGGGCCGACGAGCGCCATGTCGCCACGGACGACGTTCCAAAGCTGCGGCAGCTCGTCGATCGACCACTTGCGCAAGTACTTGCCGACCCGGGTGATCCGCGGGTCCTCACGCATCTTGAACAGCAGGCCGTCGGAGGCCTCGTTCTGCTCGCGCAGCGACTCGAGCAGTGACTCGGCGTCCGCGCGCATCGTGCGCATCTTGTAGACGGTGAACTCCCGACCGGCCTTGCCGACGCGGGTCTGGCGGAACAGCGGCGGGCCGTGACTGTCGATTCGGATCAGGACGGCGATGCCGACCATGAGGGGCAGCAACAGGAGGAAGGCGATGGTCGCGAACAGCCACTCGACGATTGCCTTGACCGCCTGCCGCGCGCCAGCGAGCTCGGGCTCCTCGACGTGCAGCAGTGGTAGCCCGGCCACCGGTCGGACACTGATCCTTGGGCCGGCGACATCCAGTAGCGCCGGCGCGACCACGAGGCTGATGCCGGTGCCCTCGATCTCCCAGGACAGCCGTCTCAGCACAGCCGGCGACATTCCCGGGCCGGCAGTGACGATCACCGAGTCCGCATTGGCCTGCGCCACCGCCGCCATGACCTGGGTGAGCGAGCCCAGCACCGGCACCCCGGGCAGCGCGAACGCCTCGCTCGACGACGGCAGACACGCACCCACGAGGCTGTAGCCGACGTAGGGGAAGTCTTCGAGCTGCGTCGCGAGGTCGTAGATGCCATCGACACCGCCGACGACGATCGCCCGGTGCAGCGACTTGCCGCGGCGGCGGCGTGCGTGCAGCCAGCGTCGCTGGCCGTACCGGCCGGTCAACAGCAGCAATGTGCCCAGCGGGAGAGCGACCGCGACATAACCACGGGCGAGATTGAGCTGGAACGTGTAGGCAACGATCGCCATGACGGCCATCAGGCGCAGTGACGCGGAGCTGACCCGCTTGAACTCGTCTGCGCCGGTGCCGAGGAAGCGCGCCTCATAGGCACGGGCCAGCACCAGGGCGGCGAGCCAGACCGGCACCAACAGGATGCTGAGCAAGGCGTAGGACAGGCCGTGAATGGCCTTCTGCTCGTCACCGAAGCGAAGATGCAACGCGAGGAGCGTGCTGCCGAGGATGATCGCGAAGTCGACGAGGACGACCATCCGCAGGTACTCGCGCTGCCAGACATCAATCGGGCGGATCCGTCGGCGCGGCTCTCCCTGAAGCCAGGTCGGGACATCGAGGGTCATGTCGTCGGTAATCGACTGCCCCTTGTCCGCGAGAGTCACGTGTTGCCCCCACATGTCTTTGCGAGCCGCCCCAGGCTAGGGCGAGATCGAACGGCTGTCAGCCGAGGTGGCCGGAGATCTGTCGCCGATCAGACAACAGGATTCGGCCGACCCGGGCACGGTCGGATTAATCCACTGTTAATTCCCTCGGCATGTACACCGTATGGGCTTAACCTTGCGTTACACGGAAAGGAGGTGGTCCACGCTTTGAGTACACGTTGGACTTGTGAGGTGGCGGTCCGCTAGACGCCGTCAACGGACTCGAGGTGAGAACCTCCTGCCGTGGCACGCTCCGCCGTGCGCGGCGCTGGCGAATCTCCGACAGTCACCGAACCCCCGGGCGGCCGACCAGTCCAGTCGGCGACCTCCCGTCAGCTTGCTGGCGCCGAGGTGACTGCCCGGGGGTTTCCATTTCCCGCCAGCCAACCCACTGCTGGGAATCAGCCGAGGCTGAGCCAGGTCGCCATCCGCACGACTCCGGTGGCCTTGAGGTCGTGCGAGGTCTGCCACTTCTTCACCGCGGCGACGGTGTCAGAACCGAAGCCGCCGTCGACCGACAGCCCTGCGTGGTGGCGGTTCAGCGCTTCCTGGAGCTGCGTGACGGCCCAGCCGGTGTCACCTGACTTGAGCGGTAGGTCCAAGCCGGCGACCGGCCGTACCACCTTGGGCAGCAGGTCAGAGGTCCACAGCGGCACCACGCGCACGTCAGCGCCGGTGTGCGGGGCCTCGATCATGTTTCCGCCGCCGACGTACATGGAGACGTGGTAGACGGTGGACGGCTTGGTGACGTCGCTCGCGAAGAACAGCAGGTCCCCCTGCCGCGCCGCGTCGAGGGACTCGAAGGTTCCGCCCCCGGCGTACTGCGCCGCGGCCGTCCGCGGGATCGTCAAACCGGCGTGCTGATACGCCTTGAGCTGCAGTCCGGAGCAGTCGTAACCCTTGGGGCCTGTGCCCCCATAGATGTATGGCTTGCCGAGCTGCTTGTTGGCGAAGGCCATTGCCTGCAGGGCAACCCGGTTCTTCGTCTTGCCGGGCTTCTGCTCGAGCGTCCTCACCAGCTCCTGAACCCGCGCCCTGACCTTCGCTTGTGCCTTGGCGTTCTTCGACTCATGCGGGCCAGTTGTCTTCGTGGTCGAGCAGGCGGGCGTCCCGAGCCGCTTCAGCGCCTTCCAGGTTGCGGTGGACGTCGTCCCAGAGACAGTCAGCCCGGCGTCGCGCTGCAGCTGCTTGACGGCCTTCGCCGTCGCCGTGCCGAACTGGCCGTCAACCGCCACCTCGAGCGCGGTCTGGAGCACCGCGACCGCGAGCCCGCTGCTGCCCTTGCTGAGTACGGCGCAGACGGCAGCCGTGCCGCTGCCGCTGACCTTCTGGCCGCAGGCTTTCGGCGCAACGTCGGCCGGCAATGCCATCCAGGTGGCGTCGTCGACTACGCCCGTGACAGCGACGCCGTGGGACTTCTGCCACTTCTTCACTGACTTTTCCGTGGCCGGACCGAAGTCGCCATCGGGGGTTGCGCCGACCGCCTTCTGGATGGTCTTCACGGCCGAGCCGGTCGCGCCCTGGCGGAGCGCCGCACATCCGGTCGCCTCGGCGGCCGACTTGCCAGCGGCCAGCGCAGGAGCGGTGGCGGCAGCGGACAGCAGGGCGGCGAGGGTCGTCACCACACTGGCCCGACCAACCCAGCCACCGCGTGCGCGCACGTTCCAACCTCCGCTCATACCGGAAAGTCAACTACCGACACACCATGTCTCGGCACGTACCCCCGGAGGGCTTGACCTTTGGGTCATCCGCAAAGCGCCAGCAAGTCGGCTGATCGGCCTAATTCGGGCTTCGGCTGCCTAGTCATTTGTAGTCATTCCAACGCCATTTCGTTCCGATTGTCCTGACAGCCGGTTAGGCGGCTCCTAGTCTTTCTCGGACGTCGGCCTCGAGATCCGAGTAGCCGGCGACTGCGTAATTAAGGGACAGGATCCACACGTGTTGCGCAACCCGGCAGCAGCGACCCACGCCGCCAACCAATCTCACGCGGTGGTATCGGCGGACGTCGTCACCATCTGTGCCCTCCTCGCTGTCGCGATCCTGGTCCTGCTGCTGCGTCGCGCCTCGGCCGACCGACAGCGCCTCGCTCGCGCCACCTCGCAGCTCGCCCGCAGCAAGCAAGAGCTCCAGGCGACTGCTGAAGCAGTTCCGGCGGGAATCTTTCGTACCGAGATCGACGGCTCGATCACCTTCGTCAACCAACGACTCACCGAGATCGTCGGCCGCATCGACATCCCGCACTGCGACAACGTCCCGATTCATCCCGACGACCTGCCGGGGGTGATCACCGCTTGGACCGATGCACAACGGTCGCAGCGGCCGTTCCGATCCCAGTTCCGGATCGAGCGGCCCGACGGCGAGATCAGATGGGTCGATGTCGAATGTCGCGCCCTCACCGATGCCAACGGCAAACCGACGTCCTGGGTCGGGTCCTGCTGGGATGCGACCGACGAGCTCGCAACCTGGGCTCGGCTTCGCCGGCTGTCCGAGATCCTCGAGGCAACTCCTGACCTGGTCGCGATGATCGATGCGAAGGGCGTGCTCACCCACGCCAACGTCGCGATGCGAGCCAGGTTCGGGATCCCGGTGGACGGCCCGCTGCCGCCGATCGAGGCGGCCGACCTGTATGCGCCGTACGAGCGTCAGCGCTTCCTGACCGAGGCGATCTCCACAGCAGAGCGCGACGAGGTCTGGATCGGCGAGATCGACCTGATGCTCTTCGACGGCACAACGGTGCCGGTCTCACAGGTCATCGTCGCCCACCGTCACACCGACGGCAGCATCGATTACTACTCGTCGATCACCCGTGACCTTTCCGAGCAGCGCGCCTTCGAGGCTCAGCTCGCCAAGGCCGAGTGGTACGACCCGGTCACCGCGCTACCGAACCGCGCATTCTTCATCGATGCGATCGAGGTGTGCCTCGAGCGCAGCGCCAGGTCCCACAGCCGGTTGTCGGTCCTGGTCGCGGACATCGACCACTTCAAGCTCGTCAACGACTCTCTCGGTCACGTCGCCGGCGACCAGATGCTGCAAGCGGTCGCCGAGCGGCTGCGGGTCGCAGCCGGCCCGTCCGTGCTGCTGGCCCGCTTCGGCTCCGACGAGTTCTGCCTGCTCGTCGAGGACGTCGACACCGAAGGTCCCGTCCAGCTTGCGGAGCGGATCGCCGACCAGCTCTCGGCCCCGATCGAGATCGACGGCGACCCGATCTTCGTCACCGTCTCCACCGGGATTGCGCTGTCATCGGGCAACGGCGGCCAGGACACTCCCGAAGGTCTGCTGCGTGACGCCGATGCGGCGTTGCATCGCGCCAAGGAGCGTGGCCGGGCACGCGCCGAGCTGTTCATCGAAGACTTCCGCCACACGGCCGTCAACCAGCTGCGGACAGCGAGCGATCTGCATCGAGCCCTCGACGGCGGCGAGTTCCGCGTGGTCTACCAGCCTGAGGTCGACCTACGCAGCGGCCACATCGTGGCAGTCGAGGCGCTGGTCCGCTGGCATCACCCTGAGCGAGGCCTGGTCCCTCCCGCCGAGTTCATCCCCCTCGCCGAACAGACCGGTTTGATCACCGGCATCGGCCATTGGGTGCTCACCTCCGCCATCAAGCAAGCCGCGGAGTGGTCGACGGCTCGATGGAACGGCACCGGGCTGCTGGTGTGGGTGAACCTGTCGGCCCGCCAGCTGAGCGACGAGAACCTGGTCGATGAGGTCGCCGCAGCGCTGCGTGAGCACGGGGTCGCACCGCATCAGCTCGGACTCGAAATCACCGAGACGGCGCTGTTGCAGGACGCGGAGGGAGCGGTCGCCGCACTCGGAGCCCTTCGCTCGCTAGGCGTCCGGCTCGCGATCGACGACTTCGGTACTGGTTACTCATCGTTGTCCTACCTGAAACGGCTACCCGTCGATGCTGTGAAGGTCGACCGATCCTTCGTCGACGGTCTCGCCCTCGACGGCGACGACTCGGCGATCGTGGCCGCGGTCACCGGCATGGCACGGGCCCTTCGACTCACCACCATCGCGGAGGGCGTCGAGAGCATCGGCCAGCTGTTCGCGCTGCGCCGACTCGGTTGCGACCTGGCGCAGGGCTTCTTCTTCACCACGCCACAACCCCCGTCACACATCACACGGCTCCTCGAGGACGACCGCGGTGCCGGCCTGTTCAGCTACGAGGAAGCGGTGGGGGACGTCGCGGGAGTCCTGCCGCGGCCGCGGCGGGAAGCAATCCTGCCGCCTCGCCACCCCCAAGCCACCTGATCAGCGGCACAACGGTCTCGGTCGTTGCGCCGACGCTGCCCGACCGCCAAGGTAGGCAGCGGAGGTTTTGATGACGACACCGCCATCTGAAGCAGCGGCCGGCGAAGGCCCGGGACCCGAGTCGGGTGTCGTCGTCCCGTCCGTGCCTCGCCCTGACGGCACGACGCCACCAGTCACGGTGGCGAGCCAGCAGGCCGGCAAGGTAGATCTCGTCCTCGAGGGGGGCGGCGTCAAGGGGCTGGGGCTCGTCGGCGCCGCGTTGGAACTGTCAGCCGCGGGCTATGAGTTCAACCGATTCGCCGGAGCGAGCGCCGGCGCCATCGTTGCGTCGCTGCTTGCGGCGCTGCAGGCGGCCGGCCGCCCGGTCGCCGATCTCGAAACCATCCTGCAGACCGTCGCCTACGACAAGTTCGTGTCGCACGGCGTGCTCGGTGAGGTGGGCTCCGGCATCCGGCTGCTCGCCCACGAGGGCTTGCACAACGGCGAGTACCTGCTCGAATGGCTCGGGGGCGAGCTCGAGAAGCTGGGGGTTGTGACCTTCGCCGACCTCACGATCGATGACGAGCTGATTCCGGAGGAACGCCGTTACAGCCTCGTCGTCATGGTCTCGGACATCACGCGAGGCAAGTCGATCCGACTGCCATGGGAGTACGCGCACTACGGCCTCGTAGCGGCTGAGCAGAAGGTTGTCGAAGCCGTCCGCGCCTCGATGTCCATCCCGTTCTTCTTCACGCCGTGGCGGGTCCACTCCAAGGACGCCGAGGTCGCCGGCGTGAAATACACGGGCGGGACGTGCATCTGGGTCGACGGCGGGATGCTGGACAACTTCCCTATCGATGTCTTCTCCCGCGGTCAGGATCTTCCCGGCCGCTGGCCGACGATCGGCGTGAAGCTTTCCGCGCTCGGCCCACCGCCGGCTCGGCCGACCGATGGCGTGTTCGACGAGGCGAAGGCCTGCCTCGAGACGCTGCTCGACAACGCCGACCGGTTCTACGTCATCCCCGCCGACGCGCAACGGACGATATTCGTCGACCACGGCACGGTGCGCACGACCGATTTCGGCATCACACCCGATCAGCAGCAACTACTCCTGCGGAACGGACGAAAGGCCGCTAGAGCGTTCCTCGCCCACCGGCCGCCACCAGGTTAGGCGGCGCTGCCGTCCTCGCGGCGCCGGCGGACCACGGTCAGCGCCGCACCACCGACGATCAGCACAACGCCGAGGATCACACCGGTGATGATGATCTCGGACCCGGTGAACGGCAGAGTGCCGCCGGAGCTGCTGTTGCACAAACTCTTCGTTGCCGGGACATTGACGGTCGAGTGGACCGTTGCCGGCTTGCCGTCGGCGCCGATGCCGGTGGCAACGATCTTCTCCGTGAGGGGCTTACACGCGCGCTTGATCGGCACCTGGGTGCAACCAGCCCCGTTGCCATTCGTGTGAATGGTGACAGTTGCGCCGGTTGTCACGTTGGTGACGGTCACCGTGCTGTGGGGCTTGAAGTGCTTCACGCAGTACTTGACGAAGTGCTGGCCGAGCACGCCGACGGTCCCGGTCGGGCCTGGCTGCGGCGCAGAAGTCCCGGCCTGCGCGGGACCCGCAGCAAACAATGCAGCGGTAAACGCGAACAGGACGGCGACCAGCGCCGTGCTGAAGCCACGCTTATACGTTGCGGTCACAAATCTCTCCGTCCGTTCGCTGCCGCATCAAGTGTCGCACGACATAGTGCCCGGTCAAGGCCACTCACGCTTATCCATACCCAATACGCAATCTGGTCTGCTGGGGCCGTTATCGGCAAATTGGCACATCGACGTGAGTCTGTTGGAGGCGGGCCATCGGCTGCACCATCGTTTGAGCCGGCCCGGTAGCGGTTGTCGGCTCGATCAGCCGGAGCCGGATCGTCTCCGGCTGTCCCGGATCGAGGGTCACCTCCAGCCCGAAGACCGGGTGGCCGTGCTCGACGCCCTCAGTCACCTGCACCGTCTTCCCACCCAGCGTGGCACGCCGTAGCGCTGCCCCGTTCGTCGTGTGGATGTACACAAAGAGCCGGTTCTGCGGCACGCGCTCGACCGTCCCGTTCCCCTGGAAGTCGCGGTCACCACGAGTCCGAACGTACGGCGGGAGGCCGTGCCGCGGCGCCTGGTTGGTCAGGCGCACCGTGATTGTCGAGTCCCGGTAGTCGCCGGCGCATTGTCCCGCCTGGTAGGCGAACGATCGATCAAGGTAGTAGTCGAGCTTGCTGGCCGTGGCATTGTCCACGTGAACTGCGGCAAACGGCGCCGCCGTCTCGGGGAGCTCGCCCGCTAGCGGTGTCCCGGACAGCTCGGCCTGTTCGCTGGAGTTGGCGGCCCAAAGCGCCAGGTGACCGGCTCCGGCGGATGCGCCCAAGGCCTTCGTGATGGCCACGGGATCACCCGATCCGGAGAGCAGCTTGTGGATGACGGCCGTCGAGACCTCCGCGATGAAGTTCTTCCGCCGGTCATTGGTCAAAGGGTCGGCGCCCGCGAAGTCGACGTACTCCTTCGACTCGATGTAGTCGGCGAGATTTGTTCCGTCGTAGACCCCCGCGTACCCGGGGACGGTCACCGGACCTGCGGCACCGAGCATCGCCTGAAGCGCGAACGGGTCGACCCCGAAGACGCCGTCGATCCGCTGGCCGGTCTGGGCCTGCCACATCTTGGCCCAGATGCGCGCCGCGTCCGGGAAGTTGGGCGACAGATTGCTGGTGATCCAGTGGTTCGCAGGCAGGAAGTTGCCGTAAACGTCCTGGTAGTCGGCGGGGAGCGAGGTGACCGCCTTACGTCGCGTCGGGATGAAGTTCTGCAGTTCGCCGTCGTTGCCGTGCGCGGTTACCCGGATCCGCCCGTGGTTCGCCGTCACGATCGCCCAACCCGAGACAAGCCCTCCGGTTGCTCGCGACTCAGCGTTGTTCTGGATGCCGACGAAGAACCGGCGCTCGCCGTCTGCACCGAGCATGGCCGGACCCGCACGGGCGAATCTCGCGGCGTCGTCGATGGACCCGTGCAAGGACGTCAGCTGCTCGAGTGCCTTGTCGCGGATGTCGCCGAAGACTCCCCACCCGGAGGACAGCCCGGCGACGTCGTCCCGCGCGGTTTCGAGCGCAGTGGCAGCCTTCGACAGGGCCGGTGCTGCGCGCTGCAACGGCGGCAGCGCGATCTTGTTGGGTGCCACTCGCAGCTTCGAAGGCTCGACCGTGAGCCCGACCGAGACCACCGAGGGCAACGCGTTTTCTGCCAGCTCGTTCGTGGCACTGGTCAGCCCTCGCACCGTGTGGATCGGTGGTAGCCAGGACATCGCCCACCAGACCGGATCATGGGTCTCGGCATGAGCCGCGCGCGCGTCGGCCTCCACTCGCTGCAAGTCGGCCTCGGTCGGCTGCCCGTTGACGAGGTCGTCGCGTAGCAGGGCTATGTCTGCTCTGGCGTCCGCCAGATGTGAAGCGGCCGCGACGCCGCGCAGGATGATCCATACCGCGACGACCACCGCCACGAAGACCACGATGATCGCGATCGACGCGACGGTGGACAGGCGGCGCAGCATGCTCAGTCCTCGGCGCGATCGAGGGCAGCCGCCAGGTGCGGCGCGAGTCCACTGTCGCCCGCCGCAAGGTCGATCGCGTACATGAGCTTTCCGCCGCGCACGGCGTAGAGCCGTTTGTCGGCGGTGAAGGCCGGCGCGGTCGGCGTCCGCGCCACCACGTCGCTCGCGAGCTCGATCTGGTCACCGACCGGACCCGTCGTGAGGTGGCCGATCAGGATCTCCGTTACGCCCGTCGCTCGGGTCAGCACGAGTTCGACGCCGATCGTGTCGGACTCGTCCGCGGGCTGCGGCCGCCACCACCCCGCCTCGGAGTGCAGCCATCGGCCGTCCGCAGCGGCGGTCACCCGGCTCGAGTACGCCAGCCACGGCGAACCGTCCTCATAGATTCGCAGCTCCTCGACGTACGGGTAGTCCGGGCCGCCGCCACCAGGAATCGCGCCGACGCCTTCGCCGCGCCAGGTCCCGATCAGGAACTCCAGCGGGCGGAGGGCTTCGGCGACCACTAGGAGTCGCCCAGCAGGAGTCGGCTGATGATCAGCTTCTGAATCTCCGAAGTTCCGCCCCCGATCGACCCGAGCTTGGCGTCCCGAAGCGCGCGCTCGACGTTGAAGTCCCGCAGGTAGCCGTAGCCACCATGGATCTGGATCGCGTCCAGAGCGTTCTGGACGGCAAGCTCTCCGACCAGGTACTTGGCGATCGACGCCTCCATCTGATGCTCGGCGTTCGTCTGCTTCAGGTACGCCGCCCGGTAGACCGCCGTCCGGCACGTCTCGAGCTTCACCTTCATCTCTGCCAGCTTGTGAGCGACCGCCTGGAACTGCGCGATCGGCTTCCCGAACTGCTTGCGCTCCTTCGCGTAGGCGATGCAGCTGTTCAACGTCGCCTGCATGCCGCCGACCCCGCTGGCGATCATGACCGTGCGCTCCCAGTCGAAGCATTCGAACGCGACCTGCCAGAGCGCCGCACCTTCGTCACCGAGCACGCAGTCCGCGGGCACCCGGCAGTCGACAAGGGCGATCTCCGCGGTTGGCGAGGACCGGCAGCCCATCTTGTCCAGCTCGCGACCGACCTGGAAGCCGGGATTCGTCGTGTCGACGATGAACGCGGTGGCCGCCTTCTCCCCGGTCTTGGCGAGCACGGTGCACACGTCCGCGATCGGACCGTTCGTGATGAAGATCTTCGTGCCGTTCAGCACCCAGTCATCGCCATCGCGAACCGCGGTCGTCAGCAGGCCGGCGGCATCCGAGCCCGCCTCCGGCTCAGTCGACGCCCACGCCCCCACCATCGAGCCGTCGGTCAGGCCCGGCAGCCACCGGCGCTTCTGCTCCTCGGTGCCGTGCAGCCAGATCGGCACTGAGCCGATGACCCAGTGCGCGCCGAGCGAGAGGTTGAACCCGCCGTCATGACCACCTTCGGCAATCGCCTCGTTGGCGACGACGCAGTCCATGATCGAGCCACCAGCGCCGCCGTACTCTTCGGCGATCGGCAGCCCGGCCAGGCCTTGTGCCCCGAACGACTTCCACACCTCGTGGTCCCAGCGGCCGTCCTTGTCGCGATCGCTGGCGCCGGGCGCGACGGTCGCCGCCGCCCAGTCGAAAACACTCCTGCGAAACGCGATCTGCTCGTCGGTCAGCGAGAAATCCACGCGATCAGTCTGCCAGGAGCCGGACGATCGGCCGCAAACACTAGGGTTTCTGGAGTGTCCGACATCACGCTCGACGTCGCCGCTCGCGCCGTCCTCGACCAGGTTCTGATCGGCCTGCTGCCGGCATCGGCGTTGCCCGGAGCCGATGGCGACGGCTATCTCGACGAGGAGGGCACGCCGATCGCGGTTCGCGAAGGCGACGCCGTCTCGAGTCGCCAGCCGGTCAAATGGCGCACTCCAGAATCGGTAGCGAGCAGCCAGCCTGTCGTCGTGGCGATCGGCGGACAGCTGCCCGCCGAGCCGGTGCCGGCCGGCTCGCTCCTGCTGCTCGCCGCTGCCGGCGTGCGTGCCGACGACACCAGACACGCCGAGTGGGCGAGCGCGTGGTCTGCTGCGGGCGCCGACATCGTCAAGATCCCGGTGACCGCCGCCGAGGCCGGTCCTCGGGCCGCCGAGTTGGCCGCGGCGTACTCGTCGGGTTCTTTGCTCGAGATCGCCACCATCCCGCATGGCGCGGGCAACGGGCGCACCCTGTTCCTGACCGGCTTCTCCGGATCGGGGAAGTCGACGATCGCGCGCGCTCTCGTCGAGCGGCTGAACGCCGAGCGTTCAGTGACTCTGCTCGACGGCGACGTCGTGCGCACCCACCTGTCACGGGGGCTCGGGTTCTCCCGCGAGGACCGCGACCTCAACATCCGGCGCATCGGATGGGTAGCCGGCGAAGTCACGAAGCATGGCGGACTCGCGGTGTGCGCGCCGATCGCGCCGTACGACGAGACCCGCAAGTGGGTGCGCGCCACCGTGGAGGCGGCGGGCGGTCCCGGATCATTTCTCCTGGTGTGGATCTCCACGCCGATCGAGGAGTGTGAACGTCGTGACGTGAAGGGCCTGTACGCCAAAGCCCGCGCCGGGGAGATCACCGGGTTCACCGGTATCGACGATCCCTACGAGGAGCCGGCGGACGCCGAGCTGGTCATCGACACGACGCATGTCGACGTGCCGGACGCCGTCGAGCAGATCATCAGCCTGCTTCGGGGATGACCGCACCCGCGACGTCCCGCCGACTCGGGTATCGGCCCGAGCTCGACGGTGTCCGTGGTCTCGCAGTGTTGTGCATCTTCGGCTTCCACATGGCGTTCATCTGGTGGCCGATCTGGCACGTCGCGAAGGGCGGCTTCCTGTCCGTCGACATCTTCTTCGTGCTCTCCGGGATGTTGATCACGGAGATCCTCCTCAACGACTTCGAGCGGTACGGTGCGGTCAACCTCGGCTCGTTCTACCAGCGGCGCGCCAGACGACTCCTTCCGGCACTCGTTGCGTTCGTCGTGGTGTCGGTGCTCTGGTACCAGGTCGTCCACGGGACCGGCGGACAGATCCTTCGCGGCGTCGCGTCGGTGATCACCTATGTCGCCTCCGGGCAGTTCGCGACGTCGGTTCACAATCCGCCAGGCGTCGGCCAGATGTGGACGCTCGTGGTCGAGTGGATCTTCTACTTCACCTGGCCGTTGGTGCTCGTCCTGCTACTGCGCTCTGGACGGTCCATCCGAACCATCGGGTACGTCGCGGCGGCCGGCGCGCTGGCCGCGGCGCTCGTGAGGGCGGTCACCTATCACCGGGACCCGAACTACGTCCTGAGCTATCACCTGTCGTGGCTGCGTTTCGAGGACCTCCTCGCGGGATCGGCGATCGGTCTGCTCGGCGGTCGACCGCAGGCCCCGAGCTGGTTGCGAACTGGCGGCCTGGCGTTCCTCGTCTTCGGCACGGCCTACGCATCGATCAGTGCCGAGTGGGTCTACGCCGTCGGCATGTTGCTAGCCGCGCTCGCCACCGCCGTGATCGTCCAGCCGCGCGAGCAACCGTGGTGGTTCGATCGCGTGCTTCGTTGGCCGCCGGTCGTGTGGATCGGCACGGTGTCGTACTCCTTCTACTTGTGGAGCGTCTTCACCGTGAGCGAGGTCTCGCACAATCTGAATAGTTGGCCAACGGCGATCCAACTCGCACTCGCCACCGTGCTGTCGTTCGTCCTGGCGTGGGCGTCGTACACCTTCATCGAGAACCCGCTCCGGGTCCGCTCGCGGCGGTCCGCCGTCCCGACAGGTGTGTCTACGGGTGATCGACCTTCGCGTAGGCGTTGACCAGCGTGTCGGTCATCGACGGATGGCAGACGATCAGCTGATCGGTCAGGCGGTTCGGCTTGTTGAACTCGAGCTCCCCACCGGAGAGGTCCGTCGCCGACAGGCCAGCCTTCATCGCGACGACGACCGGCGCGGCCGCGTCCCACTCCTTCATCGGCCCGCTGTGCATGTAGGCGTCCGCTTCGCCCAGCAACAGCGACATCGTCTTCATGCCGGCGCTGCCGATCGGCTCGAGGACGCCGTCGATCGTCTCGGCGACGGCCACCACCCAGGCCGGCCGTCGGGTGCGGCTGACGGCTAGGCGGGTCGGACCGGTTGCGGTGGGAGGCTCGGGGAGCGGGTCCGCCGTGGACAGCGTCATGCCACGGGCAGGTAGCGCGACCGCACCCTCGGTGAGCCCCTTGCCGCGTTCCCAGAGCGCGACGTGGACCGCCCAATCGGTGCGGCCCTCTTCGCCGTACTCCGTCGTACCGTCGAGCGGATCGATGATCCAGAGCCGCTCGGCGTCGTGGCGGCGCGGGTCGTCGGCCGCTTCCTCCGACAGGACGATGTCGTCCGGGCGGGCCTCGGAGAGCGCTTTCAGCAACAGCTCGTTCGACTTCTTGTCACCGGCGTCGCGGAGCTTCCACGGGTCAGCAAATCCGAGATCGACCCGGAGGCGGAGGAGCAGCTCACCCGCGCTCGCCGCAAGGTCACGCGCAAGGACAGCGTCTTCCATGCTCAAAGTAGGTCCAATCTTCGGGGCCCCCGCGGAAACGTGAGCGAAGCGAGCGTTTTCGTGGGGCTAAAGGATCATGCCGGCGCCGACGGTGGCACCGGTCGCCTCGTCGATCAGCAGGAACGAGCCGGTCGTGCGGTTGCGGCGGTACTCGTCGACGAACAACGGCTTGGTCGTGCGGAGCTTGATCCGCCCGATCTCGTTGAGGCTCAAGGTTTCTGCCGTCTCGTCGCGGTGCAGGGAGTTGACGTCGATCCGGTATTCGATGTCCTTGACCTGGGCGCGGACGTTGCGCGTCGTGTGCTTCAACCCGTACATGCCGCGCACGTGCAGCGGGTCACTCGTCAGCCAGCACACCATCGCGTCGACATCCTGCGTGGCCTGCGGTCGGTTCTGCGGCCGGCAGATCATGTCACCGCGGCTGATGTCGATGTCGTCCTTGAGCCGGACGGTCACCGACATCGGGGAGTACGCCTCCTCGACCGGCCCGTCGGCGGTGTCGATCGACTCGATCGTCGTCGTCAGGCCCGACTCGAGGACCAGCACCTCGTCGCCCGGCTTCATGACGCCGCCGGCCACGGTGCCCGCATAGCCGCGGTAGTCGTGGTGCTCGGTCGACTGCGGGCGGATCACGTACTGGACCGGGAACCGCACGTCGATCAGGTTGCGATCGCTCGCGATGTGCACGGTCTCGAGGTGATAGAGCAGCGTCGGGCCGTGGTACCACGGCATCTCCGTCGAGCGCTCGACCACGTTCGCGCCGGTCAGCGCGCTCATCGGGATGAACGCGATGTCCTGGACGTCGAGCCGCGCCGCGAAGTTGCGGAACTCGTCCTCGATCTCGCGGAACCGATCCTCGCTCCAGTTGACGAGGTCCATCTTGTTGACCGCGAACACCAGGTGCGGGATGCGCAGGAGCGACGCGATGAACGAGTGGCGCCGGCTCTGCTCGACCATGCCCTGGCGCGCGTCGACCAGGATGATCGACAGGCTCGCCGTCGACGCACCGGTCACCATGTTGCGCGTGTACTGGATGTGGCCCGGCGTGTCCGCGATGATGAACTTGCGCCGCTTCGTCGCGAAGTAGCGGTACGCGACGTCGATCGTGATGCCCTGCTCGCGCTCGGCGCGCAGGCCGTCGGTCAGGAGCGCGAGGTTGACGCGCTCGTCGCCGCGCCGCCGCGACACGTCCTCGACGTGCTGGAGCTGGTCCTCGAACGCGGTCTTGGTGTCGTAGAGCAGCCGGCCGATCAAGGTCGACTTGCCGTCGTCGACCGAGCCGGCGGTCGAGAACCGGAGGAGGTCTGCCTCGTCCTCGAGGCCCACCGTCGACATCAGAAGTACCCTTCCTTCTTGCGGTCTTCCATCGCGGCCTCGGTGAACCGATCGTCGGCGCGCGTCGCGCCGCGCTCGGTGAGGCGGGCGGCGGCGACCTCGGCGATCACCTGCTCGAGCGTGCGTGCCGGTGACCTGACGGCGCCGGTGCACGTCATGTCGCCGACGGTCCGGAACCTGACGACCTCGGTGCGGATCCGCTCGCCGGGCAGGAGCTTGATGTACGGGTTTGCGGCGTACAGCATGCCGTCGCGCTCGAACACCTCGCGCTCGTGCGAGAAGTACAGCGACGGCAGCGGGATGTCCTCGTCGGCGATGTACTGCCAGACGTCGAGCTCGGTCCAGTTCGACAGCGGGAACACGCGCAGGTGCTCGCCGCGCT
>Ga0213876_10000486_pt1 | contig 31448 bp, 29 predicted proteins | sample BarmaccomBMRX_R9_FD_160113 | JGI IMG/M metagenome (GOLD analysis project Ga0213876, IMG submission 160113) | Root-associated microbial communities from Barbacenia macrantha in rupestrian grasslands, the National Park of Serra do Cipo, Brazil - RX_R9 | ecosystem: Host-associated > Plants > Roots... | reverse complement strand
AATCGGCTTGCCGGTTACCGCCATCGCCGCTTCCTTGACCGCCTCCGAATGGGTCGGGTGGGCGTGGCACGTATAGGCGATGTCCTCGCTGGTCGCGCCGAACTCCATCGCCTGCGCCGCCTGGGCGATCATCGTGCCGGCGACCGAGGCGATCATCCAGACGCCGAGGACGCGGTCGGAGCGCGCGTCGGCGACGATCTTCACGAAGCCGTCGGTCTCGCGGTTGGTCTTGGCGCGGCTGTTGGCCATCATCGGGAACTTGCCGACCTTGATCTCGCCCTGCTCCTTCGCCTGCTCCTCGGTGAGGCCGACGCCGGCGATCTCGGGGAAGGTGTAGACGACGCTCGGGATGACGTCGTGGTTCACGATCCCCACCTGCCCGGCGAGGATTTCCGCGACCGCGACGCCTTCGTCCTCGGCCTTGTGGGCGAGCATCGGCCCGGGCGTCACGTCGCCGATCGCGTAGATGCCGGGCACGGCGGTCCTGAAATCGTGGTCGACCTCGATCTGGCCCCGCTTGTTGACCTGGAGACCGGCGGCTTCGAGGCCGAGCCCGTCCGTATTGGGGCGCCGGCCGATCGAGACGAGCACGACGTCGGCCTCGATCGTTTCCGCGGCACCGCCGGCAGCCGGCTCGACGGTGAGGCTGATGCCGTCCCGGGTGCGCTCCGCACCGGTAACCTTGGTGGAGAGGCGGAATTCGAAGCCCTGCTTCTTGAAGATCTTGTTGGCTTCCTTGCGGACCTCGCCGTCCATGCCCGGCAGGATCTGATCGAGGAACTCGACGACGGTGACCCTGGCGCCGAGCCGCTTCCAGACCGACCCGAGCTCGAGACCGATGACGCCGCCGCCGATGACGACGAGGTGGCCTGGCACCTTCTGCAGCTCCAGCGCCCCCGTCGAATCGACGATCCGCTCCTGGTCGATCTCGACCCCGGGGAGCGGCGTCACCGACGAGCCCGTGGCGATGACGAAGTTCTTCGCGCTGTATTCCGTGCCGGCGACGTCCAGCCGGTCCTTGGCGGTGAAGCGGCCCTGCCCCTTCAGCCAGGTGACCTTGTTCTTCTTGAACAGGAACTCGATGCCCTTCGTGAGCCCGCCGACCGCCTCCTTGCGGCCCGCGTGCATCGCGTCGAGGTCGAGCTCCACATTGCCGACCTTGACGCCCCACTTCGCCAGGGTGCCGTGGTTCGCCTCCTCGAACAGCTCGGACGCGTGCAGCAGCGCCTTCGATGGGATGCAGCCGACGTTGAGGCAGGTCCCGCCCAGCGTCTCCCGGCTCTCGACGCAGGCCGTCTTCAGCCCCAGCTGCGCCGCCCGGATCGCCGCCACATAGCCGCCGGGGCCCGCCCCGATCACGATCACGTCGAATTCAGTCTCTGCCATTCTTCTTTCCTCTTCGTCATCCCGGCGGAAGCCGGGATCTCGTGGGGCGAAGACCGTGAGTGCCTTCCACCACCTGAGGCCCCGGCTTCCGCCGGGCGACGGTTACAAGTCTATCAAAAGCCGCGTCGGATCCTCGATCGCTTCCTTCATCCGCACAAGGAAGGTGACCGCCTCGCGGCCGTCGACGAGGCGGTGGTCGTAGCTGAGGGCGAGGTACATCATCGGCCGGACGACGATCTGGCCGTCACGGACCACCGGGCGCTCCTCGATGCGGTGCATGCCGAGCACGGCCGACTGGGGCGGGTTGATGATCGGGGTCGAGATGAGCGAGCCGAAGACGCCGCCGTTCGAGATGGTGAAGGTGCCGCCGGTCATGTCGGCCATGGTGAGGCTGCCGGCCTTGGCGCGCTTGCCGAAGTCGGCGATCGTCTTCTCGATCTCGGCAAAGCTCAATGTATCGGCGTCGCGGATGACGGGGACGACGAGGCCGTTGGGGGCGGAGACGGCGACCGAGACGTCGACATAATCGTGGTACACGATCTCGTCGCCCTCGATATAGGCGTTGACCGCGGGTACGTCCTTCGCCGCCAGCACCGCCGCCTTCACGAAGAAGCTCATGAAGCCGAGGCGGATCTGGTGCTTCTTCTCGAACAGATCCTTGTAGCGGTTGCGCGCCTCCATGACCGCGGTCATGTCGACGTCGTTGAACGTCGTCAGCATCGCCGCCGTATTCTGCGCTTCCTTGAGGCGGCGGGCGACGGTCTGGCGCAGGCGCGTCATCCGCACGCGCTCCTCGCGGCGCGCGCCCGACGGGGCGGCTGCCGGGGACGGCGGCGGGGGAGAGGACGGGGGCGCGGAGACGGGTTCGGCGGCCTTCTGGTCGCGCGCGGCGAGGACGTCGTCCTTGGTGAGGCGGCCGTCCTTCCCGGTCCCGCGGATGCGCGAGGGGTCGACGCCAAGCTCCAGGACGAGGCGGCGCACCGAGGGGGACAAGGTGAGGGCGCTCCCTTCCCCCTCCTCGTCGCGCACCTCGACATTCTCGCCCGGCCCGTCCGGATTCACGGGCGTTGACGACGGCGGCGCCGGCGCCGGGGCCTGTCCGCTCGCCGCGGCGGCGGCATCGCCGCCCGCCTCGATCCGCGCGATGAGCGCGCCGACCGCGACCGTGTCGCCTTCCTTGACCAGCTGCTCGCCCATCGTGCCGGCGACCGGCGAAGGCACCTCGACCGCGACCTTGTCGGTCTCGAGGCTGGCCACCGGCTCGTCCGCCTTCACGGCGTCGCCCGGCTGCTTCAGCCACTGGCCGAGCGTCGCTTCGGTGATCGATTCCCCGAGCGTCGGGACGGTGACATCAGTGGCCATGACTATCCTTCTATCCGGCCTTGCGCTGCGGCGTGGCGTTGGTGGGATGGCCGAGCGCCTCCGCGATGAGCTCCGCCTGCTCGCTCGCGTGGCGCTTCGCAAGCCCCGTCGCCGGCGAGGCGGAGGAGGCGCGTCCGGCATAGGTCGCCCGCTGCGGCTTCGCGCCGGCCTCGTGGAGGCACAGCTCGAGCGGGTCCTCGACGAAGTGCCAATAGCCCTGGTTCTTCGGCTCCTCCTGCGCCCAGACGACCTCCTCGAGGCTCGGCAGGCGCTTGAGCCGCTCGACGAGCGGCTCCGCGGGGAAGGGGTAGAGCTGCTCGACGCGCACGACCGAGGTCGAGCGGTCGCCGGCCTTTTCGCGCGCTTCCATCAGCTCGTAGGCGATCTTGCCGGAGCACAGGACGAGGCGGCGGACATCGGCGTCGGCCGGGCCGGCGGTGTCCGACAGGAGCCGGCGGAAATGGCTGTCGCCGAGGAAGTCCGCCGCGGCCGACACGGCGAGCTTGTGCCGAAGCAGCGACTTGGGGGTCATGATGATCAGCGGCTTCCGGAAGTCGCGGTGCATCTGGCGCCGGAGGATGTGGAAGTAATTGGCCGGCGTCGTGCAGTTCGCAACCTGCATATTGTCCTCGGCGCAGAGCTGCAGGTAGCGCTCCGGCCGGGCGGAGGAATGCTCCGGCCCCTGGCCTTCGTAGCCGTGCGGCAGCAGCATGACGAGGCCGTTGGCGCGCAGCCACTTGGACTCGCCGGACGAGATGAACTGGTCGACGATCACCTGCGCGCCGTTGGCGAAATCGCCGAACTGCGCCTCCCAGAGGACCAGGGTGCGCGGGTCCGACAGGGCGTAGCCGTACTCGAAGCCGAGCACGCCGAATTCGGAGAGCGGGCTGTCGCGCACCTCGAAGCGGCCGGGGCCGACGTGGCAGAGCGGGATATATTTGTGCGCATCGGTCTGGTCGACCCACACCGAGTGGCGCTGGCTGAACGTCCCGCGGCCGCTGTCCTGGCCGGAGAGGCGCACCTGCGAGCCCTCGCGCAGCAGCGATCCGAAAGCGAGCGCCTCCGCGGTCGCCCAGTCGAACCCCTCGCCGCCGTCGAACATGGCGCGGCGCGCGTCGATGATCCGCTGCAGCGTCTTGTGGACCTTCAGGCCTTCGGGGACGGTGGTGAGGATGCGGCCCACGTCCTTGTAGACGTCGTCGCCAATGGCGGTGTCGACGTTGCGGCGCTCCGTCTCGGGCGTGTCGGGCCGCCCGAGCCCGGCCCAGCGGCCCTCGAACCAGTCGGCCTTGTTGGGCAGATAGGTCTTCGCCGCCTCGAACTCTTCCTCGAGCTGCGCGGTGAAGGCCGCCTCGTGGCGGTCGAGCCAGTCGGCGCCGATCACGCCTTCGTCGACCAGCCGCTTCGCGTAGAGTTGCGAGACCGGCGGGTGCTTGCGGATCGCATCGTACATCAGCGGCTGGGTGAAGCTCGGCTCGTCGCCTTCATTGTGGCCGAAGCGGCGGTAGCACCACATGTCGATGACGATGTCGCGGTGGAAGGCGTGGCGGAACTCGACCGCCAGCTTGCAGGCGAAGGTCACCGCCTCCGGGTCGTCGCCGTTGACGTGGAGGATCGGCGCCTGGACCGATTTGGCGATGTCCGACGGGTAAGGCGAGGACCGCGCGAATTGGGGCGAGGTGGTGAAGCCCACCTGATTGTTGATGATGAAGTGAAGGGTGCCGCCGGTGCCGTAGCCGGGCAGGCCGGAGAAAGCGAGGATCTCGGCGACGATGCCCTGGCCGGCGAAGGCGGCGTCGCCGTGGAGCAGGACGGGGAGGACCGTGTTGCCGTGCTCGTCGTCCCGCGCCACCTGCTGCGCCCGCGCCTTGCCGAGCACGACCGGGTTCACCGCCTCGAGGTGGCTGGGATTGGGGAGCAGGGAGAGGTGGACCTTAATCCCGTCGAACTCGCGGTCGGACGAGGTGCCGAGATGATATTTGACGTCGCCCGAGCCGCCCACGTCGGCAGGGTTGGTCGCGCCGCCGGCGAACTCGGAGAAGATGGCGCGATACGGCTTGCCCATGACGTTGGCGAGGACGTTGAGGCGCCCGCGATGGGCCATGCCCAGGATCATGTCCTCGACCCCGGCGAGGCCGGCATATTTGATCACCGCCTCGAGGGCCGGGATCATCGATTCGCCGCCGTCGAGCCCGAACCGCTTGGTGCCGACATATTTGCGGGCGAGGAATTTCTCCCACTGCTCGCCCTCGATCACCTTGGCGAGGATCGCCTGCTTGCCCTCCGGGGTGAAGCGGATCTCGGCGTCGCGGCCCTCCATCCGCGCCTGGAGGAAGCGGCGCTCCTCCAGGTCGTTGATGTGCATGTACTCGAGGCCGACCTTGCCGCAATAATTCGCCCGCAGCACCGGCACGATCTGCCGGAGCGTCGCCCATTCGAAGCCCAGCGTGCCGCCCAGATAGATGGGCCGGTCGAAGTCGGCGGCGGTGAAGCCGTGCGCCTCGGGGCTGAGCTCGGCCGGCAGCTCGCGCTTGGCGAGGCCGAGCGGATCGAGGTCGGCCGCGAGATGGCCGCGCACCCGGTAGGTGCGGATCAGCATCCACGCCTGGATGGCATCCTTCGCCGCCTGCTCGACTTCCGCTTCGCTGCGCCCCGCTTGGACCGCCGCCTGCTTCGCCTTGGCCGCGACCGGCGCGATCTCCATCTGCGTCGGGTCCAGGCCCGCATTGACCTCGTCCAGCTCGACGAGCGGCCAGTTCGGTCGCGCCCAGCTCGGCCCCTGTTCGCGTTCGCCGGTCAGATAATCCACTGCAAACCTCGTCACTAGCTGCCGCGCGCCACGTCTCTTCAGCTCAAATCTCGTCATGCCGGACGGCGGGAACCCATCAAAGTACTACTTTGATGAGAACCCAGTTCCGGCATCCACCTTCTTTTCCAACCCCGGTAAGAAGAAGGTGGACCCCGGATCAAGTCCGGGTGACGATTCCTTACCAGCGAAACGCGCGCCGGTCCCTCAGCCGTTCAGGAGCGCCTTCAATGTCGTTCCAAGCTCAGATGGGCTCGGACTGACGCGAATGCCAGCCGCTTCCATCGCGGCGATCTTGTCCTCCGCCCCGCCCTTGCCGCCGGAGACGATGGCGCCGGCATGACCCATCCGCCGGCCCGGCGGGGCGGTGCGGCCGGCGATGAAGCCGACGACGGGCTTCGACCGGCCGGCCCGCGCCTCGTCGCGGAGGAACTGTGCCGCCTCCTCCTCCGCCGAGCCGCCGATCTCGCCGATCATGATGATCGACTTCGTCTCCGGGTCGGCGAGGAAGAGCTCCAGCACGTCGATGAAGTTGGTGCCGTTCACCGGATCGCCGCCGATGCCGACGGCGGTGGTCTGGCCGAGACCCTCGTTGGTCGTCTGGAACACGGCCTCGTAGGTGAGGGTGCCGGAGCGGCTGACGACGCCGACCGAGCCCTTCTTGAAGATGTTGCCGGGCATGATGCCGATCTTGCACTCGCCCGGCGTCAGCACGCCCGGGCAATTGGGGCCGATCAGCCGCGACTTCGAGCCGGTGAGCGCCCGCTTCACCCGCACCATGTCGAGCACCGGAATGCCCTCGGTGATGCAGACGATGAGCGGCACCTCGGCGTCGATCGCCTCCAGGATCGCGTCGGCCGCGCCGGGCGGCGGCACGTAGATCACCGAGGCGTCGCAGCCGGTCGCCTCCCGCGCCTCCTGCACCGTGTCGAAGACGGGGAGGCCGAGATGGGTCGAACCGCCTTTTCCCGGGGAGGTGCCGCCGACCACCTTGGTACCGTAGGCGATCGCCTGCTCGGTATGGAAGGTGCCCTGCTTCCCGGTGAAGCCCTGGGTGATGACCTTCGTTTCCGCATTGACGAGGATCGACATCACTTCTCCTTGGGGAGGTTGACCACCGTGATCTTCACGGCGGGTACCGACGGCCTGCCGGTCGGCATGATCTGGACGGTCTTGCGGTCGGCGACCGTCCAGCTGACGATGGCCTCGTCCTGCTTCGCCGGCTTGTCGCCGAAGGTGGCGCGCATGGCCGCGACCACTCGCGGATAAACCTGCGCCGACGCGATGCGGGCGGTGAGATAGCAATCGTCGACGACACCCTTGATGGCATCCGGCGTGAGCAGCAGGACGACGTCGCCGCGCACATAGATCCTCAGGGATGCCTGCGCGGGCGTCGCGCCCGCGTCGGTCACCGCCCGGCGCCAGCCGGCGGCGGCCAGGCGCCGTTCGTCCACGCCGGCGCCCGACAAGGCCGCTGCGCAGGAGGCCGCCGCTGCCGCGATCGCCGTCGGCTCGGCCGGCGCCACATCGACGCTTTGGGCGGAAGCCCTGCCGGCCATCGCCAGGGCGACCGCTGCGAGGGCTCCCCTACCGAAGCGATTCATCGATGTTCCTGCACGCTTCGAGCAGTTCCTTCACCGCCTCGACCGACACTTCGAAGTTCGCCTTGGCCGTCTCGTCCAGTTCAATCTCGACGATGCGCTCGACGCCACCAGCGCCGATCACGATCGGCACCCCGACATAGAGGCCGTCGACGCCGTACTGGCCTTCGAGATAGGCCGCGGCGGGGAGGACGCGCTTCTTGTCCTTGAGGAAGCTCTCGGCCATCGCGATCGCGCTGGTCGCCGGGGCGTAATAGGCCGAGCCGGTCTTCAGCAGCGCGACGATCTCCCCGCCGCCGCCGCGGGTGCGCTTGACGATGGCGTCGATCTTCTCCTGGGTCGACCAGCCCATCTTGATGAGGTCGGGGATGGGGATGCCCGCGACCGTCGAATAGGCCGGCACCGGCACCATCGTGTCGCCGTGGCCGCCGAGCACGAAAGCGGTGACGTCCTCGACGGAGACGTTGAACTCCTCGGCGAGGAAGTGGCGGAAGCGCGCCGAGTCCAGCACGCCCGCCATGCCGACGACGCGGTGGTGCGGGAGGCCGGAGAATTCGCGGAGCGCCCAGACCATCGCGTCGAGCGGATTGGTGATGCAGATGACGAAGCTGTCCGGCGCGTGCGCCTTGATGCCCTCGCCGACCGCCTTCATCACCTTCAAGTTGATGCCGAGCAGGTCGTCGCGGCTCATGCCGGGCTTGCGGGCGATGCCGGCCGTGACGATGCAGACGTCAGCGCCCGCGATGTCGGCATAATCGTTGGTGCCGACAAGCTGCGCGTCGAACCCTTCGACCGGCGCGGCCTGGGCGATGTCGAGCGCCTTGCCCTGGGGGATGCCCTCGGCGACGTCGACGAGGACGATATCGCCCATCTCCCGCAATCCGGCCAGGTGGGCCAGGGTGCCGCCGATCATGCCGGCGCCGATCAGGGCGATCTTCTTCCGAGCCATGCGACTCTCATTCCTTTCCATGTGCAACCGGGGTCCGGCCGCGAGGAGACGGCCGCGAGACGTGGCGACCCCCTAGACCCCTCGCGCGGGAGGGGCAACCGGGCACTTCCACCGTCACCCCGGACTTGATCCGGGGCCTACTTCCTGGAGACTTCGCGGGAAGAAGGTGGATGCCGGATCAAGTCCGGCATGACGCCTTCTGACAGGTCACCCGCTTTCTTCCGTCCTACGCCCCCGCGGGGGGCTCCTCGACGTAGCGGCGCTCGCCGCGGGCGTTGGTCCAGACCTGCACCGGGCGGCCGCTCTCCGGGTCGATGAAGCGCTCCCGGGTCGGCGCCAGCGGCTCGCGTGGGTCGGCGCCGGCCTGCGCCGAGTAGCGCCGCCGTTCGAACACCAAAGCCGCGACCAGCACGCCGAAGACGAGCGGCGCACCCCAGGGCGCGTTGCCCTGCGCCGCGCCCCACAGGCAGAGCAGGAAGACGACGCCGAAGGCGCCGACGATCGCGTTGCGGAGCATCATTGCGCCTCCGCCGCCGCGATGCGGACGGCCGTGCCGTAGGCGACGACCTCGCTCATCGTCTGGCCGATTTCGCCGGAATCGAAGCGCATCATCACCACCGCGTCGGCGCCCATCAGGGTCGCGTTCTGCACCAGCCGGTCGATGGCATGGCGCCGTGTGTCCTCGACGAGGCTGGTATATTCCTTGATCTCGCCGCCGCCGAGCGAGCGCACCGCCGCGGCGATGTTGCCGCCCAGGCCGCGGCTGCGCACCACCACCCCGAACACCTGCCCCAGCGTCTCGACGACCCTGTAGCCCGGCAGATTCTCCGTCGTCGCAACGATCATGCTACCCCCTTTCCCCGCCTCATTTGCCGGCGAGCATCGTCACCATGTCGACCCAATGGTCGATATCCTCGTAGAAGGCCTTGACCGGCAGCCGCTCGTCGCGGCCGTGAGCGCGCTCGTCGTCGGGGATGACGCCCCAGCTGCCGTCGACGCCGTAGATCGGGATGCCCGCGACCCGGAACGGGCGCGCGTCGCTGGCGCCGGTGCTCATCTCCGGCATGATCGGCGAGTCCGGGTGCCTCTTGTGGACGGCGGCGGTGTAGGCGCCGACCACGTCCGGCCGCAGCGGCGAGGCGAGGGACATCGCCTGATTGTCGGTCCGCTCGACGACGACCCCGGGATCGGCGACGACGCGCTGCAGCTCGTCGCGGACGGCGGCGGGCTCGGTGCCCGGCATGATCCGGCAGTTGACGGTCGCCCGGGCGAGCTGAGGCAGGGCATTGTCCGCATGGCCGCCTTCGAGCCGCGTCGCGACGCAGCGGGTACGGGTGAGGCCGACCTCGGTCGGCGACGCCTCGATGGCGTCGGCGGCCCGGCCGTCGTTCGAATTGGCAAGCCAGGCGCGCATCGCGTCGCCGAGCGGCCCCTTCTCACCCTTCTCGCGCACCGAGAAATAGGCGCGCGTGGTCTCGTTCAGCATCGGCGTGAAGCGATAGGCTTCGAGCCGCTCCAGCGCGTGGGCGAGCTGGTAGATGGCGTTGTCGGGCCGGGGGCGCGAGCTGTGGCCGCCGCGGTTCCTGACGGTGAAGGTGTACATCGAGAAGGTCTTCTCGGCCGTCTGCAGCGCGAAGCCGAGCGGCTTGCCGTCGGCGGTGAAGCCGCCGCCCCCGCCGTCCGAATTGAGGCCGAACTCCGCATCGGTCCACCGCCGCCATTCCGTGGCGCCGAGGCGGGCGCCGACGCCGGTCGTCTCCTCATCGCCCGTGAAGAGGACGACGATGTCCCGCGTCGGCTGGAAGCCCGCCGCCTTGAGCTTGAGGAGGGCGGTGGTGACGGCGGCGACACCCTCCTTGATATCGCTCGTCCCGCGCCCGTAGAAATAGCCGTCTCTCTCGGTGAACGTGAACGGGTCGAGCCCCGGCGACCAGTCCTCGGGCTTCGCCTCGACGACGTCCATATGCGCCATCAGCAGGATCGGCTTCTTGCCCGACGGCCTGGCCGCGGGCCAGCGCACGATCAGCCCCGCCGTGTCGTTGCCGGGCGCGGCATTGTAGGGAAGGACGTGGATGTCGGCCTCGGCCCAGCCCGCGGCGCGATACTGATCCGCCAGCCAGCGGGCGAGCTCCGGCACCTTACCGCGCCCGGCGACGGTCGGCACCTCGACCGCATGGCTGTAGATCGCCCGCGCCTTCGCCTGCCACGGATCGGCCGGCTCGGCGGCGACGGCCGCGGTGGCGAGCAGGCCGAAGCCGAGCGCGAGTCCAAGACGCATGCAATCCCCCTGCCGAAAAACGCGGCGGAAGCTGGACCCGCGCCGGTCCGGCGTCAACCTTCCTCGCCGTGGCCGGCGGCGAGATAGTCCTGCGACTGCATCTCGACGAGGCGCGAGACGGTGCGTTGGAATTCGAACGCGCCGTCGCCGGCCGGGTAGAGCCCCTGGGGCTCGGCGTCGGCTGCGGCGAGCAGCTTGACCTTGTGCTCGTAAAGCTCGTCGACCAGCGTCACGAAGCGCGCCGCCTCGTTGCGGTTCTCGGGTCCCATGACCGGAATGCCGACGAGGATGACACTGTGGTACCGCCGTGCGACCGCCAGGTAATCCGCCGCGCCGCGCGCTTCCCCGCACAGGCGCTTGAACGAGAAGACGGCGACCCCCTTCAGGCTCTTGGGGACGTGGAGGGTGCGGCCGCCCGGGACGGGAATGTCCCCGGAGGGGACCTTGGCCCGATCCTCGACCGAGAAGTCGGTCAGGCGGAAGAAGGCATCGCTGAGCGCCGCCGTCGCGGCGGGGCCGTTCGGCACGTACCAGGTCGGCATGCCGCCGAGGCGATGTAGGCGGAAATCCGTGGGGCCGTTCAGCGCCACGACGTCCATCTCCCGCTCGACCAGCTCGATGAAAGGAATGAACAGCTCCCGGTTGAGGCCGCCGAGATAGAGGTCCCGCGGCGGCCGGTTCGACGTGGCGATGACCGTCACGCCCTCCGCCAGGAGGTGCGAGAAGAGGCGCGAGAGGATCATCGCGTCCGCGCTGTTGTTGATCACCATCTCGTCGAAGGCGAGGAGCCGCGCCTCGGCCGCGATCGCCTCGGCGAGCGACGGGATCGGATCCCCCTCCTCCTTCAGGCGCTCGACGCGCAGCCGCTCGTGCACTTCGAGCATGAACTCGTGGAAGTGGACGCGGCGTTTCCTGGGCTCCTCCACCGCGGCGAAGGCGAGATCCATCAGCATCGACTTCCCGCGCCCGACGCCGCCCCAGAGGTAGACGCCGCGGACCGGTTCCGGCCGGCGGCCGGCGAGCCGGGCGAGGAGATTTCGCTTCGGCTTGCGGGAAAGCTCGGCCGCGACGCGATCGAGCACGGCCGCGGCACGCTCCTGATCTTCATCGGGCCGCAATTCCCCGGTGTCGAGAAGCTCCCGGTAGCGCGTGGAGACCGACGTCACCGCCGCGACAGCTTCCGGAGCGTGCCGGACCAGGCGGCGACCGTCTCGCCCTCCTGTTCGACGAGACCGCGCATGACCGCGAGGTTGCGACTCTCGCGCAATACCTCGACGGCACAGTCGAGCGGCGCGCCGAGCCTGGCCGCGGAGAGGAAATGCGCGGACAAGTCCAGCGTCACCGCCGGCCCGATCGCCGCGCCCGCCGCATAGCCGCCGGCGAACATCGCCATGTCGACGAAGGTGAGAATCGCCCCGCCATGGACGACGTCGCCCAGATTGGCCTGCCGCTCGTCGGGGAACATCCGGCATCGCGCCCGCCCCTCCCCTTCGCCGCGCACGAGGAGCTTGCCGATGGTCGCGTTGTAGCGGCGCTCGTCGGGCAGGTCCCATGTCCACCAGCCGGGATGGTCCGGGTCCGGCGCGTGGCGGATGAGCGGGTGGCGGGAGCGTTCGGTCAATCCTCCGTCATCCCGGCGGAAGCCGGGATCTCCCTTCGGGAGGCCGTGGCGAGTCTCCATGAGATCCCGGCTTTCGCCGGGATGACGCCTGGCGTCACACCGCCCGCTCCACCAGCAGCTTCTTGGTCTCGGCGATCGCCTTGGCCGGGTTCAGGCCCTTGGGGCAGACGTTCGCGCAATTCATGATCGTGTGGCAGCGGTAGAGGCGGAACGGATCCTCGAGTTCATCCAATCGCTCGCCGGTCAGCTCGTCGCGGCTGTCGGCGAGCCAGCGATAGGCCTGGAGGAGGATGGCGGGGCCCAGGAACTTGTCCGAGTTCCACCAATAGCTCGGGCAGGACGAGGAGCAGCAGGCGCACAGGATGCACTCGTAGAGGCCGTCGAGCTTCGCCCGATCCTCCGGCGACTGCAGCCGCTCCTTGCCCGAGGGCGCCGGCGTCTTGGTCTTCAGCCAGGGCTCGATCGACGCATATTGGGCGAAGAAGTGGGTGAAGTCCGGCACCAGGTCCTTGATCACGTCCATGTGGGGCAGCGGCGTGATCCGGATCTCGCCTTTGTAATCCTCGATGGCCGTGGTGCAGGCGAGGCCGTTCCTGCCGTTGATGTTCATCGAGCAGGAGCCGCAGATGCCCTCGCGGCACGAGCGGCGGAAGGTCAGCGTCGGATCGATCTCGTTCTTGATCTTGAGGAGGGCGTCGAGGACCATCGGGCCGGTCCGGTCGAGATCGAGCTCGAACGTGTCGTAGCGCGGATTCTCGCCGGTGTCGGGATCGTAGCGGTAGATGCGGAACCGTCGCACCCGCTCCGCCGCGCCCTCGATCCGGTAGGTCTTGCCGCGCGCCTGGATGCGGCTGTTCTTGGGAAGGGCGAACTCGGCCATCGATCGATCCTTTGCTTGGGACGCGCGATAGCGGCTCGCCCGCCCCGGCTCAACCGGCACCCTCGCAATGGGGACACGTACTTTTTCGCGAAAAAGTACGTGTCCCCTACAGGAGGCCGTGGCGGCGCAGGCTTTCGGCGAGGATGGTCTCGATCAGCTGCTCCTGGGTAATGCCGGCGAGCTGCGCGGCGCGGCCGTAGACTTTCTGCGACCAGAGGTTGGCGTTGAGGTTCAGCTCGAGGAAGTTGAGCTCGCCTTTCTCCCGGTCGAGGCGGAATTCGTAGCGGCCGTAATCGAACGGCCGGAATTCCTCGGCGATGCGGCGGGTGTAATCAGCGATCGCGGGCATCCAGCGCGCATCCTCGAACGGCACCAGCCGGTATTTCTGCCGCCGCTCGACGAGGTCGCGCTTCTCGTAATAGGTGCGGAGATGGGTCGGGTCGGCCTGCTCGAACATCAGCATCGGCAGCACGACCGGTTCGCCCTCGACGGTGATCACGGGCACCTCGACGTCGCTGCCGGTCAGGAACGGCTCGACGATCGCGTCATGACCTTCGGCGTGGATGGCCGCGACGGCGGCCTCGACGCCCGGCCAGTCGAAGGCGTCGCGCACGCCCCAGCTCGCCGAGGAGGCGTTGGGCTTGATCACCAGCCGCTTCCCCGCGGGACATTTCTCCTCCGTCACCGGGGCGCCGCGGCGGTAGATCGTCCAAGGCGCGGTCGGCAGCCCGCGCGCCGCCGCGGCAAGCTTCGAGAGGTGCTTGTCGTCGGCGAGGCCGCGCAGGATCGGGCTCGCGCCCAGGAAGGGAATGCCGGCCCGGGTGCAAAGCAAGGGCAGCATCATCTCGGAATTGAGGAAGCCGCCGCGGTTGAGCAGCGGGAAGACGAAGTCGACGTCCGGCTTGTCGAACAGCACGTCGTAGCTGTTCGCGACCTGCAGGTTCAGCCCGAGCCCGCGCAATATCTCCCGAACCTCGACATGGTAGAGGGCATGGTTGCCGTCCTCCGGGTGCAGGCCGCCTTCCCACAGAGCATGCTTGGCGATGAACAGGATGCGGAGGCGCTGCTTCGCCTCGTCGGGGATCGTGAGGGGACGGATCGCGGTCACGCTGCGGCCTTGCCTTGAGGAATGCGCGCCGCGGCCATAGTGGCAGGCGGGCAGGAGGCCAAGGGCGGGAGGCGAAATGGCGGAGGCGATCGGCGAGGCGGCGCGGCTCATGACGACCGGCGGCGACGCGCGCCTCCTCCTCGATCCGGCGAGCGGCCTCAATCGCTACCATTCGGCGCCGCGGCCGCGCGACATTGTCGCTTATGCCTCCTCGACCGCGAACGACATCTCGGCGGCCGCTTATGCCGAGGCGGAGCGGGTGCTGGCGGAGCTTGGCGGCACCCTATCGCCGGAGGGGTATCGCGACCGGCTCGAGGCGCTGCGCCGCCGCCTCCGCCGCGCCTACGCGCTTTCGGACGCGGTGGAGATCGTCTTCGCGCCGTCGGGGACCGACCTCGAATATGTCGCCCTCGCCTGCGTCGCCGACCGGGCCGCCGGGGGCACTCACAATATCCTGCTCGGCGCCGACGAGGTTGGCAGCGGCTGCATCCATTCGGCGCATGGCCGCCATTTCGCGGAAAGCACCGCCCTCGGCGTGGCGACGGAAGCGGGCCGGCCGGTGCCGGGGCTCGGCGGACCGCGGGTCGAGATGATCGACGTCCCCGTTCGCGACAGCGAGGGCCGCGCCCGCCCCTCGCCGGACATCGCCGCCGCGGTCGACGCGGCTGTCGCCGCCGCCGCCAGGGGCGACCGCCATGCCGTCGTCCATGTCGTTCACGGCTCGAAGACGGGGCTGATCCTCCCCTTGCCGGACGATCTCGACGGGCTGCGCGCCAGCCATGGCGCCGCGGCGAGCTTCGTCGTCGACGCGTGCCAGGCGCGGATCACGCCCGCGGCGATCGCCGACTATCTGGCCCGGGACGCGATTGTCTTCGTCACCGGCTCGAAGTTCATGGGCGGTCCGCCGTTCAGCGGCTTCGCGCTGGTCCCCGCCTGCTACCGCAAGGCCGCCGCGCCGCTGGCCGAGGGCCTGGCCGCCATCTTCCGCCGCAGCGAATGGCCGCAGGGCTGGCCGGGCGCGGAGCGGCTCGACGCGAGCGCAAACCTCGGCCTGCTCCTCCGGCTCGAAGCCTCGATCTTCGAGCTGGAACGGTTTCGGCGCCTCCCGGACGAGGCCGTAACCCGCGTCATCCTCGCCTTCCACCACGCCGTGCGCGAGGAGATCGTCGAGCGGACGCCGGCGCGCCGCGTTGCCCCCTATGCCGGCGGCGAACGGGACGCCGCGAACGCGCACCCGATCGAAATGCGCACCCTCTCGACCCTCGACCTCACCGGCCTGGGCGGCGGCGCCGCGCGCTTCGAGGACGCGACCCGCTGGCACAAGGCCCTGCTCGGCCACGGCGTCCGCCTCGGCCAACCCGTCAAGTGCGTGCCCCTCGCCGGCGGCGGCTGGGGCGCGACGCTCCGCATCGGGCTGTCGATGGGCCAGATCGTGGAGAGGGCGGCGCTCGATGCCGCCGCCCTCTCCGAGGCCTTCGCCCGCGACATGGCGAAGGTGCGCGAGGCCCTGCTCGCCGTCGCCGGCTAGGCCTGCGCCTCCACCTCGGCCTTGGCGCCCCAGTTGAGGTTGCGAGTCAGGTACATGACCGCCGCGAGCGCCGCGAACAGCATCAGTGAGCCGATGAGCAGCGAGAAGGCTTCGAGGCTCAGCAGCACGTAGAGGATCACGTAGAGCGCGCCCAACAGGGCGCCGATGAAGGTCGCGCGCCGCCAGCTGCCGAGCACCGCCGCCGAATAGGCCGTCTCCAGCCCCACGATCGCGCCGGCCGCGACCAGATAGGCCGGCGTGAAGCCGATCACCTCGGCGAAGGCGAGGAGCAGCACGAAGAAGAGGACGAGGGCTGCGCCGACGAGCAGATATTCGACGCCGGAGACCCGCACGCCGCCGATCAGGTCGAACAGCAGGAAGGCGGTGAAGGTGAAGCCTATGAACAGGAAGCCGTATTTGGCGGCGCGATTCACCTGCGAATAAACATCCACCGGCTGAATGAGGCTGACGCCCGCCTGGCGGCTGGCAGCGTCGGCGCCCGCGGGATCGTCCTTACGCTCGCCGCTCGCCGAGGTGGAGACCAGCGAACGGCCTAAAGCGAGGTTGCCGATCCGGTAGCGGGCGTCGAAGCCATGGTCGCCGACGTACCGATCGGCCGGCAGGAAGCCGCCCTGGAAGGAGGGGCTCGACCAGGTCGAGCGCAGCTGCCACAGCGTCTCGCCCGCGTCCGGCGCCAGCGAGAGGCTGCCGTTGCCGCGCACGACATAGGCGAAGTTGACCGGCATCGGCGTCGTCGCGAGGCTTCGCGCGTCGATCCAGGAGAAGAACCCCCCACCGCCCGTCGCGGCGGTGCCCCCGCCCGGCTGCAGCCGCAGCGCCTGCCCGCCGGCGACGATCGTCGGATTGGGGCCGAGACCACGCGCGTCGCTGACGCCGAAATGCAGCTCGGCACGGTCCAGCGCCAGGTCGCCCGCCGCGACGCCGAAGCGGGAGAGGTCCGCCGGCATGGCGAAGCGCGCCTTCCCGCGGACCGCCGCCTCGTAGACGACGACCTCGTAGATCGAGCGTTTGCGCAGGTCCGGACGCATGTCGGTCGCGAGCGACACCGTCTCCGGCGAGAGGGTGAGCCGTTGCCAGACCTCGCGGGTGTGAACCACCGCCTTGCCGTTCTCGACCGCGTTCTCCGTGACCTGGGTGCGGTACGGAATAACGAGCAGTGGGCCGGCGAGCGTCTGCGGCCCACCCCAGCCTTCCGCGATGCTCGCTTTGGCCTGCGCCGACTGATGCTCCCGGTCGTAGACCATCAGCCACACGGAAAAGAGCGGCACCGACAGAACGAGGCCGATGACGATCGCCAAGGCAAGCTTCACCGACGGCGACCGATTGGGGGAGATGATGCTCATGCGCGTCCTCCTGTCGCGCCTTCTGGCGGCCGGGAAAGCCGATCGGTCAAGCGGTCTCGATCACCCAACAATCCCCTCCCGAGAGGTGTGCAGAAGATGACCTCGCCGCCTGCACCGCGGCTGCACGGACGCACGGTCAGCCGGCGCAATACTCGCGGCGGCCGGCGGGTGATCGAAGCCGAGTCTTGAGGTAGTAATCGAGCAAGCCCTCGACGCGCCCCGTGTCCTCGGCCGCCACAAAGGGCGCCGCGTCGCGCATCCAGCCGGCCTTGCAGTCGTCATCGGCGCGCGCCGACGCGGAGCAGTCGAGCAGATTGTCGAAGGCGCGGCGCCAAAGGTCGAACTGGCCGTGCGTCATCGGTGCGCCATGCCCCGGAAAGAGCGTGGTGAACGGCGTTCGCGCGATGTCGCCAAGCGCCTTTCGCCACCCGTCGGGGCAGGCCGTATCGAGGAACGGGACCGCAGCGACGACCAGGTCGCCCGCCACCACGGCCCGTGCCTCGGAATCGTACAGCCACACATCCCCCTCGGTGGCTGCGTGGCGGGCGAGGTTGACGTGGAGGAGCCGACCCGCCACCCGCCGCCGCTGCGACCGGACCACCGGCACGGTCGGCATCAGCGCCGCGCGATCGTCCATCGTCGCGAAGTCGCCCCTCATCTCCGCCGCCTGTTGCGGACTTGCGCGTCCGGACGCGAGGAACGCCTCGGCATCCTTGCGGCTGCGGGCGAGGAAGCCGGTCAACGCCCCCTCCACGGCGCGGCTCGCATAAACGTCGGCGCGGGGAAAGGCGCGGCGCAGGGCCGCGTTGCCCCCGGTATGGTCGAGGTGCCAGTGCGAGTTCACGATCGCCGCGATCGGCCGGCCGCGCGATTTCGCATAGGCCAGGATCTTCTCCCGGTGCTGCGGGTGCCGGCCGGTGTCGACGACGATCAGCCCCGCCGGCGCGTCGATGACGATGCTGTTCCCGTCCGGCTGCCTTCCCGACGGGAAGCTGCCGGGGATCAGCGTATAGCCGGAGGGTGCCGCACTGGTCGGCACGGCGACCAGCGCCACCAACAACGCCGCGATGCGCCCGATGCCCATCTCATCCTCCCCCGCCGCCAACGGCCGCGGCGTGCGCCCCTCAGTACACCCGCGCCTTGGGCTTGATGTAGGCGATCTCGTCCGAGAGCGTGTAGTCGTGCACCGGCCGGTAATCGAGGCGGACGCCGCCGCCTTTGCCGCCCCAGCCGTCGAACCAGGCGATGGTGTGCTTCATCCAGTTCGCGTCGTCCCGCTTGGGGAAGTCCTCGTGCATGTGCGCGCCGCGGCTTTCCTTGCGGTTCGCCGCCGAATGCATCGTCACCACCGCCTGGCCGATCAAATTGTCGAGCTCGAGGGTTTCGACGAGATCCGTGTTCCACACGAGCGATCGGTCGGTGACGGCGATGTCCTCCATCTGGCGGTACACCTCGTCGATGCGCGTCTTCCCTTCTTCCAGCGTCTTGTCGGTGCGGAAGACGGCGCAGTCGGCCTGCATCGTGCGCTGCATGCGGTTGCGGATCTCGGCGGTCGGGCTGCCGCCCTTGGCGAAGCGGAAATGGTCGAGGCGGCCGATCGCGAACTCGTCCGCGCCCTTCGGCAATGGCTTGTGCGGCGCGGCCGGCTTCAGGATGTCGCCCACCCGGTGTCCCACCGCGCGGCCGAACACGACGAGGTCGATGAGGCTGTTCGACCCGAGCCGGTTCGCTCCGTGCACCGACACGCAGGCGGCCTCGCCGACCGCGAACAGCCCCGGCACCACCGCGTCCGGATTGCCGTCCCGCAGCGTCACCACCTCGCCATGATAATTGGTCGGGATCCCGCCCATATTGTAATGGACGGTAGGAACGACGGGAAGCGGCTGCCGCGTTAAGTCTACGCCAGCAAAGATCTTCCCTGTCTCAGTAATTCCAGGGAGTCTTTCGGCCAGAATCTTTGAGTCTATGTGGTCCAGATGAAGAAAAATGTGGTCCTTGTCCTTGCCGACGCCGCGGCCCTCGCGGATCTCCATGGCCATCGAGCGGGAGACGACGTCGCGCGAGGCGAGATCCTTGGCCGAGGGGGCGTACCGCTCCATGAAGCGCTCGCCCTCGGAATTGGTGAGATAGCCCCCCTCGCCGCGCGCGCCCTCGGTGATCAGCACCCCCGCCCCGTAAATGCCGGTCGGGTGGAACTGGACGAACTCCATGTCCTGCAGCGGCAGCCCGGCGCGCAGCACCATCGCATTGCCGTCGCCGGTGCACGTATGCGCCGAGGTCGCCGAGAAATAGGCGCGGCCGTAGCCGCCCGTCGCCAGCACCGTCGCATGGCTGCGGAAGCGGTGGAGCGAACCGTCCTCGAGGCACAAGGCCAGCACCCCCCGGCACTCGCCCCCGTCCATGATGAGGTCGAGCGCGAAATATTCGATGAAGAAGTCGGCGTCATATTTGAGCGACTGCTGGTAGAGCGCATGCAGCATCGCGTGGCCGGTGCGGTCGGCGGCCGCGCAGGTCCGCTGCGCCGGCGGCCCCTCGCCCATATTCTGCATCATGCCGCCGAAGGCGCGCTGATAGATCTTCCCCTCCGCCGTGCGCGAGAAAGGCACGCCGGCATGCTCCAATTCGTAGACCGCCGCCGGCGCCTCGCGCACCAGATATTCGATCGCGTCCTGGTCCCCGAGCCAGTCCGACCCCTTGACGGTGTCGTACATGTGCCAGGTCCAGTGGTCCGGCCCCATATTGCCGAGCGACGCCGCGATCCCCCCCTGCGCCGCGACCGTGTGCGAGCGCGTCGGGAACACCTTGGTGACGCAGGCGGTCTTCAGCCCCCGCTCCGCCGCCCCCATCGTCGCCCGCAAGCCCGACCCGCCCGCGCCGACGACGACGACGTCATAGGCGTGGTCGACGATCGGATAGGCGGTGGGCGTGGCGGCCATGAAAACGATCCCCAAAAAGTGGTACTTGTTTGGGGGCCCCGATGGGTTCCCCACAAAGTGCTACTTTGCGGGGGCCCCGGATTAGCAGAGGGGCGCCCCGCCTGCCGGCGCTTCTAGCCCTCGCGCGGCTTGATGCAAGGGTGGCGGCGCCGCCGCGGCCGGCCTAGGCTTGGCGCATGGAGCTGATCGACGCCGCCGCCGCCGTGGTGCTGCACTTCTGGCCGCTGACCCTCGTCCCGGCGCTGCTCCTCCTCGCCGCCCGGCCGCTCGCCCGCCTCGTCGCCTTCGCCGGCGGCCTCATCTTCTTCCTCGCCGCCTTGTTCCTGTTCCCGGCGAGCGGCCCCGACAACCCCCTGCTCATGATCCCCTTCTTCGGCCTGCCACTGTCGGTGGCGGCGATGCTGGCGGAGGCGACGCTGCGGGTGGCGCGGGTGGTGAGGAGCCGGCGGTCGGGCGCGAGTGTGGGGGGCGGTGGGTGACCCCAAAACGTGGTACTTGTTTGGGGGCCGCGGTTGGAGGAGAGGGTCGCCCCGCTTGCCGGCGCTTCAGCGTTCAAGTCAGGCTTCGGATTCCGACCACGAGCTGGCGACGTTCACGGCGGGCGAGGCCGGCATGGCGACGCTGCAGCGGGACGCGGCCACGATTGGCGGGCATCCTGGGATGAGAGGCCGCACGGACACGAGCTCTCGAAACTGAGATGGCGGCGTCCGGCGCGGAGGGCTCAGGGCTTGGGCGCCCCGCCCTCCGCCCCGCCCACCGACCGGTGCACCATGTCCTGCGCCCGGCGGAGGCCGGCGGTGAAGCGGGCGTCGCAGGCCTGGAAGAGCTGGAGGCGGTCCGCGGCGGCGAAGGTGGTTGCCGCTTCCCTGAAGCCGCGCATCAGGGCGTCGTCGTCGAGACGGGCGTTGGCGGCGCCGACGAAGAAGGCGACGGCGCTTTCCATCCGCGACACCGCGTCCGCCGGGACGCCCGGACGGGTCTTCGCCAGCGCCAGGGTCTCGGTCATGACGTGCACGCACAGGACGTCGCCGGGCGCGGCGGCAGGCGGCGGAGGCGGCGCTGCGGCGATGAGGGCGAGCAGGGCGGCGGCGGCAGGCGCGGCGCGCGAGACAGGACGCATCGACATTTCTCCCCGGTTTTTCCGAGACCTAGCGGAGGGCTGCCGACGGACGCAAGGCGGGCGCTCGGCGGCCCGTCCCCTGCGGAGCTTCTGAGCGGGGACAGTCACTGTGACTGTCCCCTCGCCGGATCGCTCCGACAGCGCTTCAGGCCCTCGCGGCGGGCGATGCAAAAGTGGAGCGGGGCCCCGGCCGCGGGCGGTCCGCGTCAGCGCCGCCGCGGGCGGTCGTCGCGGTGGAAGACGTAGGTGATGCGGCCGGCGTAGAGGTTGAGCGCATTGGGGTGGGGCAGGCGGTCGAGGCGGAGCTTCAGCGCCGGCCTCGTGCCGTCGACTTCAAAGCCCTGGTCCTCGACGGCGCCGACATAATAAGCGGGGAGGACGTAGGCGCCCTTGGCGTCGCGGCCGATCGTGTAGCGCACTTTCTGCATGTCGTTGACCGCCAGCGTGCCGCCCGCGAGGCGGACGGTGCCGCAGCAATCGTTCGCGAACAGGCCGTTCTCGGCGCCGTCGGTGCCGCGCCCTCCCAGCAGGAACCAGGCGGCGAGGCCGGCCGCGGCGACCAGCGCGACGGCGGCGGCAGCGACGATAACCCAGCGCTTCGCGTCCATGGCGTTTTCCCCTTCCGCCAGCCTAGACAGGGAAGGGCGCGGTGCAAGGCGCGTTCGCGCGGCGGCGCGAGCGAACGGAAGGCCTTCGACAGTGCGCATTTTGTTCTTGACAGCGTGACGCTCGTTCGCTAAAAATCCTTACACTGCCCGGAAGTGGGTCCGGGGGTGATTCGGGGTTCGTTCGCCTCTGGGGCGGCGGCCCTTTTCGTCCCGCGGTTCGGCGGGTTTCGGCCGGTTCGGAATTTTTTTTGCTCCCGTGGGGAGCCGAGGCTCTGGGTGCCGTCAGACGCGCGCAAGCCGAGGCTGCGCGGGCGGCGGCGGACCTGCGGCAGGGCCGGATCGGGCGGTGGGAGTTCAGCGACAAACAGGAGAGAGCGATGGCGAGCGAGCGGGGACGCGCCCGGGCCTCCGTCGCGCCCAGGGCGGGCGCGGCGGGGCGGCGGGCGCAGGTGAAACGGGCGCGGGTGCGGTGGTCGGAGGCGCTGGGGGAGGAATTCCTCGCCCTGGTCGCCGAGACCGGCAATGCGCGGGCGGCGGCGGCGGCGCTCGGAGCGCCCCATGCATTCAACAACAAGATGAAGCGCGATCCGGAGTTCCGGCGGCGGGCGCGCGACGCGGCGGCGGCGGCGGATGCGCGGCTGAGCGGGGCGGAGCGGGCGTTTCCCGCCGACGAAACGGGGACGGCGGACGTGGGGACGCGGACGGCGGACGTGGGGACACGTACCTTTTCGGGAAAAGGTACGTGTCCCCAACCGATCGTGCCGCTGCGGACGGACGCGGCGGCGCTCGGCGGGTTCCTCAGGCCGGGGCGCAAGCGGGTCTCGGCGACGCCGCAGCCGGTGATCCGGCGCAATTCGCAGGGGCGCACGCAGGTCACGTTCGCGCGGGCGGGGCACTGGACCGCCGAGATCGAGGCCGACTTCCTGGCGCGGGTGCGGGCTTCCGGGAACATCGCCGCTTCGGCGCGGGCGGTGGGGTTCCAGCCGGCCTCGGTGCACGAACGGCTGCGGCGCTGGCCGGCGTTCAAGGCGGCGGTCGACGCGGCGCTGGAGGAGGTTTCGGACGAGCTCGAATATGCGCTCGTCGCCCACGCCACCGCGCTGGCGCGGGGGGCGGCGGGCGACGCGGGCGACGAGGCGGCGGCGGGCGATGCGGCGATCGACGGCGGCGCCGCGGCGGCGGTGCCGCGCGATCCGATCGGCGCGATGCGCATCCTAAGCTTCATCGACGCGCGGCGCGCGCGGCGGATCGGGCGGGCGCGCAAGGGGCCGCCGGAGAAGACGCTCGAGGAGGCGATCGATTCGATCATGCGCAAGCTCGATGCCATCGAGCGGCACGAGAAAGCCTTCGGGCAGGATGGCCGTTCGGCGGGTGAGGAAGAGGGGGACGGGCAATGAGGCGGGCGAAGCGGATGCGTGTGCCGGAGGCGCGGCAGAAGCGGTGGTTGCGGCGGCATCGCGACCGTTCGCGGCTGCGGCGGGTGCGGCGGCTGGCCGGGACCTACGAGGTGAAGAGCCTCGACGGGGACCTCGTCGCGCGGGCACGGGCGCTGAAGCGGCGGCTGCTGACGCAGGCGCCCGAGGAGCGGCTGCGGGTGCTGAGGACGGAAAGCGAGACGTTCGTCCACGCCTTCGACGACGGCTGGGCGGTGTGGGCGCAGGAGGGACAGGTTCCGCAGCACGGCGACTGGACCGTCTGGCTGCTGATGGCGGGGCGCGGGTTCGGCAAGACGCGGGCCGGGGCGGAATGGGTGTCGGCCAAGGCGCGGGCGGTGCCGGAGGCGAAGATCGCCCTCGTCGCGGCGACGCCGGAGGAAGCGCGGCGGGTGATGGTCGAGGGGCGCAGCGGCCTGCTCGCCTGCGCCCTGAGCGGCGAGCGGCGGGCGATGCGGTGGGAGCCGGGCAACCGGCGGCTGGTGTTCGCGAGCGGCGCGGAGGCGTTCGTCTATTCGGGCGCGGACGGCGAGAGCCTGCGCGGGCCCGAACATCACTTCGCCTGGTGCGACGAGCTCGCCAAGTGGCGGCGGGCGAGGGCGACATGGGACAATCTGCTGCTCGGCCTCAGGGCCGGCGACGGGCCGCAGGCGGTGGTGACGACGACGCCCAAGGCGGTGCCGGCGCTGAAGGCGATCCTCGGCATGGAGGCGCCGGAGCTGGTGGTGACGGGCGGGCGGACGCGCGACAACCCCTTCAACGCGCCCGGCTTCGCGCAGGCGATGGAGCGGCTGCACGGCGGCAAGCGGCTCGGGCGGCAGGAGCTGGACGGGGAGCTGGTCGAGGATCTGGACGGCGCGCTGTTCCCGCGGGCGATGCTGGAGCGGGCGCGGCACGCCGAGCCGGTAGCGCGCGAATCGCTGTGGCGGGTGGTGATCGGCGTCGACCCGCCGGCGAGCGCCGGCGGCGACGAGTGCGGGATCGTCGTGTGCGGGAGGACCGGCGACGACATCGCCTATGTCCTCGAGGATGCGAGCGCGGGCGGCCTGTCGCCCGAGCAATGGGCCCGGCGGGTCGCGGCGGCGGCGGAGCGCTGGCGCGCGGACCGGATCATCGCCGAGGGCAATCAGGGCGGCCAGATGGTCGAGACGGTGCTGCGGGGGGCCGGGCTGCGGCTGCCGGTGCGGCGGGTCCACGCGACGGTCGGCAAGGTGCGGCGGGCCGAGCCGGTCGCAGCCCTGTTCGAGAGCGGCGAGGCGAAGCTCGCGGGGGCCTTCCCGACGCTCGAGGACCAGCTGGCGGGGCTGGTGCTCGGCGGCGACTATCAGGGGCCGGGGCGCTCGCCGGACCGCGCCGACGCGCTGGTGTGGGCGCTGACCGAGCTGATGCTGAGGAAGCGGGCCGTGCCGCGGATCATCGGCCTCTCGGTCTAGAGCCGGATCGTCCGAGGTCGAAGCGCTTCGCGCTTCGGCCGATGGCGTTGATCAGCCTCCCAATTCGTAATCGAGACCAAAATTCACGTTTCAGGCAGTTCAGCCTGAAACGATCCTGGGCTAGGCCGCCGGCGGGCCCAAGGCGATCTTCAGCACCGCGAAGGCGGCGAGGGCCCCGGCGGCGACGGCGAACAGGTTGAGGAGGAGCAGGACGAAGAACTTGTTGCCCTCGTCGTGGACATAATCCTCGACCGCCACCTGGAGGCCGTCGCGCAGGTGGCGGAAGGTGACCCAGACGAGGAGCAGCATCGGCACCGCCGCGAACGGGTCGCGCAGCCAGTCGGCGACGACGCGCTGGTCGAATGGGGCGAGCCGCACCAGGCTGACCAGCAGCCAGAGATAGAGGAGGAAGGCGCCGAGCGAGGTCTGCCGCTCCTGCCACCAGTGGCCGGCGCCCTCGCGGGCCGAGCCGAGGCCGCGCACCCGCGCAATCGGAGTCTCCATCTCGCTCATTTCGCCAGGCCCCAGACGAGGGCCCAGAAGGCCGCGGTGAGGAGCACCGCCCCAGCCAGCGTCGCGTTCGCCCACAGCTTGTTGGTCCTGAGCTCGAAGCCGGCGCCGATGTCGAGGACGAGGTGCCTCAGGCCCGAGAGGCTGTGCTGGAAGAAGGCCCAGCTGAGGCCGATGCCGACGAGGATGCCGAGCCAGCTCGTCGCCCATTTCGTGAAGGTCGCCCAGGCGTCCGGCGGGCCGGCGGCGGCGAGCAGGCCCCAGACCAGGACGAGCGCGCCGACCGTGGCGAGGGCGCCGCCGGTGATGCGGTGGAGGATCGACACCGCCATGTGCGGCCCCCACTTCCAGACGGTGAGGTGCGGCGACAGCGGGCGGTCCGGATTGCGGTGCATGGGCCGGCTTTTAGGCGGTTGCGCGAGCCATGCAAGGCATCCTTCCGCCCTGCCGGTGAGCGCCGCTTATGAGGGGGCGGAAAGTCTCTGCTGCACCGCACAAAAAATTTCCTTGAAACGCTGCGGCGCACCCATTATGTTGCACTGCACAAGAGTAGTCCAGGGAGCTGTTGCAGTGGCCGACCAGAAGACCGAGACTCCGGCGCCGAAGGCGGAAGAGACCAAGGTTCCGGCCGCGGCGGCGGCGAAGGCCGAGGCGCCCAAGGCGGCGGAGGCCCCGCAAGCGGCCGCTCCGGCGAAGGCCGAACCTCCGAAGCCGGCTCCGGCGAAGGCCGAGGCTCCGAAGGCGGCGGCTCCGGCGAAGGCCGAAGCTCCGAAGGCGGCTGCGGCTTCGGCCAAGGCTGCGAAGCCGGCCCGGGCGATCCGCAAGACCAAGGCGCGCAAGCCGGCTGCGGCCGTCAAGGCCGCCCCGGCGCGCAAGCCGGCCCGCACGGCCGCCACCACCATCCAGTCCAAGCGTAGCAACCAGATCGAGGGAAACCAGACCATGAAGACCGAAGCCAACAAGATCGCCGACCGCGTCCAGGCCGCCTTCGGCGACGCCAACGCGCGCGCCAAGACCGCCTTCGAGCGCAACGCCCGCTTCGCCGAGGAGCTGACCGAGCTGTCCAAGGGCAATGTCGAGGCGCTCGTCGCCTCCACCAAGGTCGCCGCCCGCGGCGTCGAGACGATCGGCCAGGAAGTCGCCGAGCTCTCCCGCAAGAGCTTCGAGGAGGCCTCGGCCGCCCTCCGCGGCTTCGCGGAAGTCAAGTCGCCGACCGACTTCTTCCGCCTCCAGGGCGACTATGCCCGCGGCCAGTTCGACACCTTCGTCGCCGAGAGCGCGAAGCTGTCGGAAGCGATGATCAAGCTCGCCGGCGACGTCGCCGAGCCGCTGACCAGCCGCTACACGGTCGCCGCCGAGAAGGTGAAGGCCGCCGTCGCTTTCTAAGCGACCGCCGGACCGACCGATCGACGGAAGGGCGGCTCCCCGCGAGGGGGGCCGCCCTTGCTCGTTGGAACGGCGGCAAATCTGCCGCTTTAGCGGCTGGCGGCGCCGGGTTCCTCTTGCCCGGAATCGGCGGCTTGCCATATTGTGCGCGGACCATGGGACGGGACGAATTTCTGATCTTCGCCGCGACCGGCGGCACGCGCGACGACGAAGGCACCGGCCTCGGCGTCGCCACCCGCACGCGCACCCGCACCAAGACCCCCTCGCCCTACAAGGTCTTGATGCTGAACGACGATTACACGCCGATGGAGTTCGTGGTCGAGGTCCTCCAGCTGTTCTTCAAGATGGGCATCGAGGATGCGACCCGCGTGATGCTCCACGTCCATCAGCGCGGCGTCGGCGTGTGCGGCGTGTTCAGCTACGAAGTCGCCGAGACCAAGGTCGCTCAGGTCATCGACTACGCAAGGCAGAACCAGCACCCCCTCCAGTGCACGCTCGAGAAGGCGTGACGTCGGCGTCTGCCTCTCCCCCTCAGGGGGAGAGGGGCAACGCGCCTACTTCTTTCGCGGATCGTCGGCCGGGTTGACGTAGACGATCGCGAAGGGGCCCTTGCCGCTGATCCGGATCACGGCCGGGGCGGCGCCCGTGAAGGCATAATGGTTCATGTTCGCCGCGGCCGTGATCGTGCCGCCGGGCTTCAGCGCTTTCGCCTTCGCCCGGTCTAGCGTGTCGCCCATGCCGAGCGAGAGCCGGCCGGCGAGAACGCGGACATGCTCGTCGGTCGGGTGATGGTGCGGCGGCACCGCGTAACGGGCCGGCATGCGGACCTCGACGGTAAAGGGTCCCGCCTTCCCGGGATCGCCGGCCAGGACGGCGAACTTCGCGCCGGCGGGAAGGCCCGGCGGGCCGTCCATCCACTTGAGCGGCTTGGCGAGCGCGCCACCCGAGGCGAGGCTGGCGCAAAGGGCAACAAGGAGCAGGCGCTTCATAGGAGACCCCCATCTTCATTGTGACCGATCCGGCAACGATAGCAGAGACATTTCCGTTCGCCCATGGCGGTGCGGGCGGACGGGATCGTCCCCGGCGACGAAGGGCCTCGACAGTCCCGTCGGCCGGGGGGATGTTCCTCGCGACATTCGAGATTTCCGCGTTAGACTGGCCGCTTGAAAGAGGGCGGCGCGGCGGGGCGTGCCGATCCGGATCGGGTGGAACATGGCGGGCGTCCCGAATCCGCTTCGCAAGGGGGAAGATCGATGAAGCGAGTCGGGAAGATTCTGCTCGGACTCGTCGCCGCGTTGGCGCTGGTGGGGGCGGGGCTGTTTACGTGGATGGTGCTGAAGCCCCACCCGCCGGCCGAGGTGGTCGACGCCGGCCCGACCGGCCGGCGCGTGCAGCAGGGCGACCTGTTCGGCAATTACTTCCCAGCCTCGGGCAAAGGGCGGCGGCCGGCGGTGCTGCTGCTCGGCGGCTCGGAAGGCGGGCTGTTCCACGACGTGAAGCGCCTCGCCCTCGTTCTGCAGGCCGCGGGCTTCAACGTGCTGCAGATCGGCTATTTCAACGTGCCCGGGAAGCCCTCGAAGCTGGAATGGGTGCCGCTGGAGCAATTCTACCACGGGCTCGACTGGCTGAAGGCCCAGCCCGAAGTCGACGCCGGCGCGCTCGCCGTCATCGGCGGCTCCAAGGGCGCAGAGGCGGCGCTGCTGGTCGCCACCCGGCGGCCGGACGTCAAGGCCGTCGTGGCGGGCATGCCGTCGAGCGTCGCCTGGGACGGCCTCTCGGCGCGCAGCTACCTGTTCGGCGGGGTGAGCTCGTGGAGCGAGGGCGGCAAGGGCCTGGCGAGCCTCGCTTACGGCAAGGCGGGCAAGGACCCGAAGGACCTCATGCCGCGCTTCCAGAACGCGCTCGCCACGCTGCCCCAGCATCAAGCGGCGGCCATTCCGGTGGAGCGCGCGGGCGGCCCGGTGCTGCTGATCTGCGGCGAGAAGGACACGCTCTGGCCGTCCTGCCCGATGGCGCGGGCCGTCCTGGCGCGAGCGCAGAAGGCCGGGCGGCCGCAGGTGCAGCTGCTCGCCTATCCGGAGGCCGGCCATGGCGTGCTGGGCGCGCCGCTCGCGGCCGATAGCATCGACATGAAGACGTGGAGCCGGCTCGGCGGCAGCCCGGCCGCCAACGCGGCGGCACGCGCCGACGCCTGGCCCAGGATGCTGGCCTTCCTGCATCGGGCCCTGGGCTCATAGGATGATCGAGATCGTCGCCGCCGTGATCCTTGATGGGAGGGGGCGGGTGCTGCTCGTGCGCAAGCGCGGAACCGGGAAGTTCATGCAGCCGGGCGGCAAGCGGGAGGCCGGCGAGAGCGATCTCGCCGCGCTGGCCCGCGAGCTGCGGGAGGAGCTCGGCTGCGGCTTCGATCCGGCGGAGGCGCGTTGGCTCGGACGCGCCCGCGCGCCGGCGGCGAACGAGCCGGGGGAGACCGTGGAGGCCGCGCTCTATCTGGTAAGGCTGACCGGCGACGCCGTCGCCGCCGCGGAGATCGACGCCATGGTCTGGGCCGATCCCGCGCAGGCCGGCGACCTCGCTTTGGCGCCGCTCACCGAGCAGGCGGTGCTGCCGCTGGTAGGGAAACTCTTCGGGCCCGCCGCGCCGGCGTCGACCGCGCCCCCGCCTCCGGGCTGACCGCTCCCCCGGCACCGGGTTCGCGCCGGGAGCCCCAAGCGCGTGCGCTCGGGAAGGCGTGAGCTGAGGTCTCTCCCCTGCCTGCGAGGGAGGGGAGCTTACACGCATCGATTTGTCGTCGGGGCATTGCCGCTTCGGCGGCCTTTCAGAAAGCCTGTTCGAAGCCGACGAAGATCCCGCGGCGGGCGGCCCATTCGGGGAGGCGGGCGAGGTCGGGGGTGCCGTCGCGCAGCGGATAGGCGTGGTCGAGGGCGTTGACGAGGTCGACGCGCAGGTCGAGCGGGCGGTCGCGCAGGCCCTCCAGGCGGTAGACCGCGGCCATGTCGAGCTGCACGTGGGCGGGGAGGCGCCCGGCCCCGGCGGTGCGGGGGAAGCCGCTGCCGTACAGCGCGTCCGCCGACAGCCTGAGCTTGCCGAGCCGATAGGAGGCGCCGCCCGAGGCGGTGACGCGTTGGTCGGACGGAGTGGGAACGTAGCCGACGGCCGCGCGGGCGATCTCGCCGGGGGCGAAATAGAATTGCTGCGAGGCGATCCCTTTGCCACGGGCCTCGCCGGCGGCGAGCGACGACCAGGCCGAGAATTCGTCCGCCGACCAGGTGAGACTGAGCTCGACGCCGCGCAGGCGGCCGCGCGCATAGTTGAAGCTGCGCCGCGGTACCGGCGGACCCTCGGCCGCATCGTCGAGGAGGTTGCGGGCCTGGCGCCACCAGGCGTCCAAGGCAATCGTCAGCCCGCCGGCCGATCTTTCGGCGCCGACATCCCAATAATCGTCGGTCTCGACCTTCAGCGGCGCGCCCGCCGTTCCGGGCAGCGCGCCGGTGGTGCCGGCCAGCATCGCCGCCGGGCCCGCCTGCTGCGGCGCGGGGACGAAGTAGCGCGCATAGCCCGCGTGGAGCCTGACGCCGCCCGGGGCCGCCCAGACGAGGCTGGCGCGCGGCCCCAGAGCGGTCCCGCCGCCACGGCCGCCGACATGGTCGAGGCGCACGCCGGCATTCACCGTCAGGCCGGCGCCGGGCCGCCACTCGTCCTGCAGAAACAGGCTGTCCTGGGTACGCCGCGACGCGACCCGCCCCGCGATCGCGAGCGGGACGTCGGAGACCTGCCGTCCGCCCGCATCCACCGGCAGAACCGTCGAGCGGAGATCCTCGGAGAGGCGGTTGCGGCTGGCAAGGATGCCGGCGCGCAGCGTGTGGTCGTCGCCGGCCCGGTAGGCGCCCTCGATCTGGGTGCCGAAGGCGAAGGCGTTGGCGGAGAGGCGCCCGGCGAGGCCGGTGAACAGCAAAGTCCCGATCCGGTCCGGGGCGTAGAGCTGGTGCGACCAGCGCGCGAAGAGCGACGCCTGCACGGTGGCGGGGCCGTCGCTGTGGAGATAGCTGGCGATCGCGTAGCGGCTGCGCTCGCTGCGGCGTCCGTCGAGCGCCTCGCTGGGGAAGGCGCTGGTGCCGTTCGCGGCGAGCGGGCGGCGGAAGGCTGCGGGGCCGGCGAAGGTGGCGGCATCGAGGCCGGCGAGGACGGGCAGCTGGAAGCGCTCGTCCGACGTGCCGAGCATCAGCGACAGGCGCGAATCGGCATCGAGGATCCGGTCGAGATAGGCGAAACCTTCGAGCTGGTGGGTGACGTCGTGACGGGTTCGGGCACTTGCGTCCGGCGCGGCGAGACCGAGGCCCGAGCGCAGGTAGCTGGCCGAGACGAAGAGGCTGGTGGGGCCGGAGGCGCCGGCATATTCGAACGCCGGCTCGATCTCGCCGTGGCTGCCGCCGTAGAGCTCGGCCTGGCCACCGGCGGCGAGGGCGCCGCTCTTGGTGGTGACGTTGACCACGCCGCCGGCCTGCAGCCCATATTGCGCGGGGAGCGCACCGGCGATCAGCTCGACCTTGTCGGCGAGGCGGGCGCTGAGGCGTTCGCCGAGATCGGCGACTCCTTCCGGGAGGATGACGTTGTTGATCCGGTACTGGAGCGGGCCCGGGGCGCCGCGGACGATGAGTCGGCCCGAGCCGTCCGGCGCCACGCCGGGCATCTGCACGAGAACGCGGCCGAGATTGACGGTCTCGCCGCCCGGGCGGTTCTCCACCGCCTCGTTGGTGAGCGTGTAGGTCGCGGCGCCGAGGCTCGGCTCGACGCTCTCGCGCGCGACGTCGAGGCGCCTGGCGGTGACGGTGATCGGCGTGTCGGGCCGCGCCCCCTCGTCGTCCTCGTCGCCGCCGTGCGGCGGCGGGGCGGCGGCGACGAGGAGGGGGATGAGCAGGGCAAGGAGGACGAGCGGCGGGCGCGGGCGAGAAGGCTTCATCGGGTTCCCGGGGAGGTTGGTTCGGACCCGTAAGAGCCGCTGGCGCGGCGGGACGCAAGCGGGAGATTGGGGGGCGGGAGGTCGCGTTGATTGGTCTGAGTGATAGGAGCGGATTCCGTTCGGGCTGAGCCTGTCGAAGCCCTCTCCTTTCTTCGGCGGGTCAGAAGGACGGGGCTTCG
>Ga0213876_10000485_pt1 | contig 31453 bp, 34 predicted proteins | sample BarmaccomBMRX_R9_FD_160113 | JGI IMG/M metagenome (GOLD analysis project Ga0213876, IMG submission 160113) | Root-associated microbial communities from Barbacenia macrantha in rupestrian grasslands, the National Park of Serra do Cipo, Brazil - RX_R9 | ecosystem: Host-associated > Plants > Roots... | reverse complement strand
TGGCGCGGCGACGGGCGTCAGATCGTCAGCACCTTGGGCCGGCGGATGGTGAGCCACAGGACGACCATCAGGCGCGTCACCATCACCGCGGTGAAGAACGAGGTGATGATGCCCAGGCCCAAGGTCACCGCGAAGCCGCGCACCGGACCCGACCCCAGCTCGAAGAGGATGAGCGAGGCGATCAGGTGGGTGGCGTTGGCGTCCACGATGGTCGCCATGGCGCGGCGGAAGCCGGCATCGATCGAGGCGATCATGCCGCGGCCGTTGCGCTGCTCCTCGCGTATTCGCTCGTAGATCAGCACGTTGGCGTCGACCGCCATGCCCATGGTGAGGACGATGCCGGCGATGCCGGGCAAGGTCAGCGTCGCGCCGAGCACGCCCAGGATCGCGATCAGCAGGATGACGTTGAAGGTCAGCGCCACGTCGGCGAAGACGCCGAAGAGACCGTAGCGGCCGATCATGAACAGGATGACGAGGCTCAGGCCCGCGAGCGTCGAGATGCCGCCGGCCTTGATCGAATCGTTGCCGAGCTCGGGGCCGACGGTGCGCTGGTCGATCGGCTTCAACGGCGCCGGCAGCGCGCCCGCGCGCAGCAGGAGCGCCAGGTCCGAGGCTTCCTGCGTCGTGTAGTTGCCGGTGATCATGCCCGAGCCGCCCAGGATCGGCTCCTGGATGTTGGGATCGGTCAGCACCTTCTTGTCGAGCACGATGGCGAAGCGGTGGTTGACGTTGTCCTTGGTCACGTCGGCGAACTGCCGCGCACCCACCGTATCGAAGCGGAATGAGATGATCGGCCGGCCGCTGCGCTGGTCGAAATCGGCCTTGGCGTCGGTCAGGCGGTCGCCCGCGACGAGCACGCGCTTGTAGACGACGACGGGGCCGCGGTCGGCCACGCCCTTTTCGGCCTTGCGCTGCAACAGCTCGGAGCCGATCGGCACGATGCCCTTCTGCGCCTGGGCGAGGTCGGCGGTCTCGTCGACCAGCTGGAACGACATCTTGGCGGTGGTCTGCAGGATGTCGAGCAGGCGCTTGGGATCCTGCAGGCCCGGCACCTGAACCACGATGCGGTCGTCGCCCTGGCGCTCGATGGTGGGCTCGCGCGTGCCCATCTCGTCGATGCGGCGGCGCACCACCTCGATCGACTGGGTCACGATGTCGTTCTGCGACTGCTTCTTGTAGGCATCCGTCATCGTCAGCACGATGGCGTCGTCGCCCGGCGTGGAGATGTCGAACTCGCGGTTGCCGATCGACAGCACGCCCGAGCCGCTCGACGGATTGAGATTGTCGACGATGGTCTTGGCCTCGTCGAAACGGTCGTGGCCGACGATGCGCAGCGAAGCGGTGTCGCCGGTCAGCTTGACGTCGGTGAAGGCGATATGGGCCTTGCGCAACCCGCGGCGGATGTCGCCCATCACGGATTCGACCTTGTCCTTCTGGACCTGGTCGAGCTCGACCTCGAGCAGCAGGTAGGAGCCGCCCTGAAGATCGAGGCCGAGGCTGACGCGCTCGCCCGTCCACCAGGCCGGCAGCGCGTTGCGCGCGTTCTCGGGCAGCGCATTGGGCAGCGCGATGAAGATGCCGCCGATGAGGATCAGCGCGACGACGATGCGGGCCCAGAGGGAGAAATGCAGCATGGCTTACTTCCCGGCCTCGGCCTTGGTGTCGACGGGCTGGGACTTGGAGCGCACCTCGCTCAGCGTAGCCTTGACGACCTTGACCTGGACGTTGTCGGCGATCTCCACCGTGATCTCGGGGTCGTCCGCCGCCGGCGCCTTCACTACCTTGCCGACCAGCCCGCCGGCGGTGATCACCGTGTCGCCGCGGCGCACGTTGTCGATCATCGACTTGAGCTGCTTCATGCGCTGCTGCTGCGGGCGGATGAGCAGGAAATACATGATCGCGAAGATGAAGATCAGCGGCGCGATCGCGGTGAAACTATCCATGCCAGGCATTTGTCGGTTTTTCCGGGAATTGAAGCTTGGAACGGCGGACTATAGCTTTGGCGGTCCCCTTTGCAACCATGCCGTCGGAGCCGCTTGAGCCATGGAAATCAAGGCCTTGAAGGTCCCGCCCAAAGGCACGGCCTTCGTCTGGGAGCCCGCCCAGGACGGTCTGGTCCCGGTGGAGCGCGTGGCGCGGCTGCCGCTCGGCCTGCTCGTGGGCGTCGATGCGGCCCGCGACACGCTGCTCGAGAACACGCGGCGGTTCGCCGCCGGCCTGCCCGCCAACAACGCGCTGCTGTGGGGCGCGCGCGGCATGGGCAAGTCCTCGCTGGTCAAGGCGGCGCATGCCGAGGTCAACGCCGGGCTCGCGGCCGCCAAGCGGCTGGTCCTGGTCGAAATCCATCGCGAGGAGATCGCAACCCTGCCCTCACTCTTGCGTATCCTGCGCGCCGACAAGCGGCGCTTCCTGCTATATTGTGACGATCTTTCGTTCGACAAGGACGACACCAGCTACAAATCGCTCAAGGCCGCGCTCGAGGGCGGGATCGAGGGGCGGCCGGCGAACGTGCTGCTCTATGCCACCTCGAACCGGCGCCACCTGATGCCGCGCGAGATGCTCGACAACGAGCGCGCCGCGGCGGTCAATCCGGGCGAGGCGGTGGACGAGAAGGTCTCGCTTTCCGACCGCTTCGGGCTGTGGCTCGGCTTCCACAATTGCAGCCAGGACGAATATCTCGCGATGGTCGATGCGTATGCGCAGCACTATCGCCTGGCAGCGGCCGACCTGCATGCGCGCGCGCTGCAATGGTCGGCGGCGCGCGGCGCGCGCTCGGGCCGCGTCGCCTGGCAGTTCATCCAGGACGTGGCGGGCGCGCTGGGCAAGGCGATCTAGGAATTCGCGACGGGCTTAGGAATTCGCCGCGACCTGCGTCGTCCTGGGCAGATAGGCGGCGGGGTTCACGGGGCGCTGGTTGAGCCCGCGGATCTCGAAATGCAGCTGGGGTGCCGCGACGTCGCCGGTCGCGCCCGAGGTCGCGATCACCTGCCCGCCGAGCACGCGGTCGCCGCGATTGACGACGATGCTGCCGACATGCGCATAGGCGGTGATATAGCCGTTGTCGTGGCGGATCAGCACCAGGTTGCCGAAGCCTTTGAGCTCGTTGCCGCAATAGCTGACCGTGCCGCTCGCCGCGGCATGCACCGGCGTGCCGTTGTCGACCGCGATGTTGATGCCGTCGTTGCGCTGGCCGTCGCCGCTGCTGCCGAAGCCGGAGACGATGTGCCCGCCCTTCACCGGCCATTGGAAGCCGACCGCATTGTCGACGGCGACGCGCGGCTCGTCGCGCGTCGCGACCTGGGTCTGCGGCGTTTGCTGCGGCGCAGGGCTCGGCGTGTACCAGCCGGGCGTCCTACGCGGCTTCTGCGTCGGCGTCGGGGCGGCGGTGGCGACGCGCGAAGATTGCTGCTGCTGCTTGGGCATGCCGTATTGCGGCGGCGTCAGTTGGCGCTCGACGGGGGGAAGCGCGACCGCGTGCGGGCCGTACGCGACGACGACGCGCGGCTTGGGCGGGCGGCGGTCCTTCAGGTCCCAGGAGAAGTCAGAACGCGGGCTGGTGGTGCAGGCGCACAGCGCCGCCGCCATGACCAGGATCAGTCCGGCTTCAACCTTTTTTCTCACCGTCATGAGGGAGCCCCTCGACCATCGGAACGAACATCACCGGGATCAGCTCTTCGCGCTTGATCCCGTTCTCGGTCCGGATGATCCGCTCCAATCGTTGAGAAACACTTGCCACCGCGGCGAAATCGTTCGATTTCGGCACAGCGCCGACCGGCGCGATCAAGGCGCCGCCTGGCTTTAACTGTTCGATAAGGATTAACGGCACCTCGTCCACCGCCGCCGACAGCAGGATGCGGTCGAACGGCGCCTGCTCGCGCCAGCCCTCGAGCCCGTCGGCATGGCGCGTAACGACGTTGTCGAGCTTGAGCGTCTTGAAGCGCGCCTCGGCCTGGCGCAACAGATGGCGGTGGCGCTCGATGGTATAGACGCGCCGGCACAGCGGGCTGAGCACCGCGGCCTGATAGCCCGAGCCGGTTCCGAGCTCGAGCACGCGCATCTGCGGCTCCAAATTCAATTCCTGCGTCACATAGGCGACGATATAGGGCTGGCTGATCGTCTGGCCGCAGGCAATGGGCAGCGCGGTATTGTCATAGGCCGAGCTCTCGAACGGCTTGTCGACGAAGATCTCGCGTGGCGTGCGCTCCAGGGCATCGAGCACCTTGCCGTCGGCGATGCCGTGACGGCGCAGCGTCATGATCAGCTGTATGGCGCGCGGATCGGTCACGTCTGAAAAGCCTGGCGGAGCTCCTCCATGACGGTGCGTTCGGTGAGGTTCAGATGCAGCGGCGTCACCGAGATGCGCTTCTCGTAGATCGCGCGCAGGTCGGTGCCGGCTTTGGGGTTCGAGCGCACGCGCTTGAAGCCGATCCAGAAGTACGGGAAGCCGCGCGCGTCGATGCGGCGGTCGAGCGCCGCGGTCTGCAGATCGCGCTTGCCCTGCATCGTGATCTCGACGCCCTTGACGCCGTCCGCCGGCGTGTCGGGGAAGTTGATGTTCATCAGGACGTCGCTCGGCCAGCCGAGCTCGACGAGACGGCCGATCACCTTCGGCCCGTGCGTCTCGGCGCAGTCCCAGCGGAGCTCGGACCCGGGCTCGAAGCCGTAGGCCTGCGACAGCGCGATCGAGGGGATGCCCAGCGCGCAGCCCTCCATCGCGCCCGCGATGGTGCCGGAATAGGTGACGTCGTCGGCGAGGTTCGAGCCGCGATTGACGCCGGAGAGGATCAGCGCCGGGGCCGCGTCCTTCATCACATGGGCGCAAGCCATCATCACGCAATCGGTCGGCGTGCCGGTGACGGCGAAACGTCGAGGATCGATCTCGCGCAGGCGCAGCGGCAGCGCAAGCGTCAGCGAATGCGAGGCGCCGGACTGCTCGGTCTCCGGCGCCACGATCCACACGTCGTCCGACAGCGCACGGGCGATGCGCTCGGCGACAAGCAGGCCGGGCGCGTGGATGCCGTCGTCATTTGTCACAAGAATACGCAACTACGGCTCCTCGGAAAGCTCCAAGGTTAGATACTCGCTGTCGGTCCAAATGTCTCCGAGCTTGTAGGTGTTCTTCGCCGCACCCGTCTTGCGGAAGCCGAATTTCTCCAGGAAAGCGCGCACGCGGCCGTTGCGCGGATCGATGTCGGCCATGATGGACCGCACGCCGCGTTCTTTCGCCCGCGCGATCAGCTCGCCCATCGCCGCGCGCGCCACGCCCCTGCCCCAGACCGACGGCGCGAAGATCAGGCCGACTTCGTTTCCCTGCCAAAGCCCGATGCGGCCGACGAGCATGCCGTCGAGCTCGACCGCATATTCGTCCGCATCGCCCGCCTCGACGCCGTCGATCGCCTTCGCGAGCCAGGCTTGCGTCTCCACGATGTCGGTATGCGGCAGGCGCGACCAGTATTGCATCGCTTCGGCGTCGGCGAAGATCGCATGCAGCGCCGGCGCGTCGGCCATCGATAAGCGGCGCAGCGCGACGGTCACGGCTTCTCGATGCGGCTCATCCCGCCCATATAGGGCTTGAGCGCGTCGGGGACGGCGATGGCGCCGTCGGGCTCCTGGTAGTTCTCGAGCACCGCGATGAGCGTGCGCCCGACCGCGAGGCCGGAGCCGTTCAAGGTGTGGACGAAGCGCGTCGCCTTGGAATCCTTAGGGCGGTAGCGCGCGTTCATGCGCCGCGCCTGGAAGTCGCCGCAGTTCGAGCAGGACGATATCTCGCGGAAGCGTCCCTGCCCCGGCAGCCACACTTCGATGTCGTAGGTCTTCCTGGCGGTGAAGCCCATGTCGCCGGCGCAGAGCGTCATCACGCGATGATGCAAATTTAAGCGCTTCAGGATCTCCTGCGCGCAATCGGTCATGCGCTCGTGCTCGTCGTTGGATTGCTCCGGCGTCGCGATGGAGACGAGCTCGACCTTGGAGAACTGATGCTGGCGGATCATGCCGCGCGTGTCCTTGCCCGCCGCGCCGGCTTCCGCGCGGAAGCACGGCGTCCACGCCGTCATGCGCAGCGGCAGCTGGGACTCGTCGAGGATCTCCTCGCGCACATAGTTGGTGAGCGAGACCTCGGCGGTGGGGATGAGCCACATCCGGTTGCCCGCGGTCGCGGTCTGGAACAGGTCCTCTTCGAATTTCGGCAGCTGCCCCGTGCCGAAGGCCGCGTCGTCGCGCACCATCAGCGGCGGCACCATCTCGGTGTAGCCGAACAGGCCCGTATGGGTGTCGAGCATGAACGCCCCCAGCGCGCGCTCCAGCCGGGCCAGCGCGCCCTTGAGATACACGAACCGCGCGCCCGACACCTTCGCGGCGCGCTCGAAATCCATCATGCCGAGCGCTTCACCCAGATCGAAATGCTCGGCCGCCGCATTCATCGCCGGGCGCGAGCCCCAGGCGCGCGCCAGCACCTCGACATTGCCGCTCTCGTCGGTGCCGTCGGGCACTTCGGCGACGGGGATGTTGGGCAGCGTGGCGACGAAGCCGTCCAGCTCGGCCTTGAGCGTGCGCTCTTCCTCTTCGCCCTTCTGGATCTCGTCCTTGAGCCCCGCCACCTCGGCCATCAGCGCCTGGGCCTGCGTCTCGTCCTTTTTGGCTTTGGCCTGGCCGATCAGCTTGGAGGCCTCGTTGCGGCGCGCCTGCGCCTGCTGGAGGCGGGTCTGCAGCGCGCGCAACCCGTGGTCGCGGTCGAGGATGTCGGTAGCGGCCGACTCGGCGTCCGCGATACCCCGGCGCTGCAGGCTGGCAACGAAGGCCTCGCGGTCGTCGCGGATCGCTTTGATATCGTGCATCGCCGTAAAAACCCAAGGAAACAGCGGGGTCATGGCACGGCGGGGCGTCCGCGTAAACCCTCACCGGGAACCAAGGCCGATTGCCGTTCGTTTATTGCGCATGACCGTGGAACCGGAAATCCTCTATGCGCTCGGCACCTTCGCCCTGATCGGCGGCCGCATTTGCGGCGGCGTCCAGTGGCATCGCTGGAACCGCGAGCGTCGGCGCCAGGCGCGCGAAGAGGCCGCCGCGGCCAAGACCGCCTAGCCCGGTCGGCCGAACGTCGGTTCGCAGCCCCCCTTACCTTGCCTTGAGGATATGCTAGACGGCGCCCCTTCGAACGGAGGGGTTCATGTCCGCTTTGCCGACCAAGACGCGCGAGATCCACAGCCATCATTTCGATTCGACGATCTGGAACGACCTCGCGTTCCGCGACGACGACATCGTGATCGCGACCTATGCGAAGTCGGGCACGACCTGGCTGCAGCAGATCGTTGGCCAGCTGTTATTCGCCGGCCGCGAGGACCTGCCCGTCGCCGAGATGTCGCCTTGGCTCGACCTGCGCGTGCCGCCGAAAGAGGTCAAGCTGCCGATGGTCGAGGCGCAGACCCACCGCCGCTTCCTGAAGACGCATCTTCCCGTCGACGCGCTCGTGTTCTCGCCCAAGGCCAAGTACTTCTACATAGGGCGCGACGGACGCGACGCGGCGTGGAGCCTCTACAACCATCATCTCACCGCCAACCAGGTGTGGTACGACGCGCTCAACAACACGCCGGGCCTCGTCGGCGAGCCGATCGGCCGCGTCGACCTCGAGATCGTGCCCTATTTCCGCCGCTGGCTGGCGCGCGACGGCTATCCGTTCTGGCCGTTCTGGGAGAACGTGCGCAGCTGGTGGGCGCTGCGCGCCCTGCCCAACGTGATGATGCTGCATTTCGGTGCGATGAAGGCCGACATGCCCGGCACGATGCGGCGCATCGCGAAGTTCCTGGACATCGAGATCGACGACACCAAGTGGGACGCGATGGTCGAGCACTGCACCTTCGACTATATGAAGGCGCACGCCGACAAGAGCGCGCCCTTGGGCGGCATCCTGTGGGAGGGCGGCGCGAGCACCTTCATCCACAAAGGCACCAACGGCCGCTGGCGCGACGTGCTGCCGGCGCAGGACGTCGCGGCCTACGAGACGCGCGCGGTCGCCGAGCTCGGCCCCGACTGCGCGAAATGGCTGGCGACGGGCGAGACGGGTTAGGACTCCGCCGCCTCTTCCTTCGCCTGCCGGCGCTCGAAGGTCCAGACCAGGACGATCGATATCTCGTAGAGCGCGACCAGCGGCACGATCAGGCTGACCATGCTGAAGATGTCCGGCGGGGTCAGCACGGCCGCGACCGCGGTGATGCCCACGATGGCGTAGCGGCGCGCGGCGCGCAGCTGCTTGGCGGTGACGATGCCGACGCGGCCCAGAAGCGTCAGCAGCACGGGCATCTGGAAGGTCAGCCCGAAGGCGAAGATCAGCGTGGTCACGAAATCCAGGTACTCGCTCACCTTGGGCAGCAGCTGGATGCCCATGTGGCCGACGTCGCCCGGCGTATCCAGCATCATCAGCGCGCGGATCGCGAACGGCATCATCACATAGAGCACGAAGGCCGCGCCGGTGACGAAGAGCACGGGCGTGGCGATCAGGAAGGGGAGGAACGCTGCGCGCTCGTTGCGATAGAGGCCGGGCGCCACGAACATCCACACCTGGCCCGCGATGAACGGGAACGCCAGGCACAGGCCTGCGAACATCCCGAGCTTCATATAGGTGAAGAAGGTCTCCGGCAGGCCCGTCGCGATCAGGTGATTGTTCGGCATCCCCTTCATCGCGTCGGCCAGCGGCACCGTCAGGAACGCGAAGATGTCCTTGGCGAAGAAGAAGCAGATGAAGAAGCTGACGACGAAGGCCACGATCGACCAGATCAGCCGCTTGCGCAGCTCGAGCAGGTGATCGAGCAGCGGCGCCTTGGTCGCCTCGATCGCGTCCTCGTCCTCCTTGGTCGCCGTGGTCATGGCGCGGGCCGCTCCGGCGCGGACGCGGGTTCGGCAGGCGCCGGTTCAGTAGATCCGTGCTCCGCCCGCGCCGCAGTTTCGGGTTCGGCCGGCGCCGCAGGTCCGGCCTCGGCAAGCGCGGGTCCGGCAGGCACGGGTTGGGCAGGCGCGGCTGGCTCAGGCTCGGCCGCGTGCAGCTCCGGCTTCGGTCCCGACATCATGTCTTCGGGGATGATCGGCTGGGTGGTGCCGGCCAGCGGGCGGTCGTGCTTGAGCGCGTTCAGCTCGGCGCGCAGCTCGTCGAGCTCGGCCTGGCGCGACATCTCGTCGAAGGAGCGGCGGAACTGATCGGCCATGGCGCGCGCCTTGCCCATCCAGCGTCCCGCCATGCGCATGAATCGCGGCAGGTCCTTCGGACCGATGACGACCAGCGCCACGATCAGGACGATGAGGATGTGGCTCCAGCTGAGGTCGATCATCGACGGCGGCGCGCCCGGTGATTTCAGTCTTTCTTGGTGCCGTCGGCCTGGGTGTCGGGCGGCAGCGTGCGCGGCGGCTCGTTGTGCTCGTTCAAGCCCTTGCGGAAGCTCGATATGCCTTTGCCGAGATCGCCCATCATGTCGGAGATCTTGAAGCGGCCTCCGAACAGAAGCAGCGCGATCGCCCCCAGGACCAGAATGTGCCAGATGCTGAACGTGCCCATGGGGCTCTCCTTGTACCGACGCCCTATATGGCGTCTCGCCGGGCGGGTTTGAACCCCCTTTATAGGATCGGTTCGTTAACCAATCAAAAGCTCGCCTTTGCGGTCCAGGCTGGCGGCCAGCGCCCCCAGGCGCTTGAGGACCGGCTCGCCCGCGATGGCCTCGCGCCGGCGCGGCACGTCGAGCAGGAGCTTGTTGGGGGTCAGGCGCAGCTTGGTCTGGCCGAGTTCGCCCACCGCCGAAGCCGAGAGCGCGAAGGCGAGCCGGGCCACGAGCCCGATGCGCAGCGCCAGCGCCTCGTCGTTCTTGTCGAGCAGGTCTTCGATCGCCAGGTTGCGCGGCACCTCCTCGTCGCCCGAATAGCGGTGGAACAGGGCGGTGGCGATGAGCGCGCGGGCGCGGTGGTCGGCGCCGGCGAACGGGGCGTGCAGCGCCTGGTCGTAGGTGCCCACGGCGCGGTAGTCGGGGTGCAGCCGCCAGCCGATGTCGGAGAACAGGCATACCGCCTGGCGGATGCGGCGCAGCTCGGCATTCTCGTCCGCAAACAGGGGCGCCGACCACTGGATCATCTCGTGCGCGTGCTGCGGCGCGCGGCTCATGCGCGCGTTCACCGACGCCGCGAATTCGAGCAGCGGGTCCTTCTCGCGCTCCTCCGGCGAAAGGCGGGCATGCAGCAGCCCCTCGCGCAAGCCATAGGCCGAGACCACGATCTCGTCGGCCTTGGTCGCGAGCAGGACGCGCTCGAGCACGATCGCGCCATAGGGCAGCATCTCGGCGCGGCGCTTGGAGACCGAGCGCAGCATCTCGAGCGACTTCTTCGACTGCACCGACAGCACGTCGCACAGCCGAAGCGCGCGTGAACGCGGGATCGAATAGTGCTGCAGCACGCTCAAGGGATAGGACTGCTGGTCCATGTCGACGCGCGCCACGCTTCGCCAGATTCCGCCCACCGCATAGAGCGCGCGCTTCTCGAGCGCGCGCAGGTTCGGGATCTTCTCGAGCCCCTCGTCGACGAGGTCGCGCGCCTTGTTCGGGCTGCCCTTGGCCTGGTCCATCAGGCGAAGCGGGCCGAAGGGCAGCGTATGGGCATCGCCCATCCGTCCGCCCTTCACCGTCACCATGTCGAGGCTGCCGCCGCCGAGATCGGCGGCCAGTCCCTCGGCGTCGGGGATGCCGGCCAGCACGCCCTCGGCGGCGAGGCGCGCCTCTTCTTCGCCCGCCAGCACGCGGATCGGCGAGCCCCAGGCGGCCTCGGCTCTGCGGATGAACTCCTGCCCGTTCTCGGCGTCGCGCGCGGCAGCGGTGGCGACCGCCTCGCGCAGGCTCACCTCATGTGCGTCGGCCAATATCTTGAAGCGGCCCAGCACCTCCAGCGCCATCTCCATGCCCTGGGCATGCAGCCGTCCGGTCGTGACCATGTCGCGGCCAATGGAGCAGATGGCCTTTTCGTTGTGCACGGTCGCGGGCGCGCGCGCCAGGCCCTCATAGACCACCAGGCGCACCGAGTTCGACCCGATATCGACGACCGCTACCGGCCCCTTCTGCTGTGGCATCTCAATCGCGCCGCGTGATGATGGCGACGGGCCTGGGCTGGTCGATCTTGAGCGCCTTGCCGCGGCCGGAGAGCGACGGATTGGTCATGAAATAAGTGTGCGCCGAGAACGCGTCCTGTGAGGACGCAGGCGTGGCGCGCTCGTATCTGCCTTGCGGGTTCATCGTCCAGCTCTGGGCCTGATCCTTCAGCAGGGCCACCAAGATCTGGTCCTGCACCTGCTGATGAACGGTCGAGTTCTCGATTGGAACCAGGGCTTCGACGCGGCGGTCGAGATTCCTGGGCATCCAGTCGGCCGAGGAGATGTAGACCTTGGATTTGGGATGCGGCAAGCCGTGGCCGTTGCCGAAGCAGACGATGCGGCCGTGCTCGAGGAAGCGGCCGACGATGCTCTTCACCCGGATGTTGTCGGAGAGGCCGGGCACGCCCGCGCGCAGGCAGCAGATGCCGCGCACCACCAGGTCGATCTGCACGCCTTCCTGGCTGGCGCGGTAGAGCGCGTCGATGAGGCCGGGATCGACCAGGGAGTTCAGCTTGGCCCAGATCGCCGCCGGGCGGCCGGAGCGGGCATGGATCATCTCTTCCTGGATGCAGTCGATGAGCCGGCCGCGCAGGGTGAGCGGCGACACCGCGATCTTCTCGAGCGCCACCGGCTCGGCGTAGCCGGTGATGTAGTTGAAGAGCTGGGCGGCGTCGCGCCCCAGCGCCTGGTCGGCACTGAACAGCGACAGGTCGGTGTAGACCTTCGCCGTCATCGGATGATAGTTGCCGGTGCCGAAATGAACGTAGGTGTGCAAGGTGCCGCCCTCGCGGCGCACCACCATGCTCACCTTGGCGTGGGTCTTGAGCTCGATGAAGCCGTAGACGACCTGCACGCCGGCGCGCTCAAGGTCGCGGGCCCATTTGATGTTCGCCGCCTCGTCGAAGCGCGCTTTCAGCTCGACCAGGGCCGTGACCGACTTGCCCGCATCGGCGGCCTCGATCAGGGCGCTGACGATCGGGCTGTCATGGCTGGTGCGGTAGAGCGTCTGCTTGATCGCCACCACGTCGGGATCGGCCGCGGCCTGGCGCAGGAACTGCACCACCACGTCGAAGCTCTCGAAAGGATGATGGACGATGATGTCCTTGGCGCGGATCGCCGCGAAGCAGTCGCCGCCGTGGTCGCGGATGCGCTCCGGGAAACGGGCGTTATAGGGCTTGAACTGCAGGTCGGCGCGCTCGTCCAGGATCAGCTTGCGCAGGTCGGACAGGCCGAGCAGGTGCTCGATCAGCACGACCTCCTCCGGCTCGAGCTTCAAGTGGTCGACGATGAACTCGCGCAGGTCCTCGGGCATCGACATGGAGCATTTCATGTGGATGACGTCGCCGCGACGGCGGCGCTTGAGCAGCGTCTCGAACTGGCGCGCCAGGTCCTCGGCCTCTTCCTCGAGCTCGACCTCGCTGTCGCGCAGCACGCGGAACAGGCCGCTGCCGGTGACGGCATGGCCAGGGAACAGCTTGTCGAGATAGAGCCCGATCAGGTCCTCGAGCGGCAGGAAGCGCGCATGCTTGGCGTCGCCGCCCGGCAGGCGCCAGAAGCGCTGCAGCTGCGGCGGCACCGGCAGAAGCGCCATCAGCGCCTTGCCGTCCTTGCGCACCAGCTTGAGCGCCAACGTGAAGCCGAGATTGGGAATGAACGGGAAAGGATGCGCCGGATCGATGGCGAGCGGCGTGAGCACCGGGAATATCTGCTCGCGGAACTGCTTGTCGAGCCATTCGCGGTCGGCGGCTTCGAGCTCTTCCGTCTCGATGACGCAGACGCCGGCGGCGCGCAGCTCCTTGTGAAGCGCTTCCCAGACGACCTGCTGGTCGGCGATCAGCCTTCCCGCCTCCTCGTCGATGCGCGCGATCTGCTCGGCCGGCGACATCCCGTCGTCGCTGCGCGTCGCGACGCCGGCATTGACCATGCCTTTGAGGCCGGCCACGCGCACCATGTAGAACTCGTCGAGGTTCGACGCCGAGATCGAAAGGAACCGCAGCCGCTCGAGCGCGGGGTGGCGCATGTTCTGCGCCTCCTCCAGCACGCGGCGATTGAAGGCCAGCCACGACAGCTCGCGATTGATGAAGCGCTCCGGCGAGGCCGGATCGATGGCAGGCTCGACCGCGCTTTCCTGGGTGACGAAAATCTCGGCCGGCGCCGTTTCGCCAAGCACTGTTTCGCGGGGCGCGACCGGCTCAGCGGCCGCCGCCTCGATCTTCGGTTTCGGTTTGTTCATCGACTCCCAGAATAAGGCAATTCGATGAATCTGTCATGACACGGCGGGCGGCCGGCCTCAATGCGGCGGCCAGTCCAGAAGGTAAGGCAAACGGCCGTTGAGGCTCGATTTCCGGCCCCAACTGAAGGTCGAGAACCCGTTGGGCAGGGCCGCGCGCAGCTGCGCATGGGTGAGGCCCGTGATGTCGGGATCGTTGGCGATGTTGCCCGCGCCGCGGCTCGGATTGCGGATATGGCTCGTCGTCATGTCCCAGTAGGTATAGATATGCGCCACGCCTTCCGAGGAACTGTCGACGCCGATGAGACCGCCGGTGCGATGCGGCGCCGCGCCGCTGACCGGGCCCGTCGCATAGGAATAGGTCACCTGGCGGCGGTTCAGACCGATGAGGCCGCCGACCGCCGACGACGTCCCGGTCGCGCTCACCGCCCCTTCCGCATAGGTCTGCTCGATGACGCCGTTGTTCTCGCCGACCAGCCCACCGACCAGGGCGCCGTCGCCGCCCGTCACCGTTCCCGTCGCGAAGGCGTCGCTGAGGCCGCTGCCGTCCAGATAGCCCATCACGCCACCGACGGAGGCGCCGGCCGGTCCGGAGACCGAGCCCGACGCATCGACCTGCGACGCGCGATTGCCATAGCCGATCAGCCCACCGTCGTATTGCGCGCCGGAGACGTTGCCGGTCGCATAGCTCGTCGTCGCAGCGCCATGTCCGACCAGGCCGCCCGCCGCCGATCCGGCACCGCCGTCGCTGGTGACCGTGCCGCTCGCATGCGACGAGTCGGCGCTGCCGGCGCCGACCAGTCCGCCGATCCAGGCGCCCGTTCCGCCATGGACGGCGACGGCGGCGGACGAACCCGCCAGCTTCGAAATCGATGCGGCCGTCACGCCGACCATCCCGCCGGCGGCGGCTTCCCTGGACATGTCGCCGGCGCCGACCGTCACCTGACCGCTGACGCTGTCGCCGTAGACGACGTTGCCGCTCATCCCGGCCAGCCCGCCGACCAGCGTGTAGTCCCCTCCGGTCACGTTCACGTTGGTGAGGCGCAGATGCGAGACCGGGCCGCCGGAAAACCCGATGAAGCCGACGAGCGCGCCCTCGGTCGCGTCGCCGACCGAGAAGTTCGAGATGGTGTTGCCGAGTCCGTCGAGGGTGCCGTTCGTCTGCGCGATGGGCGCGTGCGCATAGGTGCCGTCGCCGGCTGCATCGTAGCTCTTCGCCAATGCGACGTATCCGTTCGCATGCGCGGCGAGGCCCGCGATGTCGTTCACCAGCGTATAGCTGTGACTGTTGATGACGAGCGACGAGCCGGTATCCCAGAAGGCGATGCTCGCGTCGTCGGCATAGGTGATGTGCTTGCCCTCGCTCTCGCCGTAGGTCATCGCGAGGCCGCCGGTGCCGGTGATCGAGATCGACTGGTCGATGAGGATATCGTCGCGCGCGTTCAAGGTCAGCTTGCTGCCGCTCGACCAGAAGACCTGCGCGTCGACGGCGACCACATGGGCCTTGCCGCCGTTCACGACGACATCGCCGCTCGCCAGCATGCTCATCAAGGTCGAGACGTTGAGCACCGCGTTGCCCGCGACGCCGGTGCAGACGCCGCTGCCGCACGAGACGTTCTGGCTCGGAGCTGAGGAGATGACGAGCGCCGCATGGGCGGGCGCGGCTGCGGCGACGAAGCCGAGAGCCAGCAAGGAAGATTTCGACATCACGGTCATTGCTTCACCTCGCGCATGGGCATCACGGTCACGATTGTACCGCATCACTGTGGCGGCTGCGCCAGCAAATAAGGCAGCCCGCCATTGACGGCCGGGCTCGAGCCCCACACCGCGGGATCGAAGCCGGCCGGAAGTCCCGACTTGAGCTCGGCATCGGTCAAGCCCGTCACGCCCGAACAGTCGCCCGTGCCGCAGCCGAAGCTGGACCCGCTCGTGGTGGTGTCCCAGCACGACGCGGTCGTGAAGCCCGGGTGGCAGCACTGCGCGCCGATCAGCCCGCCGGTGTAGCTTTGCATGCCGGCACTCGACGGGCCGGTCGAATAGGACTGCGCGATCGTTCCGACGTCGTGACCGACCAGGCCGCCGACCTCGGAGCCGTGTCTGGCGTCGTGCGGACTGGCCGCCGCCGAACCCAGGGCATAAGACTGCTCGACCAGTCCGTGATAGTTGTATCCGACCAGCCCGCCGACCCCGCTCCTCTTGCCGCCCGTGACGTCGCCCGTCGCATAGGATTGCGAGATCGTGCCGTGGTCGTTGCGGCCGACCAAGCCGCCGATGCTCATGAACGCATATCCAAAGTTGGGGAGATCGATCGACGCATGGCTGCGCGAGACCGTTCCGCCGTCGTTCAATCCGACCAGACCGCCGGCGACGTAGCCGCGCACCTTCGTGCCCGAAGCCGACGCGTCAGCACCATGCCCTGGTTGCTGCCGACCAGCGCGCCGGTCGTGGGCAACCCGGTGGTTTCGGCTTGCACGATCTCGACATGGGTCAGCGCGATGGCGCGTACCGCGCCGGCGGGCTGCAGCCAGGCGATCAGGCCGTAGCGGTCGCTCGAGCCGCCGGGGATGCGGATGCGAAGATTGTCGATCGTATTGCCCAATCCTTCGAAGCTTCCGCCGAGCACGCCGACCGGCGCGACCGTATAGGTTCCGTCCGGGCCGGCATCGTAGTTGTTCGCCAGCGCATAGTGACCGCCCGCATTCGATTGCGCCGCCGCATGCAGCGAAGCGACGTCGCCCACCAGCGTGTAGGTGACGCCGTTGACGATCAGGCTGGAGTTCAAATCCCAGAAGGCCACATGGCCGCCCTCCGGCGCACTGAAAGCGAAGTCGCCGCCCGCCGCGCCGGCATTGGTCTCGATGGCGAGCCCGCCCGGTCCTTGGACGATGACGGGCGCGCGGACGTTGACGCTGGCATCGGCGTGCAGGGTGAGCCTGCTCGCGCTGCTCCAGGCGAGCGGCGCGGTGATGCCGATATTGACCGCGCCTGCGCCGGTTGGATCGCGACGTCGGACGACGCCAGCATGGTCTGGAGATCGGCCGTGTTGAGCACCGCGTTCGTCGACGTCGCCATGCAGACGCCGGCCGAGCAGCTCATGTTCTTCGTCGGCTTCGAGGAGATGGCGACCGCCGCTTGGGCGGACGTGGCCCCGAAGGCCAGGACCAGGACCGGAAACCACGACTTGCGCATGACGGCCACCCCTACCGTCAGCGCCAAAAATACAAGACCCACGCTGCATTGTCATGACGAAAGCCGCGGCGGCGGCGGCCGGCACTCAATCTGAGGTCGTGCGCAAACGAAAAATCGGCGGATCCGGAAAAGCCGGATCCGCCGATTCCACGGCCCGCGGTGGGAACGCCGGCTGAGATCGTCAGCCCTACCGGCAATCGCGGCCGATGTCTTTCGTCCACTGGGAAGGCAGTAAGGGGAAAACTCCCCGTTCGCGGAGTTACGCAAATACAGGTTTAGAGACGGGCGATGCAAAAACTTCGGCACGTCCGAGGAACTGCAAAGAAACCGCACGATCCCGCGGCCGGCCGGTAGCCGGATGACCCTTCACGGTTAAGAAAAATCGCCGGCCGAAACCGAATGCATAAGCGGGGCGCTCAGTGCGGCGGCAGGGCCAGCAGATAAGGCAGCCCGCGATTGACCGTCGCCGACAGCCGGCTCGCGTTGAGCATCGCGCCCGCGGCGGTAGAGGTGCAGGTGCCGCCGACGCAGGAGACGTTGTGCGTGGCGTCGGTCGAGATCACGAACGCGGCCTGCGCGGGCGCTGCGAGCCAAAAACCGCCGGCCAGCACGCCGGCGGCCGCCAGATGTCGCGTCCCGCCTTCCCTCATCGTTCCAACATGTCCCGGATCAGACCCAGCGTCACGTTGCGCTTCTCCGACAGCGCCTTGTCGTCGGCCCGCGCCACGAAATCGCGGATCGCGGCGGGTGAACGCTCCAGGCTCTTGATCATATGGGCCACGACCGCGTCGGGGACCGCGAGTTGGCGGTCGGCGAAGAGCTTGCGCGCCAGCTTCTCGAGCAACGCCTCGTCCGGCGCCCATAGCGCGAATGCGAGCAAGGCGCCGTAGCGCGACCTCAGGTCGGGCAGCGCCGCGTGCCATTCGGCCGGCGGACGCTCCGCGGTGAACAGCACGGGCCGGCCGCTTTCCAGAACCGCGAAGATCGCGCGCTCGTCGGGCTCGGCGCGATCGACATCCTCGACCGCGAGCGGACCTTCGGCCGGCGCTTCGCCGAGCTTGGCCGCGTCGACGACATGGCCACCGGCGCGCGCCGCCCAGGCCGAGACCAGATGCGACTTGCCCGATTGCGCCGGGCCGTAAAGCGCGGCCGCGGGTGCGGGCCAGTCCGGATAGGCATCGACGAAGGCGACGGCCTCGCGATTGGCGTCGCCGACGATGAAATCCTCGCGCCGCAGCGCCGAGCCCGATTGCCACGGCAGGACGAGTTGCGCCATCAGGCCGTGCGGCGGCCGAGCGCGATCGCGCGGAACCACAGCTGCGCATAGCCCGCCCACGACGCCACCGTCACCGCCGCCGTCGCGACCGCGGCGGCCAGCACGACGGCGCGCTCGGCCATGCCGAGCGCGTGCATGATCAACACCAGGGCGATGAAGCCGACTTGAACCACCGTGCTGATCTTGCCGATGTTGAGCGGCTCGATCTTGAGCGGCAGCGCCAGCAGCTTGGCGACGGCGACCGCGCCGACGATGGCGATGTCGCGCGCGATGACGAGCACGGTCAGCCACAGGGGAACGGCGCCCACCATGGTGAGCGTCACGAAGCTCGCCAGCATGAGCAGCTTGTCGGCCGCGGGATCGAGATAGACGCCGAAGCGCGAACCGGAGGAGAGCCGCCGCGCCAGGTAGCCGTCGAGCGCGTCGCTCAAGCCTGCAAAGGCGAAGATCAGAAGGGCCGCGCCGAACCGCCCGTCGAGGATGAGCATGGCGGTGAAGGGCGCCGCGAAGAGCCTGAGCGCGGTCAGAAAATTGGGCAGATGGCGCAACAGCGGCGTCACGGCGTTCCCGCGTTCGAAAGTGTCCACTCGCCGCCCGCCTTGGCGAGCGAGATGCCCTGCCCCGACAGCGCCTCGCGCAGCTGGTCGGTGTTGCCGAGATAGGCGACCTGCACCCGCGCCTGGCCGATGTCCATCGCGAGCACCGTGATGCCGGTGACGTTGGGGACCGTCATCATCTGCTGCTGCATTGCGCCCCATTGCGCGAGCGAGGCGATGCGCAGGTCGGCGGTCAAGCTGCCCTTGGCCGCGAAGGTGCCGCCCGTCTTCCACATGTCTTCGATGCCTTTGACGGCGGCGTCGGAGGCGATGGAATAGGTGCCGGCCGCGCCGCCCGGCTGCAGCGGCACGTCGAGGCTGGTCTTGGCAGGAAGCTGGCCCGCGCCGATGCGCTTGATGGTGACGGTCAGATGGCCGTCCTTCTGCTGCACCATGACCAGCGCCGCCTCGCTCGCATGCGCGCGCGCCGCGGCCCCCTCGACGTCGATCCAGTTCGCGCTCTCGAAGCCGAGCGCGCCGAGCGCCGCCTGATCCGCGCCCGTGGGCAGCGAGAACGGCACCGCGGCATTGGCATAGCGCGAGCCGGAGAAGGCCGCGGTCCACATCGAGCCGCTGGAATAGTTGGGCGAGAACGGCACCAGCAGGATGTGCTTGGGCTGCACCAGGCCGAGCGCCAGGCCGCCGCTCTGCATCACGCGCGCCACGCCCTCGGGGCTGAAGGTATAGGTCACGTCGGCGACGTAGCGCGTGGTCGAGCGCTTCTCGTTCTTGACCGTGAAGGTCTTGATGATGCGCTGGAGCATCGCGTCGTCGAGCTGGGGCAGCTTGCCCTGGTCCTGCGGCTTGGCGACTCGCTTGAAGAGGATCGCCCAGGCCTTCGGGCGCCCCTGCGCCATTGCGCTGAGCTGGGCCTGGGACGCGGACTGCGCCGAGGCGTCGACATGGATGCCGCCCACCGAATAGGGGTCGTCGGCCGAAGCCGGCAAAACCCAAGCGGCGGCGACCGCCAGAGCGAGCGCCAGTGAGGAGATGAACCGTCGCATGGAAGACCTGATATCGGGCGACGCGAGTATAGGCGGCCAAGTGCGGATGCGGAAAGCGGCAACTTATCCTCCCCCGTTTACGGGGGAGGGTAAGTCTTAGGCCCGGATCAGACCTTTCATGGGGGCGATATTCCCGCTGTCGGGGAAAACGGTGCTGTTCAGCGCCTGCTGGCTCACCCCCATGTGGTCGGCGAGGACGCCCTTGAACAGCGCCCTGAGGTCCGTCTTCACCGGCTGGTCGCGGCCGTCCTTGAGGACGCCCGGCTTCAGCCCCACCCAGTCGGCCTTGACCGAGCCGCCCGCAACCGCGCCGCCGAGCAGGAAGGCGGCCGCGCCGGTGCCGTGGTCCGTACCGGCATTGCCGTTGGGGCGCACGGTGCGGCCGAACTCCGTCGCCATCACCACGGCCGTGCTCTTCCAGGCCGGGCCCAGCGCTTTCTTGAGCGCGTCCAGCCCCTGGTCGAGCGACTGCAGCCGCCGGGCAAGCTGGCCCGCGCCCGCGCCCTCGCCCACATGGGTATCCCAGCCGCTGGCGTCGAGCACGGCGACGCGCGGCCCGCTGGGGCCGGCCAGCAGCTTGCCGGCGCCGGCGAACAGCGGCACCAGGTTGCCGTAGGCCGCCTTGTGCTTCTCGCTCCTGGCATAGGGATCGTCGGTCATCGCCTGCGCCTGGGCCTGAAGGTCCATGCCGTCGCTGAGCGACGACGACAGCGTCGTGTCGTTGGCGTAGAGCGCACGCACCTTCTTCAGGTATTCCGAGTTCGAGCTCGGCATCGCGGCGGGCAGCCAGCTCGTCGCTTTCGCGGGCCCCAGCAGCATCAAGGGCGGCGTCTGCTCGATGGCGACGGCGGCGGTGCCGTTGTTCAGGCCCAGCGGCAGCAGCGCGCGGTTGAGCCAGCCGTCGTTCAGCGCGTGCGGCGAGGCGCCGCCGGTCTCCAGGCAGTTCTGCCCTTCGAAATGCGAGCGGTCGCGATAGGGCGAGCAGATGTTCTGGAACAGCACGGCCTCTTTGGCGTCGTACATGGTCTTGAGGTTGATGAAGGACGGATTGAGCCCCCAGAAGCCGTCGAGGTTCTGCACCGCGCCGGGGCCCACCTTCTGCAGCGCCAGGTCGCCGCGCATCGCGGCATAGTCCTTGTCGCCATGCGGCGGCACGGCGGCGAGCCCGTCCAGAGCGCCGCGCAGGATGACGACGACGAGACGGCGGTCGGTCGCGGCGCCCGCGAAGGCGAAGCGGAACGGCGCGTCCCAGGTGGAGAGCGCCGCGGCGCCCATCATGGTCTTTAGGATCGAACGACGCGTGGTCATGTCAACGCCTCTGGAACTCGGGGCTCGAAAGCAGAAGCGCCACCGCTTCGCCTTTCGTGCCCGCCTTGGCCATTACCGATCTTGTGTTGGCGGTGAGCAGGGGCCCGAGCCCGTCGCCCGCCATCGCCGCCACGCTGATGTTGCCGGGAAGGTTGTCGGCGAAATCCTTCGCCCATTGCACGCGCGCGAGCAGCGCGTCCGAGCCGCTCCATGCATCGGCCGTGTCGGCATAGCCCTTCGGCGAGGGCGCGGCGAACGGCGCCTCGCCCATGCTGCGCACCGATTGCAGCAGGTGATGCTCGTCCTTGTGGCCGGGCGCGTTCTGCCAGCCGGTCATGCGCATGGCCGCGGTCACGAACTCGATCGGCGTGCGCATCTTGCGAAGCTCTGGCTTCCAGGCGTTCGGGTCGTCGACGATGGTCTGCGACAGCGCATGCAGGTTGCCCCCGGTCTTGTTGAACGACTTCTCGAGCCGCGCGACCGACTCCGCCGGCGGATCGTCGGAGATGAAATGGGTGGCGAACTTGCGCGCGATGTGGCGCGCGGTTGCCGGGTCGTGCGCCAGGTCCTTGATCGCGGCGACGCTGCCGTCCCAGCCGGGCTTGTAGGTCTTGCCGCGAAGGACGATGGGGCCGGGCTCGTGGCGCTCGGCATGGAAGCCGAAGCCGTCGGCGCGGCCGTCATAGAGTCCCCAGCCCGTGAGCAGCTTGGCCATCGCGATCACGTCGGCCTGGGTGTAGCCGCCGTCGACGCCCAGCGTGTAGAGCTCCATCAGCTCGCGGCCGAGATTCTCGTTCAGGCCCTTGGCCCGCGCCTTGCCCGCTTCCGAGTTCGGTCCGATGGAATGCCAGTTGTCGAGATAGACCTGCATCGCCGGATGCATGCAGACCGCGAAGAGCATATCCTCGAAGGTGCCGTTGATGTGCGGGCGGATCGCCTCGCGCTCGTAGTCGCCGGCGAAGAGCATCACCTTCTGCCGCGCACCGGATACCGTGAAATGGTTCGACCAGAAGCGCGTCAACCGCTCGGCGAAGGGCCGGTCGGTGGTGCAGCCCAAGGCCAGGCGCGCCGCCATCTCCTTCTGGTACTGCTCGCGGCGGATGTTGCCGCCGCCCATCGCGCGCGCCTGGCCGCGCAGGGACTTGTCGCCATGCTCGCCGCCGTGGCGCATCGCCATGTCGCCGCCATCGCCGCCGCCGCCACCATTGGTCGCGCCGCCGCCTTCGGCTTTCATGGCGCCGTCTGCCGCCGCCCGCTTGGCCGCCTTGCGCGCGGCGCGTTCTTCCTTGGTCTTGGACTTCTCGACCTTGTAATCCTCTTCCGACGAGACGAGCTTGCCGGCGTTGGGGAACGGCTGGCCGTTCTCGTCCATCGGCTGCGGCGCGGCTTGAGCGATCTGGCTCATCAGCCAGCCCTTGGGATCGGAGCTCGCGCGCGCGATCTCGCCCGGCCGGGCGCCCAGTCCGAACCTGTGGGCCGCGATGGCGCCTTCCAGCGACATAATTCCTCCGAATTCCTTGTTGCGCCGCCCTGTCCGCCTGCTTAAACGGGGGGCGAAGCGCAGTCCGTCGCCTATCCTATGACATCCGAACGCAAAACCGGGGACAATCGCCTCACCTACAAGGATGCGGGCGTCGACATCGATGCCGGCGAAGCCTTGGTCGCGCGCATCGGCCCGGCCGCCAAAGCGACGCGCCGGCCGGGCGCGGACGCGGCGCTGGGCGGCTTCGGCGGGCTGTTCGACCTGAAGGAGACGGGCTTCAAGGATCCGGTGCTGGTCGCCTCGACCGACGGCGTCGGCACCAAGCTCAAGATCGCCATCGACACGCGTCTGTTCGCCGGCATCGGCCAGGACCTGGTGGCGATGTGCGTCAACGACATCGTGGTGCAGGGCGCCGAGCCGCTGTTCTTCCTCGACTACTACGCAACCGGCAAGCTCGACGTCGATGCCGCCGCGGTGGTGATCGAAGGCATCGCGCGCGCCTGCAAGGAAAGCGGCTGCGCGCTGATCGGCGGCGAGACGGCTGAGATGCCGGGCCTCTATGCCAAGGGCGACTTCGATCTCGCAGGCTTCAGCTGCGGCGCGGTGGAGCGCGGCCACATCCTGCCCAAGATGGGCGACATGCGCGAAGGCGACGTGGTGATCGGCGTCGCCTCGTCGGGCGTGCATTCCAACGGCTATTCGCTGGTGCGCCGTGTGGTCGAGCAGAGCGGGTTGGCCTTCGACGCGCCCTCGCCGTTCTCCACGGGCCAGACGGCGGGGTCCGTGGGCCAGACGCTCGGCGAAGCCCTGCTCGCGCCGACGCGGCTTTATGTGAAGAGCGCGCTGACCGCGATCCGCTCGGGTCATGTGAAGGGGCTCGCGCATTTCACCGGCGGGGGCACCACCGAGAACCTGCCGCGCTGCCTGCCCGACGGGCTGGACGCCGAGATCGATCTCGACTGCTGGACGCCGCCCGGCGTGTTCGGCTGGATGGCGCGCACCGCCGGCATCGACGCGGCCGAGATGCTGCGCACGTTCAACTGCGGCGTGGGCCTGATCGCGGTCACGGACGTGAAGACCTCCGGCCATGTCATCGACGCGTTCCAGGAATGCGGCGACAAGGCGATGCGCATCGGGCATCTGGTCAAGAGCGAGAGCGGCGCGCAGGCCGAAGCGAAAGTCGTCTACCGCGGGACCCTCAAGCTGTGACTGCAGCGCAAGGCGAACGCGGAGCCGGGCGCGTGCGCACGGCGGTCCTCATCTCCGGCCGCGGGAGCAACCTCAAGAGCCTGATCGCAGCCTCGGCCGATCCGACCTTCCCGGCCGAGATCGTCCTCGTCGTCTCCAACGTCGAAACCGCCGGCGGGCTTCAAATCGCGCGCGACGCCGGCATCGCCACCAAGATCATCCCGCACAAGCCGTTCCCGAGCCGCGAAGCCTTCGACGCCGAGATCGACCGCGCGCTGCGCGACGCCAGCGTTCAACTGGTCTGCGAAGCCGGCTTCATGCGCATCCACAGCGCCTGGTTCGCGAAGCAGTGGGAGGGCAGGATCTTGAACATCCACCCGTCGCTGCTCCCCAAATTCCCCGGCGTGCGCGTGCACGAGCAGGTGCTCGCCGCCGGCGAAACCGAAAGCGGCGCGACAGTTCATTTTCTGACGGCAGAGCTCGACAGCGGCCCGATCGTCGCGCAACGCAAGGTGCCCGTGCTGCCCGGGGACACGCCCGAGACGCTGGCGGCGCGGGTGCTCGCGGTGGAGCATGAGCTTTATCCGGAGGCGGTGAGGATGGTGGTGGAGGGGATCGCGGCACCCAGCTGAAAGATAACTGCAATAAGCGCGAGCTTGATGCAAGTTGCCGTGGAGCTGCGCTATAGTCGCCTAGTTTACTCTTTCTCTTCCGGAGAAAACGATGGCTTTGCAGAAGCTGAAGCGCGTCAAAACGATCCTTCCGCCAGAAAATGATGTTCTACCTCTGGATCAGCAGGAGGATATCAGCGACCTTGACGTTCCAGAGCGCTGGTATTTCGGGGCCGTTCTTTGGTCTACCGACTGGACAACACAAACGGTTATTTCGCAGCTCGATAAGGGCAATATCAACCTGAATCCGCGATTTCAGCGCCGAAACGCCTGGAGCGAAAAGAGAAAAAGTCTATTTATCGAATCGCTTATTCTTGGACTTCCTGTACCTCAGATTATCCTTGCCGAAGATAGAAACAAAAAAGGTTCTTTTATCATAATCGATGGCAAGCAACGGCTACTCAGCCTGCGGCAGTTCGCGTCCTCCCCCGCAGACCAAGATTTCACTCTTCTTACATTGAACGGGCTAAAGGATAGGGCCGACTTAAATGGGAAGACGTTCGACGCACTTAAGCGGAACGAGGCGTTCGAAGAAGATGTCAACTCATTCGAAAACCAGACGATACGTACCGTGGTCATCCGAAACTGGAAGGACGATCGATATTTATATTCGGTCTTTTTGAGAATCAACACGGGCAGCGTACAACTCTCGCCACAGGAACTGCGACAGGCTCTGCATCCCGGCCCATTTTCGGACTACCTGGACGACTTTTCTTCCGATTCATCGGAGCTAAAACGAGTTCTGCAATTGACCGAGCCTGATTTTCGAATGAGAGATGTCGAACTGGTTTTGAGGTTTTTTGCGTACAAATATTTTGCACGTCTCTATCGCGGCAACCTGAAGCAGTTCCTCGACGATACCGTTCAAAAGTTAAACGATCAATGGAAACGAAAAAACGGAGACATTCAACAGGAAGCGAGCAACCTTGAATCGGCTCTTCAAACGACCAGGGAAATTTTTGGCAAAACTGGAGAACTTAGAAAGTGGAATGGAAAAGTCTACGAAAAGCGCATAAACCGCGCTGTATTCGACATCATGACTTATTATTTTTCTGACTCAGACATTGCAGAACAAGCTCTTAATCATAGCAAAGAAGTTGAACGGGGCTTTCGTGAACTTTGCGAAAATGAAAACGACTTTCTGGCTTCGCTGGAAACCACAACAAAATCACTGGATGCCAACAGCAAGAGATTCGGAATCTGGGCAGATAAGCTCAATGAAATCCTAGGAACTGAGTTAGAGTCTCCTCTCTAAGGTGATGGTATGCCCTCTCGGCACTTTACTTCGCTGAAGAAGCAGGCCGCCTTCATCGAAAAGAATTATATCGATTTTCCGTTTGACCCTTACGGCAACTACTCCCGACGTGATCTCATGAATGCCGGCGCGTATATTCTGCTTGTGCACGCCGAGCTGGAAACTTACATCGAGGAGCGGATACAGGAGCTAATAAGGCTTGCGGACTCCAAATGGAGAAGCTCCGGAAAGGTCTCGAGAACGCTTCTTGCAAGTTGCATTTACTCCAGTGGAAGAACCGATCTACCGAGCGAATGGAGTTCGAGAGATCGATTCAGCAGTATTGTGATACAAGCTATTAAAGAGGCATCTGGCCGAGTTGCCGGTAACAATGGGATCCGAGAGCACAACTTGATAAGGCTGCTTTATGTGGTTGGATATGACGTGCACGCCGTTGACCCAGTCCTGATAGCTGAACTGGATGCTATTGGATCACTCAGAGGGGACCATGCGCATATTTCATCGAGACATCATTTCAAGCAAAAATTTGATCCGTTTGACATTACGAAGAAAATCGCACGTGCTATTGGCTTGTTGCAGGTTTTCGACAACGAATTGAGTGCTTTTCGGCGCTCCCATTTCGGTCACTAACCCCCAAACACCACCTCAACACCGCCTTCTGCGCGTGCAGCCGGTTCTCGGCCTCGTCGAACACGACCGACTGAGGCCCGTCGATCACCTCGTCGGTGACTTCTTCGCCGCGGTGCGCGGGCAGGCAGTGCATGAAGATCGCGTCCGGTTTGGCGCGGGCCATCAGCTTTGCGTTCACCTGGTATTGGGCGAGCAGGTTATGCCGCTTGGTCGCGTCCTCGTCGCCCATCGAGACCCAGGCATCGCTGACCACGCAGTCGGCGCCGTCGACGGCTGCGTGCGGGTCGTCGACGTAGGAGACGTCGGCGCCTTGCGCGCGCGTCCAGTCGCGCAGCGCCTGTTTGGCGGAGAGCTCTTTCGGGCTTGCGACGCGCAACGTGAAATCGAGTTTCGCGGCGGCGTGCGCCCATGAGGTCAGCACATTGTTGCTGTCGCCGCTCCACGCCACCACGCGTCCCGCGATGGGTCCGCGCTTCTCCTCGAAGGTCATCACGTCGGCCATCACCTGGCAGGGATGCGAGACGCGCGTCAGCCCGTTGATCACCGGTATCGTCGCGTTGTCCGCCAGCTCGCGCACCATGTCGTGATCGAGCAGGCGGATCATCACCGCGTCGACATAGCGCGACAGCACGCGCGCGGTGTCGGCGATGGTCTCCTCGCGGGCGAGCTGCATGTCGCGGCCGCTCATCATGATGTTGGTGCCGCCAAGCTGCATCATGCCGACGTCGAAGGAGATGCGCGTGCGTGTCGAATGCTTGTCGAAGATGAGCGCGAGCACGCGGCCCTTGAGCGGCGCGTCGGCGTCCTGCGCCCCGCGCGGCATGCCGGCGCGCGCCCGCTTGCGGCGCACCGCCTCGTCGAGCATGCCGCGCAAGGCGGCGCCGTCGAAATCGGCAAGATCGATGAAATGCCGGACCGTCGTCATTGCGCTTCGAACGTCGCGGCGGCGCCTTCGAGCCGCTTCAACGCCTCGCGCACGTCGCCCTCTTCGACGATCAGCGGCGGCAACAGGCGCACCACGTTGTCGCCGGCCCCTACCGCCAACATTTTCTGTTGGAACAGCGCGCTCACGAACTCGGTATTCGGCACGCGCATCTTCAAGCCCAGCATCAGGCCCTCGCCGCGCACGTCCTCGAAGACCTTGGGATGCGCGGCGACGAGACCCGCGAGCTGCTGGCGCGCGAAGTTGGCGACGTCGCGCACATGCTCGAGAAAACCCGGCGCCAGCACCACGTCGAGCACCGCATTGCCGACCGCCATCGCCAGCGGATTGCCGCCGAAGGTCGAGGCATGGCTGCCGAGCGTCATGCCCGAGGCGGCGCGCTCGGTCGCCAGGCACGCGCCCATCGGGAAGCCGCCGCCGATGCCTTTCGCGATCGCCATGATGTCCGGCGTCACGCCCGACCATTCATGCGCGAAGAGCTTGCCGGTGCGGCCGACGCCGGTCTGCACCTCGTCGAAGATCAACATCAGGCCGTGCTCGTCGCAGAGCTTGCGAAGCGCGCGCAGGAACTCGGGCGGCGCGGGACGCAAGCCGCCCTCGCCCTGCACCGGCTCGATCAGCATCGCGGCGGTCTCCGGCACGATCGCGGCCTCGACCGCCTTGATGTCGCCGAACGAAACCTGGTCGAAGCCTTCGGCCCTGGGCCCGAAGCCTTCGAGATATTTCGCCTGGCCGCCGGCCGCGATGGCGGCGAGCGTGCGGCCGTGAAACGCGCCTTCGAAAGTGATGGTGCGGAACCGCTCCGGGTGGCCGTTCTTGTATTGATAGCGGCGCGCCATCTTGATCGAGGCTTCGATCGCCTCGACGCCGGAGTTCGAGAAGAACACGGTGTCGGCGAAGCTCGCCGCGATCAGGCGTTGCGCCAGGCGCTCTTGTCCGGGCACGCGATAGAGGTTGGAGGTATGCCAAAGCCGCGACGCCTGCTCCGACAGCGCCTTGACCAGATGCGGATGCGCATGGCCGAGCGCGTTGACCGCGATGCCGGCCGCGAAGTCGAGATAGCGCGTGCCGTCCTCCGCGATCAGCCAGCAGCCCTCGCCGCGCTCGAAAGCGACGTCGGCGCGGGCATAGGTGGGAAGGACGGGCGCGATCATTATGGGGCCTTCCGAAATCCAGGCAGCGGGCGGGTTATGGGCCCGAGGGTGCGGGGGGTCAAGTTTCGAAGATTTTCGCTGACGCTCAAGTCAGGGGTTGGCTATAGTCTACGCATGAGCAAGCCGGACAGAGCGACCGAAACGCCTCACGACTACCGCGGCGACCCTGAGTACTTGAGAGCGGTCGAAGAGGGAATCGCCGATGCAGGGCGGACTGTTCCCATCGAGAAGGTTTGGCGCTGGGTTCTGTCCCTGGGCACCGAGAAGTCATTGCCTACAGAATGCTGCCGTCGAGATATTGAACATCCGGCACGGCCGCCACGACCGTTGATGCGCGCGTCAACTTGAAGCGTTGCGGACCGCGATGCGTCGCGGGTGCATCGCCTGCGAGGCGAATTCAACTCTCACGATGCTGCGGAAACGGCCGCGGACGCCACTATATCCGGTTGCTGCGCCGCGGGATGACCCGGAGCCCGTGACGCACCCGCCTCGCCCGCCTCGTACTTGATAACCATTTGCATCCGGCGCACCCTCCGCGCCCCAATCCCAAATCGGAGGAGCGTATGGTTTCGAGGTCCATGAGCGGGTTCGCGGTCACGGCTGTGCTGGGCATGGCCCTGGCGACCGCGCTGTGCGGGTCGGCATCCGCCGCGGCGCTGCTGGTCAAGCACGTGCCCGCCGCCGTCGCGTCGCACCGCGCGGCGCAGACCGGCGTCGTCGCGCCCGCGACGCACATGACGATGCAGGTCGTCCTTCCGATGCGCAACAAGGGCGAGCTGACCGAGCTAGTCCACGCCGTCACCGATCCGTCGAGCCCGCAATACCGCCACTATCTCTCGGTCGCGCAGTTCACCGACCGCTTCGGGCCGACCAGGAAGGACTATGCTGCGGCGATGGCGTTCTTCAACGCGAACGGGCTGAAGGTCACCCACACCGCGGCCAACCGCTACCTGTTCCAGGTCGAAGGCGCCGCCGCCGACGTCGAGCGCGTGCTGCACGTCAAGCTCAATACGTATCAACACCCGACGCAGAGCCGTTCCTTCATGGCGCCCGACCGCGAGCCGACCCTCGACCTCGGCGTCAAGGTCCAGGAGGTCACCGGCCTCGACACCTATGTGCTGCCCTATACCAAGCTCAAGCCCAGCCCCGACGGCCGCGCCGCGCGCGCCGGCGGCTCGGGCCCCGGCGGCAACTTCGTCGGCAGCGATTTCCGCGCCGCCTATTACGGCACCGGCACCAAGGCGAAGCTCGACGGCCACGGCCAGTCGGTCGGCCTGCTCGAGCTCGGGCCCTACAATCCGAACGACATCGCGCTTTACTACTCGACGCTGGGCAAGACCAACGCCGTGCCGGTGAACGGCATCTCGGTCGGCGGCGCCACCGTCACCTGCTCGAGCTGCGACGACGGCGAGCAGATGCTCGACATCGTCTATGCCATCGACATGGCGCCGGCGATGGACCAGGTGCAGGTCTATGTCGGCCGCGATCCGGTGGCGATCGAGAACCAGATGGCCGTCGACAACGTCTCCAAGCAGCTCTCGACCTCGTGGGGCTATAGCGAGCACTTCACGATCGAGGACGCGATCTATCAGGAGATGGCGGTGCAGGGTCAGTCCTACTTCACCGCCTCGGGCGACTTCTCGACGCTTCAGGACAGCGGCCCGTGGCCCGAGGAGGACGCCAACATCATCGCGGTGGGCGGCACCGATCTGGTCACCGACGGCGCCGGCGGCCCGTGGAAATCGGAACCGGCCTGGGAAGACAGCGCGGCCGGCCCGTCCCTCGATCTCAACATCCTGATCGAGCCCTATCAGCTGCCCTTCATCAACAAGCGCAACCTGGGCGACAAGATCGTGCGCAACGTCGCCGACATCTCGGCCAACGGCAACTTCGACATGTTCGTGTGCGACCGCGGCCATTGCTCGGGCGGCTGGGGCGGCACGAGCTTCTCGTCGCCGATCTGGGCCGGCTTCAACGCGCTGATGAACCAGTACGCGGCCGACCAGGGCAAGCCGACCGTGGGCTTCCTCAACCCCACGGTCTATCGGCTCTATGCGAGCGACAAGAAGGTGTTCCATGACGTCGTGGGCAACAAGAGCGGCATCTATCCGGCCGTGAAAGGCTATGACCTCGTGGGCGGCCTGGGCTCGCCCAACGGCAAGAAGACGATCCAGGCGATCGTCGGGCAATAGGCGCCGACGAGCCTCAAGAACGGCGGCCCCGGATGCGAGTCCGGGGCCGTTTGTTTTGGGGCCGCAGTCTTGAAGCGAAGCGATTCGCTTCCGATATCAGATGCGATGCCGTTGCTGCGGATCCTGGGAAAAGTTTTCGGCTACCTGGGGGAGGTCACGGTCGAAATAACGGTCGAGCTCGTGATCCCGGCGGTGCTGGCAGCGGGCCTGATCGAGGTGGTCGACGTGCTGTCCCACGCGGCGCATGCGATTCATTGAGGCCTGCGCGGGCAGGCCCCTTTGTTGTGGACAAGATGCTGTGGCGCCCCCGCAGGCCTTGTGAGTCCCGATTCGGTTGATACGATATCTTGTGGCCGGGAGATGGGAGGGCCCCTAGATATGACTCAGCTCAACTGGACCGACGACCGCGTCGAGCAGCTCAAGAACCTCTGGACCGAGGGCCTGTCGGCCAGCCAGATCGCCCGCGCGCTGGGCGGGGTCACCCGCAACGCGGTGATCGGCAAGGTGCATCGCCTGGGCCTCGCCGGCCGCGCCAGCCCGTCGCGCAGCGAGCGTCCCAGACTGCCGATGGCGCCGAAAGTATCGATGCGCGCGCACATCCCGCCCGCGCCGATCGTGGAAGAGGATCCGCTGATCCTCGAGGACGGCAGCCACGCCACGGTGCTCACGATCAACGACCGCATGTGCCGCTGGCCGATCGGCGATCCGTCGGAGAACGAGTTCCACTTCTGCGGCCGCAAGCCGAAGAGCGGCTCGCCCTATTGCGAGGCGCATGCGCGCAAGGCCTATCAGCCGCAGCAGCAGCGCCGCGACAAGGGGCGGATGGCGGGGTGAGACGCGGTCGGCCGAAGGCAGACGAAACGGTCCGGTGGACCGTTTCGGGCGTCGAACGCCGCGAGCACAAGCGAGCGGCCGGAGTGCGGTTGCCATGAGCTCCGCCTATGACTTCACAGCGAAGTCGCTGAGCGGCAAGGACGTGCCGCTCGGCGACTATCGCGGTCAGGTCCTGCTCATCGTCAACACCGCCAGCAAGTGCGGGTTCACGGGCTGGAGAAGCTCTATGCGGCGCTGCATCCCAAGGGCCTTACCGTGCTGGGCTTCCCGTGCAACCAGTTCGGCCGCCAAGAGCCCGGCAGCGCGGACGAGATCGGCGAATTCTGCCAGGTGAACTACGGCGTCAGCTTTCCGATGTTCGCCAAGATCGACGTCAACGGGCCGGAC